>Ga0101944_10000229_pt1 | contig 181843 bp, 184 predicted proteins | sample DewCreD2012metaG_FD_75245 | JGI IMG/M metagenome (GOLD analysis project Ga0101944, IMG submission 75245) | Hot spring sediment bacterial and archeal communities from British Columbia, Canada, to study Microbial Dark Matter (Phase II) - Dewar... ...
TTGACCGGCAGCACCACGGGGCCGGCAACGCTCCCCGAGTGACCGGCCGGGAGCGTGGGGCAACCGGCCGGGAGTTGACCGGCCGCGGGGCACGTCGGCAGCACCACGGGCCGGCAACGCTCCCCGAGTGACCGGCCGGGAGCGTGGGGCAACCGGCCGGGAGTTGACCGGCCGCGCGGCACGTCGGCAACGGATTGCCTACCTTCTCGATTCTAAGGCGCTATAAGTCCATACGGGGGCGATACTTAGAATGGAGAATCGAGAAGGTCACGTGCTGCCCACATATGCAGCACCCCACGCGCGGTTAGCGCGCGGTTAGCTGTAGTTACGTTACCACACTCCAGCGCGCAGCAACGTAACTACACCCGGCACGACCGACAGGGCCGGCAGAACCGGCGAAGTCGGCACCACCATTACAATCCAGGCCGCATGTGCCGACGTTATCAAGTCTATTGACGTTGATTGATTGACAAGATAACCGGTTGATAGCACTAGACTTGTGACGATTGAGTCGAAGATTCGGGCGGGTTGCTCATCGACAGGGACCGGGGAGGGGTCAAAATCGTCACGACCGATACAACCGGAAAATCCGGCACGAACGGCCGCTCCTTCGTCTGTCCGCACCCGTCGCCGACCCAGGGCCTCGAACTCATACCGTCTGAAGGAGGGGTTCGGGAAGGGATCAGAAGATCACAATGCCGATAAAGATGCTATCAATTATTGAAGCGACCGTGCCGCCAGAGGAGGGGAAAATGGCTAACCAGCGCCAAATCAGAGAAGTCCGCCAGCCGTGCCCCAAACCATTGCAAGGTAAGAAGTTCGGCACATTCCCCCCAGAGGAATGGTTAGCCATTTAGCTAACCACACATTATTATCGGCTATGTGGGAAGCTTGGAGGCCAGAGTTAAACTAAGCGCGCAGTACGCCATAATGTGCGGACGCTAAAATGGCTAACCAAGAGCTGGTTTTCCGCCGTAACCTTCTCGATGCCTTATGCTTATGGCCGGAGTCCTGGCACGAAAATGGCTAACCATCGTGGCCGGGCGGCCGGAGCCTTGAAAACCGGTCCAAAACCAGAAGAGGGGGTCAGCGGGGGTCGCCGCCGACCGTCGCCCCGTCCGGGGCCAGCGGATAGACCGGGCCGCAGTAGTCCGGCTCGATGGCACGGAGATGCCGCAGCAGCCGCTCGAAGCTGCCGAATCGGGCCTTGGCGGCGATCCGGGCCAGGCCCTCGGTCGCCGGACCGTCCGTACCGAGCCGGAAGCCGGGCGCGTAATACTGCTCACCGGTCGAGAACAGAAAGAGCGTGCCGGTCGGGCGGACCAGGATGTCCCGGATCATCAGCCCGGTGGCGAGGATGCGTTCCAGGTTCTCGTAGGAAACCTGCGGGTCGCCGGTTTCACGGGCAAGTTCCTGAGCTTCCGGTTGGTAGTCCTGGACGCCATCCCGAAAAAGCCGCAACATCGGACTGACCATCGTATTCATGCCCCAATCATAGATTACCCTTGCAGAAACACAAGGCCACGGCTTGAATTCCGCCCGATTGTAGTGTAAGGTTCACTGGGGTTGGATCGCCACCGGATTTAAGGAAAGCATGAGAAACCCATGAAACGCTACATCGTCTACTACCGGTCCTGGCCGAAGAAAAGCCGTTTGCACGTTGACCTTGCGGCGCAGCGAGAAGAAGCCGAGCGGTTCGTCAGCTACAACAACGGACGGATCATCGCCACGTACACGGAGAAGGAGGGAAAGCACAACCGGCGAACGGAGTTCCCCAAGGCCGTCGAACATGCGCTCCGGTCTGAGGCTACGTTAGTCGTTTGCCACCTGGGCCGGCTGGCTCGAAACGTCCCGGCAACTCGGCTGCTGTTGGAGAGCCAGGTGGACTTCGTGTGCCTGGACAACCACGACATCAATCGGACGACCATCCATATCATTGCGAACGTGGCTGAGGAAGAAACCCGCAAAGTCAGTGACCGGGCCAAGACCGCGTTGGCCGCGGCGAAGGCGCGGGGCGTGAAACTCGCATCGGCGAACCCGAATCACTGGAAGGGCCGGGAGCACCTGCGGGGGACGAAGCTGGCGATTGCCGCAGCGGCCCGAAAGAAGAAGGAGCGGACGAAAAACACCTATGCCTACTTGATGCCGGAGATCAAGGCCCGGCGGGAACGGGGCGACACCCTGCCGGAGATCGTCGAGTGGCTGAACCAGCAAGGCAAGGTTACGACGGCCGGCAAGCCCTTCACCCAGACGGCCGTGTGGCGGCTGATCGGCCGCTACCTGGGAAAGGAATGGCTCGGCAACATCAGGAAGCGGACCCAGGGCAGCAAGGTGGCGGTGCCGTCGTGAAGGACCTTCTCGATTCAAGGACACGTATGACTACAATGGCCAAGAAACCAAAGCGGAAAGGCGAGACGCGGGCAACGATGGCGGCGAAGTTTCCGCCGCCGGGTGAGTTCCATTGGCGTGCCGGACCATATCGTGCCCCGGCCGTGAGCGTTGGTGCCGTGCTCCATGACGAGTATCGGGGCGACATCAAGGTGCAGGGCTTCACCGATGCTCCAATCGCTTGGCCGGGGGCTGAGTACCAGAAAGGCCGGAGCGAGGCCCCGCTGCTGCCGATCCTCTGCGGCGACCTGGTGCGGGCCGTGTGCGAGGAAGACGAGTTGACCGTCGCCCACTACTGGGGCGTGACCCGGTACATGGTCGAGCAGTGGAAGCGGGCGATCTCCGGGGCTAAGGACTCCGATAGCGTGTTCTCTGGCCTGGCCCTCAAACGGGCCAATCCCGAGTTTCGGAAGAAGTTTGGTTACAAGTGATGCACGCCGACGAATGGACCTGCAAGTCCCTCGGCCGGCGTTGCTGTGCCAGTCGTGAATTGTCATCAACACGCACCCCAGGACCACCGACCACATGACATAAGATGAGTTGACAGCCTGAACTGACGCGAGTGTGTCGAGTCACTGCTTCCTCCGAAACCGCCACCTGAGCTTCGGCTCTTGATTCACAGAAGCAGCGCTTGTGCCTCGCTCCCGAAAGGGAGCGGCGGCCGGCGCTGTTCTGTGAAGCCCCTTGGCGGGGGCCGGAGGAGCAGCACGGTTTGCCGCTCCTCTTTTTGTTGAGGTGGTTCAAGGGTTGTCCTCGATAAACGCGACCAGAACACAGTGATCGGCCACGCGACAATGACAAACGATATGGACGACGACATCGTTCGTGAGGAACTGGCTCGACGGGCGAGGTTCGACGAGCAGTACCGGATGAGGGTGAAGCACGCGGTGCGCGGACTCGGCAGCCACACGCAGCTTCCGCGCAGCGTAGAGATCGAATTGGACCGGCTTGCGGCCGAGGCCGCCCGAGAGGAGATACGCCGCCGCAAGTTCGACAAGATGTATCCGGCGATTTACAGGACTCCGGCCGAAAAGACGGCGGCGTATGCGGTCTTGAACCCGAACAACTGGTGAGCGCGGTCGGGTAGCAGCAGTGTCTTCGCGCCGTCCCATCTGTGGGTACAGGACAGTGAAAGTGCGCGAGGACATCAGCTCCAAAGCAACATCTTCACGCCTGGTCATCACCGGCACCTGCCAGCGAGTTTTGCCAGCCACGGCTGATTCTAAGGGCATCGAGCAGGTGGGCGAAGTGGACAAAGACGCCGGCCTGGTCCTGGGGGAGTTCGAGGGCCGCGGACGCCTAAGAAGGCTGGGAGTACGGCCCGTAGCGGCCGGTTCTCGGGCAAACTGGCCCAATTCTTGTGTTTTGGGATTGGACTTTCGCATCTTCTGGACTATGCTTAAGTTAGACAGCCGCGAATCGACGACTTGGAGACAGCCACCGTGAGCATCAGCATCGAGAAGATCATCAAGATCGTCGCCTACTACCGCGTGAGCACGAAGAAGCAAGGCAAGAGCGGCCTGGGCCTGGAAGCCCAGAAGGAAATGGTCCGCCAACTGGTGCTCGCCCACGGCGCGACCGTGATTGCTGAGTACATCGAGATCGAAACCGGCAAGAAATCGGCGCGGCCGAAGCTGCAAGAGGCGATTCACCATGCCCGGCTGACCAATTCGACGTTGGTGGTCGCCAAGTTGGACCGGCTAGCCCGCAACTGCTACTTCCTGAATTGCCTGCTGCACGCGGAATTGGACTTCGTGTGCTGCGACAACCCGTATGCCGACCGGTTCAACATTCAAGTCCTCGCGGCCGTAGCGGAACACGAGGCCCGCCAGATCGCGGCCCGCACGAAGGCGGCCTTGGCGGCAACGAAGGCCAGGGGCAAGCTGCTCGGTTCGGCGCGGCCCGGTCATTGGGACGGACGCGAGCACCTGCGAGGCGTCAGGAAGGCGCAACCGCTGGGTTCGGCCGCCAATGCCCAGAAGGCAAGGGAGCGGTATCAGCAGGTTCTCGTGCCCGAGATCAAGCGCCGGCGAGAAGAAGGCCAGACGCTCGACAAGATCGTGACCTGGCTCAACGAACAGGGTTTCAAGACACGGCCGACGAAGCGCCGGCCCGAAGGGGGCGTGTTCACGCACATGATGGTCTGGCGGCTAATCGACCGCTATCTCGGCAGGGAGTACCTGGGCAACGTGACGAAACGACAGCCGGCTTGTGCCGCTTGCAGCTAGGGAGACGCATCTGTGAACCGATGGCGGACCCGGCGAAAGACCTTCTCGATGCTGGAGTCACGGAGGAGCAGTTGCATGGAATGTTGCGGGGCAAAATGAATGACCCCTTGGCGAAGGAACTTCACGACGAGTACCGCAACATTCGATGCTGCTGGGTAAGAGCAGCAAGACAATGCCCTGCATTGCTTACGTGACGAAGAACTTTCGCCAGGACACCCTGGCGATCATCGCCAAGGCCAACGCCGTCATTGCCGAGTACCAGCGATAAGGGTTCAAGCTGACCTTGCGGCAGTTGTACTATCAGTTCATCGCCAAAGACTTGCTCCCCGAGTTGTGGATCGACCGGGACTACAACCTCAAGCACGGGCTGCCGGCGGACACGAAGAACACGATGAAGAACTACAAGCACCTGGGCGACATCATCAACGACGGTCGCCTGGCCGGCTTGATCGACTGGCTGGCGATTGAGGATCGCACCCGCAACTTGCAGATGCACGCCTCGTGGGCCAGCCCGCACTCGATCATCCGCGCGTGCGCCGACCAGTACACCGTGGACCTATGGGCCGGGCAGTCCCACCACGTCGAAGTGTGGATCGAGAAAGAGGCATTGATAGGCGTGATCGAGGGCATCTGCACCGAGTTGCGGGTGCCCTACTGCGCCTGCAAGGGTTACACGTCGCAGTCGGAGATGTGGGAAGCCGCCCAACGCCTCAAACGGTACGAGAAAGCGGGGCGGGACACGGTGGTGATTCACCTGGGCGACCATGATCCGTCCGGCCTAGACATGACCCGCGACATCCAAGAGCGGTTGGAGTTGTTTGGCTCCACAGCCAATATCGACCGGATTGCTTTGACGTGGGAACAGATTGAAGAGTATGGGCCGCCGCCAAATCCCGCCAAGACCACGGATGCGCGCTACGAGAAATACCGGGAGCAGTTCGGCGACGACTCGTGGGAGTTGGACGCCTTAGAGCCGCAAGTCATGGCGGACCTGATCCGCGATGCGGTTCAGGCGCGGATCGACCAGGACCATTGGCATGAAGCGCTAGAACGTCAGCAGACCGGCCGCGATCAGTTGAGCGCCGTCAGCCGCCGGTGGCAGACAGTCGTGGAGTTCTTGGGCAGCAATGGGAGCGGCGATGGCGAGCAAGAGTGATTTCGCCTGGCGTGCGTGGGGCATCCGCCGTTCGATCGGCCCTGGTTGTCCGCGGAAGGCGCGCCGGATTTGCCCTCCGCCAGAAGGCCATCGCCTTCGTCGTCATAATCCTCACAATCCAAGTGGTCTCCCTCGGTCTCGCCGTAGTTTCACGTCTTCTGAAGAAAATCTATGACCGCGGCTTGACTTGCGTATCTTCTATGATATGCTTGAATAGAGTTGAACGACAGCACTGATCTTCAGCCCTGAGACACAAGCCATGTTCCTGTGCATCCAGAACCCTGGTGTCGCCCCCGTGGAGGGCTTTACTCTACTCGGCGTCTCGACCACCCGCGACTGTGGCGTGGCCGGCACCATCGGCCAGTTCGGCAGCGGGGCGAAGCACGCCATCAACACCTTGCTCCGCGCGGGACTGAAACTGCTGATCTACTGCGGCAAGACCCGTCTGGAATTTGCCACGCGCGAGGAAACGATCCGCGACGGTCTGGTGACGCAGAGCATCAAGCGCGTGGTCTGCAAACTGGGCGGGACCAGCAGCAAGACGCTCGACATGGGTTGGTGCCTGGACTTCGGGGCGATCGACTGGACCGACCTGTCAATGGCCCTACGGGAGTTCGTTGCCAATGCCATCGACCGGACGGTGCGTGAGAACGGCGACTTCCTGCCGGCGCTGCGGAGCGAAGACCTGCGTGTCGCCATCGTCGAGGACGGGGCGGTGCGGGCGCGGGACGGCTACACGCGCGTGTTCGTCGAGGTGAACCCTGATGTCCAGCGGTTCTACGGCGAACTGCCCCGGCGGTTCCTGCATTTCTCCGGCAACCCGTCGCTGGTGAAGGAGTCGCTCCTGCCGAAGGCCGACCGGAACCTGAGCGGCAAGCGGACGGCGATGGTCTACAAGGAGGGCGTGTTGATCCGCGAGATCGCAGAAGACGAAGAGGCGTCGGTCTACGACTACAACTTCCACGACGGCGAATTGCGGCTCGACGAATCGCGCAATTCGAGTGAGTACGACATCAAGGGGGCTGCGGCCCGGCTGTTCCGCAAGGCCACGGCCCAACAGCTTGTCCCAGTGTTCAAGAGCCTTGTCGCCCAGGAGCAGACCTATGAGGCGACCTTTGACTCCTACTACATGGCCGCGTCCTACTCAGACCCCGAGCCGGCCCAGAAAGAAGCGTGGCAGCAAGCGTGGGAGTTGGCGGCCGGCCCGAACGCGGTCCTGTGTGACGCCAGCCTGGGCCATACGTCCGAGTTCGTCGAGAAGAAGGGCTTTCGGCCGAAGCCGACGAAGGCCGCGTCCTGGATTACGGCTGCCGCCCGCTGTGGCGTCAAGACGGCCGCCTCGGTCCTGGACGGCCACGAGAGCAACGGGAAGCAGATTGTGCCGGCGACGGATGCCGCCATCAAGGCGGTTGATACTGTCTGGTCGTGGTTGCAGCAGATCAACATGACGCAAGGCAAGAAGAAGCCGACTGTGGCTTGCTTCCGGGACATCATGCAGGCTGGCTCCGAAGTAATGGGCTACTGCCGCGAAGGCGTGGTCTGCTTCAAGGAGGATATTGCCACGGCCGTCAACAAGTATCTGCTGCAAACGGCTTTCGAGGAGGTCGCCCACTACGTCACCGGGGCGACGGACATGAGCCGGGATTTTCAGAACTTCTTGATTCAGTGCATCGTAGAGATCGTTGCTTGAATACGGTGGCGGCAGTCCGACCGCAGAGACGGCCTCACATGGGAGGTGACCTGCGGGCGCAAGCCTCGCTTGACGCTGTGTAGATGGGGTGTCACGATGGTAGATTCTGTGCGACCGTTGTTTTCGCTCGGCCAGTGCGTGGCCACCCCCGGAGCCCTGGCGGCCCTGGAAGAGGCTGGTCAATCGCCGGCCGATTTCCTTAACCGCCATGTCCGCGGCGAGTGGGGAGACATTCACCCTGACGACGAAGGGGCGAACGAGCAGGCGCTCAAGGATGGTGCCCGCATATTTAGCGTATACCGTACCTCTAAAGGAGTGAAAGTCTGGGTGATTACCGAGGCTGACCGATCTTCGACCTGCATCTTGCTGCCCGATGAATACTGAGGTAGAATTGGCCATGTCTCCCGCTCAGAGGCTACTCGCCGACATCCGTGCGAAGCAAGCCGAACGGGACTGGCTGCTGCGGCAACTCGACTTGTGGGCTGCCGTGCAGGCCCAGGGGATCGCCGCGGATGCGGTGGATCGCTGGGGATTTGATCCGGCCTTGCTGACGCCAAAGCAGGCGGCTGAGGCTCGGAGGGCAGTCCTGCGCGGGGGACCGGCCCCGTACACCGGCGAGCGGTTGGCAAGCGGCCACTATCTGCCAAAGGTGTACAACTTCGTGCGGCTCAAGGATGGCTCTCGCGTCCGGTTGGACCCGATGTTGGAGGCCGTATGAGACTGTCCCATCGAAGCTGGCGGACGATCGCCTACTATCGAGGCGTCGGCAGCGTCGAGAGCAAGTCGGAGTTGAAGCAGTGCCTCCGGGAGCAAATGACTTCCCGCGAACGCGCGGGTTACTATAGAGGTGTTGCGTGGAGTATCCTGGCGGCCGTGGCTGCCGGGCTGCTTTGCGTTTGGCATGGCCATCCGGCCTTTGGTGTCTTCGTAGCCGTGGTCGTGTATGGAGTGGCGTATCAGCGCGTCGATCCGTTATATCGCGCCCAGCGGCAGTACCTCGCTGACTTGGAGACAGAACTACGACTACAAAACGAAAGAGTCCGACAGGAAAAGGAAAAACGAAGGCCGTAGCCGTCACGGAGGAGCGGAAGTTGATCGAGCGTGAGGACTTTGACTGGGGCGTTCGATTGACGGCGCAACCTTTCCAGGGGACCGCAAGCAGCGCGATGGTGATTCGTTCCGAGATCAGGAACTACAGGGCCGGTCGTGGCTCTGAGATTATTGTCACCTTTCCGGCTGCGTCGATGCAGAACCCCTTGCGATTGCTGGATGCGCAGACTTTCTGCGAGGCCCTGTCGGCGATCATCGCCGACACGCGAGCTGTGCAAACAGAGATGCGGACGGCGGCCGAGACCGCCGGCAAGAAGAAACAACGGCCATAGCCGCGGTCGCGTCCCCGCGCGGAGAGTCCTCCACCGGCCGGCGCGAGCCGGCAGGCAACAGGGCCAAGCGGCAGGCTGGTAGCGGCTTTTCGGCATTTTCGAGGGAATAAGCCGCCCTCGAAGAGTATCTATACTATTACTGGGGCGACGACGACGAAAAATCCGATGAACCTTCTTGGCCCCTGCGGCGTCTATACGTATAAGGGCCGACGGATGCAGTCGGCCGGTTTCCAGGAGCACCAGAACTTGCGAGAAGGGCGATGACTTCGTTTAGGTCAAGTATAGCAAGCGAACCACGATGCACAGGGCGTTACGCCGGTCAACCGGCGAATACCCTGCCCGTGCATCCTTTGCGCTTGTGACGCTTGACCTTACGTCACGATGGGTTTCAAGAAACCCGGTGTCACAAGTGGAAGTGACACCGGGTTTTTTCGTTGGGCTGGTAGCTGAGATGGTGTAGCGGCGGCCTGAAAAGCAGCAGACGAGGGTTCGAGCACCTCCCGGCCCACTACGCTGAGCGTGCGCGCCAACCTGGGTTCCGGCTGCGTGGAAGGTGCGCGCCGACGCGGCTCGTTCGTCTATCGGTTGAGGACATCGGCCCTTCAAGCCGAAAAGGCGGGTTCGACTCCCGCACGGGCTACTGCGATCAGAACGTAGCGAAGCCTGGGTATCGCGCCTGCTCGGGGTGCAGGAGATCGCCGGTTCAAATCCGGCCGTTCTGACTGAGGTGCGGGATGTAGGGTAGCGGCGAGCCCACGTGCTTTGGGAGCACGGAGACGCAGGTTCGAGTCCTGCCATCCCGACTGGATCGACAACGACGTTGGCACGAGGTAGTCGAGGGCTGGTTGCCCGAACGCGGCTGATAACCGCGCGGCGCTGAGTTCGATTCTCAGGACTACCACTTGGCGCGAACAAACACGAGGAGTGAAACGATGTTGACCCGGTTGAAACGCATACGCCCGACCAAGTACAGGGTCGTGGTGTAATGGCAGCACACCGGACTTTTAATCCGGCAGATGTGGGTTCGATCCCCTCCGGCCCTACTCGCTGGCGTGTAGCTCAGCGGTGAGAGCAGACCTCTTATAAGGGTCAGGTCGAGGGTTCGACTCCCTCCGCGCCGACTGGTGGACAAAAGACGGGATCAAGGTGCTAGCGGCAGCACAGCGGACTCTTAATCCGCCAGGTGAGGGTTCAAGTTCCTCTGGTCCCACTGCGAGAAACGCACTGGTCGTCCAGCGGCAAGGACACCGCACCCGTAATGCGGCGACGCGGGTTCGAGTCCCGCCCGGTGCTCTTGATCTTTGACAATCCGGCCCACATGAGATCGCGCCCATGATGTAGCGGCAGCCTGCCGCCTTGCCGAGGCGGAAGCGCGGGTTCAACTCCCGCTGGGCGCTCTTGATTAACAGGACGTAGGAAAGCCCGGTATTCCGCGTGCTTCGGGAGCACGAGAGCGCGGGTTCAAATCCCGCCGTCCTGACTTTGTGATCCGGTGTACCCGAGTTGGTAGCAGGGATCGGCCTGTTAAGGCGACGTGGCGTTTGCCCCACCGCTGGTTCGAGTCCAGCCGCCGGAGCCTTTTGGAGAGAACGGAAGGTCAAGCCAACTGGCGATGGCAGCCACCCCGAAAGCGGCCGAGCGACGAGCCTTGGGGGTTCGACTCCCTCACCTTCCGCCTTCGTGCCCTTGGCCGATCGGCAAAGGCTCCAGCCTTCCAAGCTGGCTAGGCGGGTTCGATTCCCGCAGGGCACTCTCGGGGATCGGCTAGTGGTAGGCCGTCTGGCTTTGAACCAGGAGACGGAGGTTTGACCCCTCCTCCCCGAACTTGCGACGACATGGCGGTGTCTCGATGAGCAACGCAATGCGGAGTCATCTAACGGTAGGATGAGACGCTCTGAACGTCTTCATGTTGGTTCGATTCCAGCCTCCGCAGCTTCAATACGGAAGTCATCCGGCCGGATGAGGGGCCTGTCTTGAAAACAGGTGGCGGCCAGCAGCCGCTTGTGGGTTCGAGTCCCACGGCTTCCGCCTTTTGGGGTCATGGTCCAACAGGACGACGCCACCTCCGCAAGATGGAAATCCGAGTGCGACTCTCGGTGACTCCACTTTGGCGACTCAGCCCCGTGGTCCAACGGCAACGACGCTTGGTCCACACCCAGGAAACGATGGTTCGACTCCATCCGGGGCTACTTGATCGCCCAGGTACGCCAATTGGCAGAGCGGCTTGGCTCGGGCACCGCCGCGTAGCGGTGGTGGCAGGCGGTTTCGGGTTCGACTCCGGCCCTGGGCACGGCCCCGTAGGCAATCTGGCAGACCACCTTGGCTTAGAACCAGGGATGCTGTGGGTTCGAGTCCCGCCTGGGCCACTGGAAATGTTTGTCCTCGTGGAGCAGCCTGGAGTGCTCGCCTGCCTGTCACGCAGGAGATCGCGGGTTCAAATCCCGTCGAGGGCGCTTTCGACCAGTGGCGGCGCGGTACGCAAATCGGCAAAGCGGCCAAGCTCAAACCTTGGTGATTGCGGGTTCGAGTCCCACCTGCGCCACTCACGAACAACATGCGTCGGCTGGGCATCGGCGTGCCCAACTGCCTGTAAAGCAGCCAGCCCGAAAGGCTATGCAGGTTCAACTCCTGCCCGGCGCACTCAACTGGCTCGTTCGTCTATCGGTACAGGACGCCGGCCCGGGCACCATGCGCAGCATGGTCAGCCGGAAAGGCGGGTTCAACTCCCGCACGGGCCACTCAGGCAGCATGACCATGTGGTGGAATTGGCAGACACGCGACGGTCAGAACGTCGTGCCCTTGCGGCATTGGGAGTTCGACTCTCCCCGTGGTCATTGAGGAATTGCAGGCGCGGGTGGTCATTGAGGAATTGCAGGCGCGGCAGGTGCCCAACTGGCTCCGGGCACCGACCGAAGGTTGGTCGGGCCGGTGCGCCCGGTTCGATACCGGGGCCTGCAACTCGGAAACATGCTGCGGGTGGGCCAGTGCTCAGCCCGGCCTCATAAGCCGGGAACGCCGGGTGCGACCCCCGGACCCGCCACGACCGGGTACGCAAACTGGCATAGCGGCGAGGTCGAGAGCCTCGTGCCTGTGGGTTCGACTCCCACTCCGGTCACTGGAATGATCCCCTGGTCCAATGGCAAAGACGCCTGGGTGACAACCAGGAAAGTGCTGGTTCGATGCCAGCGGGGATCACTTGAGGGTCTGTAGGTGTTTCGGTAGCACACCTCCTCGGTAAGGCGGAAGGACCATGCTGCGCATGGTGCCCGGTTCAATTCCCGGACAGACCTTTCGATTCGTGGGCTGGCATGTTCCGTGGAGGCGACTGATCGGGTGCAAGATCGGTGCGATGGGTTCGACTCCGGGCACCGCCGCGAAGCGGTGGTCGGGTCCACTACAACGACAACGGGCTCATGGTCCAAGGGGAAGACACCAGAACGGCATTCTGGAGATCCGGGTTCAATTCCCGGTCGGTCCACTGATGCGTGATTACGGAAGGTAGCCGGATACGGTTGGCCGGGCCGGTTTGCTAAACCGTGCGACGCCGAAAGGTGTCATGTGGGTTCAAATCCCATGCCTTCCGCTTGCCCCGATGGTGAAATGGACATCATGCCTCGTTTCTACCGAGGTGTTCCGCACTTCGAGTCCCGGTCGGGGTGCTGACAACAATCGCATGGTGTCCGTGGTGTAGCGGTCACTGCACGGCTGGCTGTGAACCAGAGGGTGGGAGTTCGACTCTCCCCGGACACCCTTACTGACGGAGATCACAATGGTCACCAAGGTCCTTGAGCAACCGACGCTGGTCCTGAACCGCAACTGGCAGCCGGTCCACGTAGCGACCGTGGAGCGTGCGTTGGTGCTGCTCTGGAACGAGTCGGCCCGCGTGGTGGACCCCGAAGACTTCCAGCTTTACACCTGGGCGGACTGGTCGAAGCTGAAGCCGAAGGATGGCGAGGCGTTCGTCCAGGCAGTTCGGTTCCGGCTGCGGGTGCCGGAGGTCGTGGCATTGACCGGCTACGATCGGCTTCCGCTGGGCGCGGTGACCTTCAGCCGTCGCAACGTGTTCAAGCGGGACCATTACACCTGCCAATACTGCGGCGCGCAGCCGGGCAGTGAGGAGTTGACGATCGACCACGTGCTGCCGCGGTCACAAGGTGGCGTGTCGTGTTGGGAAAACTGCGTGCTGGCTTGCATGGCCTGCAACAAGCGGAAGGCTGACCGGACGCCGGAGCAGGCCCGGATGCGCGTGCGCAAGCAGCCCGTCCGGCCCACGTGGAAGCCGCTGTACGCGGACCACACCATGCGGATCGCAAGCTGGTCCAAGTTCATCAGCGAAGCCTACTGGAACGTGGAGTTGCAGAAGTAGTCGTTACGCCAGAAGCCCCCGGTCCTCGTGGCCGGGGGCAATACACGAGCGTGCTCTTGGGAGAGCAGGCAGACTCCAACCCTGCCGCACGGGGTTCGACTCCTCGCGCTCGTGCTTGCCGACATGGCCGAACAGAAAGGCAGCGGTCCTGTAAACCGCTTGATGCTGGTGCAAGTCCAGTCGTCGGCTCCTTGGTTCATGTCCCGATGGTGTAGCGGATCGCATCGGAGCCTCCGAAGCTCCAGCGACCACCGCTGCGCGGCGGTGCCCGGGTTCGATTCCTGGTCGGGATACTCGACGCAAAAGCCCTGCGAGTGTGCCGGACAGCACGGCAGTCTTCGGAACTGCAAGACGGGGTTCAATTCCTCGGCGGGGCGCTGAGTAACGAAGGTCCTCGGAGTGTGGGGGATTCGCACGCGACCTTGCGAAGGTCGAAGACCAGGCTCGACTCCTGGCGAGGACGCTTGACGCTGGAGCCAGATGGCAAGGCGACCGGCCGCAACCCGGTTCAAGTGGGTTCGATTCCCACCGGCGTCTCTTCATAAGCAATGATACGGCCAGGCCAACGGCGCACGTTGCCCCGTCCTCACATGAGGCGGTTGGCGGCGTTTGTTCCGTCAATGGGTTCTGACCGAAGGTCGTGTCAACCAGGTTAGCTCAGCGGATAGAGCACCAGACCGTGAATCTGGCTGTCGCGGGTTCGACTCCCGTACCAAGACCGCAGGCTGAAACCCTGCTCCAAGCGGCCCGAGGGAGGCGGGCCAATGTGTGATCGGCCACCGGCGAATGAACGACCGGCGGCGTTGAGGAATCCGGGCAGTCCGCCCATCGGGCGACTCCCGGAGGAATCGGCGCAAGCTCGGCACGCCATCGCGGGTGGCAGCACGGCCGAGTGCCATGCAGTGCGTGGATACCGCTTCGTCGGACCTTCGGCAAGTGGCAGCGGATGTCGGGTGACTTCCGCCGGGGCTTGCCCCCGGCGACGACTAGCCCGATGGAAGCTGCCGTGCCGCCCAAGGCTACGTCGATGCTCAAGCGACATTCCGCATTCCTCCGTGTGATCGCCACTGGTTCCGCCGCCCAACGGCTTTGCCTGACATGACCGGAAATGAGACGGAGACTGCCGCAACAAGCGGTAGGAAGGAAGGTGAAGGATGACTGTGCTTGCGCTGAAGATCATCAGGATTCGCAGCTACGAAATGGGTCTGTACTTCCACGACGGCGAGTTCAAGGGCTTGCTCGGCGCTGGTCGCCACTGGTTCTTCGACCCGCTGGGCAAGGTCAAGGTGGAGGTCGTCTCGCAGCGCGCGCCGTGGCTCGCCCACGAGAATCTCGACGTGATCGTCAAGTCGGGTGCGCTGAAGGACCGCGCAGTCGTGCTGGACCTGAAGGACTACGAGCGGGCGCTGGTGTGGGTGGATGGCCGTTTCAGCCACATCCTGCCGCCGGGCCTGTACGCCTACTGGACCACCTTCCGGGAGGTCACCACGGAAGTGATCGACGCCCGCAAGGTCCGCTTCGAGCACAAGGACCTTCAGGTGATTGTCCGCTCGGCGTTGGCCGACCGGCTCCTGGACGCCTTTGCCGTGGAGCAGGGCCACGTGGGCGTGCTGTTCGAGGACGGCCGCTACGTCGAGACCCTGCCGCCGGGCAAGTACGCCTTCTGGAAGAACATGGCCAAGGTCATGCTCGTGCCGGTGGACCTGCGCGAGACCATGCTGGACATCGGCGGCCAGGAGATTATGACCGCCGACAAGGTGACGCTGCGGCTTAACGCGGTGGCCGCCTACCGCGTGGCCGACGCCCACAAGGCCCTGAGCGCGGCCGACGACGCCCGTCAGGCGCTCTACCGCGAGGCGCAGTTGGCGCTGCGGGCCGTGGTTGGCGCTCGCGAACTCGACCAGTTCCTCGCCGACAAGGATGCCGTGGCCAAGGAGTTGGAGGCCATCGTTCGGCAGCGGGTGGCTGCGCTGGGTCTGGAGGTGATCTCGGTGGGAATCCGGGACGTGATCCTGCCGGGTGACATGAAGGACCTGATGAACAAGGTCACGGAGGCCAAGAAGGCGGCCGAGGCCAACCTGATCGTCCGCCGTGAGGAGACGGCGGCCATGCGCAGCCAGGCCAACACCGCCAAGGTGCTGGAAGGCAACCCGACGCTCATGCGGCTCCGGGAACTGGAAGTCCTGGAGAAGGTGGCCACCAGCGGCAAGCTGAACGTCGTGCTGGGCGAAAAGGGCCTGGCCGAGCGGGTCGTGAACCTGCTCTGACGAAACTGAGGCCCGAAGGCCGGGTATCATCTTGGCCTTCGGGCCTTCCTTTTTGGTTAGACGCACAGAGCTTGGTTCAGAAAGCCATGCCGCGCTCATTTCGTGATTTCACGGCTCGGGCCGGGTGTCGATGATGTACTTGCCGGCCGGGATGTAGCCGTCAAGGCAAAGCACGTTGAGGATCAGGGCCACGTCGCGGGTGCGCCGGCCCGCGCGGATGGCGTCGGCCCGCCGCCGGGCGTCTTCGGAAAGCGGTAGGGTCGGGCTGACGGCGTACTCCGGCACCAGCCCAGGGACCGCCCCAGAGGCCAGCAGGAAGTCGAAGCCCTCCATCCGGTAAACCGCCGCGAGATACTCTTCCAGCCGGCGGTAGTGGACCCGGAAGATCGGAAGCCGCACCATTTCTAGTCTCGGCTTGGAGCCGGCGGCCGGGGGCTCGGCGGGTGGCCGGTTGCGGTGGAAGTGGCGCTGCATCTTAGCCCTCGGGGAAGGTGAATTCGTAGCAGTCGGCTGGGACGGCGGCCATCAGGTTGAACAGGTCGTCGCCCAGCCGCACGGCGATCCCCTCGGTGGAGGGGTTGCCCCGCAGGTAGCGGATTGCCTGCTGCACCTCGGGGCGGGCGCAGAGATCATCGTGGACGCCGGGCTGCAACTGTCGCCAGCGGTTTCGGCCGTGTCGGTAGTAGACGATGAATCGCCGCATGATCCTCTATCTGGACAACGCCGAAGAAGGGCGCATCCCGAGTGGCGGCGGCGTTGAAACTTCCAGAATCTCTGAAAAAAACGGCGTTTTGGCAGTCTTTTATAGGGTGAGGAGATGGTGCGCAATGCAACGTGTCACCGACCTGGCCGATCCGCTCCGCTGTAAGGGTGCCCAGCCTGACGGGCAATGCCGGAATCGTGCGGAAGACGGCTCGGACTACTGCCTGGCCTGCGGCGGGGTGAATCGAGCGCCCGCCCGGCGGTTGCGGCAGTACCTTCTAGCGAAGGCTCAGGATCGGGTTCGGCTGGCCGACCTTGCCGAACACGAGGAAGTCAAGTCGCTCCGGGACGAGATAGCGCTGGCTCGTATGCTGATCGAGCGGCGTTTCAACTTGATCCAGAACGACGCCGATCTCATGCAAGCCTGCGCTCCGCTCAACACGCTCTTGTTGACCGTTGAGCGTCTGGTGAAATCAGCACACGCCATCGAAAAGAGTCTGGGCACGTTGCTTGCGCGGAACGCCGTGCTTCGGGTCGGCCAGCAAATCTGTCAGGTCATCGTGGATCGGTTGGAAGGCATCCCGAACTACGAGCAGACCGTCGATGCGATCATCGCCGACATCGTGGCGACGATCTCCAAGGCTGACAATTCCGAAGACGAATCCGCTGAATGAACCTCGTCTGGTGTGCTTGCGGCAGACTCGTGACCTATCCCGGCGAGTTCCGCTGCGAAGACTGCTGGGCCGACGATCAGGCCCGCTATCACCGGCGGAAGGTCGGCAACATCAACACAATGGCGCAGTCGAGCCGGGAGGGTTGCGATGTTCCCATTCACGCGGAGACTCGTACTGCCCGGCGAGGCCGGAATCAAGCCCGGTGACATCATCGGCTTCAGCGGGCGGAGTTGGATCAGCGCGGCCGTCAACATCGCCACCTACGGGATTCCGCTATGGGGAATCAGTCATGTGGGGATCATGGGGAACGCCCCGGACGGCCGCCTGCTGATCTTCGAGAGCACGTCCCTGGACGGCGACATCCCGTGCGAAATCACGGGCAAGGCGATCTGCGGCACGCAGGCCCACGGACTCGACTTCATCCTGCGACACTATTCGGGCAAGGCGTACCACTACCCACTATATCGGCCGCTGTATCCACAGGAGGACGAGCGGTTGACCGAGTTTCTGATGGAAACCATTGGGACGCCCTACGACGCAATGGGGGCGTTCCGGTCGGCCGGCGTGGGGCTGTCGTGGGTCGAATCCCTGTTTCGTGAGCAGGACCTAACCTCGATCTTCTGCTCGGAAATGGTGGCAGCCGCGTATGCGACGGTGGGATTGCTTGCGACGGATAACGTGAGTCGCTGGTCGCCCAATATGCTTGTACGTCGTCTTCGTCGGGCTGAGATTCTGCTGAAACCTCGGAGACTGAAGTAGTGAGGACGATTCCGTTGGCTGGGGGCAAGGAGGTGTTGGTAGACGATTGCGATTACGAGGACCTGATGCGGTGGAAGTGGCAGTTTCACCGTCGCGGCCAAACGGGTTATGCGAAACGCATCAACTACACCGAGAACGGCCGCCAATACGTCTTCATGCACCGCCTTATCGCGGACAGATGCGGATTGGACATCGAAGCGGGCGATGTTGACCACGTTGACGGCAACGGCTTGAACAATCAGCGTGGCAATCTGCGGATAGCATCGCGGTCCCAGAATAACGTGAACTCGAAGCGTCCGAAGAACAATACCTCCGGCTTCAAAGGCGTTTACCCGCGATCCTGGGACGGAAAGCCAGTCGCCCAAATCGGTGTGGACGGCCGCCGTGTATATCTCGGCACTTTCGATGATCCGCGGGATGCCGCACGGGCCTATAACGAGGCCGTGCTCAAACACTTCGGAGAGTTCGCATGTCTCAACCCCGTCTGACACGAGTCTTCTTTGCGCTGGTCTTGCTGGTCGTGGTCGTGGGCTGCGAAGCCACCGAGAACACCAGAAGCCGCGTGGTCAAGAAGGAGCGTCCGGTGGTCAATATCCCGCTGGCGTTGCGGCAGAGCAACTGGCTAGGCAACCGCCGTGAGGGGTCGTGCGTCCACGCCACGATGATTAGCCTGCTCCGCTGGCAAGGCCGCCTGGCGACAGCCAACTACTGGCGTTGGAGGTACGCCAATGGAGAGTGGCCGGACGACTTGGCCGCGAAGTTCGACAAAGAGGGCATCCGTTACGCCTACGTGACCAACGGGGACGTTCGCTTCCTTGAGTGGAGTTGTCGCACGCGGCGCGGCTGCGGTATCACGGTCATGGGTGGGGCGCACATGGTCGCACTTGTGCATCTCGACGACAGGTGGGCTGCCCTCCTCGACAACAACAACGTCGAGAAGTTTATCTGGGTCCCGCGAGAGACGCTGATCGCTGAGTGGAAGGCGAGCTACGGATGGGCGGTGACGCCGCTATACACTCCGGCGGCTCCGCTTCCACTATAGTCCCGAAACACGTTCCAACAAGAGAGGAAACCATGAACAAGCTGCTGCTGTGTGTGCTGTGCTTGCTCGCAGTATTTGCGGCGGTCGTGCCGTGCGTGGCGGATACCGTCAACGGTGTCCTGGCCGAAGAGCGGATCGTCAACCTTCCGCAAGACCAGGGCAAGTGGTACGTCAGCGTGGTCGGCAACGCGACGGACGCTCGCTACCGCAAGATTGTCGGTTGGTTCGACACCTACGCCAGTCTGAGGAAGCTTAAGAACCAGGTCCATTTCTGCCCCGTCACAAACGACACGGCGATCTACAAAGCCCGCTATGCCGGTAACGTGAAGGCCCTGCCGACCGTGCGGATGCAGAAGCCGGACGGCACCGTGATCTACGAGGCTGCCGGGAAGAACATTCCGTTGACGGCGGGCGGACTGAATGGTGCCCTGGCCGGTGCAGTGAACACGGCCTCGGGACTTCGCCCTGTTCTGCCGTGGCGGCGGGAAATGGAGCGCCGGTGCCCCGGTCCCTGTCCGAGCCCGCAGCCGAACCCGCAACCGCAGCCGCAGCCCGATCCCGAACCACAGCCGATTGATGACGGCGGTGCGCCTAATGTTGACGAGCCGGCGGTGGAAAGTGCGGTGCAGTGGGTCTGGCTCCCGGTGCTATGCGTGCTGGGTTTTGTCGGCGGCCTTGCGGGGGCCTACGGCCGGCAGCTTTACGACAAGCTGCATCCGCCGGTGAAGTAAGTCGTCTCGTTTGCGTGCGTGTGTCCTGCGTCTTTGACCTTTCGGCTGAAAGACAGCCATCCTCGAAACAACGGAGAAGAACATGAACCCCATCGTCGTGATCTGGATTCTCGCCGTCGCGTGCGCCATCCTCGTGGGCCGTGAAGTCGGCAAGTGGCTCTTCGGCAAGAACGCCAAGCTGATGCAGAAGAAGCGGGCCGCCCAGGTGCTCGCGGGCGAACTGCGGGCCGCCGGCCTGAAGCTGCTTCCGGCCCTGCTCGAAGACTTCGCCGTGGGCGACATCCAGGACATGGTGGAGAAGATTCACGATGTCGCCAAGCTGGTCGAGTCCGGCAGTGATGCCATCAAGAAGGAACTGGAGGCCACCTACGAGAACGTGCTGAACGCGAAACTGGCGACCCCCGAGGGTCTGGCCTTTATCAAGGCGAAGATCGCCGCGCTCGAAGCCCCGCCGGCTGCGGCCGAGCAACCGGCCTCGGCCAAGGTGTAGGCATCGGCCAACGCCTCGAAACACACCTGCCGCACCGCTCCCTTCGGGTGACGTGCATCAAGGGCAGGCAGACCTGACTTCCGCGCCCGGTTGCGGTCATACGCGACCGGGCCGGTTCTCCGATGGCTCCCGGACCCTCCGCGAGCCACCCGAAAACCGGAGACCCGCGATGAAAGTCAAGACCTTCGTGCCGTGCGTTTTGCTGCCGCTGTCCGTCTTGATTGGACTGCTGGTGCTGCTGGCTGGTTGCGACATGCCGGACCAACCGGGCTTGCCCAACGGCCCTTGCGAGCGCCCCAAGGTGCTGGCGTTCACCGCCTCGTGGTGCGGCCCGTGCCTGCAAGCCAAACCGGTGCTGGTCCAAGTCCAGACCCGAGGGGTGGACGTGCAGATCATCGACATCGACGAGCGGCCGGACCTGGCTCGGCAGTACAACGTCACCAGCGTGCCGACTTTCATCGTCTATGTCTGCGGCAAGAAGCCTGTGCGGACTGACGACGTGTTCGTAGTCGTTTCGTTGACACACTTCGGACACTAATATGGCGCGTCGCCGCTGCCGCAACTGCCCCGACAAGCCGACTGAAGCCGAGACGCTGTGGCAGAAGACGCTGATACGATGCAGCGATGCGTTGGAGGCGATGGCCCGCTGTGCGGCGACTGGCGTGCCCGGCAATCCGTTGCCTCAGATGCGGAAGCTGGCGGCGCGACTGGACGAGATCATCCACACGTGTGAGAACCGACATGCGGCTGCTGATTCCGTGGAATGACGCCTTTTCGCAGTTTCAAGTCATTGTCCGCACACCGGCTTGCGGGCGCACGCTGACGATCGACGACACGCATCGCGAGGTGGACATCCCGATCCCGCCCAGCGTGAGCGAGGATGAGGTCGAAATCGTCGGGCTCGGCTTGGGGCGTGACGGCCAGCCGTTGGGCGGCTCCGGTCCCGTGCTAATCAAGGCGGCCGTCGAGCGTACTGCTCCGGCACCAGAACCCGAACCGGCTGTCAAGCCGGCTGAGACCGTCGCCGAGGCCGCAAGCGAACCATGAGGTTGCGCCGGGCCGAACGCCGAAGCAACCAGCGCGCCGCACTTGCCGCTGACCCACGCGAACCCGACCTGCAACCTCATTGAATCACATGACGCCTTTCCATGAGTCTTGTAGACGTTCTGAAGCAGACCATTACGGAGGGATTGAAAAGCAAGACCCTCACGTCTTGCAGCCGATGGGCCGAGAATCGTCGGGTCATGGGAGCACCCTTCAACGGAGCTTATGGTTTCCGGCGTCACCCGTGGTGCCGTGAGATACACGACAGCAAGGCGGCCTGGACGATTGCGATGAAGGCCGCCCAGTTGGGCGTAACGGAGACGGGAATCAATCGGGCCTTCTACACGCTCGATCAGTTGAAGCGGGACGTGCTGTATGTCCTGCCGACCACGCTGAACGCGAGCGACTTTTCCAAGGCCCGGTTTGCGACCGCCCTGAAGCTCAGCCCGTACCTCAAGGACCTGTTCGTCGATACGAACACCGTGGGGCTGAAATCGACCGGCACGAACGTCCTGTACATTCGTGGGAGCCGTGGCGACAGCAACTTGAAGTCCATCCCGGTGTCCGAGTTGGTCTTGGACGAGCTGGATGAGATGGACACCCATGCGGTGTGGCTCGCGCTGGAGCGGCTGTCGGGCCAGGTGGAGAAGCACATCCTGGCGGTCTCCACGCCAACCGTGCCCAAGTACGGCATCCACAAGCTGTACCTGACCAGCACGCAAGAGCATTTTCACTTCCAATGCCCCCACTGCGGCCGATGGACGGAATTGCTCTGGCCGGATTGCGCGGAGATCATTGGCGAATCGGTCAACGACCCGCGCTGCAAGGAATCGTTCCTGAAGTGTAAGGAGTGCAAGCACAAGCTGGAACACGCGGACAAGCCGCTCTTCCTGGCCGGCGGGCAATGGAAGGCGACGGAAACGAACGTCGCGGCGGAGGAGTCGCGGGGCTTTTACATCAACCAACTGTACTCCTCCACGGTGACGCCGGGCGAATTGGTGATCGCCTACCACCGCGGCCTGGGTGACGAAGCGGCGGCGACGGAGTTTCATTGCAGCAAGCTGGGCGTGCCGTTCATCGGTGTGGGTGCCCAGGTGACGGACGAGATGATCGAGGCGTGCCTGAAGGGGCACACGATCAACGACGCCCGGCCGCAGATCGGCGGCGACCGTCTGATAACGATGGGCGTGGATCAGGGGAAGACAGGTTACATCTCGGTCGTCGATTGGCTGTTTGACCGGCACCCCGGCAGCGACGTGAGCGCGGCGGCGATCGGCAAGCTGCTCTGGTTCGGCAAGTTCGCGGAGGACGATTGGAACTACCTGGGCGAGCTAATGCGGGAGTGGCAGGTGTTGGCGTGCGTCGTGGACGCCGACCCGAACGTCAACGACGCCCGGCGGTTTGCCAAGAAGTTCCACGGCTACGTCTGGCTGACCCGTTACCGGCGCGGGCAGACGGCGAAAGAGGTTTCGATCAGCGAGGAAGAGACGGGCGCGCCATTCGCCACGGTGGACCGCACAAGCTGGTTGAGTTGCACGCTTGGCCGCTTCAAGACGAATCCGCCCCGCATCCTGCTGCCGCGCGACATCAGCCTGGAGTACCGCGAGCACGTCAAGAACCTGGTGCGGACCTACGTGAAGGACGACACCGGCAACATGGTGGCATGTTTCGTCAATACAGGTCCCGATCATTACGCGCATTCATTGTGCTACGCAGACATCGGCCTGACGCTGGCTCCAATTACGACGGGCGGGGAAGACATCGGGAAAGTGACGTGAGGTTAGGCCATGCCTGAGAGTCAGACGATCAGCTTGGTTGACAGCCGCCATCCTGGCTATCTCAGTGGGATGACCGATTGGCGCAAGTGGCGTTTGACCTATGGCGGCGGCGACGAGTTCCGGGAGGTCTACCTGGAGAAGTTCTCCGCACGGGAAGACCAGACGGAGTTCAACGCCCGCAAGGCCATGACGCCGATCCCGAAGTTTGCAGGTGCGGCCGTCAACGACATCCGCAACGCGATCTATCAAAGGATGCGGGACATCACGCGCAAGGGAGGAAGCAAAGCCTACCAATACGCGGTCAATGGCCTAAACCTGGGCGTGGATCGGCGCGGCTCGACCATGAACGCATTCATCGGCGTGAAGGTCTTGACCGAGCTGTTGGTCATGGGCCGGGTCGGCATCTTCGTGGATGCCCCGCCGGTGCCGGCGGGCGTGACCTTGGCGGACGTGGGCGGCGTGGCCCCGTACCTCTACAAGTACGACATCGAAGACATCCTTTCGTGGACCTGCTCGAAGCCGGAAGCCCCGTCCGAGTTCCAGGCGATTCTGCTGCGGGACACGGTGATGCAGTTCGACCAGGGCAGTTTCCTGCCGACCATCGAGGTGCAGCGGTATCGTTACCTTTGGATCGACCCGGCGACGGGCAAAGTCAATCTGCAATTCTACAGCCTGAAGGGCGAGCCGGTCGATCAGTTCGGCGGACCCGCCGGTGCCGTCGCGTTGGAACTGACCCGCATCCCGTTCGTGATGCTGGACATCGGCAGCAGCCTGATTAAGGACGTGTGCCAGCACCAGATCGCACTGCTGAACCTCGGCTCAAGCGACGTGAGCTACGCGCTGCGCAGCAACTTCCCCTTCTACATCGAGCAGAAGGACTTGCGGGCGGTCGGTGCCCACTTGAAGCACGCCGCCACGGCGGACGGTACGGCGACCACGGGCGGCCAAGGTGCCGCTGAGACCGACATCAAGGTCGGCGCGACCCACGGCCGGGCCTACGACAAAGGGATGAATCCCCCCGGCTTCATCAATCCCTCGGCCGAGCCGCTGCGGGCGAGTTTGGAGCTACAAGACCGGTTGAAGAGGGACATCCGCGAGCTGGTCAATCTTGCCGTGTCGAGTCTGGCCGTTCGCGCCTCGGCCGAATCGAAGGCGATGGACAACCAGGGCCTCGAAGCGGGCCTGAGCTACATCGGCCTTCTGCTGGAAAGCGCTGAGCGGCAGCTTTGCGAGCACTGGGCCGCCTACGAAGAGCGGACGCCGGCCAAGCGCGAGATCGCAACGATCAAGTACCCGGATCGGTACTCGCTCAAGACCGACGCCGACCGGATCAAGGAGGCACAGGACTTGAACAAGCTGATGTCAGCCGTTCCGGGCCGCAAGGTGAAGCGGGAGTTGTCGAAGGGGATCGTCCAGGCCCTCCTGGGCGGCAAGGTCAGCGTGGACGATCTGGAGGCGATCAACCAGGAGATCGACAGCGCCCACTACACCAACAGCGACCCGCAGACGGTCATTCAGGCCGTGCAAGCCGGACTGGTCGGCGAAAAGACGGGTTCGATGGCCTTGGGCTTCGATGAGGACGAGTACCTGCAAGCCCGCGCCGACCATCTGGAGCGTGTGAAACGCATTGCCGAGGCCCAGGGCGTGGCGCGCGGAAACAAAGGCGGGAGCGACCCTTCGGCTCGCGGTGTAGCCGACTTGTCGGCGAATCCGAACGCGGGCGAGGAGGAGAAGGCGGTGAGCCGCAATACGGACTTGCAGCCCACGACGGCCCCGCGCGTGCGCGGCCGGGGCACCAAAATCAAAGGGAACCAGACCTGACGGACGGTAGCTATGGCTTTACGTTGGATCGAAGGTTTTGAAACGCTGGGCAGTGTCGGGGCCAACATCACCGCGCTGTTGGTGAGGAAGTACGCATCCCCGCTGGACCTTTCTGCCGGCAGTGCCGTCCTGGCTGCCGGGCGTTTCTTCGGCGCTGCCGGTTCCCTTCGCGTGACATCGCCTGTGCTGTGCTTCTCGACTCCGGCCTTCACGCCGACCGCAACGGTCATCGTGGGTTTCGCGCTAAAGGTTGACAACATCACCTATCCGTATGACATCCTGCGGTTCTACGACGGCGAGTCGGTGTATCACGTCGGACTCCAGATCGTCGGTTCGGGGATCATCCGGTTGAATCGCGCCGGTACGACGCTGCCTGGCGAGAGCCTGCCGAACACGATAGCCGCCGGCCAGTGGTACTATGTCGAGGTCAAGGTGACGATCGGCGACTCGGACGGTGCCTACGAAGTCCGCGTCAACGGCACGACAGTCGCCTCGGCGTCGGGGATTGACACACGCAACAGCGGGAGCGGGTTGATTGATCGCGTGCAGTTCCGGGGTTGGTACGGCAGCACCGCCTCGATCTACGTCACCTTCGACGACGTGTATGTGCTGGACACGACGGGAACCGACAACAACACGTTCCTCGGCAGCCAGATCGTCGAAGCCGTGTTCCCCAATTCCAACGCGCAGAGCAACTGGTCGCCGAGCACCGGAACCAACAATGCCGCGTGCGTGGACGAGAATCCGTCGAACGACGACACGGACTACGTGTACTCGACGACCGTGGGAAACAAGGACCTGTACGGGGTGACCGGTTGCACGCGCATCAACGCCAATATCAAGGGCGTGCAACTCAATGCGGATGCCCGGGTGACCGACACGACGCCGCAGGGTCTACGTCCGCTCGCCAAGTCAGGTGATTTTGAAACGCCCGGCGGCAGCCATACGGTGACCAGTACGGGATACAAGGTCTTCCCGGTCGTGGCCCAATACAATCCGGCGACCGGCGCGCTGTGGACGCCCGCTGAGGTTGCGGCCATGCAGATAGGCATTGAGCATGTATGAGCCTTCGCGCCACTCGTGCCGCGCTGGAAGTCCTCGGCTGTGGCGCTACGACCCGGCTGAATGCCACTCGCGTAGCCGCCGAGGTGTTGGGGCGTGGTTCAACCAATCGTACTCACGTAACGCGGGTCCAATGCGAGGTACTTGGTGAGTACGTCCTTTCGGCGGGCGTAGTCACGACGTTTCGTGCCGAAATGTTGGGGCATGGCACTACCGATGGCGTCCAGACGACCCAGGTTCAGTGCGAAATCCTCGGCGAACAGGTCGTTCCAACGATTCGGGTCACCCGGCTCGATTCGGAGGTGGTGGGCAACGGAGACAACGACGGCCTTCGCACAACCCAAGTCCAGTGTGAAATCCTCGGTGAGCCGACTGTCCCCTCGCTTCGGATCACCGCGCTAGGCTCGGAGGTGTTGGGGTCCGCCGAGGCCCCTAGTGTCCGGGTTACCCAAGTCCAGTGCGAAGTCCTTGGCGAAGAAAGCGTTCCAGGGATTCGGGTCACGGCGGTTGCTGCCGAGATACTGGGTCCCACTGAGACTGCTGCCGTTCGAGCGACTCAGGTCCAGTGCGAGATTCTGGGCGAGCGGTTCGTCCCTACGCTCCATGTTACGGCCCTGGGCGCGGAGGTATTGGGCCGAGGCAACACCAACCGCGTCCAAAGCACGCAGATTCAGGGCGAGGTACTGGGAGAGTTCGGTCCTCCAGCGCTTCGAGTCACGACACTGCTTCTCGAACTCCTGGCGGACGCACCTTACTACGGGCTGGGCATGATCTACTACGGCACGCTGGTCCAAGCTGACTCTTATTTCGCCTCACGCCTCCATGAGAGCGCTTGGTCTAACGCCGATCCGGCCGATCGGCCGAAGGCCCTTTGGGCAGCCACGCAGATCATCGACGCCTTGAGTTACAAGGGCTACAAGCACAGCGTTCATACGCTCTTGCAGGTGAACCCATCCGCCACCCAAGAGCAGATCAGAGCTGCCGAGGCCAGCCAGCCGCTTGAGTTCCCGCGCGGGACCGACATGGAGGTTCCCGAGGCCATCCGCATCGCCGAGTACGAGATCGCCCACGCTCTGCTGGACGGCAAAGACCCCGAACTGGAGTTGGAGAACCTGGCCGTCAGCGCAATGGGCTACGGGGCGGTGAAGACGAGCTACGAGCGGTCGCAACTGCCCATCGAACACATCGTCAATATGGTGCCGAGTTCTGTCGCGTGGCGCTTGCTCAAGCCTTTCTTGCGCGACTCGGACGCCTTGAAGTTGTCACGCTTGAGCTAGGCATTTGACCTGGCTCCCTTTCCTACCGGCGATTGTGCCGGGTCGGACCCCGCCGAAACCGAATAGGCGGACAGTCTGGTATCAGTTCCATTCGGGTTGAGGAATGTCTGCATGTTCCGTTCTCTGTATCTGTCTCGTCCGTGGTGTGCTTGTTTCGAGGGTGATGGAGCGGCGGGTGATGGTGGCGCAGGTGCCGGCGCGGGTGCCGATGCAGGTGCCAGTGATGGCGGCGCGGGCGCTGGCGCAGGTGCCGGCACCGGCGGCGGCCAGCAGAAGACGTTCACTCAGGAAGACGTGAACCGCTTTCTCGCCGAAGACCGCCGGAAGTACCAGGCCCAGCTCAAGGAGCAAGCCGAGAAGCTGGAAAGCGTGCTGAAGAGCAGCCAACTGACTGAGCAGGACCGCAGGGTGTTGCAGGAGAACCTGGCGGCGGTCCAGGGCCAGTTGCGGTCGGCCGAAGCGGCTGCGGCCAAGGAGAAGCAGGCGCTGGAACAGCAGTACCAGGCGAAACTCGTGGAGAGCGAGAAGAAGATCCAGGTTTGGGAGGGTCTGTACCGCGAGTCCACCGTCCAGCGGGCGTTGCAGGACGCCGCGGTCAAGAATGACGCCTTCAGCCCGAGCCAGATCGTCACGCTCCTGAAGCCCATGACGAAACTGGTGGAAGGCGTCGATCCGGTCACGAATCGGCCCAACGGCCAGTACGAAGTCAAAGTCGTGATGCTCGACGTGAATCCCAAGACCGGTCAGCAGGAGGAGATGATCCGCACCCCCGAAGAGGCGGTGGCGCGGATGAAGGAACTGCCCGACCAGTACGGCAACTTGTTCAAGTCGGGCGTGGTGTCGGGCATCGGTTCGAGTTCGGCCACCGGCGGCCTCATGCCGGGTCAAGGCGGCAAGATCGACGTGCGGAAGCTGACTCCGCAGCAGTATCGAGAGATTCGAGCCAAGAACCCTGAATTGCTCGGTCTCGCTCCCAAGCGCCGCTAGAAACCTCTCAGGGGTTCGGTGAAAGGTCGCTCCGGCGGCTGAACGAGTCGCGGTGACTTGCAGCGCCGAGCGGAGAACCCAGCCTTGGAGAACAACAATGAATCGTCTCTACCTCAGCCAGCCGTTCGTGGCTTGTTACGAAAACAACCTGGACGCCTACATCCCGGAGTTGTGGGCACAAGAGGGCCTGGCCATCCTCGAAGAGAACATGGTCATGGCGAACCTCGTCCACCGCGACTTCGAGAACGAGATCGCCAAGTTCGGCGACGTGGTGAACACCCGGAAGCCCGGCGAGTTCAGGATTCGCCGGAAGACGGACGGGACCACGCTCACCCAGCAGGACGCCATCGCCACCAACGTGCCGGTCGCCCTGGACCAGTGGTTCTACTCGTCGTTCGTGATCCGGGACGGGGAAGGCAGCAAGTCCTTCCAGGAGTTGACCGACATCTACCTCCGGCCTGCGATGCTCACCATCGCCCGCGGCGTTGATCGCGCCTTGCTCGGCCGGGTTCACTCCTACTTCGGCACCCCGGCGAGCCGCATCGGTCGGCTCGGTGCCCTCAGCGCCTCGAACGCCAAGGACTGGGTGCTAGAGGCCCGCGAGCGATTGAACGTCAACAAGGCCCCGATGGACGGCCGCCGGCTGGTCATGGCTCCCACGGCGGAGACGGCCATGCTCAAGACCGACATCTTCTTGAAGGCCAACGAGCGCGGCGACGGCGGCTCGGCGCTGGAGAACGCCACCCTGGGCCGCATCCTCGGCTTCGACACGTTCATGTGCCAGAACGTCAACTGCGTTCTGACCGGTGCCGACACCGCCGAGGGCACGGTCACGGAACCGAAACCCGCCGGCTACACGGGCATCCAGGAGTCGGCCATCGCCGACATCGCGGTGGGCGAGTTCGCGGTCGTGGCCGGCAACGACCAGCCGACCTACGTGACGGCCGTGGACGCGGGCGTTTCGTTCACCCTGAACGAAGCGAACAAGTACGCCACGCTGGACAACGCCGTGGTCACGCGCTACAAGGCGTGCGCGGCCAACGCGAGCTACGCCGCCGGGTACAGCAAGGGCGTCGTCCTGAAGAGCTACACCGCCGGCAAGGCTCCGCAGGTCGGCCAGTTGCTCGCCTTCGGCACCGGTTCGGGCCGCAAGACCTACACGGTGATCGAGTCGGAAGACGCCGGCGCGACCTGCACGGTGTACCTGGATCGGCCGCTGGAAGCGGGCGTGAACGCCGATGCGGCGGCCTACCCCGGCCCCTACGGCTCGATGAACCTGGCGTTCCACCGGGACGCGCTGGCGCTGGTCACCCGGCCGCTGGCCCTGCCGGACACCCGCATGGGCGTCATGGCCGCCGTGGTCCCGCACAACGGGATCGGGATGCGCGTCCTGATGCAGTACGACATCAACGCGGGCGGGACCGTCGTGAACTGCGACATCCTGGCTGGCGTGGCCGTGCTGGAAAGCGCCCTCTGCGTCCCCGTGCTCGGCTAATCCTGTCTGTCCCGAGCGAGTTGCGGTCGCCCGTCCGGGCCAGACCCGGACGGGCGGCCACTGTTTACCCTCAACTGCGCCCTTGGGCGGACGGGGTTGCCTCATGGACTTCCTACTCTTGGCGCAGGCGGACACGTTTGCCGATGCCGTCGCGCTGTTGAAGCAGTACGGCCCGCTGGTGCTGGTCGTCGTCTTCTTGCTGTGGCAAGGCTGGGTCCGGGAAGGCCGCATGAGCAAACGCATCTCGAAACTGGAAGACGAACAGCGGCATGTGTTGATGCCGCTGGTGGAGAGGTGTGCGGACGTGATTGCTCAAAACACCTTGATGATGGAGCGATTGGAGAAGGCCCTGGACGAGCGGTTCGACTGCCCGTGGCGACCGACGTGCGATCAACGGAAGCGAGACTGAGGCCATGACGTACCCTGCGAATTACAGCTTGAACCAGCGGATTCGCCAGGTGCTCTATGCGCTGAAGCGGCAGTACGGCGGCACGATCACCGTCTATCAGAACGGGGCGGTGACTACGGACACGAAGACCGGCGAAGTGACACGGACGAAGACGGCGACCCGGATTCAGCGGGCCATTGTTCTGCCCGAGACCGTTAGCCGCGAGGTGAAGCAGTCGATCTCGCTGATCTCTGCCAATAAGCAGATGGTCACGGGCGGCGGCTACGAGGCGGGCAAGCGTCTGTTCATCATCGAGCGCCGCGACTGCCCGAACCTGGTCTTGAAGCAGAGCGATTGGCTCGTCTACCACGGCCGCAAGTACGCCATCGAGAACTTCGAGGAGTACGAGTTCGATGCGGCCTACATCATCCACGGCAAAGAACTGGTGGGCGAGGCGGTCGGCGTGGCGGGGTCGATCCTCGAAGGCTCGGCCATGGACGCCCTGACTCTCAGCACCCAGGCCCAAAGAGGGGTGTAGCCATGCCCGCCAATCCCAACTGGGCACGCTGGGTGTTCGCGTCCGTCGCCACTTACTTGAAGCAAGTGGCCGAAGGCCAGCAGCTTCCCGTCCTGATCGAAGGCTTGGACGAGCGGACCACGGAGTTTATGAGCGCCACGGATCGGTGCGAGGTCCGCATCACGGGACCGTTCACGAAGGAACTCAGCCACAACTACTTCCAGATCGAAGTCGTGGTGAACGTGCTGCTCCTCAGCCGCTACGAAGAGCAGAAGAATCAGTACGCCATCATCCAGAAGACCGGCGTATTCCAGGAGGCAATGGATGCCAGCATCGCCGTCTACAAGTACGGCACCGGGCCGGAGGACGACGAGCACGCCCTAGTCGGCTGCCTCTCGCCGGTCCAAGGCCGACACGAGGCCATCCGGGTCATGCACTTCGGCCAGATCAATCCGACCGACCGGTTGAAGCAGTCAATGGTAGACGCTCGCTACCGGATGGAGATTACCACCAAGTAAGTAAACGAGGAGATACCACACATGGCACGCATCGAGTTGAGAGACTGCGATGTCATTCTCCAGGACGGTCTGAACGGGGCGGCGGCCGTCAACCAGCCCGTCACCCCTCCGGCCGAGAACGACACGCAACTGACCATCGACACCATCGTGTTGAACACCAAAGACAGTGATCTGGTGCCGCTGGGCGCTCGCTTCAAGATCGCAGGCGAGACGACCCCGGTGTACCACACCGTCACGGCGCGGACCCCAAGCGGGAGCAGCCCCACGACCCAGATTACCTTCAGCCCCGCGCTTGGGGCCGGCACGTACACGGACGGCGGCCTGGTGACGTTCTATCCGCAGGAGTTGGAAATCAAGATCGGCGACGGCAACGTCACGTACACCGAACACAACGAGTACAAGTATGAGTTGGACCGGGGCGACCTGGACACCGTGCGGGAAGGCAACCAGGTGCCGATGGACGTGAAGCTGGAGGCCGTCTTCGAGCACATCACCCAGGGCACGAGCGAGCCGGTGAGCCCGGTGGATGCCCTCAAGGGCATTGGCGGCGCAGCCGAGTGGGTCAGTGCGTCCGACGACCTGTGCGAGCCGTACTGCGTCCACATGATTGTCCGCCACACCCCGCCCTGCGGAACGGCCCAGAGGGAGCAAGTCGCCTTCCCTGACTTTCGTTCCGAGAGTCGGGAGGTGAACTACAAGGAGGCGTCGATCTCGGTCAGCGGCAAGTGCAAGCGCACCGAGCCGCAAGTGGATCGGGTGGGCTCCGCCGACCCGTGGCCGGACGTGCAATAAACGGCCAGCGTCGATTCTGAACGACTCCCCGGCTTGCGAGCCGGTTCGACTGGCCTCTTTGTCAACAGACCAGTCCCGCGGTGCCGGCACCGGTGCCGGCACCGCCTTCTTCCCCTTTCTCCGTGAGGGAACAACATGAAGATTGCCGGTATCGACCCGAAAGGGCTCTCCAACGAAGTCGTCCTCGTCCTGCCTCGCGGCGACGAGAACCTCGTGTTCCGTGCCAGGGGGCTGCCCGACATGGACGAATTCAACGCCCTTTGCCCGACGCCGAAGCCGCCGGGCAAGTACACCAAAGAGGGCTGGGTGCCCAACCTCAACGATCCCACCTACCAGCAAGTCCTGGGCATCTGGGCCAAGAAGCGCCTCGGCTACATGGTCGTCAAGTCCCTGGCCCCGTCCGAGATCGAATGGGACAGCGTGAAGGAGAACGACCCGCGGACCTGGCCGAATTGGGAGGACGACCTGAAGAACGGCGGCCTGACCCAAGTGGAGGCCAATCGCGTCCTGGCCCTGGTGCTTGAGGCGAACGCCCTGGACGAGGCCAAGCTGCAAAAGGCCCGCGAGGTTTTTCTTGCTGGTCAGGAACCGATGCCCGATCAATTCTCTGGCCCCCTCACCGAACGGGAGAGTTCGCCATCTGGCGGGCCTGCCAGCGGCTAGGCATCCGGCCGCCGGGCGTCAAGCCGTCGTGGGACGAGTGCGGCGTTGAGACCCAGGCTTTGATCGTCGCCTTCGACCAACTGCGGAGTTACGACGAAGCGGAGCGGGAGGCTCAACTGGCCGGGGCACGGATGCCCCTTGCGGCGTCCCGGCATCGGCCGGAGCAAGGTTCCTGACCATGAAGTTCACCGCCCAGTTCTCCGCACCGCGCATCGACGTGTCGGCCTACCGCAACGCCCTGGACAAGCACATGACCCAGGGAATCGCCCAGGGGCTCATGGCCTGGCTGGAGGCGGTCCTGGCGGAGATTCCGGTGTGGAGCGGGGCATCGCGGGCCACGTTCGTGAAGCTGGCCCAACAGATCGGGTACGGTCTGCCTGTCGCACCGGCGGCCGTTCAGGCAGCACACGGGCTGTTTAGCAGCCGGATCGACCGCACGGGGATGGGGATGGCGGAAAGCGACGGCAAACTGACGGCGGATAAGGAGACCGGCGAGTACACCTTCAGCTACAGCACGACGCTGCCGTGGCTGATCTGGAACGAGTACCACAACGCCAACGTCGATCCCGACCCGACCCTCTTCTATCGCGTGATTAAGGAAGGCCCCTACAACTTCCAGGCCGTAGGCGCCAGGGCCTTCCTCCGATTTGCAGACACCGTGGACCTTCCGCCGGTCAAGCCCCATGTGCGCGCGGTGCGCGCTAGCACGTAGCAAGCGTATCTCATGGCTGACGAGATCATCAATAAACTCGGCTTCGACGTGGAAAGCGCCTTAAGCGCTTTGCAGCGGTTGGACTCTGCGCTGCAAGCCTCCGGCGCGGCGTTCCAGGCGCTGGGCGCGGTCATAGACGCCTGGAACAGCCAGGCGGCCAGTGCCCTGGCCACGATGCGCCAGATGGCCTCGGCCGCCTCGCGGCTCGCCTCGTCGATGTCGAAGATGGGCACAGGGCCGGCAATGCCCGCCGCGCAGACTGCGCCCGCCTCGAAGCTCTGGCTGCCGCCCGATTACTCCCAGGCAACCACCTCGGCCCAGCAGTTTACCGGTGCCATCGGGCGTGCCGGCCAGGCCGCCCAGACCACCGGCCAGCAGGCGGCTCTGGCCGGGCAGCAGGCGGCCAGCGGCGCACAGGCCGCGGCCACGCATACCGCGCGGCTCACCGTGACCTGGGAAACGCTCGCGCGGGTCGTGATGACCCAGTTCATCGTCCGCGCCTTGAGCCAGCTTCGTGACCTGCTCCGGGAGTCCGTGGACGAAGCCCTCAAGTTCTCCAAGAGCATTTCGGAAATCCAGACCATCGCCCCGAAGATCGACAAGAACTTCCAGGGGTTGAGCAAGGAGGTCGCCGACTTCTCGCGGGCGTTCAATTTCCCTCTGCCGGACGTGGCGGAGGCGATTTACCAAACGCTGTCCAACCAGTTCACCACGGTCAAGCAGCGTTCGGACATTATGACGGCCTCCGCCAAGCTGGCGAAGGTCGGCGTGATGGAGTTGAACGAGGCCGTGCTGCTTCTGACCGGCACGCTCAACGGCTACGGCATGTCGTCCAGCCAGGCCGAAGACGTGGCGGCCAAGTTCTTCAAGACGATTGAGTTGGGCCGCACCCGCGGTGCCGACCTGACGCCGGTGATTGGCCGCATCGTCCCAATCGCCAGCGAGTTGGGGGTCAGCCTGGATGAGGTCAACTCGTCGATCATCGCCCTGACGATCGGCTCGCAGCGCGTCCCGGAGGCCGCCACGGGCTTCCGGGCTGCCTTGGCTGCGCTCATCAAGCCCTCCACGGACATGCGGGAAGAGTTGCGAGCCTTGGGCTACGAGACGGGTCAGCAGCTCATTCGTGCAGAGGGCCTCCAGGGGGCCTTTGAGAAGCTGCGCCACAGCCAGAATGAAGATGTGGCAGGGACGGCCACTTTGTTCCGTAACATCCGCGCCTTGAACGCGGAACTCCGCTTGACTGGCTCCGGTGCCCAGCAGGCTGAGCAAGCCCTGGCCGTGATGGGCAAGACTTCGCGGGACACCTTGAACGAGGCGTTCAAGACGTTCACCTCCAGCGACGCCGAGCAGTACACGAAAGAACTGAACAGGATCAAGGTCGCCTTGGCCACGGAGGTCGGCCCGGAACTGGTCAAGTTCCTCAGCGGCTTGCTCAAGGCGGTGGGCGGGGCGGATGGGCTGGTCGCCAGCTTGAAGGGCATCGCCACCGCCTTGACGACGCTGGCCGAACCGCTGGCCGTTGCCGGCGGCGCGCTAATGGCCTTCTCGCTCCGCGCCAAGCTGGCGGCTGCCAACGCCGGCCTGCTGGGCAACGCTTTCAACAACGTGCTGGCCCCGATTGCGATGGTCGTCTGGGGTGCCGACTTCCTGGACCAACGGTTGGCCTCGGTGCTCACCAACGCCAACGAGAACTTCCGCAAGTCCGTCCAAGAGCGGCTGGCGGCGGAAGAGAAGGCGAGCGAGGAGCGGATCGCCGCCAACAAGAAGGTCTATGAAGAGGCCAGCCGCCGTCTGGAGCAGTACATGGCCGTGGTGCGGCAGGCGTACAACGCGCAGGTCGATCTAGCGCGGAAGAGCAACGAAGAGCTAATCACCTCGTCGCGAACCACAATGCAGCAGATGATCTCGACCCGCGAGAAGATCGTCCAGCAGTTCCGTTCGGCCGCCAACGCCGCCAACCAGGCGGCCGTCGATTCCATGAAGCGCCAGGCGGACCTGCAAGGCCGCTATGACGACCTGCTATTGAAGAATCGGTTGCTGGGGTACAAGAACGCCTACTACCTGGAGGAGCAGTATAGCCGGCACGCCCTCTCCCTGGCGCGGGAGGCGGCCGCGCAACTGGCCAGGGCCGAGACCCCGGACCAACAGCAGGCGGCGCAGGCCATCTTCCAGCGGGCGATGGCCCACGCCCAGGAGGCCGAGTCGATTGCCTCCTCGACGAAGAACGAGTGGCTTCTGGACGACGCCCAGCGGGTGTCGCTGTCGATCATTCGACAACAGATCGACGCGGAAAGGCAATTCCAGACGAACAGCGAGAACCGCGCCGCACGGGCGGCCCAGGCGGCGGCCCAGGAGCAGGTCCGCGTGGACCGCATGAAGGTCTTGATGAAGGGCATCCTCGAAGACCTTGACCTCTTCGACAAGAAAGGCCCCATCGACCCGCTCAAGTCGGCCGCCAAGTCGGAAGACTTGAAGAGGAAGATGGACGAGTTCCAGCGCCTCTGGACGGCGGGCACCACCCAGATCGACTTGGGCGAGATGCTCAAGTTTGACACGCTCAGGCGGCGCGTGAATGCGGCCCTGGAGGGCGGCATCTCGGACCTGGAAGTCCAGAAGCTCTTTGCCGCCCCCCAGACGATTGATGCCCTGCGAAGCCAGATCGAAAACGGCTTGGGCGCCGTCTCGGTCGCCCTGAAGCCCTTCGTCAAGCCGGGCGGGACTATCACGCCGGAAATGCTCGCCGGCAAGACCCCCGCCGAGCAGACGGAGATCGTCACCAGGGAGTACCAGAAGCAGGTCGATCTGGCAGCCCGGTTGCAGCGCGAGCAGGACGCGATCTCGCAGTCCACCATTGCCCAAAGGGCGGCTCAAGGTGCCTTGGGGGCCAATCTGGAGGTCTACAGGGCCGCGATGGAAGACTGGCGGACGTTCCTCGCCCAGGCCACGAAGAAAGGCATCAGCACGATCTTCGGCGGCGGGGACATCCAGAAGGACGCGAAGGCCCTGGGCGAGCTGTTCGACCAGTTCAAAAAGCTGTCCCAGGCTCCCAAGGGATTCGGGATGGACCAGTTCCTGGACCTACAGAAGAAGGCCACGGAACTGCTCAAGAGTCCGACCCTGACCCAGTTCGACAAGGATTTCATCACCAGCCAACTGGGCTGGGCGAAGTCCCTGGCGGATGAGGCGGAGCGGATGAAGACGATCCAGCGGACGCCCGAGGGTCAGCGCCGAGACATCCGAGCTGAATTGGAGAAGGCGCGGCAGGAGGCCGACCGGCTGAAGGGGATCATCGACCAACTGAATCCCCAGGCGGCGACCGAGATGGGCGAGGGCGCGCAGCAGGCCCAGGCGGCGCTGAGCGCGATCCCGAGCATGGCGGGCCTGGCCGGCGAGATTCAAGCGGCGGCCTCCGCGATGTGGGACCTGGCGGCGGCCTCCTGGGCGGTCGAGCCGCCGCCCGCGGTGACGGCGGCGCAGGGGAGGAAGGTCTGGAGTTTTCTGGCCTTCGGCGGGCCTCCCCAGGGCACGGACGTGATTCCGGCGATGCTCTCGCCTGGGGAAGTGGTCATCAACGCCGCCTCAGCGCGGCGCTTCGCCTCGGAACTGACCGCCATCAACGCCGGTGTGCGGCCGGCTTACCGGAGCGAAGGAGGCAGCATCACCAACATCGGCGACATCAACGTGACTGTGAACGGCGGCGGATCAAGCCGCCAGACGGCAAGGTCCATCGCCGCCGAGTTGCGAAGGGAACTGCGGCGTGGCACGTCAACCCTGTAACCCCTTTTTTCATCGAGGAACATCCATGAACGACACCATCCATGTCCAGCAAGAGGCGGCTTGCCAGTTGGTTCGCCCCACCGCCAAGGTTTCCGATCAAATTCACGCCCGTGGCCGCTTCCAGGTGGAGCACTGGCGCGGCGGCCAGTTGATCGGCAAGTACGACATCCGCAACGCCATCACGAACGAGGGTAAGAACAAGCTCTTGGACGTGATGTTCCACGGCGTGACGGCCATCGGGACGTGGTACATCCTGTTGGTGGACGGGGCCGGTTCTCCCACGCTGGCGGCCGGCGACACCTACGCCCAGATCAATGGGACCAACGGCTGGGACGAGTTCACCGCCTACAGCGAGGCCACCCGTCAGGAGTGGACCGAGGGCGCGGCGGCCAACCAGTCGATCACCAACTCCAGCCCCGTGGTCTTCAACATCAACGGTTCGGGGAGCGTCTACGGCTTGGGCGTGGTCGGTGGCGGCTCGGCCCCCTCGACGAAAAACGACGCGGCCGGCGGCGGCACCCTCTGGGCGGCTGCCCAGTTCTCCAGCGGCACCGTCTCGGTGCTCAACGGCGACCAGTTGAAGGTGACCTACACCGTCAACGCCTAACCCACCGTACTCCCTCGCCGCGGCCGGGCCGGGAGGCGCTTTCCCGGCCCGGCCATCTCTTCCTTGGGGGCGCGCCATGTTGCTCTGGATCGACGGCTTCGAGGCGTACAACACGCTTAACGCTTCCGCTTACACGCCCATGACGGGCAAGTACGGCATGTCCAGTTGGTCAAGCTATTACTTGCTGCGCGCAGGCCGCTGGAGCGGGCTCGCCGTGGAGTTGTACGACAGTGACATCTACTTCACCACGCCCGGCGTCCTGACCACTGACCCGACGTTGATCGTCGGATTCAATTTCAAGACGGCACAGTTGGCAGATGCCGTCTACTACCTGTCAAATGTTGCCCTCTGGGACCGCACCACCAGGTCCATACACTTTTGTCTCCGGTCCACGGGGGAAATCAGCGTTTACCGGGGCGAAGGGAATCTCCTGGGCACGACTTCCGGGGCCAACATTCAGGCCGGCGTCTGGTGTCATATCGAGCTGAAGGTCTACTGCCACAATACAAACGGCACCGTGACGATTCGCGTCAATGAGCAAGAGAAGCTGAACCTCACCGGCATCAACACCAAGGGTGGAAGCGATGATTACCACTGCAAGGTTCAGTTTCGCGGCATCAATTCATCCTGCGTGCTGCGGTTCGACGATCTCTACATTCTCGATGGCACGGGTGCGGCGAACAACGATTTCATTGGCCGCAAGCAAGTAGTCGCCATCAAGCCGAATGCAGCCGGGGACTTGACCCAGTGGACCCCTTCGGCCGGTAGCAACTACGCCTGCGTCGATGAGGTCCCGCCGAGCAGCAGCGATTATGTCTCCACGGACGTGACCGACAACGCGGACCTGTACAACTACGAGAGCGTCCCCGACCTGACGGGCGGGATTGTGGGGGTGCAGGTCAACACCCAGGTGCTTTCGACGGTGGATGGCGTACCGTGGAACGTCAAGCAGCCCGTCAAGTCCGCCACGCAGAACGACGGAATCGCCACGCTCGTCACGTCAACCAACACCGGCCGGTACATCACCCGGCTCCTTGAAACGAATCCCGACACGGGGAGTCCCTGGACGCTGGACGAACTGAACGCGGCCCAGTTCGGCGTCAAACTGGCGTAGCGAGGTGAAACATGGCATTGCTCTGGATCGAAGGCTTCGAGGGATTCGGTACGACGGTCGGCAGCGCGCCGTCGCCGAGCGGCGTCTACGGGCGTAAATACACGGTTGTGTCCGAGAATGGCTTTCAGGTGGTGACGGGCCGATGGGCAGGCTATGCCCTCAAGTTTGTCCTGGACACCTGTGCGTTCAAAGCGCCTGATCTGACGACCAATGCCACGCTATTTGTTGGACTGGCGTACAAGACGCTGAACGGCCTGAACCACGAGTTTCTGACGTTCTACGACGGGGCCACGCGAGGCGTGAACCTGCGGTGGGTTTCGGGCGGGAACCTCGCGGTCTACCGGGCGGACACGCAACTCGGCGTTACAACGGGCCTCGGTCTTCAGACGAACACTTGGTACTACGTCGAATTCAAGGTGGTGTGCAACGCCACCACGGGCAGCTACGAGGTCCGTGTCGATACCGTCAACGTGCTGAGCGCCACCAGCGTGAACACGAAGGCGGGCTCGAACAACTATCACACGACGTTCCGCATCCAGGACGTGTGGGGCGAGAACCCGACGTTCGACGATCTCTACTGCCTGGACGGCAGCGGCAGCGCGCCGGCGAACACCTTTCTCGGCGTCAAGCACGTTGTCACGATCTTCCCGAACGGGGCCGGCGATGCGGCGCAGTGGACACCCTCGGCGGGCAACAATTGGGATTGCGTCGAAGAGCCAGTCATGGACGACAACGGCACCTACGTCGCTACAGCCGGTTCCGGGAACCTGGACCTGTATGCCTACGAGGACATTCCGGCCACGGCTATGGAGAACGACGTGATCGGCGTCCAAATCAACTCGGAAACGCGGCGGACGCAGGCGACCACGTTTAACCTGCTTCAGCCGTGCAAGCTGTCCGGGGTCCAAAGCGACGGCAGCGCGGTGGCGGTGGACAATGACGGCTTTCTGACGAAGACCCGCGTCATGGAGAAAGACCCGAGCAACAACGCCTGGACGCTGGACAACATCGGTTTGGCTCAATTCGGCGTGCTTTTGGGCTAACGGGGTGCAGCATGGCGCTTCTCTGGATGGACGGCTTTGAGGGAGGCGGATCGTCCGGCTACTTGAACGCCTACGTGGCGCGGCGGTACGACTGGACCGGCGCTGACGTTGTTAACAACAGCTACCCTTGGGCGGCTGGCCAGTGTGGCGGCAGCGCCGTCAATATGTACGCCACTTACAACTTCTGTGGGACGCCCCCGTTGACGACCGACCGCACGTTGATCGTCGGCTTCGCGTTCAGGCCCAACAGCGCTTCCACCAACTGGCTGGTCCGCATGTGCTCCGACAACACGGTCGGCGTCAGCCTGGAGTATTACGTATCAGGTTCGACCCGCGAGTTACGTGTGTACCGCGGTGGGACACTCCTTGGCACGACGAGCACGGGAAACGCCTTTCAGATCAATCGCTGGCATTGGATCGAACTGAAGGTGTACTGTGACGACACGGCCGGGACGATCGAGGTTCGCTACGGCGGCAGAACCATCTACACGTTCACCGGCGACACCCAGGCGGATGCGTCGATCAATTACCACAACACCCTGTACTTCACTCGCGGCTCCACGATCGACAACTTCTATGTGTGTGACTCCACCGGGTCCCGAAACAACGATTTCCTAGGCCCGGTGAAGATTACCACGATCACGCCGAATGCGGCAGGAGACGCGGCCCACTGGGATGCCAGCGGTGGCGGGGAGCACCACACGTATGTCGATGACTTCCCGCTCGCCAACGACGACAGCGACTACGTGGAGAGCGCTGTGGCTGACCGGAAGGAGTTGTGGCACTACACGGACGCAACGGACATCGGCGACACCATCCATGCCGTTCAAGTGGTCACGCTGGCCCGTGCAACGGATGCACAGTGTTCCGACTTGAAGACGTTGGCGAAGTCCGGCGGCGGCTACGAATCGGAGGATTCAGCCCAGACGGTCGGCGTCGATTACAGCGAGGTCGTGCGAATCATGGAGGCGCAGCCCGGCGGCTCCGACGCCTGGACTGCGGCGGCCCTCAACTCGTACCAGTTCGGCGTGAAGGTAGGCTAGAGGTGGGCTATGGCTCTGCTCTGGTTTGATGGCTTCGACAACTACGGCAGCGTTGCCGGTTCGCTCCATTCACCGTCGCGGTGCATGGAGCGGCGGTACATGCCGTGTTACGACCCATTCCGCAGTGATACGCCCCGCATTCCAAACAACGGCTTCTCGCTTCAAGGCTCCTACACGGGAACGTTCATCACCCCGTCGTTGACCACCGACCCGACATTGATCGTCGGCTTTGCCTACCGGCAGTACAACGGCGACATTGCCACGGGAGTATCGGCTACCCTGATGGGCCTCTATAACGGCGCGACCCGAGGCATTTACCTTTACCTTACGGCGCGGACAGGCGAACTATCGGTGTACCGTGACGGCGGGACAGCGGTGCTGCTTGGCACAACGTCGGGGGCACGGATTGCCAATCACCGTTGGAACTACGTCGAACTGAAGGTCTACTGCCACGATGCAGCAGGGGCGGTTGAAGTCCGGGTCAACGGAAAGACGAAGCTAAGCCTTACCAATGTGGACACGAAGCGCGACACGCTGGCGTACTACGACCGGGCGGGAATGGCCAGTCTTGGGCCAAACTACGGCCCGCTTTACGACGACTTCTACGTATGCGACGGGACCGGCGGTTCAGCCAACGATTTTCTTGGTCCAGTCAAGGTGGTGGCACTGCGGCCCAGCGCCGATGTGGCCGGCGCGAAGGACTGGACACCGCAATCTGGCGGCGATCATTACGCGATGGTGGACGAAAACCCGGCCAACGACAACACGGACTATATCGAGACGGGCGCGTCCGGGAACACCGACCTTTTCGAGTACGCAGACTCACCTGCCGATATTGGCACAATCCGCGGCCTCAACATTTGCACGGAATGCGCTGAAACGGACGCCCAGCCCTTCAGCATCAAGATGCCGGCGAAGCTGACGACCCAATCGGACGGTGAGGCCCGCGAGATCGGGGGCACGGGGTTTCGGACGCTCGTGCGTCTGATGGCAGCCGATCCCGAAGGCGCAGGCTGGACAAAATCCAATCTGGACTCGACCCAGTTTGGCGTGAAGTTGGCGTAGTGGAGGTAGGTATGGCTCTTCTGTGGATTGACGGCTTCGACAGTTACGGCACCACGGTAGGGTCATCCGCCCAGCCGGCTGGGATCGTCGGCCGGAAGTATGCCACTGGCAGTTCAAGCCTCTACGTTCGGGACCCCCGCATCCCTGGTAATGGACGGAGCCTTGCAACAGCCTATTACGTGGAAACACCGGCCTTGACCACGGACCCGACGTTGATCGTCGGCTTGGGCATTTGCCTCAGTGACACGGGCTACAACGGCTACATTATCGGCCTGCGCGACGGTTCGGCCCTCGGCATCTATCTGTGGTACAACGGCTGGTCCGGGGAGATCGAGGTCTGGCGGAACGAAGGAACCGATGTGCTTCTGGGTTGCACGAGCGGTTCCAACCTGCGCCGGGGCTGCTGGACCTATGTTGAGGCTAAGGTCTACTGCCACGACACAGCCGGCACGGTTGAGGTGCGGGTCAATGGGACGACCAAACTGAGCCTCTCCGGCATTGACACGAAGTCAGGCTATCTGACGCACGGCTACCACGACAAGGTGAGACTCGAACAGACCAACGGCTTCACGCTGTATGTTGACGACTTCTACGTCTGCGACGCCACGGGATCGAAGTGCAACGACTTCCTCGGGGTCGTGAAGGTGGTGACGTGCCGCCCGGCGTCGGATGTCGCGGGAAAGCAAGACTGGACGCCGCAGTCCGGCACGGACCATTGCGCGATGCTCGACGAGAATCCGTGCAACGACGACACCGATTACGTGGAGTCGAGCACCAGCGGCCATCTGGACCAGTTCGAGTACGGCGATGTCAGCAGCGCTGGCTTCACGGCCTTGAAGGGGGTGGGGTTGTGCGCCGATTGCCGGGAAACGGACGCCAACAACTTCACGCTGCTCCAGCGCGCAGAGGGAACCTCAGTCTCGGAGGGGTCTGCAAGGGACGTTGCCGGCACCAGCTACGAGACCCACGTGCGCGTCATGGAGAGCGACACGGAGGGGGCCGATTGGACGCCCGGTGCCTTCGATGCGACTCAGTTCGGCATAAAGGTGGGCTAGCATGGCACTGCGAGTCACACGACAGTATGCCGACGTGCTGGGCACCGGAGACGGCAAAGCGCGGGTCACTCGGCAGTACGTTGAGGTGCTCGCATCGGGCGACTCGAAGTTGCGCGTCAGCCGGCAGTACGTGGAAGTGCTTTCGTCCGCCGGCCCCGCACAAGTCACCCGCCAGTGCGTGGCCGTGCTTGGCGACCCGCCGCCCTCCGGGTTGCGCGTCACCCGCCAGGCAGTGGCCGTTCTCGCGGAGAAGACGACCGCTAAGCACGTCATCCAGCAGTTCGTCGAGATTGCGGGCAACGCGCCCGCGGGCGGCAGCGCCCGCGTCCAGCATCAGGTCGTTGAAGTCCTAGGCAACCCGCAGGGTGTCTATAGTCTGAGCGCGGCCCACACCTTGGCCTTGACGCACAGTGCGGACACGGCCCAGGTCGCAATCAACGTCGGCAGCACGAGCACCCTTGCGATTGCGCACCTGGCCGAGCGCAACCTGGTCCGCGAGGTCGTCGCCGAGCATACCCTGGCGCTGAGCGACGAGGCCACGGGCGGGAAAATCTACCAGGTCTCGGCGGAGCAGTCGCTTGTGCTGAGCGACGAGGCCGGAGGAGATTGCATCCGGCCGGTGGTGACTACGTTGTCGTTGTCGCACGTGGCGACCGGCGACGTAATCAAGCCCGTCGTGGATATGGTGGATGTGGCGCACGAGGCGTCTCAAGTGACCGTGTTCGACCGGCTGGCCGTAGATACTCTGAGCGTCACCGAAGAGGCCACGGTCGCCTATGCGAAACGGGTCCATAGCATCGACGTGCTGGAGGTCGTGGACGAGGCGGTGGCCGAGCACATCAAGCCGGTCCAGCAATCGCTGTCGCTGACGCATCTGGCGCAGGTGGACCTGCTGCGGCGCGGCTTCGACACCTTGACGCCGATCCACGAGGCGAGCGTCCTGGTGGTCTACGCCCGGCCCGTCGCCCAGGAGACGCTGGCCCTGGTCGAGCAGGCGACGGTCAAGGTGGACTATCTGCGCCCCGCCGCAGATACCTTGGCACTGGGCCAAACGGCAGTCGGCGACCTGTGCAAGGTCGGTACGCACACCTTGACCTTGACCGATGTGGCGGAGGCGTCGGTTATCCGGCTGGCTCACGACGACCTGGCCTTGACCCATCAGGCCGAGTCCAACTGGGTTTTCACTCGTCGGCGCGCAGACACGCTCGCATTGACGCACATGGCCGTGAAATCGGCAGTGCGGTCGCGGAGCGCCGTTGCCGCGCTGTCGCTGACGCACCAGGCAACCGCCAGCGTGGCGAAGCTGGTGGTGGATACCCTCAGCCTGTCGCACGAGGCGCTGGTGGACAACATCCGCCGCGCGTCGAGCACGCTGATGCTGAATCACTCGGCGGACGCCACAAATACCCGCCTGGCGGCCCACGACGATCTCATCGGCCTGTCGCACCGGGCCACGGTCGGCTTCGTCAAGCAGGTCTCGGCGGCAAATACGCTGCACCTGACGGACAAGGCCCGTTCCGGGGTGGAGATCGGCTCGGCGGGCGGCACCCTCCAGGAGCTTCACTACAACTTCGATCCCGTCACAGGCCAATTGGTTCCATACTACGTCGGCCTCCAGGACCGGGCCGACGTGGCGGTGGTCCATGGCGCGCCCTATGGAGCGCGGAGCGTGCTGTCGCTGTCGGATCGGGCGCTGGGCGTCGTGATTCACGCGGACGCCATCGCCTGCGAGGCGACGGATGTCCTGAGCCTGACCGACAGCAACGTCGTAGCCCAGTTGCCGTTTTTCCGCACCGCTCAGCAGGCGGCAGACAGCCTTTCGCTTGTGCAGGCGGCCGAGGTCGTCGCCTCCAAGGTTGTCTCCAGCACCCTGGCGCTTGCCCATGCGGCCACGGTGGTCATCAGCCGGGCCACGTTGGCGGTATCCGACTCGCTGAACCTCGGGCAGGCCGTTGCGTTCGTGCTGGTTTCGGCGGATGTCCTGCACCAGTACCACCCCTTCGTTGGGGAGGGCGTTCCTGGTGCGCCGACCCCGCCCTCGGCGACCTGCCCGACGCCCTTATCAGGGATCGGCAATTGCCGGCTGGTCTACCCCGTGTCGCACCCGACCGAGCACGTGGACCTGCGGAACCCCGAGTTCGGCAACAAGGATCGGCTGCAATTCAACCGCATCAGCCGTGAGACGCGGGGCGGCACGCTGGTCGTCTTCGCCGATCCCATTTGGCCGAAGGTCGAGACCCAGGTGCTCACCATCAAGGGCCTGAGCCGGAAGCAGGTCCAGGCGTACCTGGACTTCGTGGAAGGCCACCTCGGGCTGGAGGTGGGGTTCGTGGATTGGGAGGGATTCTACTGGAAGGGCGTGATTATGAACCCGGCCGAGCCCACCGTGCAGGACGACCGCAGCGGCTTCACGATTAGCTTCGAGCTTGAGTGCGAACCCGCCACCTGGGAGCCGTAGCGATGTTCACGTTTGAGGCACCCCACCCGGCGATCCAGACCACCTCGCTGCTCCCCAACCCACAGTTCAGCGACCAGGAGGGGCTGCTGGCCACCGTGACACGGAAGCTGGCGATGGACGGCACGCGCTACACCTACGTCAAGCGCCGCAACGCCAGGCGGAAGCTGAGGTGGACCTTCAAGCTCACGCGCAATAAGGGCCTGGAAGTCCGGGCCTTCTTCCGGTCCTACTTCGCCTCCAAGATTCGCGTCACCGACCACAACGGGCGAGTCTGGATCGGCAACTTCGTGAACAACCCGTTCGAGTTTGACACGTCCGACCGGGCGGCCCCGGCGATTGCACCGCTCCCGCGCGGCGAGTCGCAGGTCGTCGAAATCGAGTTCGAGGGAGTGGAGCAGTGAGTGACTTCTACATCTACGCCTACTACAAACCAGACGTAGACCCCGAGTATGGGCCTCCATTTTATGTTGGCAAGGGCAGCGGCGAGCGAGCCTATGTTCACTTGGCGCGCTGCCAGGAGTCCTTGCCGCGGTCCGGTGGCTGCCGATTCTTCTATGCTACGTTGAGGAAGATGCTCGTGGCTGGCGTTCAGCCCGAGATTGAGATCGTGATGGATCATCTATTGGAAGAAGAGGCTTTTGCGTTTGAGAAGCAGTTGATCCGTTGTATCGGTCGGCGGGACTTGCGGCGCGGTCCGCTGTGCAATCTTACCGATGGTGGCGAGGGTCGGTCAGGATTTGTGGTCGCCGAGGAGACTCGACGCAAGATCGGTGCCGCTCACAGAGGCAAGATGGTCAGCGTAGACATCCGCGCCAAGATCAGTGCCGGTAAGCGTGGCAGCCGCCACACGAGTGAAACACGCCAGAGAATGTCCCAAAGTCAAATAGGGCGAAAGCACAGCGCGGCGACAAAGCTGCGACTGCGAGACAAGAAGCGGCATCTCTTCACACCGGTGCGTGCATTTGACTTGTTTGGTGTGTGCGTTCATCAGTTTGACTCGATCAACGCTGTGAGAACCGCAGGGCATCAACCGGCGCACGTGGTCGCGTGTCTACGTGGTCGGCGTAAGACGCATCACGGCCTGACGTGGGAGTATGCCAATGCGTAGCATTTCGCCTCAAGGTTTGGCGAGGTTGGCTCAACGGCATGGCCTAGAGTCGATTCTGATAATCGAGGTGGATTGGGTGCCGGGGCGAGCGCCGCGCTCCTATGCCGACCGGGACGTGGACACCATACCCGGAAGGATCATCGAGGTCGGAGACCTGGACAACGTGATCGGGGTCTCCCAGAACAATTCCTCCCAGTCTCTTGACGTGACCCTGGACGATACGGACGGCACGATCAAGGCCATCTTCGACGGTCACGACGTTCATAAGCGAGATGCGCGGGTCTACCAGTGGTTCGAGGGGCTTGACCTGAGCGACAAGTTTCTGTTGTTCGCGGGCAAAATCAGTTCGCCCGTGGTCTGGAACGAGCGCGATCGAACCGTAAAGTTTACCGTCGTCTCGCAACTGGAAGACCGGGAGATCGGGTTTTCGGCCGAAGAGGGCCAGTTCCCTTACCTGCCGGCAGACCTGGTGGGGAAGGCGTGGCCGATGATCTTCGGAACGGTGCAGGACTGCCCGGCCCTTCAGATCAACCATGCGGTGACGGGGACCACGCTCACGGGCGTCGGGGTGATTGCCGGCTCGGACCTGTACGGCCGGTTTCCGCTCTACAACACCGGCAGTAACGAGGATGCGGGCATCTTCGCCTCGTTATGCCAGATTTCGGCGCAGATCAGTACGCTCTGGTGCGCGATGGCGTGCTGGGAGGGGGTGGACGATGCCAAGGCCGACGACATGCTGGACCAGATCAACCAGCTTGAGGAGCAGCGGGGCAAGATCGTCGCGCAGGCAATGGCCCGGAAACTCTGCGCCCAGTGGCAGCGGCAGAAGCAGCTTGCCGACGCCAACGCCAAGGGGCTGGGGCCGAATCCGATCAAGGTGTTGGGCGGCGAAGACTTCCCGCAGGACACGCCCCTCGTGATCGACATCAACGGGGCATGGTTCTGGGGCCATTTCCACGGCCAGGATTTCTTCGTCACCCGCCGCTACAGCGAGCAGTTAGCGCAGCAGGCCCAGGATTCCTACAACCAGCAGACGGAAGAATGCCCCTACGAGGATAGGGGCGGAAGCGTCATTAAGTACGACTACCGCCAAGAGGTGCCCTGTAGCTGCATGTGGGCAGATTTTGGAACCTGCGAATGCCGCCATCACGGCTTCATCATTCAGACCGGCAGCGGCAGCGCCGATCAGAAGTCGGCCGACCCGATCCTTCAGCAGTTCTGGGCCGACGCCGGGGCTACCGTGCGGATTCACAGCGGCGAGCCAATCACTTACATCGTCTCCATCACACCGGGTCAAGTCCTTGCCGTCAAGGCGTACAAGCAGTTCACCGGCGAGCGGCGGCTGATCGCCGTGCCCAACAACCTGTACCGAGTGGAGACGAAGACTTACGGCTCGGTCACGGCCGTCCAGATCGTCTTCGACAAGCCGCTGAGCACGATCACCGACCAGGGGTGGAGCGACGACATCTACGTCACCTTCCAGGCGACCGCCCCGACCTACGGGCCAAACGTCGTGGACATCCTGATCCACTTGATTACCACCTACACGGACCTGGGCTACGACGCGACTTCGTTCAACTACGTCAAGGAGAAGCTGGGCCGATTCCCGGCCAACTTCCCGATCCTGGACCGCAAGAACACCCTCCAGGTCTTGCAGGAGATCGCTTACCAGGCCCGCTGCGCGCTCTGGATCAGTAACGGGAAGTTCTACATCAAGTACCTGCCGGAGGAGCCGGCAGCGGCGGACACCATCACCGTGAGCGACATGGACGCCGACAAGGGCGTCGAGGTGGCGTTGACGCCGACAGAAGACCTGGTGACCAAGATGACGGTCAAATGGCGGGTGAGTTGGGCACCGGGGCCGACCGACCGCGAGAAGGACAAGAGCGAGAAGACGATGATCCTTCGCCACAACGTCACGCGGTACGGCATCCAGGAGGAGGAGTACGACTGGTACATCTACAATCAGCCGGACACGATCCTCAAGTGCGCGACCTTCTGGCTGATCCGCAAGTCGCACACCTGGAAGCGGATCAAGTTCCAGACCTTCCTCCCAAAGCTGAATCTGGAGACCTTTGACTGCGTGAATCTCAACTTCGCGGGCGGCTATGTCGCCAGTGCCGCGGTCAAGGCCCTCGTGGAGAAGGCCAACTACAACTCGGCCGACAACACGGTGGACTTCGAGTGCCTGGTCCCGGTGAAGGCGGGCACCATGTCGCTTTACCCGTTCTTCTGGCCGGCAAATCTGGAAGCCTCGGCCACCTGGCCGCCGTCGGAAGACGTGCTGAACAACGACTGCGGTGGCGGCGGCATCGGCATGGGGGCCGCCGGCACGCTTCCTGTCGGGATCACGGAAGGCATCGGCTCGGGCGGCGTGGTGTGGGTCGGAGGTCCGAACGTCGTCTTCCGGCCGCAGAGCGACTGGGGCGACCGGCATCCGGCGGATACCGGTTACACGGCCCAGACGGTTATTAACCCGGCCGTCTACGCCGAGTTGGATGCGTCGCCCAAGCCGCGTCTGAACCTTCGCACGTACACCGTGCGGCCCAGCGATCCGCCCGCCCTGATGCCGCTCCCCGGCGGCATCAGCATCGACATCGCCAGGACGAAGTTCGTGGACTCAAGCGGCGACAATCCGCAGGCGCACGCGACCTTGAACACGCTGCTCAAGGGGATTAGCGAGAACGGCGAACTGATGCTTCGCGACGACGCCCTCGTTGCCAGTGACGCCGTGCCGGACGGCGCGCCTTTGAACACGCTGATCTACGTGACCAGCGACAACTACGTGGCCCTGTCGTCCGACGCCTACGTGGCCGACGACGCGCATCCGATGGGCGCGGCGCTCCGCGACGCCCTGGCGATCGGCGAGAGCGAGTACCTGTGCTTGCAGTCGGACGTATGGATCACGGGCGGCGATGGGGAGGAGACCAGTTTCGATTTCCGGTACGACGACGAGACCGGGGTGTACGGGGCCGGGACGGCGTTTCTGCAAGATTAACCTACAGCACCTTTGAGGAGAACCAAGATGGCAAAGAAGTGGATTCAAGGGGCGATCCAGCACCCCGGCGCGTTGACTCGCAAGGCGAAAGCGGCTGGCATGACGGTCTCGGCCTTCATGGCACACCCGCCCAAAGGCATCACGGACACGACGCGACGCCAGATCAACCTGGCCAAGACGCTGGCCACCTTCCATCGTCGTGGACGTGGCAAGTAGGCAAGGCAAGTGCGGCTACTGCGGTTGAACAACGTGCCCAGGTGGATAACCACTTGGGCACTTGTCTTTTCAGAAGGAACATTCTTTGGAAAGCGCGTTTGCCTGGCTTGGCTAACTCGTGGAGACATTCTACAAGTTCATCCCTCACATCCTCATCATCCGGGTTACGTGGCCTGCCGCAAGCTGATGGACTTCGCCGACTGCAAGGTCTACAAGCTGCTTACGTCTCAGGCGGATCGTCAGGGACTGGCGATCCATAAGCTCTTCCAAAAGGTTCCGGCGGCTGCCCAATGGCGCAGCCCGCGGGACAGAGGCGGCAGAACTCTCGGGTGACGATCTCGTACCCCTTCTTCCCTGACCGCGGGTTAAGGCACTGCCCTTCGACATTTACGATGCCATCATCGAGTAGTTGAACCCGGTAGCTGCGAAAGACGCAAGAGACCCAAATCGGCCGCAGGGTCCAGGGATCGCTGGCGTCCGCCTGGTATCCTTCAGGCGCGGGCGGCGCGGGCACATCCCGCTCGTACTCGATGCGCCCGTCCGGGTGGATGGTCGGCCGATAACGGCGAATGATGCCGTCGTTGGGCACGGCGGCCCGCATCGCGGCAAAGGGGGCGTGCGGCGGCCCGCCGGTGTAGACGACGTAGAGCACGCCGGCCGGGTTGTCGAGAACGGATTTATCGGGGCAGTCTTGGCATCCCATAGGTCACTGGGTTTTGCGTTGGGGGCACTCTTGGCAGGTGGTGTGCTTCACGCGGTCGGCGAACTGGGGCAGGGCCGGATTGTTGCAGCGCATGATTACGTCGATGCAGCCGCAAGTGGCGAAGCGCACGGCAGTCTGGTGCCGCAGCCGGCAGTCGGGCCACAACGGCGTGAAGCGAAACGGGTTGTCGGGGTCGCGCTGGTAGCCGTTGATGTCCCTGGGCGGCTCTTCGTCGCCGTTGCGCTCGTAGCGGATGCTGCCGTCCGGCTCGAAGACCAGTTGCCGGTCGCGTCCTTCCTTGAAGGGCGGGAGCAATGTCTCGATGTCGGCGAGCCGCGACCGTTTTGGCAGGGCGAGTACCGGCCGAGGCTCCTGGACCGGCTTTGGCTCATTTTCGCCCACTACCTCGTAGCCGTAGGTCGGCGCGTGACCGTGGACCGGAACCTCGATTTCAACCGCATTGTCGGGGTGCAGACGCTCGTAGTGTCCCTCGGGCGGGTCTTCCCGCTTGTCGCAGCGGATGCAGGTGGTGTGATGTACCTTGCCACGGGCAAGCCGGCAGATTGGCGCGATGGCGAGCGTCCTGTTGCTGTAGATGAGGAGCCGGTGCCGGCAGGGCTTCCACGGCGGCAGGTAGAGTTGCGGATCGTCAGGACTGGGCGTCCAGCCTTCCGGGATGGAGTAGGGTGCGCGGTGGTAGCGAATGGTTCCGTCGAGTCCGATGGTGGGCAGTCGTACTTGCTTCATGGGCACTCCTCGCCCGCTGAGGTGTCCGAGGTGGCATACATCCGCCAGGTGGATGAACTGTGCCGCTGTTCGGCTTCCATGCAAGGATTGCCGGGCCACGGGTCGTGGCAGCCCGGCCCGCAACAAAAGACCAGCGTGGTGCCGGCCAGCGGTGGCACGAGCAGCCACGTCGCGTAGGGCACACCGTTGGGCGTAAACCAGCCCGAGGCAGCGTGGTTCCAATACTGACTGCCTTCGTTCTGCCAAGTGAGGGACCACTGGCCCCGGCAACGCGACGGGCCGCCGCCGTACCAGCTTGGAGGCAGCTTCTCACAGTCTTGATCGGACCAAGGGTGAACTAGACCCGTGACGAGATACCACATATTCACGCAGTCAGTTTCCACACACTGGGCCATGACGGCGGCCTGCTGCTGAGCGTAGCTGTCGGCTTGCTCGTTGTACTGATTCATCTGTTGCTCGTACTCGTCACGCTGCTGCGTGTAGTAGTCGAGCCATCCCTGGTACTGGGCCAGCTTCGATTGTTCGGCGGCACAGGCATCGGGATTGGGTGGCTGCTGGCTGCAAACCTGATCGACAACGGCTTGCTGGGCGTCCACTTTTTCCTGCCACGCATCGACTTGCTTCTGGGCCGAGCAGTACATGACGAAGTAGTCGTCATAATGGCCGCTGGCACTTCCTGCTTGGTAGCCGAGCGTCAGTGCCTGTTGCTTCACCGTGTTCCAGTTGAATTGCATGGCCTGACATTCAGGGGCATTGGCCGTGCAGCCGGTGGCCTGGATGGTTTCGATGTTCTGTTCCACAAAACCGTAGTCTTCGCAAGGCGGCACGCACTCATCGCAGTTGCACCATCCGCGTGCAATGGCATCGTTGATCTCGTCAACGACGCTCTGTTTCCATTTGTCCGGGATGTCGCCGAACTGGTTTTCGTCACAGATTTCCTTCAGCTTGTCCTGGACCTGTTGGATGTCCGCCTTCGACCATTTGTGGGGCGGATCGACGGACTCAAGGGGGCTGACGGGCTCGCATCCTTGGTCGGGATTCTGCGCAAGGTCGTTGACCTGCTGGATGATGTTGTTCCAGTCGTTGAGCGTCCAGACTTGTCCCATCGCGGCCTCCTCAAAACATCCGCAGCATGGCGTGGTAGACTTCCGCCTCGACGATGCAGTCGGCTAGCGCATTGTGCGGGTTCGTGTTGACGATGTTCAGCTTGGCGCGACTGCGCGGGTAAATTGCCCTGCCTCGGGACTGCCGCCAACGCCTTCAACGCCCAACAGGCCACCAATACCGGGAGAGGGCGGGCGGGGCTCCGCCGAATTCCAGTGATCCGTTCGGGTGGACCGTGGGACGGCTGTGGGTCAATTCCACATCGGGCGGGATGGCCTGCTCCATGAACCGATAGAAGCTCGACAGCGGGCCGCCAGAGTAGAGGTAGTCGCAGCCTCCCGAGGAAGCTGGTCGCCATTGGTCTTCAGGGCAATTGCAGGGCAGGGACTTCACCACAGGTTCCGTGGGCAGTGCTCGGTGCCCATCTTGATCTTGTTGAGGATGGCGTATCCGTTGTTGGCGACCCGACAACCGCATCTTCGACAGATTTGCCGGCGACGGTCGAACCATCGGCACGGCTTACAGAAGTGAGCGAATATCCGCTCGACTTCCTTATCCGATCGCTCCGGCCGTCCCGCCGCCGTCCACTCGAATACCGCCTCCGCATACGAGAGCGCTCGGCCCACGAGGCCGAAAGTTGTGGAAGGCGGCGTAGCATCCGCAGAGGCAACGTTGTCGGGTTGGGCGTCGGGCTTCGGCACCTCAGCCGTGTCCGCCTTTTGCACCTCTTGGCCGGCTTCGGGTCGGGCAAGGCATTGCTGACAATGCGCAGGCTGAACGAGTTGCCGGTAGTGGACATTGGATGCGTCGTTGCACTCGGCGTGAGTCACAACGCCTTTGACTGTGCCGACGAGGCGGTTTGGACACGGTAGATACGCCAGTTTCTCTTGTCCCATCGTAGCCTCTCAGAACATCCGCAGTAGAGTGTGGTACACTTCCGCCTCGGCGATGCAGTCCGCCAGGGCGTCGTGGGGATTGGTGTTGACGATCCCCAGCTTGGCGCACATGGCCCCGAGGCTGACCCGTGGGAATGGCGGAGGCTCGCCCGCGAAGGCAGCCTTGTCGTTCAGGGCCACGGCATAGAGCATCCCGTCGCGGGCGTGGCTGTGGAAGATCAGGTCGGTCTGCTCTACGCCTAGCCACGCCTTGAGGAAGCTGGACTCGAAGGCCCAATTGTGGGCCAGCGGGATCAGGCATTTCTTGAAGGGCAGCTTCAACGCCTCGAACCAATCGAAGAGCCAGTCGGCCACGCGCTCGGACTCCGGGGCGTGCAGCAGCAGTTCCGACATGGGAATCTTGTGCTTCTGTTTGGCGGCCTCGCTCTCTCGCTCGGGGTGCCTCGGCTTGACGTGCGTGTAGAAGGGGCGCACGCCCTCCAAGACCTTGAAGTCGGAATCCAGCGGCACGACGGCGATTTGGATGATCTCGTGCCAGCCGGGGCGGGTCCCGGTGGTCTCCAGATCAACGGCCGCCATCAGGCAGCCGTTGAGATGGACGAGGCCAGGGTAGACAATTGAATCAGCCACGGCGGGTCGTCCTTCCTGGAGTGCGCGTATTGACTGGCTTGCGGGGCTTGCGGACCGTCGGCTGGTAGTTTGGCATGTCGTTCAGCTCAGCCGGCAGCAGCCCGCGCTCAATCATCTCCTCGTAGTGGATCAGGGCCATCGCGTTGAACATGATCGCCGCCAGGTGGTCCTCGTCGCGCTTGCCCTGCTGGTACTTCATCAGGTGCCGCTTGAGCGAGGCCACGCATCGGGAGAACGGCATTCCCTTCTCCCAGTTTCGCTCGGCGTACTTGGCGGCCCCCATGCGGAGCCAGTGCCCCTGCCGCTCTTCGGCAAACGGGGAGATCAGGTCGGGACGGGGTTTGTCTTCGGCGGTGTCGCGGATCGCCATGCCCTTGCCGAAGGATTGCCGCTTGCCACTGTCCTTCATGCCGTACTTGCTCACTGGTCTTCTCCGGGGTCAGTTGAATCAACAGGTGCGATTTCGATGATGTCGCCGCCGTACTCGTCCGCGAAGGCCGCTTCATCCTCGGGCCATTCGTCACTTTCGACTTCGGCGACCAGCTCGGCCCGCAACACGGAGCGCGAGAGGAAACCGGTGGATCGGTAGACGCGGAGGGTCATCGCCTGCCTCCTTCCGCCGATTTGAGGGTCAGGTGGGAGACGTAGAGCTTGTTGGCGTGCCCGGTGGTCTTCGGGTGTTGGATGGGCAATTCGCTGGCGACAAGTTTCTTCGACCAGATATGCTTCTCACTGGCCGGAAGCCATTGTTGGAACCGGTCGTAGAACTCCGCGAACAGCGTGTGCTTGTCGGGGGTGTTGTCGCAACACTGGGCAATGAACTGCTCCAACTCGGTCTTGTTGTCTTCTTCGGCGGACAGCTTGCTTCCCGTTGTCACTACCGGCAGCCGCAACCGCCCGATGATGGGCGGCAGGTCCATGTGCATGATTGTGCTGAGGAAGTGCGGGGCCTCCTGGTCGAGGAAGACCTCCATCTTCGCCTTGGCGATCTTCTGCCCTTCGAGCAGATCGCTGACGGCGATCATCGTGATGCGTGTGTCGCCAGGGAAGACCGGGCAGTTCTTCGAGCTGTTGGCAGTCTGCACCCAATGGGTTGCGTTCGGCTGCTCGAAGCAGTCGTGCCGCATCTTGCGGATCAAGATGGTTCGCCCCGTGCTGTACTCCTTCAGTCTGGCGTGGGCACCGGGCGATTTCGTAAGGTCCACTTCTTCCACTGCGCAGATGATCGCGCCGGACAGCTCGCCGTTGAACTCGGTGGTCAAGGCCCGCTTGGCTAGGACTACCCCTTTTGTCACCAGCCGTTGCAGGGACTCGTAGAAGATGCTCTTGCCGCAGTCTTCCGGTCCAAAGAAGAAGAGGTAGGGTGTCGGCTGGAAGGGATCGCGGAAGGCGCAGGCCACCCAGGCGCGGAGATAATCGGCCCCGGTTCGGATGTTTGCCTCGATGGCCCAGGGCAACGCGCGCAGCAGCGGCGTGAGTTCATGGCCGATGTGGTCGAAGATCATGTCCCAGTGGGGATGGAAGGGGACTTCATCGTCGGCCAATTCGGCGGGCTTGAACTTGAACTGGGCGGCGTCCAGGTTCCATTGCCGGCCGCCGGGGTACTCCTCGCGGAAGGGCAGATTGACCAATCGCCAGCCTCGGGCGGCGGCTGCGCCCATGACGGCCTCGGCCTCGTTCTTCGTGTGGGCCAGGCTTTGCAAGAGCATCTTGACATTGGAGGCTGGGTGCCGCACCCATTCTTTTCCCTTCTTCATCACCCAGCCGGCGTGCTCGACGGCGGCTGTCTCCACGGCGCGGATGATGCTGTCGAACTCGGTGAAATCGAGTTCATCGTCCTCCCTGGCATCTGTCTTGACCTTGAAAATCTTGACCGCCTTTCCCTTCTTTTCGTCCCAGCCATCCAGTTTGGGATCGTCCTGCTTCCGTTCGATCTCCACCACGAGCCTGCCGTCCTTGTGGGCCTTGAGCGTTGTCTTTCGGCCCTCGGGGACATCAGGCAGCTTGAGGTCTTCGCCCAGACTCGCGGCGGCCTGAACGGCGGCCTCCGGCGAGGAGAAGACGTAACCGCCTTGTTCCCGCTCGACGCCGCCGAAAAGGGCGCAGGCGGTCGCCAAGTCGGGATAGCGGTTGAAGTAGCAGGTGGTCCAGCCTTGGCCGTCTTGGGTCCAGGTGTCGGCCTCGGCGATGCCGGGGGAGAAACGATAGACCCGCCATGCCCCATTGGGCAACGGGAAGAGGAAGCAGTTTGGCGTGCCAGGGTCGCGTCCCTCGGAGATCGTCTTGAAGACGCCGATCAGCTTCAGAGCCTTGCCCTCGGGGCCGTTCAGAAGGCCGCGCAGCGCCGTCGTGTGGGTCTGTAGCAGATGGTGGTCGGCGACCCAAATGGTGGTCGCACGGGAGCGCATCAGGGCCTCGATCTGGGCCTTGTGCGAGTCGTCCAGGGGAATGATCTTCCGGCTGGACGTTAGGACCTCGAAGGGGTCTTGATCGTCCTCGGCGATCTCGTTGACGCGAATCTTGGACCGGCGGCCCCTGACGACCTCGATGTGGTCGCGCCAGTTGACCGGCAGGTCCGTCGCCCCCAGCCGCTTCGTGGCCGGCTTGATGATCTCCAGGCCGCGGTTCTCGGCTGACATCTTCCGATGCCATATCCACATGACGTGCCCGCAGGCGTCGATCGCGCTGGCGAAGTCGAAGCCGACCTCGGCCGACATCATGCCCAGGATGCAGCGGGCCAGGGCGGCGTGTTCGGTGTGGTTGTCGGTCGGTACGCCGGCATCGTCGAGGTAGACGTAGAGGTGGATGCCGCCGCCGCCGGTACTCCGGCGGACTTCGACATAGGGCAAGGCGCACGCGGCGTTCTTGACCTTCTCCAATTCCTTGTCTTCGATGCCGACGCCCTGGGCGTGGCCCGTCAAGGCGTCGAAGTCGTAACCGAAGTGCCGGGAACGGCGGGCCTTCCAGTCCCAACCCGTCATGCCGATGCCTTCGGCGTAGAGATCGAAGGGATAGCCGATCTTGTAGTCTTCCCAGGTCGGGGCCGTCGCGGCGTTCTTGGGGATACGGATGGAGTGCCAGGTATCGCTTCCGTTCGACCAGGTGGATTTCTTCCCGGCCACAGGCTCGCCATCGGCCGCACTCACGTTGACTTGCGTTTCCATTGCAGCGGACCACCGGTCCACCAGATCGGCGTTGGCCGGCGTCTTGCGGGCCTGAAGGAAGCTGTGGAGGGCTTCGCTGACTAGAGGCATCGGTGTCTTTCGCAAGGCCGCGTCGGGCGATTCTCGTCGGGCGCGTCAACGCGCCGGGCGCAGACCATCGAAACTGGTCTGGGTAGATACCTATAAAAGACTGCCAAATGCCCGCGAATTTCAGGAATTGCTGAAAAAACGGCCGGTTTGGCAGTCTTTTATAGGTGTCTACGAATGACGCGGATGCCCGCGTAGGACCGACGATGCCCCGTCCACCGACCGACGAGTTCCGCCTGATTCCTCTGGCCAAGATCGTCGAACCGTGGGTGATCCTGCGAGTCGTGAACCGCGAGTCCGTCGAGTACCTGGAACTGCGGGATTCCATCGCCCATCAGGGCCTCCTCAATTCCATCTGCGTGCGCCCGGCCCCGCGGCGGCCAGGCTACTACGAAGTGGTGGATGGCCTCTATCGGCGGACGGCCGCGGTGGAATTGCGGTTGCCGGCGCTGCCCTGCGTCGTCAAGCACAACCTCACGGACGAAGACGTATTGGCGATTCAGATTCAGGCCAACGCGCTGCGGCCCGAGACGACGGTCATCGAGTACGCCCGGCAGATTCAGCGGATCATGGATGCCGTGGCCGCCCGGGAGGGAAGAGATGCCACCTTGGCGGAGGTGAGCAACCTGACTCACAAGGCCCCGGAATGGATACGGCAGCAGCTCAATCTGCTCGGCCTGCGGGCGGACATCCAGAAGGCGGTGGAGCGGGGCGAGATACCGCTGAGGTCGGCCTACGTGCTCGCCAAGCTGCCGCACGTTCGTCAGGCGCAACTCCTGGCGTTGGCGAAAACAGCCCCGGCAAGAGAGTTCGCGCCGATCGCGGCCCGACTGCTGCGGCGGATTCAGGAGGACGCCCGACAAGGGAAGCTGCACGACTTCTGCCGGGACTTCGAGCCGGTGCCCTACTTGCGGCCGTTGAAGGACGTGCTGGCTGAGTACCGCGAGCATCGCCTCGGCGGCTTGGCGCTGACAACCGCTCAGTGCAAGACGCCGCTGGACGGCTGGTACTTGGCTCTGCAATGGGCACTGCACCTGGACGAAGAGAGCATCCGTGAACAGCGAGAGAAAATCCTAGCGCGGACCAGCGCGGAATTGAAGCGGAGGGTAGAGCCATGTGACGAAGAGCCGAGCAACGAGAACCTGAACGACAACGACGAGCAGCCCACCTTCTTGAGTCCCGAACCCTGAACCCAACAGAGACCACAACCATGTCCAACACCGCAATGGTCCCCGTCAATCTCGGCCAGCTTCCCAGCACCCAACTCGGCACCGACGACCAGTTCGCCGAACTGGCGAAGGGAGGCGACTACATCGGCCGGATGCAACTGTACACCAAGAGCAAGGCCAACATGAAGGGCCTGATCCCCTCGGGCCACTACGGCATCCCGGAGTCCGATGAAGAGATCATCGACCTGGGGCCGTCCGTGGACCTGCTCCCGCTGGCCCGCCGGCCGAAGGCCATCGACATGACCGACATGGAGGCGCTGGTGATTTCCTACGATATGGAATCGGAGGAGTTCAACCGGATCGCCACGAAGTCCGCCGAGGCCGATTCCCACTGCCAGTACGGCCCGTCGTTCCTCGTCTACGAGCGCTCGACCGGCCGCTTCCTGGAGTTCTTCTGCGGCAACAAGTCGAGCCGCATCGAGGCGAAGAAAATCTTTCCGTTCCTGCCGCTCACCCAGGCCGACATCGACGCCAAGGCGGCGGCCGGCAACGACGTGGGCGATCTCAAGCCGCACGGCCCGATCCCGGTCACGCTGAAGACGAAGGTGGCCGAGAACCGCAAGGGGACGTGGCATGTCCCGGTCGTGGTGATGTGCTCCGCGCCGTTCACGAAGCTGCCTCCGCAGGAGGTAATCGTGCGGGAAATCACCAAGTTCCTCACGATCAAGGACAACGGCGTCGAGAAGGTCCAGGACAGCAAGCCGGCCCGCGCCCGGTAGTCCCCTCTTCGGCCGAGGGTGGCGACGGCGACCGCCCTCGGCTTCTTGCTCTCTTTCGCTTGGCCGCGGCCGGACCGCGGGAACCTGGACCGGGCGTGCCACGGCCTCTACCGGATCGTCAGTGAATGGGATTCCAGCAAGCGGCGTCCACTAAACCATGATGCCTGATGCAGTCCTAATCCAGGTTCCATCCATCGACTTCCGCACCTTCATTGGCCTCAGCCATAAGGTGTTGGGCCGCTCGCCCGCTGCATCTACGGACGCCTGCCGGCGGGAGCTATCGGACGCCGAGCGGTTCCTGAGCTGCTTGGCAGCACTTCGGGACGTGCGGGCACCGGTGGGGCTGTCACCCCACCTATTGCAGCACGTTTCGTTCAGCGCGTTTATCGCTGCCGACGAGCGAGACATGCTCGACATACTTCAGCTTTGCGCGGGCCTTCCGTTTGTAGCGGTGGAAACCATCGTGCGGGGCGTACAGGCGGCAGTCGTCACCGGCACCCTTGCCCAATGGCGGGATGCCGTCCTTTCCGGCTGTGCCAAGGGCGTGCCGACTACGGTGCGCCACTGCTTCAACAAGCTGCACGGCTTGTTCACGGCCGCCGGCCTGAATGTCTGGCCGGATTGCACGACCCGCAGCAGCCCGGACCAGACCTACCTGCTGCTGGAAGACAAAAGGGGCCGGTAGCACTCGGGATTTGCCGGCGTCCTGCGTTGTCCCTTGTAGCGACCAGCGCGTCTTTCATCCTAATCGTCGTTGCCATGCAACCCTGCTTCGAGCAAGACAAGCTGACTCTGTACTGCGGCGATCTGCGGCAAGTGCTGCCGACGCTGCCGGAGAACAGCGTGGATTGCGTGGTGACGGACCCGCCCTACGGGTATTCATTCATGGAAAAGGACTGGGACCATGAGGTTCCTGGTCCCGAGTTCTGGCGGGCCATCGGTCGGGTGTGTAAGCCTGGCGCGCTGATGCTGGCCTTTGGCGGCACGCGAACCTATCACCGGCTGGCCTGCGCCATCGAGGATGCCGGGTGGGAGATTCGGGACTGCCTCATGTGGCTCTACGGGCAAGGTTTCCCTAAAGCGGCCGACATCGGCAAGATGATCGACAAAGCGAGGGGCGCGGTGCGCGAAGTCGTCGGCACGAAACTCGGACGGCCGGGTTACTCGCTGGCGGACAACGGCCGCACGAACGAGGTCTACGGCGATCTGCACAACCCCGAAGCCGAGTGCGCCATTACCGCTCCGGCGACCCCCGAGGCCGCCAAGTGGACGGGCTGGGCTAATGCCCTGAAACCCTGCTGGGAACCGATAACCCTGGCGATGAAGCCGATGGATGGCACCATCGCCCACAATGCCCTGACGTGGGGCGTGGCGGGGATGAACATCGACGCCTGCCGCATCGGCGACAACCCCGGCTACAAGTACAACGCCGACCGCAACGGCACGACCTTCCACGGCAAGCAAGGCGAGCGGATCAAGCAATCGGCCGAGAAGAAGGGCAGCCAGTTCATCGAGTCCACCAAAGGACGCTGGCCGGCCAATCTCTTGCTGGATGAAGAGGCCGCCCGCCTTCTCGATGCTCAGACCGGGACGCTCAAGAGCGGCACCGGTGTCGTGCGAACGAAGGCCGGCGACGGCTACCACGGCGGCATGGGCAAGGCCGGCGATGCGCAGGTGGCCTACGGCGACTCCGGCGGGGCGAGCCGGTTTTTCTATACGGCCAAGGCCACCACGAAAGAGCGAAACAGAGGTTGCGACAAGGTGGTGACATGGGACGACGTGGACCTAAGCCAAGAGATGGACGATACGCTCCGACACGTAAGGGCTATATCCGCTATCGGCATGGACCGTCTGGGCGGCTCCGAATGGAACACGATGTTGTCTGGGAGCGGCATTACGGACCAATCCCGGACGGCCATTGCGTTCACCATGTCAACCTTGACAAGACTGACAACCGAATTGAGAACCTGCAACTTCTCAGTTTCCTCGAACACAAGCGCATCCATTCTGGGTGCTATCAAGACGCTGCTGGCGGCTGGATTAAACCCTGCCGACGTTGCGGACAACATCGACCGATTGCGGACTTCTACAGGCGACGAACTTGCATCTCTCCTTGGTGCCGTCAGTGCTGTATTGCGAGTGCTATCGCAGATAAGCGCAAGAGGAAGGCGAGGCAATCTGCATCCGTGCGTTAAACCAGTTGCTCTTATGGAGTACCTGCTGACGCTGCTCTCGACCCCGGATGGCGGTGTGATTCTCGATCCCTTTGCCGGTAGCGGTTCGACGCTACTGGCAGCCAAGCGCCTTGGCCGCCGTTGCATTGGTGTCGAGTTGACCGAACACAACTGCGAGATCGCACGAGGGAGATTGAATGTCGGTTGAGGCAGTCAAGGTTGAAGCCACCACCTCCAGCGGTACGCGCATCCGCGTGCCGGTGCTGTTGGAGCGGAAGGACGGCCGCATCTACTTCTGGGACGGCAAGGTGGGCACGAAGACCCGCTACGGCCTTTCGGCGGAAGTCCGGGCCATGCGCGGCGCACACTTCCACGGCTACGACCACGAGGGCGAGTACGCCAAGAAGATGGTCTGGTCGGTGGACGACTGCCATCGCAATCGGTTCCAGATCGGCTACCTCTGCGGCGAGGACGTTTACGCCTGGTTCGATCGGCCGGTTGTGCGGCACGAGTATCGTCCGTTAATGCGCGGCGGCGTACCGCAGACATTGATGCCGCACCAAGCGGACATGGCCGATACCGGCCTGACATACCACTACCAGATATTCGGCGCGGAAATGGGTGTTGGCAAGACCTTGGCCGCCCAGATGGTGATTGAGAAGTCGGGCGTCGATCTGGTGTGGTGGGCGGGACCGAAGACCAGCATCCCGAACATCAAACGCGAGTTCAAGCTCTGGGGCTTTCCCTTCGATCGCATCCAGGTCGAGTTCTTCACCTACGAAGGGCTGGTCCGGGTGATGGATGAATGGGACGGCACCCAGCCGCCACCGCGATTCTTCGTGGCGGACGAATCGAGCCGATGCAAGAACGACACGTCGCAACGCTCGAAAGCCTGCCAGAAACTCGCCGACCTGATCCGCGAGAAACACGGCTACGACGGCTACGTGATCCTCATGTCCGGCACGCCGTCGCCGAAGACGCCGTGCGACTGGTGGAGTCAGTGCGAGATCACTTGGCCGGGCTTCCTGAAAGAGGGCAGCCGCCGGGCGATGGAGGAACGGCTGGCCTTCATGGTCGAGCAGCAATTCGATGCCGGCAAGTTCAAGAAGCGCATCGGCTGGAAGGACGACGAACGCAAGTGCGCCAAGTGCGGCGACACGTTCGAGGAAGGGCCGCACGAGTTGGACGGCGCGACGGACCCGGAAGACTACCACCCGTTTGAGGCCAGCAAGAACGAGGTCGCCTACCTCTACGAACGGCTCAAGGGGCTGGTGGTCGTCAAGCACAAGAAGGACTGCCTGCACCTGCCCGAGAAACGATACCGCAAGGTCGTCTGCAAGCCTACGGCCAGCATCCTGCGCGTGGCGGAATCCATCGTCCGTGCCGCCCCGAACGCCGTGACCGGCATGACGTTGCTGCGGGAACTGAGCGACGGATTCCAATACCGCGAAGTTCAGGACGGCATGACGCCCTGTACGCACTGCACGGACGGCACCGTTGCCCAGTGGTTGGACCCGGAAGCTCCCGAGGCCCGCTATCAGGCCATCGACATGCTGGACCCGGACCTGCTGGCCCGCCTCGTCAAACAGACCGTCCCCTGCCCGCTGTGCAATGGCAAGCGGGAAGTCCCCAGGATGGTGCGCGTCACTCGGGAAGTGCCCTGCCCGAAGGACGCCGCCTTGAAGATGTTGCTGGACGAAAACGAGGAAGTCGGGCGGCTGGTGGTCTTCGCCGGCTTCACCGGCTCCGTGGATCGCATCGTCAAGCTGTGTCTGAAGGAAAAGTGGGACGTGGTGCGCTGCGATCAGGGCAGCTTTCAGGTTCTCGCGTCCAAGAGCGACAGCCCGGAGGGCGTCCCTGTAACCGGCGAAGAGCCGCTGGACTACTGGGGCAACCTGGAAGACCACGGCAAGGTCGTCTTTGTCGCCAACCCGGAGTCGGGCGGCATGAGCCTGACGCTGGTGGAGGCCCGCATGGCGGTCTATTGGTCCAATTCGTGGAAGCCGGAGTACCGCGTCCAGAGCGAGGATCGCATCCACCGCAAAGGCATGGACGAGAACCTGGGCTGTACCATCGTGGACCTGATCCATCTGCCCAGCGACGACCGTGTGTTGGACGTGATTCGCGCCAACCGAAAGCTGGAGCTAATGACAATGGGCGAAATCCTCCAAGGCGTCGATTGGAAGGATGCCGGCGAGGAGGGCGAGATGTCGGTGGAGGAGGTCGCATCGTGAACTATGTTCGCTGCCACATCACCATCGCCAAAGGCAAGTACAACGGTCGCGCTGGAACGGAGGCTAGCGTCCTCGATGTGCTGCAACGGCTTTTCTCGCATTCGCCGTGCGAATGGGAGTCCCATGCCTCAGATGGGGACGACGTGGCCGTGGAAGGCGAGGTCGTAGTGCGGCTGAATTCGCGCCTCCGGCGTTGGGGGCACGACGAGGCTATTCGTGACAGGATCGCCACGGCCCTCGTGAACCGGTTGCAGCCTGAATACGAGAGCCAAGTGGAAGTAGAGATTGCCAATGGGCCGGACGAATCGGTCGATCGGGACGAGGACGAATGCGAAAGCGAATCCGCCCAAGTCCGGCATTGATCTGTGCGCGAAACCTTTTCAACCTCTGGAGATTGCAACGATGAAGTACGTGCTGTTGGTCCTGACCCTGGTTGCTCTGGCCGTCGCCCCGGCGGTGGCCAGCGTCCCTGATGATTTGCAGCGGGTGAGCGTCACCATCAAGGCCGGCAACGCCCAAGGCTCCGGCACCCTCGTCACCCGGAAGATCGGCGACGACACCGTGACCTTCGTATGGACGGCCGCTCATGTCGTCGATGGCCTGCGCACCACGCGCACGGTCGTCACGCCTGCGGGGACGGTGAAGATACTCGTCGAGTACCGCGACGCCGAAATCGTCCAGGAGCGGCAACAGAATGGCCGCCGGGTGGGCGAGGTCAAGTACGATTGCAGGGTAATCAAGGTCAGCGACGCCGACTACGGTGAAGACCTGGCCCTGCTGATGGTCCGCTGCAAAGGCGCGTATCCGTCGAGCGTGTGCGCCAAGTTCCATCAGGATGCCCACTACGTTCCGCCCATCGGCGTCGAGTTGAGCCACTGCGGCAGCCTGCTCGGTCAGTTTGGGGCCAACAGCTATACCACCGGCGTCTTGAGCCAAACCGGTCGGACATTGCCGATGAAGGGTGCCAACGTCAAGGTCTTCGACCAGGTGACGGCCGTGGCCTTCCCCGGTTCGTCCGGCGGCGGCATGTTCCTCAAGGCGGATGGCGTCTACATCGGGATGCTCACCCAGGGCGTGAAGAAGCTCCAAGGCTTCAATTTCATCGTTCCCGTGCGGCGCATCCACGAATGGGCGAAGGCCAGCAAGATCGAGTGGGCCATCGACCCCAGCGTCGAAATGCCGACGATGAAGGAAATCGACGCCATTTCCGTGGAAGACGCGGCCGTCGCTCCGAACGGTCGGCCCACGGGCGGCGAGCCGGAGTTCGGCGGTCCCGCTGCCAAGCCGCCGTTCGACTTCGAGAGCGTTATCCGTTGGGTGGAGAAGTACGCTCGCCATCCGCTGCAAGACGGCCTGGACAGTCTCCTCGGTCGCGCTCGTCGGCCGTAAATCGGTTGCCCCATTTTCTGCTTCCTGTGACCGACAGCACTTGAGCCGGGCGGTGACGGGGCAGCGCCACCCCTCCCCTCTTGCATCATTCACCGGCCAGCGCGACACGGAGAGACCATGAAGAAGTTGACAAAGAAGAAAGTCGCGAAGATCAAGCAAGCCATCGCGGACGGCACCACGCAGCCGGCGATTGCCAAACGATTCAAGGTCAGTCGCAGCACCGTGTCCGACATTGCCACCGGCCGGGTCCACAAAGACGTGCAGTGGCCCAATGGCGAGCCGCCTGCGCCGAAGCGGGCCGGCGGCCAGCACAAGGTCATCCTGGATTATGACCCCACGGACAAGCGCATCCTGGAACTGGAAGCCGAAGTCATCCACCTGACGGATGAGCGGAACCGTGAGCGGCAGAAGGTCAAGGCCAGTGCCAAGATCGCGGGCCTCTTCAAGGCGGTCGTGGCGGAAATGGAGCAGCGGATCAAGCCGTTTTCGGCGCTGCCTTCGCAACTGGAATACCGCCGCAAGGCCCAGATTGTCGAGCACTGCGTCTTGCATCTGTCGGACGGCCACCACGATCAGGTCGTGCGGCCCGAGGAGGTCGGTGGCCTGGAAGAGTACACCTTCCCGATCAGTTGTGCTCGCGCCGAGCGGTACGTCAACACGGTAGTCGAGTGGACGCAAGACACCCTGGCCCCAAAGTTCTACTTCCCGGTGTTGTGGGTGCTCGCCTATGGCGACTTCACCAGCGGGGAAATTCACAGGGCGTGCGAGCGGTCCTACTACCGCAACCAGTTCAAGAATTGCCTCGCCATCGGGCAACTGCACGCCCTGATGTACCGCGACCTGGCCGCGCACTTCGAGGAAGTCAACGTTCTGTACCTGGCCGGCAACCACGGCCGGCGGACTCCGAAGAAAGACTACCTCGGCGCAAACGACAACTGGGATTACCTCTGCGGTGAGGCGGCCCGGCTGCATTGCCGAGACATCGAGAACGTCCACTTCACGATTCCCGATGCGTGGTCGGCCAACGTCAACATCAACGGTGTCGGCTTCAACGTGAGCCACGGCGATGACGTGCGGAGCAACCTGGGTATTCCTTGGTATGCCATGACCCGCCGCCAAAAGGGCCTGATCGCCCTGGGTGCGGCGGCCGGTGCCCAGCGGTGCCGGTACTTCTGTGTCGGGCACCACCATGCCGCCAGCGTCTTGTCCGACGTGGACGGTGAATTGCTGGTCAATGGATCATGGATCGGCACCGATGCCTTCGCATACAACTCGCTGTCCGGCTACCGGGAGCCGGCGCAATGGCTCCACGGGGTCAACCCGAAACACGGCATCACCTGGCGACTGAACTGCAAGCTGCGCCACGACAACGAGAGGCTCGGTCCCAAGCGTTATCTGGTAGATGGTGGCCGCGACGTGGGGCCGCTCCGAACCTAGCGAGGGAGTATGCCACTACATCGGACCACAAAGAACGGGAAGCCGGCTTATCAGTACGGCTCAACCGGGGCCAAGTACACCTACAAGCCCGGCAACAAGACGAGCCGCGAGGCCGCCAAGAAGAAAGCCATCCAACAGGCCCTTGCCATTCAATACCGAACGGGACGGCCTGCGCACCTCTAAAGCTGCGAGGGTGCCATGCCCAAGAGAGTTGGTCGCTGGACCATCGAACACTGGCGCGATGGCGAGTGCATCGAGAAGATCGAAGTCACGGACAGAGTGATTCAGCGCGGCGAAGACGGCACAGCGCGCGTCGTCTTTCCACCGGGGCAGATCGTCCTGGCGACGGGCGACGAACTGCATTTCGACGCGGACGGCATCGTTGAGCGTCTGCAAGGGAGGACATGATGCCGGCCGAAGCGATCGAGACCTACTACGTGCTCGGCCGCAAACCTGCTGGCGGCATGGTGGCCCGAGTCACTGTCGAGGAAGACCTGGACCTGCGGAAGCACGACACCTTGATCTTCGACTTCACCAACGAGCAGGCATGAGATTCCGAGCGCTCTTCATCGACGGCCCGGTGGATGGGCAAGAGCGGGTCTTGGACCACTGCCCGGCCGCGATCGACTGCGCGGCAGTGTGCTACACCCGGCTGTACGTCATCGGCTCCACGGCGGTCTATTCCCTGCACGGCATCGAAGAAACCCTGAACCGTATCTGGAACCGCTACGCGGGAGAGAACCAGGCGTGAGCAAGCCCTCAGCCAGAGCGCCAATCCGCTGGTTCCTGGTTCGACCCCAGGCGCTACAGCTTGCCAGATGGAGCAATTCGTTTGCTCGTCGGGCTCATATCTGGTTGCACCTTTCCGTGGAGACGACCCCGTGCCCACCTACTGCGTAAGCGACCTGCATCTGTGTGACCGCGGCCCCCGCGACAACTTCTGCTTTGAGGGCCGAGAGGAGCGATTCCATCGCTTCCTGGATTTCGTGGAGAACAACCACGGCCGGCTGTTCATTCTCGGCGACTTGTTCGACTGGTGGCAGGTCCCCGTGGGCGCGGCGATCATGGCCTACCGTCCGCTCTTGGACCGGCTGGGCGGCATGGGGGCGACGTGGATCGTCGGCAATCACGACAATGCCTTGTCACCGCTCATCGGCACGGCCTTGATGCCGGATCATCCTTTCCTCCAGGCGGCCTGCCGTCCCTTCGAGGAAATCATCGGCGGCCGGAAGATCGCCTATCTCCACGGTCACGAGGCGGACCCGTACTGCTGCGACCTGAATCCGGGCACCGGCGAAATCACGTCGATCATCAGCGGGATGCTGGAAGACCGCAACAAGGGTCCGTTCAACCGCCATCGCCATGCCGTGGAAGACGAATTCGTCGGCACGCTGGAAGGGGCCTTGACCCTCTGGCGGAAGCTGACGTTTCAGAACGGCCGCCAAGAGGAAATGGTCAACGGCGTCGAGCAGTATCGCCAGAATCAGAAGGCCGACGTGGTGGTCTACGGACACACCCACGAGCCGGGCCGCATCGGGGATTACCACTTCAATACCGGCTGCTGGGCACGGCAGCGCGACACCTTCGTCTGCATCGACGACACCGGCAAGGCTTCCGTGTGGGAGTGGCCGTCTGACTGGGGGCCGGTCCCCTTTGACGTGAAGCTGAGATGAGTCTGCCGGAATTGGAGCAGTACAAGGCGTACTCGATTCCGGTCGCGGCCATCTATTACGACGCCGCTTTCAACTGCCGGGGAGAGTTCACGCTGCAATCCGTCAAGGAACTGGCCGACAGCATTGCCGAAGCCGGGCGGCTGATCTGCCCGGTGGCCGTTCAACCGTGGACCAAGGCCGAGGGCTTCGCGTACCGGCTGATCGTCGGGCACCGTCGCTTCAAGGCCGTGACCACCTTTCTGAAATGGACCGCGATCCCGGCTTACATCTGCGAGGGCCTGACCGACCACGAAGCCCGCATGTTGAACTTCGTGGAGAACCTGCAACGCAAGAGCCTGAACATCCTGGAAGAAGCCCGCGCGATCCAAAACCTCTATCCCGAAGGAGCGAGCGTGCGGCACGCGGCGGCCGAGCTGAAGCAGCCCACGAAGTGGGTCCATATTCGGGTCCGGCTGCTGCGGATGCCGGAGGCGATCCAGCAGAAAGCGGCTGCCGGCCTGCTGTCGCAAGCGAACGTAGAGATGCTGGCAGGGCTTGAGAGGCCGGACGAACAGATCAAAGCCGCCAACGAGATCGTCGCGGCGCGGCAACGCGGCCGGGGGAAGTTCCTGCCCGGCCTGAATCGAACGTACAAACGCCGCCGTGGCGTGCGCCGCCGCGAAGAGATCAACGGCATGATCGAACGGATGTTGGCCGCCGGCATCGGTGGGCTGCCGCCTCGGGTGGCGGCGTGGTGTGCCGGCCACGTCGCCGACGAGGAGTTGTTGAGAGAAATCGAAGCGGCAACTCGGGGAAGTGCCGGGGATTGCGTTGTCCCTGATAGGGAGGAATTCGATGCTCGTGCCAACCGCCCCGGCTGAGTCGGGGATCGACATACGGAAGCTGAAGCCGGAGACCGTGATCCTCCTGGAGGCGGAACCGTATCTCTATGAGATTCGCGTCATGTATCCGGCCCACGGCATCGTGGGGATCAGTTCCAGCGACCCGACTCTGCGGACGGCGACGGTGGGCCAGTTGCTCCATAGCGTCCACTGGCCGAATCCCGGCGCGCCGGTCCCTTTCTGGATCGGCAAGGGCCTGGCCCTGGAAATCCGATTCCGCAACGCCGTCTATCGCACCCAGCCGGTGGTGGCCGCCAGCGTCAAGGGAGAACGCGACGACGGCAGCCGGTGGTCCTATGACGTGTTCTGAGACTTCCTGCGCGCGTCCTGGCGCTGGACCCAAAATCGCGCCGCCGGTGGCTGGGTTTGGTGAAGCCCGGCCGGCAACGATAGCCGCCGTGGCCGGCGGGGATTCGTGCGAAGGGCCGGAAGTCTCGTCGAAGTCGAAAGAGCGACATGCCTGAGAAGTTGCCACCGAAAGTCTATCTCGATACCGAAACGTGCGGGTTGCACGGCATGATGGTGCTGTTGCAGTATGCCGTGGAGGACGGCCCGATCACGCTCTACGAGGTCTGGCGGCAGCCGATCCGCGAGACGCTGGCGCTCGTCGAGTGGATATGTCGGCACAGGGTCGTCGGCTTCAATCTGGCTTTTGACTGGTTCCATGTCGTCAAGACTTACACCATTTTTCGCCTGTGCAACCCGGACTGGATTCCCGAGGAGCACATCGACGAGATCGCCATACTGGAGCCGCAGGGGCAGGATGGGCCATGTGTCAAGCCGGCAGCGGTCCTGGACCTGATGCTCCACAGCCGCAAAGGCCCCTATCAGTCGCTCATGGCCCGCGAGGATGTCCGCATCAAGCGGGTGCCCACGGCGCTGGCCTATGCCCTGGCCCGCGAGCTGGAGGCCCGCGTCCAGTTTGACAACATCTACTTCGCCAAGTCGGCAGACCCGGAAGCGCCCAAGTGGCAGGTCTTCGACCGCCACGATTCCTTCGGCGACCTGGACACCGACTTCAAGGATGTCGTCTTGAAGTTCTCCCCAGCCGGCGGGCTAAAGTTTCTCGCCGAGCACGCCCTGAAGCTCCAGCCCAAGTACCACTACAAAGACGTGGAGCCGCTCCCGGCATGGCGGCCCTACGAGCTGGGCTATGCGCCCACGGCCCTGGCCGTGTCGAGTCCTGAAAGGGGCTGGGCGGTTGAGGCGGATGGAGACAGCGGCAAGAAGGTCACGAAGTATGCCTGGCCCGGCGTGATTCGGGAATTCATCGACCACTGGGCGACCCGCCAAGACGCCCGTGAGTACGCCACCGACGACATTGTTTATACGCGGGCGCTGGACAAGCATTTCGGCTGCCCAGAGCCGGGCGACAACGACTCCACCCTGACCTGCATGGTGGCCGCCGTCCGTTGGCACGGGTTCACGATCGACCGCGAAGGGATCAAGGGCCTGATGGCGAAGGCCCAGGCCGTTGTGGCGGCCAGCCCGGTCAACATCAACAAGCCGAGCGAGGTGCGGGCCTACATCACGGCGGCGATGGATGACACCGAGAAGGTGATCCTCGAAGAATCCACGAAGAAGGCCAATCTCGAAGCGATCAGCAAGTGGGGCATCGGCGAGATGTGCCCGGCCTGCAAGGGCAAGGGGTTTCTGGAAAAGCCTGGAAACCTCTGCCCGCAGTGCAGCGGGGTGTGCTACGTCGGCGAGCCGGAGCCGTGCGGCGCGTGCCTGGGCGGCGACCCGCAGTGCGCCCGCTGCGGCGGTACGGGCTTCCTGAAGGTTGGCCACCATCCGGCCGGAGTTCGCGCCAAGGAAATCCTCGCCGTCAAGTTTGCGGCCAAGGAAATCGAGCTATACGAGAAGCTGCTCCTGGCCGGCAAGTTCCACGCCTCGTTCGTGGTGATCGGTGCCCTCTCGTCCCGCATGGCTGGGGCCGACGGCCTCAACGCTCAAGGGATCAAGCACACCAAAGAGGTCCGGCAGATGTTCCCCCTGGCATGGCCGGGGTATCTGCTCTGCGGCGGCGACTTCAGTTCTTTTGAGGTGACGATCGCGGATGCCGTATGCAACGACGAGGCCCTTCGCGCTGAGCTAATCGCCGGCCGGAAGATTCACGCGCTTTTCGGCATGGCCATCTTCCCCGGCACGACCTACGAGGAGGTGAAGTCGAGCGACGGCAGCACGACCAACGACATGTACACGAAGGGAAAGCAAGGCTTCTTCGGCACGATGCTCTACGGCGGCGACCATAGCACTTTGGTCAACCGCCTGGGGATCAGCGAAGAGGTCGCCAGGGCGGCCATCGAGAACTTCGGCAGCCGCTTCGTGGGGGTCAAGAAGTGGCGAAAGCGGGTCGCCGACTCGTTCTGTTCCATGACGCAACCGGGCGGCATCGGCACGAAGGTGGTCTGGAGAGACCCAGCCGACTTCGCCGAGACGATGCTGGGCTTCCGGCGCTACTTCACCTTGGAGAACCGCATCGCCCGCGCGATCTTCGACCTGGCCCACAACACGCCCAAGCACTGGAAGGACTGCAAGGTCAAGGTCGTCCGCCGCGACCGCGTGCAGACGGCCGGAGGTGCCGTCTCGTCGGCCCTCTACGGCGCGGCCTTTTCGATGCAGGCAGCCAACATGCGCGCAGCGGCGAACCATGAAATCCAGTCGCCGGGGGCTGAAATCACCAAGCACGTCCAGCGGAGGATTTGGGACTTGCAGCCGGTCGGCGTCCACGAGTGGCGGGTGGCAATCCTGAACATCCATGACGAACTGATGTGCGTCACGCGGCCGAATTACGTGAAGCCGGTGACGGCCGTTGTAACTGAAGCTGTTGAGTTCTTCCGTCCCAAAGTGCCGCTCATCGCAATGGATTGGAATGAAGAGATGTCCTCCTGGGCGGAAAAGAAGGCGGGAGCCAAACAAGTCAAGATACGCCCGCCGGAGATGTTGAAATGATAAAGCTGACGCAGGCAGACATTCAGCGTTTCTGGTCTTTCGTGGACCGGAAAGGGCCAACGGACTGTTGGCTTTGGCAAGGCGGCGGCCCTCGGAACCCCTACGGCAACTTCTCGGTCGGTCCCCGAGGTTTGTCGAAGACGTACTTGGCTCACCGCATCTCTTACCAACTGGCATACGGCCCAACGAGCTTGCACGTATGCCACTCGTGCGACAACCCACGCTGCGTAAATCCGCGACACCTATTTGCCGGCACGCAGAAGGACAACCGCCAAGACTGCAAGCGAAAGAATCGCACTGCGAGAGGGCGACAACACGGAAAGGCGGTGCTCACCGAATATGAGGTAGGAAGGATCGTTGACCTGGACAACAAAGGCCGCACGCCGGCTGAGATCGCTCGGGAACTGAGGCGCAAACCAACTACCATTTACAACGTGATTAAAGGAATGAGTTGGTCGTGGCTTACAGGACGCCAGCGGGTAGCGCCGGAGATGATGAAGCAATGGGCAGCATACGACGACCGCGCCACGGCCCGGAGTGGTTCATTCAACGTGATTTAATCACATTTCTCCGTGCGCGTAAATGGCACGTTGAAAGAACGCACGGCAACTTGTACCAGACCGGGTTCCCCGACCTGTACGTGATGCACGAGAAATGGGGCCAGCGGTGGATCGACTGTAAGCAACCGAAGAGGTACACGTTTACCAAAGCCCAGCGGTTCAAGTGGCCGCTCTGGGAAGCCAAGGGCACCGGCATCTGGATACTCACTGCGGCCACGCAGGAAGAGTACGACAAACTGTTCAAGCCGCCCAACTGGCGCGACTACTGGAAGGAGTCGTGGAGTCAGGTTCCTGACATCGACGCCCTCCTCGACGAGCTAGACCGCGAAGGCTGGTAGCTCGCTTCTCGCAACTCGTTACACCCGCCAACTGCGGAGAAACCCTGCGCTATGAATCTGCAACAGCGACCCGAACCGTGGATGTGTATGCCGCTGGCCTTTGCGATGGCCTTGGACGTGCCCGTCGCCGATCTGCTCGCCGCCATAGGCCACGACGGCAGCGAGATCGTCTGTTCATCACTTCCCGAGCCGCTGTGCCGGCGGTGCTTTCACGTTCAAGAGCTAGTTCACGTCGCGTTGGCGCGCGGCATGGCCGTCACGCCGGTCGAGTTGTTTCCCGTGCTGCAACCGACCGAAGCAGGACCGTTCCGCAAAACGGTGCTCTACCCCGACAACAACTGGCGGCGATTCGAGGCCACGATCCGCAACAGCCGGGGCGTCATCGACGGCACCGGCGCACGCCACGGCCACATGGTCGCCTACGACCACGGCCGCATCCACGACCCGCGCGGGCCAGTCTACGACTACAGCCGCCTCGCCTGTGAAGCCCACCAGTTCTACACCCGCTGCGCCTGGCGGATCGACGCGATTGGAGGGTGCGGCCGTGGGTAATCCTTACAACGATCTTCTTATCAGCAATCTTCATCAGGCGACCAGCGGTGAGACGTTGGACGCCGAGAAGAACCTGGCCCTTTTCAAGCGCGTGGCAACCGGGGATGCCACGGCCCGCGAGGAAATGATAGTCGGCAACATGCCTCTGGCTGTCACCAACGTCGAGAGCTTCATTCGCTCTTGTCCCGGCATTGCCCATCTGCGCGACGATCTTGTCAGCGCCGCGTTTACCGGGCTTGTGGAAGGCGTGAACAGAATCGCAACGGGCAAGGGTCCACGCAGCACCGATCCGTCCGCACCGGTCGAGTTTCTGGGCATGTGGATCAATCGGGAATTGCGCAACCTGATTGCCTCGGCCAGCCTGATCCGGTTGCCGCCGCGATCGCGCTATCGCGCACGTGCTCAAGGCCAGGAGTTGAATCCTCCCACGGTCCACAATGTCGTTCCCGAGCGATTCGAGGTGCCTTCCTACCAGAAGGAACTGGAAACGCGCGACCTGATTGAGTCCTGCTGCACCTGCGACGCGGAACGGACCTTCGTGGCCATGCGGGAGGCCGGCTACAAGTTCACCGAGATCGCGGCAGCGCTCCACATGCCGGTTTCATCAACCCACGTCATGGTAAGCGCGTTGGAGGCCAGGGTCCGGCGCAAGATGGAGGCCGTTCGCAACCAGTGATTCAGCGCATCTTCCTAGACCTGGACGACGTGTGCAACACACTGGCCCCGTTCGTGTTGCACTCAGTCGGTTGCCGCATCGCTCCGACTGACTACGCGACCTACCCGCGCCAGTTCGGCTACCGCGTTTCCGAGGCGGCCAACCACCTGCTGGGCGAGTCTCGCTACACGCCAGCCACGTTCTGGGCGTCCATCCCACGCTCGGTCTGGGTCCAGGTCCCCGAGTCGCCGTTCTTCGCCTGGCTCTTGGAGAGGTGCGCCGAGGCGGTCGGCCGCGAGGGCGTCTGCATCGCTACGAGCCCGACCAAATGCCCCGAAAGCCTGGCCGGCAAGTTGGAGTGGATTCACGGGCACTTTCCGCCGTGGATGCACCGGCAGTTTGCCATCACGCCCCGCAAACACCTTTTCGCCCGGCCGGACGCCCTCTTGATCGACGACTACAGCGAGAACACCGACCGTTTCCAGGCCCTCGGAGGCCACGTAATCCTCGTGCCGAGGCCCTGGAACGCCAACTGGGCCTTTGACCCCCGCCGTTATCTGGAAAAGAAGTTGGCGGCAGCACTCGGGAAACGGGTCTGATTTCCGTTGTCCCTTATGGAGAGTAATTCAGACCTTTTGACCTAATAGCGAGTTGTGTACGCCGTCGAGTTCATCCCCGCCGATTGGCTAGAGCGAGCCGCCTGGTGGCCCGGCCTGGTTGTCTACAGCCGGCCGGTGTTGATCGAGCGGCGGGAGACCGTTCGCCGGGAGTGTGACCTGATGGAAGACCTGCTCCGATCCCAGCTATCCGCACAGGCATGACCGATGGCAAGACGCGAGTTCCTGCAACTGGCCGACCACTACGATCCGCACAAGCATAACGTCGCAGGTTGGTTCGTATCGGAGAAGCTGGACGGCACCCGCTGCTTCTGGGACGGTGGGATCAGCCGTGGGCTGCCCACCGAGGAGGTGCCCTGGGCCAGCGTCATCGACCCCAAGACTGGCCGGAAGAAGGCCAAGATCAAGCCGGTGGCGACCGGCCTGTGGAGCCGCTACAGCAATCCGATCATGGCCCCCGACTGGTGGCTCAATCAACTTCCCTGCTGCCCCCTGGACGGCGAGTTGTGGGCCGGGCGGGGCAAGTTCCAGCTCTGTCGGTCGATCTGCGGCGGCGACACCCCGGACGAGCGTTTTGACAAGATCGTCTTCGCGGTCTATTCCAGCCCGCCGCTGGGCTGCGTCTTCCGCACCGGGCAGATCAAGAACGCCAACATGGTCTGCGATGTCGATTACCTCACGATTGAGCGATGGCTTCGCCAGCGACTCAATCAGCGCGGCGAGCGCTTCGAGGGCGTGCCTCGGCCGAAGCGTTGCCTGGGCGACTACTTCCGCTTCCTGCAACCCGGTCAGCCCTTTGGCAAGGAATTGGCTGTCCTGAACACGGCCTTGGAGAACACCGACGCCTCGGTCTGCTACCTCCATCCGCAGATGAAGCTGATCGACGTTCCCGAGGCAGCCAGCGACCAGATGGAAGAGTACCTGCAACGGGTCTTGGACCGCGGCGGCGAGGGCGTGGTGATCCGTGATCCCGATGCCGTTTGGACGCCGAAGCGCCACAAGTCCATCCTCAAGTACAAGCCCTTTTCGGACGCCGAGGCCCGCATTACGGGCTTCACCAGCGGCCGGGAAACCAACAAGGGTAGCCGGCTGTTGGGCAAGATCGGTGCCCTGATTGTGGACTACCAGGGCAAGCGCCTGGAGTTGTCCGGTCTGACGGACGCCGAACGGGAGTTCCTGAATCCCGACATGGCCCACACGGCGGCCGAGAAACCGGGCCAGGACATGCCTTCCTTCTTCCAGGGCAAGTCGTTCAAGGTCGGGCAAACCGTGACGTTCAAATACCGCGAACTGTCCGATAACAGCGTCCCGAGGGAGGCCCGCTACTGGCGACGGAGGGATGCCGATTGACCGCCACGCCAAAGATTACGTATCGCCAGTACGGCGGCAAGGCGTCCATCGCCAAGTGGATCGTCTCGCACTTCCCCGAGCATCGGGTTTACATGGAGCCGTGCTGCGCTTCGGCCGCCGTGCTCCTGGCCAAGCCCCGCTCGTTCGTCGAGATCATCAACGATCTGGACGAAGTGGTCATGGGCATGTGGCGGGCGGTCAAGTCGCAGCCGGAACAGTTGGCTGCGCTGCTCTGGGCTACGCCCTATTCGGCCGCCAACTGGCGAGAACAGCCCGTAGGCGACATCGACCAGGCTGTGCTCTTGATGGCGCAGGGCGTGCAGTTCTACTGCGGCAACGGCAATTCCTCCACGTGGTCGCTCGACAAGTGCCCGGCCCCGCACAAGCCGAAGCCCGAGGTCTGGGCGGATTGGTTCCGGCGGGTCTTGCCCGCTGCAAATCGGATGCGCGGCGTCGCGCTGTTGCACGAAGACGCCCTGGTGGCAATCCAGCGGGTTTACCGCGACCCAGAAGCCCTGATCTATGTCGATCCGCCTTACTATGGCCACGAAGACGAGTACCGCTACCGCATCGACTATCCCGCGATGGTCGAACTGCTGAACTCGGCCAGCGCCAAAGTGGCGGTATCCGAGTACCCGGAAGCTGCGGAGTTCTACCGCGGCTGGAACCGCATCGACCGCGTGACCGCCAGCCGGGCCGGGGCCGGGCGGCACAACTCCCGTGGCAAGACGAAGACCGAAGTCCTGTTCACCAACTTCTAAGCCGTTGATCCGACCAATGAGGTTCGCACGGTGAGTCAAACCGCAGAACTAGCGCGCGTTCAAGCCAACATCGGCGACCTGGTGGAGACGTTCGTGTTGGACCGCTGGCAGACGGGCCAGCCGCGCTTCTACATCCAGGATTTGCACGACTACATCGCCGCCAGGACGCAGATTGCCCCTGCGTCCCCCGATCGCGTCCTTCGGCAGCTTCGGCTCGAAGGCAAGTTCGACTACAAGGTCGTCAACCGCTCGGACTCCTGCTACGAAGTCACCGGGATCGCTCCCGGGCCGAGAAGCAAACTGCTGAAGACGGCTGCAACCAAACGCAATCCCAAGCAAGAGGGCACCAGCTACTTCGATTGCATCCCGCAAGCCGGCCCGTGCCCCATCGGCTGCAACCAGTGTTTCTTCAACCGGCCGGGTGCGTACTACGTTCCCCTGGACCAGTTGCCCCTGGTGCCCGCGCCCGAAGAGGTCGGCGACGGCGTTGTGCGGATGAACTGCGGCAACGACAGCAACCATCAGCGCGAGCTGGTGATCGACACCGCCAAGCAGTATCAGCGGTACTTCTTCAACACGTCGATCCCCCGCTTCGATTTCCCTGGTCCCGTGGTCCTCACGGCCAATCCCAAGGAAGAGGAGGAATCCCGCTACGCCTGGCCGATCTGGCACGGCGAGACCTGGTACTCGCCCGCTCCCAACCTGATGTTCGTGCGGCTCCGCACCTCGGCCACGAACCTGGGCCTGGTGGACAAGGCCGTGGCTGCGTGGACCGCCGCGCAGGTGCCGGCGGTGATTACCTTCATGGCCTACTACGACCGCGAGCCGCCGGTGCCGGCCGACCTGACCTTCAAGGGGCCTTGCTACGAGTGGCGCGTCCGGCACATCAATCCCTACTGGTGCCCGACCAGAGACTTCATGCGCTGGGTCATGTCCCGCTACGCCCAGAACCGGCTGGTGAGCATGTGCAGCAGCATCAACTCAGCCTACTGCCGTGACTGCCGCAACTGCGAGACCCATTACCTGCAAACCATGAAACGACTGCGGGGCGAATGACTCGGTGCGTCTGGCCCTACGAGCGCGGAGCGGGGCCTGCATCAAATGTCCAAGGAAACCAGGGCCGCCCGCGACGGCCCGCCACTGAGGCCCGGATCGACAGCCGAGGTTTTTGCGAAAGAGGTGTGCAATGGGTGGAATCGTGACCCTGATTATCAGTCTGCTTGCCGGTGCGGTCGTCGTGACCCTCACCTGCGAGGCTCCCGTCGCCATCGCCACCGTCTGCGGCGTCGTGGCGGTGGCCGCCATTGTCGCCAGGGCGATGGGGAGAATCTGACCGGATTCTACTCGGGTATCGCGCTGCCTTCGCGTTGTTTTGATAGAGCGAACCAATGGCAACCGCTCGACAGAACGCCGACTTCGCCAGTCGCCCGGTAACGATTCAAGACGCTCTGGGCAAGGCGTTCAGCCACGACGAGCCAATGGCTGCGTAGCTCGCCGTTTCATTCCGCTATCACCCGTCAACTGTCTGAGACCCTGCGCCCGTGTCGGAAGTCAACGTCACCATCGAACGCATCGAGGCCGTCGCGCCGCATCCCAACGCCGAGAAGTTGGAGATCGCCAAGGTCGCCGGCACGCAGACCGCCATCGTCAAAGGCCAGTTCAAGGCCGGCGATCTGTGCGTCTACTTCCCGCCCGACATTCTGATCCCTGGCGACGTGGCCGAGGCCCTGGGCGTCACGAAATACCTCAAGACGGCCCTCTACGGCGGCCTGCGGGTGCCCTGCCGCGTGGCGGCCTGCCGGCTGCGCGGGACGCCGAGCTACGGCTTCGCGCAGCCGCTAAGCGCCCTCGGCACGGTGAAGCAGCCCTCGGTCGGCATGGACGTGACCGAGACGTTCCGCGGCCGGAAGTACGAGCCGCCGGCGCGGGTCTATCGAGGCTACGGCGGCGGCACCGGCGAAGTGTGGGGCGGCCTGGCCCGCGAGCCGGTCAACTTCCACCGCTACACCGACATCCAGCACTACCGCAAGTACCGACACCTTCTCGACGCCGGACTCCCGGTGCGGATCACCGAGAAAATCCACGGCACGAACAGCCGTGTCGGCCTCTTGAAGGTCGATGGCGAATGGCAATTCCATGCCGGCTCCCACAAGACCGCCCGCAAGCAGATTGACCCGGAAGGCCGTGAGTCCGTGTATTGGGGGCCATTGAATCGAGAAGGTGTGCTGGACCTGCTCACCGACCTGTGCAACGAGGGCGACGAGCCGACCAACGACGTGATTCTCTTCGGCGAGTTGTTTGGCCCCGGCGTCCAGGACTTGGACTACGGCGTGCCTGCCGGCGACATCGGCTGGTGGCTCTTCGACATCTCCGTCAGCGGCACCTATCTGGATTGGGCACCCGTCAAAGCGCTCTGCGAGCGCTATGGTGTCCCCACCGTGCCCGTGCTCTACGAAGGCCCCTTCTCACCGGAACTGGTCGAGCGGTTGACCTATGGCGACACGACCGTGGCTCGGGCGGTCAAGTCGAAGTTCAAGGGCCGTGAAGGGATCGTCATTACCCCGCTTGTCGAGCAGCAGTGCTCGATGGGTCGCCTCGTTCTGAAATCTGTTTCAGCGGACTATTTGGACCGGAAGGGCGCGCAAGATGAAGCCGAGATATAGGCTCCTCCGGTATCTGCGCACCGTCGCGCTTGGCCTGGCGTTGGGCGCGTGCGCGCCGGCCTACATCGGCGGCTTGTACTACGGCCTGTGCGGCGACCATGCCTACGAGCAAGCGTGGCTCGACCGGGCCATCGACCATCTGAGGGCGATGCGGGAGTCGTGCGACGCCCCGGACCTGTGCGACATCCTGGACTACACGATCCGTCGCTACAGCCGTGCCGGCGCATGGGATGTCATGGTGGCACCGTGCGTCGGCGTCTACCCCAACGGCAAGACGGTCGGCGTCAACGTCCCGTACTGCCCCGGCATCACGATTGATCCCGAAGTGCTGTCGTGGCCGCCAGAGGACGGAGCGCTGATTGTGGTCCATGAAGCCCTGCACGATTACTGGCCCTTCTTCGGCCACGGCCATATCAACGCCCGCGAAGAGAAGCTTTACGAGTTGTCCTGTGCTATCCGACGCCTTCATCGAAGTGACGTGCGACAGCAAGTGATTGAAATGACCCGCCCCGAGGTGCTTACCCGCCGGCTCCATGAGGAAGCGACGATCCTGCGCCGGAGGTCACTGCACCGATGATCTCTCGAAATCCTGTATGGCTGTCCCGCTTGACCTAGTTCTCAGCGCGCACGTCGGCCAGAACGCGCATGTCTTCGCCGACATCCTGCGTCTGCACGTGCCGCGCGGTTCCAAGGTCGCGGACGTGACCTACGGCAAAGGGGCCTTCTGGAAGCAAGTCGATCCGACCCTCTATACGTTGCTGGCCACCGACCTGAAGACCGGCGTGGATTGCCGGAGACTGCCCTATGAGGATGCCTCCATCGACGCTGTTGTGCTTGACCCGCCGTACATGGAGGGGTTCTTCCGCCAAACCGCGGAGCAGCTTGCGGGGTCCGGGTCTCATGCGTCCTTTCGCGAGCATTACGCCTCTTCAGCCACGACTACAAGCGGCCCGCGGTATCACGCGGCCGTCCTGTCGCTGTACGTCGAGGCCGCTATCGAGGCCCGTCGAGTGCTGCGCAATCGGGGCATCCTCATTGTCAAGTGCCAAGACGAAGTGAGCGCCAACCAGCAGCATTTGACCCACGTTGAGATCGTCAACGAGTACGCCGCGATTGGGTTCCACGCCAAGGATTTGTTTGTGCTCGTGCGGACGAATCGACCCGGAGTGAGTCGGCTGAAGAAGCAGGTCCATGCCAGAAAGAATCACTCGTACTTCCTGGTGTTCGTCAAAACAAACCCATGAGCCGGTCTCCTCGACACGAAAGCACAGGCGCGGAAGAGACGGTGGTTTACCGCACCATTGTCGCCGATCCGCCGTGGACGCCCGTCCTGGGGGCCACCTGGAAGACTCGCTTTACCGATAAGGGGCGGCCCCAGAAGCACTACCGAACCATGAGCGTCGATGCGATCTGCGGCCTGAAGGTGCCGGGGGCGAAGCAGGCCCACTTGTGGCTCTGGGTGCTCAACCAGCACATCGACTGGGGCTACGCCGTGGCACGGGCCTGGGGCTTCCAGCCCTGGACGATGTTGACGTGGTGCAAGCCCGGTCGCGGCGTTGGCCGCTTCCAGTGCAACACCGAGCACGTCCTTCTCTGCCGTAAAGGGGCACGCCACGGCAACCCGTTCGGCCCGACCGGCGGGACATGGTTCGCCTGGCCGCGAGGTCGGCACAGTGCCAAACCGGACGAGTTCTATCGGCTGGTCGAAAGCGTTTCGCCTGGCCCCTACCTGGAAATGTTCGCCCGCACGCGCCGGCCCGGCTGGGACGCCTTCGGTGACGAAGTGGAAGGTTCGATAGCCCTCGTGTGATCGACCGATATGCCTAGCCCGTTGACCGTCAAACGAAACGACTACCATACCCGCCCGAAGCGGAGCGACGTTTATACGCCGCCCGGCGTGGCCCGGTTCCTGTTTGACGTACTGGGCGGCTGTAACCGTTGGGATACGATCCTGGACCCGGCCATTGGCACCGGCCACTTGACGGACCCTTGGTACGACGACGCCTGTCGCATCATCGGCATCGACATCGTTGACCGGAAGCCGGCCTGCCAGCGGTTCATCCACGGCCATTTCGAGGACCAAGAAAGCATCCGACCGTTGCCCGATCTGGTGCTCTGCAATCCACCCTTCAACGGCGCGGCTGGCAGGCAACTCTACCCCGAGGTGTTCCTGCGGCACGCCTTCAAGCTGTTTGGCGAGACGATGCCCGTAGTGCTGTTCACCCCGATGGGCTTTCGCCTGAACCAGCGGCGGAAAAGCACCCGTTGGCGTTGGCTGCGTGACAGCCGGGCCGACCTGACCAGCATCGTGTCCCTGCCACTCGACACGTTCCCCGGCGTCGAGTTCCACGCCGAAATCCTCATCTTCAACGTGCTGGGCATCCGCCCGCACTACTTCCTGCCGGAAGCCGCCTTGTGAGCTACACCAAGAAGCAGATTGCCGAGGCCCTGGACCTGGCCGTCCTGAAGCCGACCGCCACACACGCCGACATCGTGCGGGCGGCGCACAAGGTCAAGACTCAGAACATTCACTCGCTCTGTGTGGCCCCGGTCAACGTCGGCCTGGCGCGCCTGTACGTCGAAGAGATCGCGACCGTCGTCGGCTTCCCGCACGGCAACACTTTGCCGGCCGTCAAGGTGCTGGAAGCCAGCCTGGCCGTCAGCCACGGGGCGACCGAACTGGACGTAGTTGTCAACTATGGCCATTTTCTTGCCGGCAAGCCGCGGACGGTCAAGGAGGAGTTGACCCTGCTGGTCAACCTCTTCCGGCCCATGCCCGTCGTCATCAAGGCCATTCTGGAAACGTCCTACTACAACCCAGACCAGATTCGCGATGCCTGCAAGCTGTGCGTCGATTGCGGGGTGGGCTTCGTGAAGACTTCCACCGGGTTCGGCTCCGGCGGGGCGACGGAGGAAGCGGTCAGGATCATGGTCGATGCCGTGCGCGGCAGCGGCGCGGGAGTGAAGGCCAGCGGCGGCATCAAGACCTACGCCGACGCCGCCCGCTACCTGGACCTGGGCTGCACACGGCTTGGCGCGTCCGTCTTCGAGGAGTTGTTGCCATGAATCGCCTCTTCTACAACCGCGTCTACCTGTCTGGTCCCATCGACAACGCCAAGGACTTTGGCGTCGGCTGGCGGCAAATGGTCCGCGAGCGCCTGGCCGATTTGGACTTGATCTTCCTGGACCCATGCAAGAAGCCGTTGCAACTGGGGTTCGCCTGTGAAGACTTGGAGAACCACAGACGCCGCTTAGCCTTGAAACGCATCGGCGACTTCGAGACGATTTCCCGCGAGATGCGACTGATTCGTTGTATCGACCTTAGACTGGCCGACCTCTGCGACTTTGCCATCACGCATCTCGATCTCAACATCTACTCCACGGGGACGCATGAGGAAGTCACCACCCTGAACCGGCGGAAGGTGCCGATCCTCGTTCATGTCGAGCAAGGCAAGGAGAACCTGCCGGACTGGTATTTAGGTGCGTTGCCGCATCAACACGTCTTTGGCGAGTGGGACGATCTTTTCGCTTACGTCCGGCACGTCGCCCACGATCCGCCGCCGATCGACACCTTCAACCGCTGGCGCTTTCTGGACTACGGACTGCTCTATGGGATGAATACGATCCCGTTGACACAAGGAAAATGTGCGACCATCAGCCCGGAAGACTACCGCCACCTGATGCAGTGGCGTTGGCACGCCGCCAAGAAGGGCCGGCAGACCATCACGTACTACGCAGAGCGCGGCGTGAACGGCAAGGGTGGGCGTCAGCACGTTGGGATGCACCAGGAGGTCGTCAAGCGTATGGGGATGGCCGTGCCGCCTGGTTACACCATCGACCATATCAACAGTGACCCGCTCGACAATCGCCGCGAGAACCTGCGCATCGTGACGGAAGGCCAGAACCAATGGAACCGGCGGCGAGGCGGTGACAACCGCACCGGAGTCAAAGGTGTGTGCTACGACGAGGCCAACAAGACCTACAAGGCGGCTGTCTGGAAGGGCAACAAGCCGGTGTGGCAGAAGCACTTCAAGACCCTCAGTGCCGCGACAAAGGCCATTGAAAAGGCCCGCAAAGAGTTGCACGGGGACTGCGCTCGCAACTAGGGGACTAGCCATGAAACCGGACCCCAGCACACCCAAACGATCCATTGCCAAGGCTGTGAGTTGGGAAAGCTTCTCGAACCTTTTGTGCTTTGCCCTGGCCTACGCGATGTTCGGCAACATCGGCGGATGTGTCGCATTCACGCTGATCTGCTTTCTCGTGAAGTTGATCCTCTTCTACTGGCACGAGCGAGCGTGGCACCAAATCCCGTGGGGCAAGCGCCCATGAAACTGCAACCCTACCGCCGAGAGAAGCTGCCTGGGCGCAACGACAAGTGCCCTTGCGGCAGCGGCAAGAAGGCCAAGCGATGCTGCTTGGAGAAGATCAAAGCCTTCGCCGCCCTGCCGCCACACGTGCGCGAACACGTCGTGGTGGCCAACATTCTCGGCCATCCCGTCAATACTCCCGGAGTCTGACATGCGCATCCCCAAGTCGCTCAGCTACTCGTCGATGTCGCTGTGGTACAAGGACCAGGACGAGTTCTATATCCGCTACCTGGCCGACCATGCCGCGCCTCGACTGCCGCAGGAGCAACCTGCGGCTGTGGGGAGCGCCTTTGACGCCTACGTCAAGGCTCAGCTCAACTGGCATCTCTACGGCCGGGCGATGTCGCCGCAATTCGAGTTCACGGCCATTTTCGAGAGCCAGGTCGAGCCGCACAACCGGGACTTCGCGCTGAAGGCCGGCAAGCACGTCTTCAAGGCATACAAGCTGTGCGGGGCCTACGACGACCTGCTCAAGCAATTGCAGCAGTCAGTCGAGCCGCCGCGCTTCGAGTTCAAGGTGGACGGCCTGATCGAAGGTGTCCCCTTCACCGGCAAGCCCGATTGCCGCTTCGTCTTGGACCTTGGGCAGGGTCGCATCCCTTGCATCTACGACTGGAAGGTCCGGGGCTATTGCTCCAAGTACGGGGCCAGCCCGTCAAAGGGCTACGCCACCTGCCTGGATGGCTTCAGGTCGGAGAAGCCCAGCCGGAGCCAGGGCAAGGAGCACGCGATGTACAAGGCGATGGATTTCCGTGGCCTGACAATCAACAGCGGCTTCATGGAGTTCTGCAACAGCGAATATGCCGATCAGCTTTGCCTCTACGGCTGGCTCTTGGGCGAGAAGATCGGCGACGAGAACACGGTGCTGGGGATCGAGGAGTTGTGCGCCAAGCCAGGGAGTCCGCCCACGCTCCGCTATGCCCGCCATCGCGGCCGGGTCAAGGCCGACTACCAACAGAAGCTCGCCGAGCGGGTCACGACCTGCTGGCAGGCCATCACCAGCGGCCACGTCTTCTCCAGTCTCAGCCGCGAAGACAGCGATGCCCGCTGCCAAGTCCTGGAGCAGATGGCCGTGGGGCTTGTGTCCAACGGCACGGCCCTGGACGACTGGTTTGCCGATGTCACCCGTCCCAAGTATTTCCACTGAGCCATGCCCGTCAAGCCATGCCCATCCCTCTGTTCATCCTCGAACGCATCAAGAGTGCTCCCGTCAACGGCCAGCACATGGCAGACGTGTTCACGAAGCTGGCCTACGTCCTCGACCGCACCGAACAGAACGAAGGAGCCATCGACATCGCCTACGACGCCCAGACCGATCAGCTACAACCCGGCGATCTTATCCCGACGCTGACCTTCTCGCTGCAAAGACAAAAGACGGCGATGGTCCCCATCGACCCGGACAAGGTAATCGAGATCGTACCGGCGGAAGCGGCAACGGACGTGGAGGTAGAAGAATGAACCTGACCCTGTTCATCCTGGCCGTTGTTGGCCTGACACACATCGTCGTGGACGCCGAAATAAGTGAGCCGGTCCATGCCTGGATCAAGCCGCGATTCCCGGTTGTCGCACGGATCATGGACTGTCAGCAATGTGCGGGCTTCTGGTGCGGCCTGCTGCTTGGACCAGTTGTGAGTTGGAACCCGCTGGTGTGGTTGGTTTGCGGATTCGCCGGCAGCTTCCTCGCTCAACTTGGCTACTGGACCTTGAACGCGATTGAGGCGTATGCCAGGGGCCAGAAGGTGACTTGATGGAAAACGAACAAGAGGGCTGGATTACGGGTTTCGCCTGCTGCCGCGTGTGCAACCTTGAGTGCCCGAAGTGCCACAGCATGTCTGGTGAACTGACGGAGTAACGTATGCCGTGGGTCGTCGTCGTCACGTTTGCGTTCCTCTGCGGCTTCCTCATGGACATCGTGTGGACGCTTTGCGTCGATGCCGTGACCCGTAGGAAGCCCCTGACAGCGGCCAACTTCAGCGCGTTGCTCTACCTCTGCACCATCGTCTCCACGGTCCTGATCGTGGAGAAGTGTTTTGCGGCCGTGGCCGCCTACATCGTCGGCGGCTGGCTGGGAACGTATCTCGTCGTCGCCCGCGGTGGTCACGGCGGTAGCAAGCCGCCTCAGCAATGAAGAACATCAGCATCCTCGCTCCAGCGGCGGTTATTCAAGCAACTGGACGATTGGCATTGCTATGACCGCAACGAAGAAGGTGTGACCGAGGCGCGAGTAGGCGACATCCGCGCCATCCGCTGGTTGCTCGACCGCCACAACCGCCACGAGCACGAAGGCTGGGACATCGTAGAGGCCATTGTTCCATGCACACCCTGATTAACGCCGACTGCCTCGACTACCTCAACGCCGGCCACCAGCAGTGGACCACGCTGTTCGCCGACCCGCCAGACAACATCGGCCTGGGTTACCAGACCTACAAGGATAGGCTGCCTGATGACAAGTACATCGACATGCTGAGAACCTGGCTGCACTTGTTTGTCCACAAGGCGAAGACGGTCTGGTTCAGCTACAACGCGAAGTGGTCCTTCGCCCTGGGCGGCATCGTGCATGAGATGGTCAATCGCATCAGCGGCTTGGAGGCCAAGCCCTGCGTCCAGACCTACACGTTCGGCCAGCACAATCACCACGATCTGGGCAACAACCACCGGCCGCTCTTGCGAATGCGTTGGTCCGACGCTCCGCTCCTGCCCGACGCCATCCGCGTTCCCAGTTGGCGGCAAGAGAACGGCGACAAGCGGGCGGACCCGCGCGGGCGCGTGCCCGGCGACGTGTTCGACTTCACCCGCGTCGTGGGCAACAGCAAGCAGCGTCGCCCCTGGCACCCAACGCAGTTGAACGAGGGCTTAGTCGAGCGGTGCATCAGGCTCACCACGCCCGAGGGCGAGTCGGTTCTTGACCCGTTTGGCGGCACTGGCACCACGCTCCGCGTTTGCCGCCGGTTGGGCTACCCCTGCACCCTAATCGAAATCGACCGCGACTACTGCGCGGAGATCGTCAAAGAACACGGCATGAAGCGTTCGGAATACATCCACCGCGCCTTGTGGGAGGTGGAGTGATGAAAAGCGCCGATCGCTCATTGGAAGTCACGGCTCGACGAGAGGCTGCTCGGAAGGCCGCTAACTGCGGGTCGATACCACGCCCGGAGAAGAAGCCCTGCATCTGGGATCACGTGGATTTCATGGAATGGGAGTCGTGGCGAGACCTAAGCCTGAGTCCGCCGGCCGGAGAGGAACGATTCGGAAACCGTTTTGAGAAAAGGGGAACGACGAAGATGATCTGGCTCATTACACATGGCACGAACGGCTACTTGACTCTCGATGACAGCGGCACAGTGCTGGGCGCTATCGCATCCCCGGCCTACACGACTTGAACACCAAGGATGAACCCTTCCCCGGAGTGCTACTGATGGGAAATGAAAACGACTACAACCATGCCCTCAAAGGACGCCGGCCTCCGGGCGGCGGGCGGGAGCGGATTCTGTGCATCGAGCAGCGAAGCGACGACACTCCGTCGCGCTGCAAGCCGGGCCGAGTGCGCTGCCCCGTGGACGATCCCAACACGGGCTCTGCCGACACCGAGTACGCGGCAATCCTTGCCAGGCGTGAAGTCGAGCAAGAGGTCGCAGCCCGATTGGCCGTCTTGGAGTTTCTTGATCCCTCCCAGAAGCGCCCCACGCCCAGGCCGAACGTGCTCAACAAAGTGGACTTCTTCGACCTGTAGCCACGCTGGTCGTCAAGATTGAACCGCTCTGGGTCACGGGGGAGATCAAGACCGTTGCCGCCGGCAAGATCGTCAACATCGGCACCAGCGGTCCCGCGCGAGGCAACCGCCGGATCGAGTTGCGCCCGTGCCGCCGTCCGGCGTGGGGCTTGATGTATCGCGCCGCTAGAAAACTCGTCCGCGACCAAAATCCTACTCGGGATTCAGCCGCGTCTCGCGTTGTCCCTTACAGAGAGCAACATCAACCAATCGGAGGGACAACACCATGATCGCCCAACTGCCAAACCTGAACGCCATCCTGAAGCGCCATGCGATTCACCCGAAGTTCTGGCCGGGAATTCGCGCCCTCGTCGAAGAGGGGCAGCGGCCGAGTGCCGAACTGCGCGTGCGCTTGAAGCGCGTGGCCAACTACAAGGCGGCCCTGGCCGAGATCATCGCGGAGCTGTCCAAAGGACTCGACCACGAGTTCCCGCCGCCCGAGTACCGGCCGCCGGCCGGATACCAGTTCTACGAGTCGTTGACTCCCGAAGACGTTGCGCTGGCGACTTCGGGCGGGTGAGCCGTCCGCAGCCCGTGAAACAACCAGACCCTTTTCGCCTTTCACTTGTGGGTTGGCATTGGCTCCCGGTGCCAGAGCGCGTTGATCGACGGTTGGCACCCTTTTCTCTTGCTCGAACGAAAGACAGACACGATGAACCCGACCGACTTCCTGGCCCGCGAAATCCAGCCCGGCCACCTGATCGCCCGCCCGCAGGCTTCCCCGCCGGAGACCGTGTGAGATGCCTTTGTACGACCTGGAGTGCAGCGCGTGCGGCCACGCCTTCGAGGCGTTCCAGGCCATGAACCAACCCCAGCCGACGCGCTGCGCGAGGTGCGGCAAGAAGAAAGTCCGCCGAGTGCTGCTGAAGCCCTGCGCGACCTACAACAGCTACAGCCCGTGCCATCCGCGCAAGAATCGCGGCACCGGCATCGGTCGGAAAAGGATGTGAGGCGTCTATGAGAACCAGCGAATGGCGAGCCTTGATCCGCCGCCTGCGGAAGCACTTTCCCGTGCAAGGCACCGTCACTGTGATTCGCCGACCCGTGAAGTGCGACTGCGGACTGACGACCTTCAACGGAAACGACTACCGAGTCCGCGTCAACTCAAAGCAATCGGACCAAGGGCAGATCGACACCCTCCTGCACGAATGGGCGCACGTCCGCGCGATCGAGGAAGCCTACGGGCATCGAGGACGCTGGGCCACGCTGCACGGAGAAATCTACGACGCCTGGACCCGTGATTTCGAGCCGCCCGAGGTGCCCGAGCCGCAGGGGACTGAGTGATGGAGTTCGCGCGCAAGCGAAAGCGGGGCCAGGACAAGAAGGTCCACAAGACCTGGTTTTCGGAGGAGGGCTACCGGATTGTCTGGCGCAAGGAGGTCTACGGCGTCCGCGTGCCTGCCCGCTTTCAAGCCTGCGTGCGAATCCTGCTTCCTTATAGTGACGGCCAACTGCGTCAGATGTGGGAGTTCGTCAACCACAAACGCCGCCTAATCAAGACCTTTGCTGCGGCCCAAGAAGAGTGCGAGAAACACCAACGCCTCTGGACACGGGCGTGCGAAACCACCGGCGTCCGAGCCTTGAAGGAACTGTTCGGCGGCAGGCTGCCCAGCGGGATGCCCCTGTGGGCGCGGGAGAACATGGACCGCCGGCTGTACGCCATCTTAATGGACAACCGGCCAATGAAGTGCCGTGAATACGAGGAAGACGAGTCATGCACCGAGAGTTCACAACCGGCTTCCGACGCATCCGGCCCCGCCGGTCCTACAAGAACTTCGGACTCTTCTGCCTTGCCCACGGAGCCAGTTTCGGAAACCGATACCCCTGCCTCCTCTGCAAAGGGCAAGGGACGGTCTACGATCCGAACGACCCGCCGTGTCCGGTCGAAGGCAACAAGTACCGACGCACCATCCCTTGCGCCGCCTGCGGAAGGTCCGGCCGGGGGACGAAAGAAGCGTGCCGCCAGGCGTACCAAGAAGCGGTCGAAGCGTACCGGCAAGAGAAAACCGAGTACGACCGACTCCTCCGGCTCCGGCGTGAAGTGCTCAGGAGGCTCACGAAACACGAAATCCAAGCCCTCCGGGAGCTAGGGGTATGATGACTCGGAAGATACCACTCACACAAGGCAAGGTTACGATTGTCGATGCCGACTTGTTCAGTAAGTTGATTGCACTCGGCCCTTGGAGAGCGGCACGCCGTAAAGGCACCACCTGGTATGCAGCCAGTCATAGTCATGGCTATTTGCATCGGGTTGTGTTTCGCCTAACAACCGGCTGGTGTCCAAGACATATCGACCATAAAGACGGTAACGGTCTAAACAATCGTCGAAGCAACCTCCGTTCAGCAACACACCAGCAGAACCTCCGAAATCGTGGTCCAAACCGCAACAACAAGTTGGGATACAAGGGCGTATTCTCCCTCCCATCCGGGAAGATCAGAGCAGTGATCCATATAGGTGGCGGTAAAAGGAAACACCTCGGTTGTTTCAACACACCAAAGGAGGCGGCACGAGCCTACAACAAGGCAGCACGGTATTTATTTGGCGAGTTCGCTTGGCTCAATCCAGTTTGATTAGGTGGAATTGTGTCAGAGTTCTGCCCGCGATGCACGGCACCCCTGGAAACCGCACGGGACCCTGCCCGTTTGTGTGAGGTGTGCGGCTGGTTCAGGGACCAGCAGGAGGCCCTGGCGACTCCGCCACGAAGCGACGTGTTCAGCCCCGTGCTGGCCGCCGCACAGGCCCTCGACCTGTACCGCGACGTGTGCCGCAAGGAACTGATCGCCGAGCAGATTTACGACGCCGGCCACGCGGTCGAGGCCGACTTGCGCCGGGTCTGCCTGGCACGACGGCAAGCCGCCCACTCGATCATCGAGATGCTTGTTGCTCTCCGCAACCGCGCGGCGAAACAACAACTGAAGCGCATGAATGGCTCCGTTGCCTGGCCCGCAAACTGGACTGACCGGCACTACAACGCCTGCCGCCAACCGTGCGACATGCTGATTGGCCCGTGCTCCTGCGGGGCCTGGCACCAAGAACACGAGGACTGGGTGCAAGCCATGCTCTTCAAGCACAACGCCGAGATCATCGACGGGGATCAATCGTGAAGAAACTGTGTCCGAAGTGTGAAGAGCTGCTGAAGGTCGCCGAAGACGGCGCGGCCTACTGCGACGGCTGCGGCTGGTCCGGTCCTGCCGCCACGGCCCGCCGCGAGCCAGGGCTGCCGGCCACGCCGCCCAGGATGCCCTACGTCTCAATAGATATTGAAACGACGGGCCTCGATCCCGAGACCTGCCAGATTCTCGAAATCGGAGCCGTGTGGGATGACTGGACGAAGCCGATCCGCGAGTTGCCCGTCTATCACCGGCTGGTCTATTACAAGGAATATCGTGGCAGCGCCTACGCCTTGGCGCTGAACGCCAATCTCCTGCGGCACTTGTCGGGCCGGCGGGAGCCGTGGTGGCGCGACCCGGGCCAAGTGGCTGACGACTTCGCTGCTTGGCTGAAAGGCTGCGGCTGGGACGGAAGGGCCGCCCTCACTCCGGCCGGCAAAAACTTCGCCAGCTTTGATCGGCAATTCCTGAAACGGCTTCCAAGATTCGAGCAGGTGGTGAAGCTGCACCATCGCACACTCGATCCAGCCGTCCTCTACCTGCGGCCAGAAGACGAGAGGCTGCCAGACAGCAAGACTTGCTACGAACGGGCCGGACTGGACGGCAAAGTGGCCCACACCGCCGTGGAAGATGCCCTGGCGGTCGTGCGGCTGATACGACTGGGCATCAAACGATTGGAGGGTATGAACCCATGACGAATGAAATCCGCGAAAGCCTCAGCCGCCTGGGGCAGGTGCTCGTGTCCGACCTGAAAGGGACCGGTGCGGAATTGCAAACCTTGATCGCTGCGATTCGCAAGGAAGTCGAGGCACGAGGCGAGGCGATGAAGACCGCTGGCTCAGGCGACCCGATCTATCTCAGCGCCGGCAACGATCTGGTGGAACTGCTGCAATTGAATCAGGCGGCCGTGGCCGCCAACGCCGAGATCGACCGGCTCGTATTGGCCGCCGGCAAGGCCGTATCGCGGGTGCTGAAGAAGACCCCGAAGTGACCCCTCTGTGCTGCGTCCCGCCCCAGGTCGCGCCTCCCTGGGGCGGGACGAAAGACTGGTCCGGCCCCGTCATTTCTAACTGGTGAGGATGCAGGCCCTTCAAGCCTGGGATGCGGGTTCGAGTCCCGCCGGGGCCATTCGGAGAACCTTGATGCCCAGCACTGACATCGACGGTAGCGTGATTGTGATTCTCAGCGAAGCCGAGGCCCGCCGGGTCTACGACCACCTGCGCACTATTGCCGGAGGCCCGGGCCTGGATGCCTTGGAACACACGCTGGCCGCCAAGATCGCCCGTGACCTGAAACTCCCACCCTTGGAATGACGCCATGCAAGTCAAACTGAGCCGCCGCAACTTGTTGTCTCTCCTCCACAAACTGGAGATGCCAGGCAGCCGGCGCACGATCATCAAGCAGATCGACCTGAACAGCCCGGTCGGCACCGAGGCCGACGAGATCGCCGTGGTCGCCGTCACCGACGAAGAGTGCTACGCCGGCCGCGATCCCGGCGCGATGCACCCGGATACGGAGCAATTCGTGACCGATTTGACCGAGGCCCTGGAATTGGTTCGTCAGCGCCGACAAGACGGCTGCTGCGGAGGCTGCCACTCGTGAACTTCCTACTGTGCGTTCTGCTGGCGGCCCTGACGCCCAATCAGGTACTTGTCCAGACCGGCCGCGACCTGGGCGTCCTCAGCATCCGCGCCGGGCAACCCCATCCCGTACTTCAACGCGAGGCCGAAAACCACGCTGCCTATCAGGCTCGGGTCCAGGTTCAAGGCCATCAAGCCTGGGACCAACGCTACGCCCGCATCGCGCGGCAGATGCCGGATTGCGACACGTTCAAGGAAGTCGCCAACGAAAGCTGGCCTGGTCAAGACGTGAACGCTGCGGCCAGAGAAATGTATCGCTCTTGGAAGCTCTCCTCGGGTCATTGGGCGGCCGTGAATGGTCCCTGCACCTATTACGGGTACGCAATGGTGCGCGGCAGCAACGGCGTCTGGTATGCCTGCGGCATCTTCGCCAATCGGAGGGCAAGGTAACCCGCGCCAGTTCGTACTCGGGATTCGTCCCCGTTTTGCGTTGTCCCCTATAGAGGAATCCCATGAACAAGACCGCCAAAGCAACCGTGGAATTGACCAAGAACGACGAGGGCACCTGGCTGAACGTCGAGATCGCCGGCCGGAAGGCGACGGTCGCGCTGAACAACAGCAACCAGGGGCCGTTGGTCAGAGACATCCTCGTCGAATGGGCCGAGAGCCATTTCCGTCCCACGGGCATCGCCAAGAAGACCGTCGTGCTCTTGTGCGAGTGCCTGTTGGCCGGAATCGTAACCCTCACGCTACTGGGCATCCTCGGCGGTGCGGTGTACCTCTGCTACGCCCACGCGGGCTCGATGGCCGAAGGGTTCGGACTGGCCATCGGCGCAGGGCTATTGGGTGGGGTGGTCCGCTACTTCAAGACCACCCGCCGGGTGCTTAACCGACTGAGCGGAGGCAAGCTGTTTCAGTAGGAACCATCATGGCCGCCACGCAAGAAACCCTCACCCAAGCGAAGATCGCCGACGCGGCCGAACACGACCGCCACCGTAACACCGGCGTCGGCTACCACCTGCGGCACACCGTCAGCGGCCGATGGTATTGTGGGAAGGGCCGGTACGCCGACAACCGCCGCGTGACTTTCGCCGGCCGCCGCGAGGCGCGGCGGGCCGTGGGAGGCTACTTCCGCAGGACCGAGAGCGCCTTCCTGGAAATGGTGCCGTTTCGCATGGTCAGCCCCGCCCAGGGCTACGAGGCTGAAGCCGCTCGACTGTTGGCCGTGGGGCCGGAACCCCTTGTCCAGCGCGCAAGAGCCGCAATTCCGAAAGGTGAACCGCTGAAATGACCGGTCTGAACTTGCTTAACCGTGCCGTCACTGCTGCCGCCTTGGTTGTCTTGGCGATTGCCCTGGGCGCGTGGCTGATCCGTTCCCCCCTTACCGCCGTGCCGGCCGCTACCCCGGACGCCGGGCCGGCTCCCGTGAAACCCCATTCGGCCAAGCCCTCGGGCCTCCAGCCAACTTTGGCACCTCTTCCGCTTGGCCCCGCCGTTTCGACGGTCCCGCCCCCGACGGTCACGACCGAGGTGGAAATCGAAGCGGAGATCGCCCCTTTGCCGATCCCGCCCACTCCGGTCGTGGCCGACTCGCCTCCGATGGCTCCGGCCTCGCCGCCGGAAAAGCCGGCCGTCAAGCCGGCTGAGACGCCGCGCTCCAACTGTCAGTATTACTATCGCCGTGGCTTGTTTCGGAGACGCTAAGGATGCCCACATCACGCCAGAGAATGGTCCGGCTCTTGGAACGACTTGTCGAAGGCCAAGAGCAGCAAAACCACCTCTTGAAGTACATCGCCGATACACTGGCCGCCGAGCGCTCGCAACGGATGGCCTCGCTCGACTCGTGGAAGAAGGCAAATCCATTGCTTTCGGCCGCCTGCCGGGAAGCGGGAGAGACTTGGACGAAGATGCAGAACGCCGCCTTGGCCGATTTTTCTGAAGAGGTGGTCAGCCAATCCGAACAGCTAGTGGAGAGCGAGTTCGCCCGGCGGGAAATACTCGACCGCTACGGCCACCCTCTGCAATTCCTCAACAACGTGGGGATGATTCTCCAGCAACTCGGTAGTCCGGCCGGTCAACCCAATACTGCCGCCAAGCAGAGCCGATGAACGCCGAGATCAAGGCCCTGTTCGCCGACTATCTTCTCGACGCCAAAGACCCGGTGGCCGCCGCCGTGCTGACGTTGGCGGACATGCTCAGCCGTCCGACACCGGAACCGATCATCATCGAACCCGACGACAAGGGAACGCTCAGCGTGAAAGAGGCGGCTGAGAAACTGCATACAAGCAGCAAGAAGGTCTACCGGATGTGCCTAGCCGGCAAATTGCGCTGCGTGCGGGTCGGCGGACGGGTCCGCATCCCCATCGAAGAGATCGAGCGCCATCTATGAACGCCGCCCTCAACGCCCTCTACGCCGAGTACCTGAAGCACACCGACGGCGACAAGGCCGCCGCTGCCAGCCTGGCGCTGGCCGCCGTGCTGATGGAGAACGGCGGCCCGGCCCCGCCGCCCGAGGCCGCCCTAACTGTGGCGGAAGCCGCCAAACGCCTCAACGTGGCCCCGAATACCGTCTATGATCTGGTGGAGCGGGGCGAGCTAACCCATCATCGCATCGGCCGGACGATTCGCATCTTGTCGGCCGACATCGACGCCTACCAACGTCACGGGGCCGGGGCCGCCCGGCCCCGACCCACGGCGGGAAAATACGGCCCGTTTGATCTCTAGCCGCCGGCCGCTAGGAGCTACCGGTTCTCGGTTGAGACCCGCAGGGGATCGTGGACGTTGGTTCGCGGTTGCCTGCGGCATTGAGCGGCTGAATCAGTTGGGCAAGTCCGGGTATGCCGTAAACATTTCGTAGGAATACTGGCGGTAGAACTTCAAGTAGCGGTAGAGCATACCGACCGAGCCGATGAGCGACACGGCGACTAATGCCCAGCAACCGTGTGCCGCTAAAAGTAGCGTCGTCAGGAGGAGCGCGAACGAGATGTTCCGGCAGAAGCCATAAAGATGAAAGAAAGACTGGACATTGCCCCATGTAACCTGATCTCTCTTCGTGAGCGTCCGAACGTGGTGGAACAGCGCCTCGCCCTCAAGTGGCTTGCCCTCCACGGTCGCGCGATCGCTAATCCGCTCCTGAACCCGCTTGGGCAACGGCACGAAGTAGCCCCGAAAGACGGTCGGCAGCCAGTGCTGAAGCCGCTTGCGGAGCCATCCCTTGGTCTCCGGTGCAACTCCGAATAGATTGGTGTTTGGCCGGCCGAGCAAACTCCCCACGAGACGTTCTTCCAGAACCCACGACGAGAGATTCGCGTTGATATGACCGACGATGTAGGCCGCCACAATCCAGAAAGCCATGTGTGCCACGGGCGGCTTGTCCCGCATCAGCCAGTTCGCGTCTAGGCAATAGTCAAGGGCCACGCAAAGCAGAAACCCGCTTGCCAAGTAGCCGAAGAAGTCGTAGATGGAGAAGGGAATCTTCATTGGACGATCACCATGCGCGGTATGCCGGAAAAGCTGAAGCCTTGGGCCGTAAATCCGCATTGAGGTCCAGCCTTTCGCCCTTGTAGTTGTATAGCTCGACGCTCCCATCCATGAAGAGGCGGGCATGGATGGTGCCCTGCTTGCGCGTCGTCAGCACGCGCTTGGCCGTGTAGTAGCCGTAATCATCGCAGGCATCGTTGGGCGGCTTGGGGCCGACCGAGACGATGGTGTAGTCCGGCTGAACGTACTTCACGAAGTCGCCGCAGTACGCCGTCTGCCGGCCGTGGTGCGGGGCCTTGAGGATCGTGGAAGCGAGGTTCTCGCCCATCAGCCGCGCCAGTTCCTCTTGCGCGTCGATGGAGGCGTCCCCGGCCAAGACGACGGCGGCCGCGCCGTACTTGATGCGGAGGATGTAGCTCAAGTGGTTCCACCCTTCGTAGGTGTCCATCTTGTTCGCCTCGTCCACGATGGCGTGCGTCGGCGACAGAATCTCGATCTGATCCTGTGCGTAGAAGTCGGCCGACGCCCCACGCAGAAGATTGAGTACCTTCGGGCTGCCGCTCGACTGCCTGAGTCTGGTGTACTCGCGCCAATTCTTCTGATCCTCTTCCGACATCTTCGCCCACTCGCTCTTGGTGATGGTCCGCGTGTTCGGGGTGTCCCAGAAGTTCACGATGTCGATGCCGGTCTCCTGCTGCGAGAGGCGGTGGATGCCCGAGAGATGGTCAAGGTGGGGGTGCGTGGCGATGAAGCGGAAAACGTCCTGGCCGGGGCAGACACGCTTGAAAACTTCGATAGGGTCTTCCAGCCGATCCTCGTAGCTGCGAATCTCGGCACGCTTCTGGAAGGCGATCCGTTCCGGCGCAAGGCGGTACACGAACCAATCGACGCCGACGCTCTCGCACACTTCCTTCAAGGTGGCATCGTCCAGGCTCTTGCTGTTGTTGATGTCCACCATCGTCGCCCGGCCGGACGGGAACTTCACGATGATCGCGTCCCCATGACCGACGTTCACGAACCAGATTTCCAATGGCAAACCGAAGGGCATTAAAGCACTCCTTTACTCAGGATAAGTTCTTGTAGAATTGAAAGAGGCGGATGCCCTCCTCGCGCCTGACGGAGAGGGCTTCTCGTCGTTGCAGAGCCAGTGGGCGTGAGTGTCTCAGGCGGACGGTAGCACGCCCGCTCCGAGACTCAGTTCGGCTCCGGTCCCCGGCCATAGTAGTTGCGGCGAAGACGCGGAAGCCCGCCTTTATCTTCGCCCCGCCGCCGAAGGTTGAGCAGCCGCTTGTTCAGCGTGGCCTGGTCAACCTGCTGCCCCCTCGGCAACTGGGAATTGACTGCCTGACTGAACTTGGCGGCCAGTTGGGGATCAGTTACAATCTGATCCGCTGGCCTGTCGAAGCCCACATAAGCCTCAACAATCGCACGATCCAGGTGTTCCATATGCGGAACCTTTCGCCTCCCCCTGAGTAAAGAGTTGACAACGTATATGGGGGAGCCAACAATAGACCAGGGGGCCAGCTTACGGTCGGCTCCCGTGCAGAGAAAGCCGCGCCCGTCAGGCTGGTAACTTGGTCGGGGCGGCTTTTTCCGTTCGGTTAGTTCGTGTTCTCGTCGGCGTCGATCTCTTCGGTGCCTGCCTCGCCGTTTGTTCCTTCCTCGCCGCTCAGTTCTTCCTGGCCCAGCTCGAAGTATAGGAAGCCGCTCTCGGGGTCCTTCCGCAGCCGGTGTCGGTGCGACTTCGTGTAGTCGATCTCGAACCGATCACAGAAATTCTTGGCGCGGATATGCGTGTTGGAGTCGCTCTTCTTGATCGGGATTGCACCCTCGCAGTTTTCTTTCTTCAATTCCATTCCCACCACACGACGATCCTGGTCGAAGTAGAGGATGCAGTAGTCATAATCCTTTATGCTGTAAAGGTTTTGCGCTCCTGAACTGAATCCCATCTGCCCGGTCGCGCGGATGGTGACGCTCGCGGAGTATGACGTTTCCGTGTCGGTAAACTTGACGAATCTGAACGCCATTTGCTGCGCTCCCTGTTTCACTACCGTTATTATACGGATTTGATCTGCATCGGCAAGTCGGCGCAAATGGGTTTCCGAGTTGCCTCTCTGTTTGCATCACCATTCTGATTATAGCCGTTCATTGTTTCGTATTCCAGGCATTCAGGTTCGATTTCTCGGCTGGCTCCCATGTAAGCCGGATGTCAACCAACCTTTATCGGTGACATGAGCACCCCACTATTGGTGCATACACGATAGAATAGGCAATCTGCGGCAGGCATCGACATGAAGGCGCAGGCCGGCGTCATGCCAAGCTATGTTGCCGGATTGGCCCCTGGCGGTCACCCATTCGCGTCTGGCGTCGATGGTGCGCAGGCAGATCAGAACGGATTGGAAGCGAAAGATCGCCGTTGCCAGGGCGAGTCTATCGCACAAATCTCGCGAGCCATTGGGCGGGCGATGATCCTAACCGTTGCCGAAGCCGCCAAGCGCCTCAATGTCGCCCCGAACACCGTCTATGATTTGGTGGAGCGGGGCGAGCTAACTCATCATCGCATAGGCCGAGCCATTCGCATCTTGTCGGCCGACATCGACCCCTACCAACGCCAAGGGGCCGAGGCCGCCGACCTGCCGCCGGTCGGCAGGTTGCGGCGGATCGGTGCGCAAATCCCGCCCCACGCCCGGCCGGCCAGCGGCATGGTCGGCCCGTTCGCCCCTGCCGCCCATGCCCGCCAAGACCGCGGCCGGGATGCTCACCAGCGACACGGCCTTCACCGGCACGCCACCCACGGTCGCCGGGGCAGCCCACCCTGTGCGCCACATTGTCGCCGCAACCATCTTACTCTAAGCCGTCGAGAATTGCTGGGGCAACGCTGACCGGAACTGAGTGGGTCAAACGTTCCAGCACCCTGGGGATTGTGTCGTCGCGGAGCCAGTCTTGAAGAAACTCCCGCACTTGAAGATCGTTCGGCAGAAGCGTCTGATAGACGGATTGCTCCGATGTGGCCTCGAACAGCAGGTGGAATACTCCCTCGTACTCCTGGGGATCGCTGGGGATGCTTGCCCAGTCGATGGGCGATGGAACAAGGAGGGACAAATCCGCGGCTTGAAACCCTGCCTTCCTGGAAATCAAGCCGATTGCCTTGTTGACGAGGAACCCGCCGAAAGTGAAGTAACGTATTCCGTCCCCGGATCGCACGTAAGGTATCTGATCTGCTGAGACGTGCGCCCGGAACCGGTCTCGCATCTCCTTTACTTTCTCCCTGCAACCCACGGCAAGAATATCGTGAGGACACTCCTCCGCGTGAAGGATTTGCCAAAGACGGTCAGCCACGAAGGCATCCCCGTGGCCCTTGTCGCCAACATAGGCGAAATCCAAGGCGTTTCTTGCTGGCTGGCTCGGTTGCAAGCGCACTCCGTCCTGGGCCATTTTCTCAATTCGCCAGCACTTTCCGGCAAATCGAACGGCAGCGTTCCGATGCAGTCTGAGAAGGTTGATCGACGGAACCGATCCAAGAAGCTTCGAGCCGTGGTATAGGTCCACCATCTGTGAACCAACTCCGAAATTCCCGTAGATCATCCGATAGTCCACCAAGGTATGCAATTCCTCATTCGCACCATACCGGTTCTTGAAACCGTGGTGCTGGAGGTAACCGCGTTCCGCCAATTCGCTAAGAATCGCCTCTACGACCGGCCGGTCCAGATAAGCCTTGTGGCTCACAAGCTCGCAAAGGTCTGCGACCCGTGTGAACCGCCCTCCGTCCGAAGCGATGATGCTAAGAATCTGCTGCCCAACGGCTCCGAACAGGTCATACGGCGATCGTGGCGGAAGCACGCCTTTTCTTGCGGCTTCGATCAGAGCAATGAACTGAAGGGTGTCACCCACAACAGCGGTAGACGAGTCAGGAACCAGGCAGACCACGTTTGTCTTGTTGGCGCGCCGATTCCCGCGCCCAATGCGTTGTAGAAACGACTCGACACCCCCTGGAATTCCCCAAAGGAGAACGGCGTCAATGTCCCCGATGTCAATGCCCAGTTCGAGGGTACTGGTTGATATGCAGACCGCAGTGTCAAACGCGGCGAACTTACGCTCCGTGTCCACTCGCACCTCCGGCGAAAGGGACGAGTAGTGGGCAAACACGCCTTGCCTAAGCCGTTGGTGCCCGTGAAGAATGCCAGCCAGTCGTTCGCATTCGCGTCGAGAATCGGCGAACACTAGCAGCTTGGTTGGACGCCCGTCTGTCATCTTCAGAACAAGGTCCAGGAAAGTCTGTTCGTTGGGCACGTGCCGCACCTGGGCGTCAATCTCCCGAGTTGCCGGGAAACTCAGGAACGTTGCCTCGTCTCCAGAACCGGCAAGAAAATCCCGAATATCGGGCAAGCGGGCTATCGTCGCAGAGAGAGCCGCCCATTGAGCCTTGGCGGGGAGAACCGCGTGGAGCCTCTTGAGTAGAATGGACAATTGCAGCCCCCGCTGAGTGTTGTAAAGAAGATGGACCTCATCAACTACAACGGCTCGCACGGTCGTGATCGCAGCGTCCTTGCGAAACAAGAGAACGTCCAGGGACTCAGGGGTTGTCAAGAGAACATGCGGCGTGGCTCCTGCCGCCAGATCGTCTCGGTCACCGTGTCTCACGCCCACCCGAAGGCCGAGCGTTTGCAGTGGTGGAGCTAGCCGTTTCTCAAGATCGTTCACCAGCGCTTTCGTCGGCGCAATGTACAGGACTGTCAAGGCGTTCGTCGTTACCGCGATTTCCCAGTAACGGCTCAAGAGTGGAGCGATAACAGCTTCCGTCTTTCCCGAGCCAGTGCCCGACGCCAGGACGACATTGCAGCCGTTTGTCAGCGGCTCAATTGCAGCTTCCTGTGCCGGGCGCAGAGTCAAGAAGCGGCCGTAGAATGCCGATGCAACGCGACGATCCAGGAGACCAACGGCGTTCATTCCGACTCATCAAGTGCTTTGTCCAAATACTTCACGACCGCTTTGATCGTATGCCTGGCACGATCCTCCACAGGAACGCTTGCCGCTTCTCGGACCAAGGTCTTCAGCTTTGCTGACGAGATTGCCCGCTTGGGCTCCCATTCATACGCCCGCCCATGAGCACCCACAATACGGTCGGCAAGCAACGTCAGGTCGGCGTAGTCAAGGGCACTCATGCGAAACGTGGGGATCGCCTCAAACCGAGAATAGTCGTAGTCCCATCGTCCCTTCGTAATGAGCCGAGTCTTGCACTTGTTGACGAACTCAGGCGTGACGGCGAAGAAGGTCATTCCAGGAAACTGTTTGCCCGAGTAAAACTGGAAGAGATTCCAGAACGCGGCCTCCTCGAAATCAATCCGATTCAAATTCGTGATGACATCCTCGAACTCGTCAAACAGGATGACAAGCCCCTGAAGGCCCGCAGCGCACGACAAGGTGTGCAAATCCCTCAACGTAGCCCAACTCTGTGCGTGTCCTTGCTTGTCGAAACGAAACACATCGTCAGCATAGAATTGCCACTCATTCCTTGGGTCGAGAAAATGGGATCGGAGGTTGCCCACTAGCCGCTGGTAGATCAGTTTGCGTTGTGCATAGTAATCCCAGGGGTGAAACAGCCAGCCTTCAACCTCGTTCTGCACTTCCGGCCTACCAGTCGCCCAGGCTCGCAGAGCCACGAACACGGCAGGCGCGTCCAACTCATCCGAGTAATCCCACCGCCAGTGATTTGTAAGCCGCGACCAGAATGCACCGTCCGAACCAGAACCCTTCTCACGCTCGATGCACTGGCACACCAAGTCAAATAGCGGACGAACGCCCTTGCACTCGCGGTCGCCAGCAAGCTCAATGTTGCGGCAGATCGCGCCGACGACCTGATCCATTCGGTTGAATCTGACGGAGGACCTTGCATCGAGGGTTACGCAACTGACCGCGAATCCGCGCTCAAGCGCGATCTCGCGGATAAGCCTCAGAAGATGGGTTTTTCCTGACCCATAGTTGGCTTGCAGTAGCAGCGCCCCGCAATTGCCACCGACAAGGCGAAGCTTTAGCTGGTCGATCTCGCTGTCCCTCCCGACCGTGAAATAGTGAATATGGTTCTCCGGCGGGATACCCATGCGCAGCGCTTCGATGATGTGTTGGGCCTGGACGGTCTCCATCACTACTCCTCCCGGAGACGGTCCATAACGTCATCATAGAGCTTGGCTACTGGGCGCGATTCCCCTTCGAGACGGTCATCGCAATTGGCAACGACCGCCGTGACCAATACGCGCCAGAACCGAACCGCGCTCAAAGACGGGTGGAGCCGAAACATCTCGGTGACGCTATCACGAGTCTCTGCCTCCGTCGGAAGCCGCCCTGCCTCGTCGGGATAGGCCGCGCAGTAGATGGTGCGAATCTTGATGGCGGCCGTATTGTAGTCGGCGAGGGTTGTCTGAATCGCGTCCATGTTCCAGATGGTATCAAGGGCGCGCGGTTCTCTTTGTTCTGGCTTGCCAATCCTCCCCGCCAGCGCGCCGTAGACAACGATGCCATGCTTCGGGTCGGTGAAGAAATCGGGCGTTGTCGCGTAGATCAGGAACAGTCCCGTAAGGGACTCGATGTTGTTGATGAGCGATAAGAGGTTGTTGTGCGCATCGCGTAATGCGGACTGCCGCATTATCGAATACGCCTGCTCTGCCTCGTCAAACAGAATCAGCAAACCACGATAGCCCGCCAGCCTCACGAATCCCGCGAGAGATTGAAGCATCAGCTTCGCATTCTCGCGAGTCACCATCTTGCTGATCCCAAATCGCTTGCGGTAGTCTCCAATGGTCCCCTCGCCGCTAAACCATTGCAAAACCTCCGCGCGAGTCTGCTCCACAATCGTTGGCTCGCCAGATTCCGGCAGAAAGGTTTCCCAATACTTCTGCACCATCTTCTTGAAGTCGATGTCGATGTTGTGGTTCGCCATCAACTGTTCGCTGGCCTTGACGTAGTGCTCGTGCGTCACAGCCTCGCCGATGTGCCGAGAGCCGGTTGCAAGAAACGCGAGAGACTCCCGCAGGACCGTGCCGAAGGGAGCGACGCCACCGGACAGATTCGTGGCGTAATACGCGGGAGATGCCACATTGGAGATAATCGCGTAGAACACCCGCTGGAACTTGTTGAGGGCCGCGTTATTGACATCGAGTTCGACGTTGGAGACCAAGCAATCGTTCGCGAAAGCAACTTCCCGGAGAACGCGAAAGAAATGCGTCTTGCCAGCGCCCCATGAACCGCTGATAAAGCGGATGATCCCACGGTCGCCTATGCCAGGGAGGTGTCGCTTCTTGATTCCTTCGATCAGCTTCTCATTGCCGACCGAGTAAAGGGCCACGCCGCGCTGAGGCGGAATACCGCGACGGAGCGACTCAACTATCTGGGTCGCCGTCTCGGTGGTGAGGGCGTGCTCAGACATTGCTAGACCCTCCTGAAAACAATGAATCCAATGTATCCCCGACCGGCTTTGCCGTGGAGAAGAATGCCCTGGTTGGTGTCCTTCGTCTGCTGAAGATCGAGGCGGACGCCCTCGATTTCCAACGGTCCTTGATCCACAAGTCTTGAAAGATCAAAAATGAATTCGTCTGTGCGAAAGCGTTTGACATTCTTACCCATACGGCGAGTGATCTGTCGGATGGGGATGCTCGTTCCGTCCTGCTGGGCTTCCTTCTTGACGACAGCAAGGTAGTGGGTACGGAGAGCCTTGAGAAACTTCTTACCATCGAAACGCCGGTCACAGATACGCTTCCGCTCAGCCTCAACCCGTTCCGCAATGGCGGCCACGTCAGCCGGGATTTGGGCAAGGTTCCCCTCGTTGTCGGAGAGTCGCGCAATCCCTTTCTGTTCGTCCACTTCCAGTTGGAAGAACCGCTGGTCGAAACTGTAGCGAGGATGGCGGCTCTCGGGGTCCAGGGGCAAACCCTTGGCTTGGCACGCTTGTTCAAGGTCTCGCGGAAACTGGCGCAGCAGGGCCTTACTGCTTTCTTTCGCCAGCCGGTAGAGTTGCTCCAGTTCGGGTATGCCGGGGCGAGCCGACAACCGCATGTTCTTCAAGAGGGACGATTGCCTGTCGATGAGGTGTACAATGTGCAATGGCCAGTCCCGGTCAACCAAACCGAGCAAATCGGCCCAGACCTTCTCTATCTGTGACGCCTCTTCGGCTTGCGCCCTGAGCGCGGTTGCGGCCTCCTTCGCCTCCGCAGCGCGTTGTCTCATGGAATCGAGTAGTGTCGCGGGATAGTCCATTTCCTAACTCAACTATTCACGGCTAAGTTCCTGGCACTGAGGCGACCACCGATAGGGCAGGACGACCACACTTCCCCCCACGATAGCCGTGCGGTAAGCTAAGTGCAAGCTACGCATGGACATCGTTGTTGGGCGTCGTGGGATACTGCCACGGTTCTGGCCGTTGCCGAGCCGTCACCGGAATTGCCGACTCTAGAGCGCCGATCAGTAGCCCCCTCGCGTTGGCGTTATCGCCGGGCGCAGCACACCGGACGGGCGTGCTGGGTGGCAAACCTTTCGCAGTCTCCCGGGTCGCCTACCTCTACAGTGGCCCAATACAACCATCACACAGACGGGTGCTTTGCTTCCCCGCCCAGGGAAGATTAGAATCTGTTTCATGGCTGGATGCAACTGGCACACGATTAGCGAGTCGGGTTTCCCCTGGGAGAGGGAGGCCCTGGAGTTCATCCGCTCGCGGATGCCCGCCCGGGAGCCGTACCGCGCCTGGGCCAATTTCGAGTTCATCGCCGACGACGGCAGCATCAACGAGGTGGACCTGCTGGTGTTGACACCGGTGGGCTTCTTCCTCGTCGAGATCAAGAGTCGGCCCGGCATTCTGCGGGGCGACGCCGGCACCTGGACCTGGCAGCACGAGGGGAACCTGTACACCGACGACAACCCGCTCTTCGCCGCCGACCGCAAGGCCAAGAAGCTGAAGTCCCTCTTGGAACGGCAGAAAGTCATCAAGAAGTTCAAGGGACGGCTCCCGTTCCTGGAACCGCTCGTCTTCTGCTCGGCCCCGGACCAGCAGAACCAGCTAACCGGGACGGCGGCCTACCGTGTTTGCCTGCGGGATCGGGACGCGACTGCCGACCGCCCGGCCCGGCCGGGCATCATGGCGGCGCTGGAACGCCGCGACTGCCCCGGCCTGGACAAGGCGGTCAGGTCCCACATCGACCGCCCCACGGCCAAGGCGATCAGCCAGGCGATGGATCAGGCCGGGATAAGGCCGTCCCGGCGGTCCCGCAAGGTCAGCGATTTCGTGCTGAATCAGCTCGTCCTCGAAGGCCCCGGCTTCCAGGACTGGCAGGCCACCCACGTCAAGCTGGAAGATGTCAAGCGTCGGGTTCGGATTTACCTCGTCCGCGCCGGGGCCTCGGCCGAGGACCGGCAGATCATCGAGCGGGCGGCGCTGCGCGAGTTCCAACTGCTGGAAACGCTTCAACACCCCGGCGTCCTGCGCACCCACGGCTTCACCGAGCACGAACTCGGCCCGGCCCTGATCTTCGAGCATTTCCCCAAGAGCATCCGGCTGGACCACTACATCGCCCAGTGCGGCGACCGCCTCGCGCCGGAGGTTCGCCTTGACCTGCTACGCCAGATCGCCGAAGTCGTCCGCTTCGCGCACGACAAGCGGGTCGTCCACCGCGGCCTGTCGCCGCAGAGCGTCTTGATCGTCGATCCCGGTGCCGAACGGCCGCAGATCAAGGTGTTCAACTGGCAAGTGGGCTATCGGGCGGCAAGCTCAACCAGCAGCGTCTCGAAGGGGCAAATCACCGGTACGGTCCACGTCGAGCAACTGGTGGACAACGCCAGCACCGCCTACATGGCTCCCGAAGCACTGGTGGACCAGGACGGCACGGGCGAACACCTGGACGTTTTCTCGCTCGGGGCCATCGCCTACTACATCTTCTCCGGCAAGCCGCCCGCTGCCAATGCCTTGGAACTGAGCGACAAGCTCCGCGAGACGAAGGGGCTACAGATCAGTTCGGTACTCAACGGAGCGGGCGAGAACCTGCAATTCATCGTCCAGTGCAGCACGCACCCCGATGTTTCCGTGCGGCTCGATTCCGCCCGCGAGTTCCTGGAATACCTCGACGAGGTTCAGAAGGAACTCATCGAGCCCGAGCACGACGAAGTAGACGATCCTGCCCAGGCTCAGATGGGCGACAAGCTGCCGGGCGGCCTGGTCGTCAAGAAGCGCATCGGCTCTGGGGCCTGTTCGGTCGCATTGTTGGTGGAACGCGACGGCCAGGAATTCGTGCTCAAGGTTGCCACGGCGGCCGAGCACAACGACCGGCTGAAGGGCGAGGGTGAAGTCCTGGACAAGCTTCACCATCAGCACATCGTCGAGCTACTCGAAACGCTGGAGATCAAGGATCGCGTCTGTCTGCTCATGCGACGGGCGGGCACGGAAACGCTGGCCGACCGCCTCAGCAAGGAAGGCCGGCTCCTGGTCGATCTCCTCCAGCGATTCGGCGAAGACCTGCTTCAGGTGGTCGTCTACCTCGAAGAGCAGGGCATCCCCCACCGCGACATCAAGCCGAGCAACATCGGTGTAGGAAAGGTCGGACGGGGCGACAAGCTGCACTTGGTCCTCTTCGATTTCTCGCTGTCCCGTACCGCGCCCGAGAACATTCGGGCTGGAACGACCGGCTACTTGGAGCCATTCCTGGTCCACCGCAAACCGCCGCGGTGGGACTTGTATGCCGAGCGATACGCTACGGCCGTGACCCTATACGAACTGGCCACGGGCAATCCGCCGCGATGGGGCGATGGCAAGAGCGATCCGGCGCTGTTGGACTGCGAAGCGACGATCGACGCCGAGCTTTTCGATGCCAGCATCCGTGACCGGCTCGCCGCCTTCTTCACCAAGGCCCTGCGACGCAATCCAGCTGAGCGGTTCGACAACGCCGAAATGATGCTCGATGCCTGGCGAAATTGCTTTAAGGGTATCGAGCACGCGGAGTTCAAGGAACGGGAGGACTGGGCTGAACTCGAAAAGCGGCTCCAGGAGGCCGCGCTCGACACCCCCATCACCGACCTCGGGCTGGGCACTCGGGCGATCAATGCCTTGGATCGAGTGAATGTCCTCTCCGTCCGTGACCTGCTCGCCTTCCCGCCCCGACGACTCTCGCGGCTTCGCGGTGTGGGCAACAAGACGCGACGGGAGATCACGGCTGCCGTCAGAATCCTCCGCGATCGGCTGGGTGCGCCGGAACCAAGCAGGCCAACGACGCACGTCGGTCTGGAAACGGAAACCGCCCTCGTCGAGCCAGCGGTCGCCAGCGTCGATGTGATTGTCAAACGCCTGACGCGCACAAGCCCCAAAGCCCGCACCGACACAGAAAGGCGATTCGTCCTGGCCTTTCTCGGCCTGGACCCGCAGTTCAACAACCCCTGGGCCACTCGCAGCGAGGTGGCCGAATACCTGAATGTCACCCAGGGCCGGGTCGGTCAGCTTGTCCCTGCTGCCCAGGAACGCTGGCGGCGGGATACGGTGGTCACGAGCCTGCGCAGCGAACTGGCGGAGGCTGTCACGCGCAACGGTGGCATCGTTGCTGTCGAGGAGTTGGCGGCAGCGATCCTTCTGTCTCGTGGGTCGGTAGAGGACGATCCGCTGCGTTCCGCTCTGGCGATGGCCGCCGTCCGCGCAGCGATGGAAATCGAGCGGACGATGTCAGAGCCCCGTTGGGTTCTCCGGCGTGACCACAACCGCGTCCTGGTGGCCTCCACCCAGGCGCTTGCCGACTACGCCGTTCAGTTGGGACGCGAGGCCGACGCCTTGGCCGACGAAGACCCACTGGCCCCGCCACTTCGGGTCCAGGAGCGGCTCCGCGCCGTTCCGTTGCCCTCGGGCGTCGAGCCGCTTGCGGATACACGCCTGCTCCGGGTCGCCGTCCTGGCCAGCGAGCACGCAGCCGTTTCCAGTCGCCAGGAGATCTACCCACGGTCGATGGACGGGCTGCGGGCGCTGAAACTCTCCCAGGGGGCGCTGCTCGGTGCCTCGCAGTTGACGGTTGAGGAGGTTCGGCAGCGGGTTGCGGGGCGGTATCCCGAGGCCGCTCCGCTCCCTGACCGGCCGGAACTCGACGATCTTCTGAAGACTGCGGGCTTCGATTTCGAGTGGGACCCGACTGCGGGGCGTGGCGGCGCATACCGGAGCCGCCTGCGGGAGTCCTTGGTCACGTCTACCCCCAGCGCGCCCATCCGGCGGTATCCCACCCAGCCTGGCCCACCGACGACAGAAATCACGCCCGAGGTTGCCCAGGCGCGGCAGTTCGAGGAACGCCTGCGCCGCGCTATTTCCGATCCGGCCTTTATCGCCATGACGGTAGAGCCTCGGGGCTACTTTCTGGCCCGCGATGAGATTTGCCGTCGTTTCCCCGTCCAGCCCATCGACGTGGAAGCCACCTTCGTCGAAGCGCTGCGGAACGAGGCTGAAAGAGCCAAGGTGAAGTGGGATCGGGTCTTGGCCGCCGACGCCGTGCCGGGCAGCGACGATTGGAACAAACTGATGGTCTTGGTTCGCCGGGCGGTCCCGCAGGTCGAGGCGGCGATCGGCGCGGCGTCGAAAACCGTGCTCTTGGTCTTCCCTGGGCTCTTGGCCCACTACGAGCAGATGGACGTGCTGACGCGCGTGCGGGAGAAGATCGGACGCCCCGGTGGGATTCTTGGCCTGTGGATGTTGATCCCCGCCGACCAGCAAACGCCACTGCCGGTGATCGACGGCAAGCCCGTGCCCGTGATCGGCCCTGCGGAATGGGCCAGAGTGCCCGAGACTTGGATTGCCAATGTCCATCGGAGTAAGGGATAAATGTCAGTTGTCCGTTGTCAGTTGTCAGTTGCAGCGGACCACGGACAACGGACCACTGGCAACGGACCACGGACGACGGACAACGGACAAACATGATCGACCGCCAGACCCTACTCTCCGATCTGAAACGTGTCCTCCGGCAGCTTGAGGCCGATCTTCGGCAGCGGTGCGATGAGCTGCCCAAGGTCGCTGCTGCTCTGCGCGCGGAATACGACGCAGCCAAGGAGGCGGAACGGACTGCCGAGAACTTCGAGGACTGGCGGGCGGGCTACATCACCCAGGTCGCGGCGGCCTGGGTGCTCAGTTGCGTCTTCGTTCGTTTCTTGGAAGACAACCAGCTTGTAGACCCGCCGCGGATCAGCGGCCCCGGCGAGCGGCTTCGTCGGGCAAGGGACGAGTACGATCTCTACGTCCGTCAGTATCCCGCCCACACGTACCGGGAATACCTGCTGAGCGTCTTCGATCGGACCAGCGAACTGCCGGGCGGCCGAGAAATCTTCGGCAAACACAACCCCATCCACCAGCAACGCGGTTGGCTGAGTGGCGATGCCGCGCGGGGACTGCTGGATTTCTTCCAGAGGATCGAGCCTGCCACCGGCAACCTGGTCCACGATTTTGGCGACGGGAACTGGGACACCCGTTTCCTGGGCGACCTGTATCAAGACCTCTCCGAGGAAGCCCGAGACAAGTATGCCCTTTTGCAGACGCCAGAATTCGTCGAGGAGTTCATTCTGGACCGCACGCTTGACCCGGCGGTCGAGGAGTTTGGGATTGACGGCTTTCGCATGATCGACCCGGCCTGCGGCAGCGGGCACTTTCTGCTGGGTAGTTTTCACCGCCTGTTTTTGCGCTGGAGCCACAAGGAGCCGGGCACAAATCCGCGGGTGTTGGCGCAACGCGCGCTAGACAGCGTTCATGGAGTGGACGTAAATCCTTACGCCGCTGCGATTGCCCGGTTCCGGCTCCTGCTGGCTGCCCTGCGAAGTTGCCGCGTCACACGATTGGCCGACGCCCCGGCGTTTCGGATCAACGTGGTCTGCGGCGATTCGCTGCTGCACGGCGCGTCCAACGACCAGCTTGTGATGGGCTTTGACCCCTTGGCCCACGCCTATCAGAGCGAAGACCTCGCCGAGCTGCGCCGAATCCTGAAGCCCGGAAGCTACCATGCGGTCGTGGCCAATCCGCCCTACATCACTCCCAAGGATCGCGCATTGAATCAGGCGTACCGCGTGCGTTACTCGGCCTGCCACGGCAAGTATTCACTCTCCGTGCCCTTCCTGCAACGGATTTTCGCGCTAGCTGCGGATGGCGGCTACACTGGCCAGATCACAGCCAATTCGTTTATGAAACGGGAATTTGGCAAGAAACTGATTGAGCAATTCTTGCCTAGTGTGGACCTCACGCACGTTATTGACACCGGCGGAGCCTATATTCCCGGACACGGTACACCAACGGTCATCCTGTTCGGAAGAAATCGTCTTCCGGTTGGCAAGTCCGTGCGTGCCGTCCTGGGAATCAACGGCGAGCCTGGAACACCTAGCGATCCTGCCCACGGGTGCGTGTGGTCAGCAATCCTTGCGCAGGTGGACCATCCGGGTTCGCAGAGTAAGTTCGTCAGCGTGACCAACACCGAACGAGAGAAGTTCCATCATCACCCGTGGTCGATTGGCGGCGGCGGTGCTGCGGAACTGAAAGACCTTATCGAAACCTGCCGCACGACAACGGTTGGAGAAGTCGCCGACTCCATCGGTTTCATGGCTATTACCGGGGAAGATGAGCTATTCGTTGCCCCGAGCCGGACTTGGAAGAGTGAGTACGCCCCCCATCGGTGCTTTGGAGTCGGTGACGCGATTCGTGATTGGTGCGTAGACACCGCTCATTCGGTCGTCTTCATGTATGCGAACGCTCCAACTATCGACGTTCTCCCGCTCGCTGACCTCGGACGCTTGTCGCGATTTTTCTGGCCGTTCCGGGTCGATTTGAAAAATCGGCTGATGTTCGGGAAACTCCCGGAGGAATCGGGGCTCACGTGGTATGAGTATCGGTTTTTCGCGAAAGAGCGGTACAAGAGCCAACGACTTATTGCCTTTGGCGAAGTGGCCACGCATAACCACTTCGTTCTCGATCGTGGCGGCAAGGTGTTTAAGCAAACCGCTCCCGTCATCAAGCTGCCGCCGGAGGCCACCGAAGAGGACCATTTGGGGCTTTTGGGCTTGCTCAACAGCTCGACGGCCTGCTTTTGGCTCAAGCAGGTTTGTCATAACAAGGGAAGCACGGTAGACCAAAACAACGCCCGGCAGAGAACCGCCGCATTTGAGGACTTCTACGCATTCAACAGCACCAGTGTCGGGAAATTCCCGGTCGTGGCCGATCGTCCCGTAAAGTTGGCCCAACACTTGGAAGATCAAGCACGTTTGTTCGCGGAGTCAGCCCCAGGCAATCATGGCGCGCTGAAGGCTCGGACCTTCCGAGACTGGTCGGCAGTGGACGGCGAATCATGCTGGCGCGAAAGGTTGGGAACCCTCATCAGCCTCCAAGAAGAACTCGACTGGGAAGTTTACCGGTTGTACAAGCTCATCGCTGATGACTTGACCTACGCTCACACGCCGCCCGGAGTCCAACTCGGCCAGCGGGCGTTCGAGATCGTCATGGCCCGCAAGATGGCCGCCGGAGAGCTTGAGACGACCTGGTTCGAGCGGCACGGCTCGACGCCCATCACCGACATCCCTGCCGACTGGCCCGAGGACTATCGGAAGCTCGTCCAGCGGCGCATCGAAGTTATCGAGACCAACCGGAATATCGCCCTGATCGAGCAGCCCGAGTACAAGCGGCGTTGGAATACCGAGCCATGGGACCAACAGCTTGAGCGGGCCTTGAAGTCGTGGCTCCTGGACCGGCTAGAAAGCTACTTCGATTTCGACGGCCGAATGAACGATGAGGGCAAGCCGACGGCCAAGATCGACATCTCGTGCATTTCCGTCGCTCGGCTGGCTGACATCGCCGGCCGGGATACGGACTTCATGCGGGTAGGCGAGTTGTATCGCGGTCGGCCTGACTTCGACGTGACCCGGCTCGTGGCGGAACTGGTCGAAGACGAGAGCGTTCCGTTTCTGCCTGTCCTGCGGTACAAGCCTGCGGCAATGGAAAAACGCCGAGCATGGGAGCGGACCTGGGAGTTACAGCGGCAAGAGGACGCGAGGTCAGTTGTCAGTTGTCAGTTGTCAGTTGCAACGGACAACGGACCACGGACAATGGACATTCCCGTGCCGCCCGAGTACAAGAGCACCGACTTCCAGAAGACGAGCTACTGGCGGCTGCGTGGAAAGCTCGACGTGCCCAAGGAACGCTGGGTGAGCTTCCCACACTGCGAGGGCGAGGATCAAAGCGCCGTCGTCGCGTGGGCGGGCTACGATCATCTCCAACTGGCTCAGGCGGTCGGCACCTATTATGCTGAGATCAAAGAGAAGGGCGGCACGAAAGACCCACGACTCGTGCCGCTCTTGGCCGGCATCTTGGAACTGGTGCCCTGGCTCCAGCAGTGGCACAACGACCTGGACCCGACCTACAACCTGCGCATGGGCGACTACTACGCGGGCTTCGTCGAAGGCGAGGCCAAGGAACTGGAAATGACCGTCCAACAAATCCGCGACTGGGAGCCGCCTCGGCAGACCGGCCGGAGACGGCGACGATAGATGTCAGTGGTCCGTGGTCAGTTGTCCGTTGTCCGTTGCAACGGACGACCGACCACGGACGACGGACAACGGACAACTAACCATGACACTCATTAAAGACCTGATTGACATTCCCGAGGTCGTGCATCGTGGCGATTTCGTCCTGAAGCTCACCGAAGGCGTGACCAGACCCGAGGAGACTGTCAAGAGTTACGTGGTCACGCCCGAGTTGGTGCGAAACTTCGAGGACGCCTTGGCCTTCATCAGGAGTGCCTTGGAGGCCAACACGAGCAAGGCGTGCTACCTGCACGGGAGTTTTGGTAGCGGCAAGAGCCATTTCATGGCCATCCTGGACCTGATTCTTGAGCAAGACCCGAACGCCCGCAGCATTGTCGAATTGGCATCGGTCATCGAGAAGGCCAATGCCTGGACCGCGGGCCGTAAGTTTCTCCTGGTGCCGTACCACATGATCGGTGCCCAGAACATGGAGGCAGGGATTCTGGGCGGATACGCCGAGTTCATTCGCCGCATCCACCCTAATGCCCCGGTCCCCGGCGTCTTCCTGGCAGAAGGGCTCTTCGCCGATGCCCAGAATCTTCGCCGCTCGATGGGCGAAACGGCCTTCTTTGGCAAGCTGAACGAGGGAAGCGGCGGCGAGAGTGAATGGGGCGAACTCGACGCCGGTTGGGACGCCGACCGCTTTGAAACGGCGATCAACTCGCCGCCCGGCCCAGACTCCGAAGATCGGGTGCAACTGGTTGGCAAGCTCGTAAAGACGTTCTTCACGTCCTATCAAGACGTGGCCCGAACCCAGGAGGAAGCCTACATCCCGCTGGACGACGGCCTTTCGGTCATCAGCGCCCACGCCAAGGGTCTCGGCTATGACGCTGTAATCCTGTTCCTGGACGAGTTGATCCTCTGGCTGGCCAGCCACGCCGCCCGGCCGGACTTCATGCACCAAGAAGGACAGAAGCTCGCCAAGCTGGTAGAGGCCCAACGGGCAGATCGCCCGATCCCGCTGGTCAGCTTCGTGGCCCGGCAGAGAGACATCACGGAGTTGGTCAGCGAAAGCACCACCGGTGCAGTCAGAGGCCACCTGGGCGATGCCGTGCGGCATTGGGAAGGCCGGTTCCACAAGATTACGCTGGAGGACCGCAACCTTCCGGCCATCGCCGAAAAGCGTGTGTTGCGGCCCAGGGACGACCGGGCCAAGGAACAGCTTGATGCGGCCTTCGATCAATCGGTCAAGGTCCGGCAGGAAGTGCTGAATACCCTGTTGACGAGCAAGTACGACCGCGACATCTTCCGCAAGGTCTATCCGTTCAGTCCCGCCTTGGTTGATACGCTCATCGGCGTCTCCAGCGTGCTCCAGCGGGAGCGGACGGCGCTGAAGGTGATGATGCTGCTCTTGGTCGAGCAGCGTGACACGCTCAAACTGGGCGACATCGTGCCGGTCGGCGACCTGTTCGACGTGATCGCCCACGGCGACGAGGCGTTCAGCCAGGATATGGCAATTCAGTTCGACAACGCCAAGCGTCTCTACCACCAGAAGCTCTTGCCGCTTCTTGAGCGGCAACACAACATTCGACAGGAGGAGGTCGAGCAACTACCGGTTGCCGATCCGCAACGGATTCGGTTCCACGCGGACGACCGGCTGATGAAGACGTTGCTCTTGGCGGCTCTGGTGCCCGGCGTCGAGTCGCTCAAGGGACTCAACGCAAACCGACTTGCGGCACTGAACCACGGCACGATCAAGGTTCCCTTGCCGGGCACCGAAGGGGCCGAGGTGCTTCGACGCTGCAAGGCATGGGCTGCGGAGATTGGCGAGATCAAGATTGGGGAGGAAGCCGCAAATCCCTCGATCAAGGTTCAACTAACCGGCGTGGACACGGAGCGGATCATCGAGCAGGCCCGTCGCGAGGACAACCACGGCAACCGCGTTCGCCTCGTGCGCCAGATGCTCTTCGAGCAAATTGGGGTCGAAGATCGCGACGACTTCTTCTTAATGCACGAGTTCGTGTGGAGGAACACGGAGCGGAAGTGCGAGTTGATCTTCAACAACATCCGCAGTCTGCCGGATTCGTCGCTGGAATCGAGCGGCAATGACTGGAAGCTGGTCATCGACTTCCCCTTCGATGAGCCGAACCACACGCCGCAGGATGACGTGGCCAGGCTCCAGAAGTTCCGGCTCGATCATCCGAGCGGAACACGAACCCTGGCTTGGGTGCCGGCGTTCCTGCGGCCGAATGCTCAGAACGACTTGGGACGCCTGGTGATCCTGGAGCACATCCTCACCGGCGAGCGGTATGACGGATACGCCAGCATCTTGCCTTTCCAGGACCGTCCCGTGGCCAAGGCGCTCCTGGAGAACCAGAGAAGCCAGTTGCGGCAGCGTGTGTTGACCCATCTCGAAGTGGCCTACGGCATCGACCGGCAGACGACGGATTCCGTGGACACGTCCCACGAGTTGAGCGATCATTTCCAGTCGCTTTGGCCGCCGTTCGATCCGCAGCCGCCGGTGAGCGTGAACCTGAAGGAGGCCGTGCAGCACCTCTTGGAGCAGGCCCTCGAACACCAATACCCGGCCCACCCCAAGTTCGAGGCCCCACCCAAAGGAAACAACCTCAAGAAGGTCTACGACGAGGTTCACAAGGCAACCGAGGCGGCCGATGGCCGGATCGAGGTTGAGAAGCCGCTCCGGCCGCTGGTCCGGGCGATCGCCAATCCATTGCTCTTGGGTGAGATGCACGAGACGCATTTTGTGCTCGGGCAATACTGGAAGAACCATTTCAATGGGAAGATCATCGAGGCGGGTGGGACGGCGAGCGTCGGCCAGTTGCGATGCTGGATGGACGTGCCACGCCCGATGGGGTTGCCCAAAGCTGTCCAGAACTTCGTGATCCTGATTTTCGCCGAGCAGACAAACCGAAGCTTCTACCTGCATGGTGCCCCCACCGAAGCCACGCTGGCGACAATGCCCGACCAGATGGAACTGCGAACTTGGGTCGGGCCGCCCGAGGAGAAGTGGAAGTTGGCAGTGCAGCGAGCAGGCAGCATTTTCGGACTCACGTCGTCGCCGCTCTTGAATGCAAACAACGTGATGGAACTTGGGCAAAAGGCCAAGAAGCTGGCGGAAGACTCCCAGGCGGCCTGCCGGAACCTCTGCCGGACCTTACGGGAGCGACTTGAGAAGCTCGGGTTGAAGGCTGCCGAGGTTCCGCGGTTGAAAACGGCAACGGCGGTCCTGAAGCTCGTCGATGGGCTCATCTCTTGCCATCATAGCGAGGCCGTTCGCACGATCGCCGATGCCGAGTGCGTCACGTCGGAGGCGGCGATGGGCAAGAGCCTGAAGAGCGCTGCCGAACTGGTGGAACGCATGGACGCCACAACCTGGAGCATCTTCGACGACATCATTCAGTTGGCCGCTGAATACCAAGCCCAAGCCGGGGAAATCCGCAACTCGGTTTGCCAAGCATTACAGGCCGACGAATACGCCGTTCCCCTGGCCGCTGCGCTGCGCGAAGCGCAAGCGGGGGCCGTGAGGCTGTTATCGGAGGCTGCCAAACGAAGGACACCGCCGCAGCCCGGCCCCACGACGCCGACACCTCCGTCCACGCCCCCAACTAGCCCCGGCAGGATTACGGTCAAGAAGGGCGAAGAGGCTAACCTCACGGCCGACAAGGCGAAGACGGTGCTTACGGAAATCCAGAGCGAGCTAGAGGCAGAGCCTTCCCGGAGGTTGACGATCTCATGGCGCATCGACAAGGATGGAGCGTGAACATGGCGAAAGCGACTCCAACCTTCGGACAGATTCGAGCCCAGGTGGCGAACATCCGCAAACGGGCAAATGATGCCCGCGCATTCGGCATCTACACCAAGGGCCGCTGGACCGGTCAAGCCCTTCAGCAGTTCGGGGGCGAAACGTACTACATCGCGCAATGCGATTCGATGCTGGCGATGCGCGTGGCGCTCCAGGAAGCGATGCCAGAGGGCACGGCTACCGTGCTTGTGACCGGCCTTCCGCCTGAACACGTCGAATCGGACATCCTGGTCCGACTGGCGCGTCGAAAGTTCTACCCGATCGACAATTGGCAGATCGTGAAGGAGTTGTTCCAGGCGCGGCATATCGACCCTCGTATCAACGAATATGCCTGGATCGCTGAACGGCTGGTGGAGCTTGCCCCCATCCAGGGATACCCGCCTGTGCCGAGCGGCGTACTCGACGCGGAGACCGTCTGGGCTATCCTGCTGGAGCGTCAGTTGGGGTTGGGTATCGCACGTCCCGATCTCGTGGACCTTCTAAAATGGTCGATGGACGTGGGAAACTGCCGGCGTTATCAGGAGTCCTCCGAAGACTTCCGCGGTGCGGCCCAGCAGTGGATCATGGATTGCGCGGGGGCTGCCGCCGGGGCCGTTCTGGAATGCGTCCGGGTCAATCAGCAGGCGGAGGCTTTGCCGGTCGGGTTGGCCTTGGCTGTGGTTCATAGTGACCGTGCCCGCGGAAGACTTGACCGGGCGGCTGGCCGGATGGAACGATATGTTGGCAGTGCCCGGCTTGAGGAAGCGATTGCCAAGCGATGGTCAACAGCGGCGACCGAGGTCGTCCGATTGCACCTGCCCGATCCGAAGATTCGCGGTGAGTGGCTCCAACGCGCGGACCAGATTCTTGAGGCGGTTGAAGCAATTGACCACGCCCATTTGAGCCTCACGTCGCCCAGGGGGTTCGATCAACGGCTCGATCAATACGGCGTGGCATTGAAGGCGGCACTTGCGGGCCGAGCTTCGGATGTCCCGACATCAGTGTGGGACACCTACCGGGCCGTGATGGAACACGAACAGGCTCGATGGCAACGTCAGTCACGACGCCTCGAACGGGTCGAGATGTCGGCTCGGCTCCTTCGATGGCTTGTGGCTCAGCAAGCTACGGATTCAGTAGCGCCCACTTCCCTAGCCCAGGCAGCTCAGCAACACGCCCTATGGGGCGGATTCGTGGATTGGGCTCGCAACACGCTGTTGGGCGGTGAGCCGGGACGGGAACTGGCCGATGCCTACGTCCAGTTGTTGACGCAGGTGCGAGAAGTCCGCGAGCGGCAGAACCAGCATTTCGGCAACCTCCTGCGCGATTGGATCGCCGCCGGATCACGACCGGATGGCATTGTTCCGATTGAACGGATACTCGATGAGGTTGTCGCCCCGCTGGCGGCTCACGCTCCGGTCCTAGTTCTGGTCATCGACGGAATGAGCTTCGCGGTCTTCCGTGAACTGGCCGAGGATTTGACCCGGCAGGACTGGGCGGAAATCCGCCCGGACGATCACGGCCCCATCTGGCCGGGCGTCGCGGCGTTGCCATCCATTACGGAAGTGTGCCGCACAAGCCTCCTTTGCGGCCGGCTCCGGCAGGGGCAGGCCAGCGATGAAAAGAGCGGCTTTGCGGAGCACCCGGAGTTGGTGCGGGTATGCCGCAGTGGCCAGCCTCCCGTCTTGTTCCATAAAGACGCTCTTCAGGGCGGCGACGACGCGACCTTGGCAGGCAGCGTAATACAGGAGATCGAGTCTACCCGCCGTCGGGTCGTTGGAGTCGTTATCAACGCGGTGGACGATCATCTCCTGAAGGGTGACCAGTTGGACGTTCGCTGGAGCGGGGAGGAAATCAAGGTACTGCCGCTACTGTTGCATGAGGCCCGGACTTCGGGACGGCTTGTGGTCCTCGTGAGCGACCACGGGCATGTCTTGGATTACCAGACCCAGCAGCGGAAACAGGAATCGAGCGACCGGTGGAGGCGAAGTGACGGTGGCCCCGGCGAGGACGAAGTGCTGATTGCCGGCGACCGGGTGGTCTTGCCGGCCGAGCACCGGCTTATTGCTCCGTGGAGCGAGAGAGTGCGCTACAGCATGAAGAAGAACGGCTACCACGGCGGCGTCACTATGCAGGAAATGGTTGTTCCGGTAGCCGTGCTTTCCGCTCGGGACGATTTGCCCCAAGGGTGGACCGAGCCGCCGGTCGATACTCCCGACTGGTGGTTTGCGCCACTTGAGGAACAGATGTCGGCCGAAGCAGAACCCCATGTACTGCCCAAGAGACCGCCGCGGAAGAAACCGGCCGGAATGCTTTTCGACCTTGAGCTAGAGGAGGCCGCAGAGCCCGCCACGGCCCCTGTTGTTGTACCGGCAGCACCAGCGGTCCCAGCCTGGCTCGACCGCCTGTTCCGGTCGCCCGTCTATGCGGAGCAGAAACAACTTGGCGGTCGTATCCCACCTTCGGACGATTCGATCCGAAAACTGCTGACCGCCCTTCACGAGCAGGGCGGCAAACTGACCTTGGTCGCTTTGGCCGGAAAGATGCAGCAGCCTTCCTTCCGTTTGCCGGGCCTGTTGGCGGCGATCCAACGTGTTCTCAATGTTGAGGGCTATCCGATCCTGACTCGGGACGAGGCTTCCGACACGGTGCAACTCAATCGGGAACTGCTATGCCGCCAGTTTGATTTGTCGTAGGTATTCCCCATGTCGATCAGCCCGCAACGACGCCACGAGATCATCGACGCTTTGCGCCGCGGAACGGTGCCGAGTCACAGCCTGGATGCCTTGGCCACCGGCCTTGAACGTTTCGAGGGCACGCTCGACCAGGAACTACAAACGGTCAAAGCCGCGGGGAGCGTTTTCAAGGCCGTTCGCGGCGAGTATGGGTGTGGTAAGACTTTCCTTGCCCGATGGCTCGCCGAGAGGGCTAAGAAGATCGGCTTTGCCACTTCCGAAGTGCAAATCTCGGAGTCGGAAACTCCATTACATCGCCTGGAGACGGTGTACCGACGCCTGATGGAACGCCTGGCTACGGCCGACACGCCGCAGGGCGCTTTGCGGAACGTGCTCGACGGTTGGTTTTACACCCTAGAAGAGGACGTTCTGGCCGAGGGCTCCTTGGATGCGAGAGACAAACAGCGTCTCTTGGCGAGGACCAACGAGCTGCTTGAGCAACGGCTTGCGGCGGTGACGGCCAAGGCTCCGATGTTCAGCGCAGCATTGCGTGGCTATCGGGAGGCCCAGACGGCGGGCGACTCGGCATCGGCTGATGGAATAGCAGCCTGGCTTGCCGGGCAGCCCAACGTTGCGTCTGCTGCAAAGAGGGCTGCCGGCGTCAAGGGTGACATCGACCATTTTGGGGCTCTCAACTTCCTCCAGGGCTTGCTCACCGTACTGCGCGACTCCGGCCATGCGGGGCTCCTGATCGTCCTCGATGAGGTTGAAACGATTCAGCGGGTCCGTGGGGATGTTCGAGACAAGAGCCTGAATGCCCTGCGGCAACTGATCGACGAAATAGATGCAGGCAGGTTCCCAGGGTTGTACCTTCTCATCACCGGAACCCCTGCGTTCTTCGATGGCCCGCAAGGAGTACAGCGGCTCGAACCACTTGCCCAGCGGCTCCATGTGGACTTCAACACCGAGGCGCGTTTTGACAACCCGCGCGCAGTGCAGATTCGGCTCCCTGCTTTTGATCTGGCACGCCTCTGCATGGTCGGCGGGAAGGTCCGGGACATCTTCTGCACGCACGCTCTTTCTCCTGACCGAATCACCAAGCACGCTGACGACGGCTACATCCGTGACCTTGCACAGGCAGTGGCCGGGAAACTGGGCGGCAAAGTCGGCATTGCCCCCCGCCTTTTCCTGAAAAAGCTCGTGGCGGATGTCCTAGATCGTATCGACCAGTTCCCGGACTTCGACCCCCGCGAGCATTACTCCCTGACCATTAGCGAATCCGAGTTGAAGCCGATCGAGCGAAATGCGATGGGGGCCGAAACGGTTGACGACATCGAGTTGAACCTGTGACACCGTTTGAATGCCTCCATCCCGCGCTACAGCACCATATCGTCAACAGTCTCGGTTGGCGGGAACTGAGGCCATTTCAAGAGCAGGCCATTGAGCCCATTCTGGCCGGAGAGCACGTTCTGATCCTGGCACCGACAGCCGGCGGAAAGACCGAAGCGGCCCTCCTGCCGGTCTTGTCTCGAATGCTCTCCGAGAACTGGGTTGGCCTGAATGTCCTCTATATTTGCCCCATCAAGGCGCTCCTGAACGATTTGGATGTCCGATTGCGGCGGTATACGTCGCTGCTCGGCCGCCGGTCTGGCTTGTGGCACGGCGACATCGGGCCAGGCGAGCGCCGGCGAATTCTGGCCGACCCACCCGATTGCCTTCTGACCACGCCGGAATCCCTGGAACTCATGCTCGAATCACAACAGGTGGAGCAGAAGGCACTCTTTCACAATCTCCGGGTGTTCATCATTGACGAGATTCACGCCTTCGCGGGCGACGATCGTGGTTGGCATCTTCTGGCCGTCCTGGAACGGGTCGGCCGAATCGCCGGCCGGGAATCGCAGCGGTTAGGTCTATCCGCAACAGTCGGCAACCCGGACGACTTGTGCCAATGGCTAACCTGTTCCTGCGACGGACCGCGGCGCGTTCTGCTGCCATCACAGGCCGCATCCAATGAGGCGGAGGTCACACTCGACTTCGTTGGCTCGCTAGAGAATGCTGCGACCATAATCTCAAGGCTTCATCGTGGTGAAAAACGACTCGTGTTCCTGGACAGCCGGGCCAAGGCCGAGGAACTTGCTGTACATGTTCGCGGCTTCGATGTCACCGCTTTCGTTACCCATAGCTCCCTGAGCCCGGAGCAGCGACACGAGGCCGAAAGAGCGTTTGCGACTCGCGACGACTGCGTAATCGTCGCCACCAGTGTCCTGGAGCTTGGGATTGACGTTGGCAATCTGGACCGCGTGATACAGATCGACTCTCCGCCTACCGTATCCAACTTCCTTCAGCGAATGGGGAGAAGCGGACGGCGGCGCGGCAGCCAACGGAACTGCCTGTTCCTGGCGACCTCCGAGAGTGCCCTGCTTCAATCGGCGGCAATCATCGCGCTTTGGAAGGAAGGATACGTCGAGCCGGTCGAACCGCCCAAGCTACCATACCACATCTTCGCCCAACAGTTGATGGGATTGGCGAGGCAGGAAAGCGGAGTTGGACGGCGTAGGTGGAAGGAGTGGATCGGTCACTTTGCCGGCCGAGCCGGTATCCGAGAGGATGCGGCCGAGCAGATTCTCAGCCACATGATTGCATCCGACATCCTATGGGAGGACAATGGTATCCTCTGGTTCGGGAGGCGAGGCGAAGACGAGTTCGGGCGGCGCAATTTCATGGACCTTCTCTCCGTGATTACCAGCGAACCGTTGTTCGCTGTGAAACACGGGAGGAGCGATGTCGGCTTCGTCCATCAACTTTCGTTTGCGGCAGGCCAGGCGGGCCAGGTCACCCTCCTTCTCGGCGGCCGGAGCTGGAAGGTCACGAATCTCGATTGGCCTCGGAAGATTGCGTATGTCGAACCAGCCAAGGATGTTGGGAGGTCCCGTTGGGTCGGAGGGGGACATCTCGTCTCGTTTGAGATTTCCCAAGCCATTCGCAATACGCTTTCGTCCGAGACGGCCCCTTCTTGCTGGTCAAGACGTGCGGCCACCGCAATCGGCGCAATGCGGCAGCAATTCGCTTGGCTGCACAATGGCTGCACCACAGTGCATTCAAACGGCGACCATTCGATATGGTGGACCTTCGCCGGCTCACGGGCCAACGCCGCCATCGCCGCTGCACTCAGCAACGCAGGCTTGCTGGTCACTGATTACGACAACCTCTCAATAACATTTGAGGCTACGACGCCGCTGCCCGATCTCGATGCCCGCCTTCAGACAGTACGATCGCAGGACCGCAAGGAGTTTTGCGCGCCCGTCTCCGAGGAAGCGATCGAACAACTAAAGTTCTCGTCATGCCTGCCCCATGAAACGGCGGTCGAGATGCTGGAGAGCAGGCTGATGGATCGGCGGGCACTGGATGCGTGCCTGAAAGAGCCGATAAAGTACGTCGGCCAAGCCTCGGAATTCGCCCGCATCCGGGGTTAGGGCGTGCTGAACCACTACTGGGCCAGTTATTCCTTATGGCCCATCTCCCCGGAGAGGCGGTGCCACACTTCGCGGTAATCCTCGCCAGACATGGCTGCGCCTTCAGGTCGGGCATCCGCCCAATCAGGAATGTCGAGGGACTTCAGGTACTCCCTTGCGGACTTCACGTTTCGTTCCTGCTGTGGAATATCAGCCTGAAACTTCGCGCCGAGTGATTCCGCCACGCTTCGCGGCACGGAGTTCATTCGCATCAGTACCGCTGCCTCGCTTCGGACCCCGTGATAGATCATGGAGGGCAGGGCGTTGATGCGCCTCTTGGCGTCTTCGGGCAGGTTGTCGAAGTCGAGTCCCGATGTTGGCATCTTGCTCAGCGCCGACACGCCCCAAGGCCCGGAGTTCACGAGCGTCCTGTAGATGGCCCTGCACGCCTTTGTGATTGCCGTTGTCAAATTGGTATCGGCCGATTGGAAGTACGTCTCGGCGATCTCGCGTAAGGACCGGCCGTTTACCCAGTCGGCCGTAAGCGATGCGATGCGCTCGTGGGTCAGTCCCGTCGAACCAATCTCCTTGAGGGAACCCCTTAGCTCTTCGATCTGCAACATCACGCCGATCAGGCTCGGCAACGAGGAGTTCTGAACCTCGCCGAACAGGCTGCTTGCCTCCCAGTCGCTCGGCGTCAGGTTGTGCTCCAACTGATTCAAGCCGAGAAGGGCTGCGCGGACACCTTCAGGCGCGAATCCCGTCGAATCGGCCAGCACCGCGTTTTCTGGGTGAGCGGCAAGGTCTTGAACGTAGCCCTTGGTGGCATTTAGCAGCGCTTCGGCCTTGGCACTGTCTGCCGGAGTCTGTGTAGAGCGCAGCCGGCTGTAGCCGAACGTGGTGCGCAACAATCCTTCGGTGTCTGCCAGCACGGCATCGAGGTTCTGCTTGTCCCGCCACAAATGCGCGACGTAGCAGCGGAAATCTCGCCATTGATCTTGAGCAATGGCCTGCTTGAGATTCTGCAACTGGCCCGCTTGCTGAAGATCGTCGAGCAGCCGCACGAGCCGTGACACTAGACTGCCAGCCACCCTGGAAACGTACTGCTTCAAGTCGCGCTCTGCGTCGCCTCTTGCAAGTCCAATCACACCCACCGTATCCTGACCAATCCGCCCCGCCCTTCCCGCAAGATTCCAGAACTCGCGGGGACTCATTTCGTGTCCGTAAGGATACTTGTTCGACGACAGGAACACTGACGACACCGGGAAGTTGATCCCTTGGGCAATCGTGGTCGTCGCGCAGAGCACTTTGAGCTTGCCTTCTTCGGCCAGCCACTCAATCAGCGACCGCACTTCATCCGATAGACCAGCATGATGTACTGCCACACCTCTGTCGAGCATGGCGACTAACTCGAAGTCATCACTGATTTCGGTCTTCAGGAACCGCTGAACAAGAGCGATTTCATCCGGGATTGGGTCCAGCGCTTGGAGGGTGCCGGCGATGGCCCGCGCCATCGACCACACCCAGGGGATTCGATTCGCTATCGCTATGCTCGTTCCTCGTTCCGAGAACACCTTCGCCATTGCAGCCGCCTGCTCTGCCAGCGACCCCCTTATGTGGCTCCAAGGCACCGGCAGCGGCTTGATTCCATTAACGCGGTGCTGCCCCGCAAGGTGCAGCGTGTTGGGGGATGTCAACAGCGTCTCGTACTCCAGCCGCCATCCGCCGCGCTCCTTCGGGTCTTGAACCGGGTAGAACAGCCCGACGATTCGTTCATTGGGTTTCCACACGCTGGTGCCGATGCTGATTGCCTTTCCGGCGTCTGCCCCCAGCCAGTGCGCAAGCTCGTCGGCGTTTGGCACCATCGGCATCAGGAGTAAGAAGTGCGTCTCTGCCCGGTCGCGTCGGATGGTTGCCAGCAACAGTTCGATGCGCAGACCGCGCTCCTCATCTTCGATGTTATGGGCCTCGTCCATGACAATCAGCGCGAGCGGCCGAGGGACTTTGTTGTTGCGAATGACAAACTGGAGTTTTTCGGGCGTCGAGACTAGCACATTAAACGCCTGGCCCGCATCGCTTGCCGTCAGCATCGCCTCCTCAAACACGTCGATCTCAACGGCTCCCGTAAGTTGCTCGATGACAACACCGAACGGCTCCAGATCGCGCCGCAGCCGTCGCGTCACCTGAGACACCAAGGCCCTCGTCGGGGCTACATACGCAACCCAACCCTTGTCCCGATCAAACTGGTTAAGAGCCTGGAGCATCCGAAACTCGGCCAGGAGCGTCTTTCCGCCCGAGGTCGGCATGTCTACCACGATGGCCCGATGCGCTTGATCCAGCAACCCTTGTTCCTGCAACGAGACTCGTTGTGGGGGTAATAGCTCGAACATTGCCTGGGCCTTGGTCACGCTGTTGACGAACTGTGCGACACGCGAGTTGACGGCACCGGCCACCCACCAGATCGAACCGGCGACCATTCGACGTGCGGCAAGATGCAGCCACCGAAGCACCGTTTCCAGAGGGGCGTCTTGCGCCCCCGCTGCGGCCTGGCCCGCCTTCTCGAAATGCTTGTCGAGTTCTTCAGCTACGCCGCCGGGCGTACCTTGGACCATATAGACCGACAGCAACTCGGTCGCCTTTGCCCAATGGTAAAGGGCAATCAGGCGCATCGCCATTGCGCGGTCTTGTGCCGCGTTGCCGTTGGACAGCACCCCCTGCTCATACTGCTGCTGGTCCTGCCGGAGGCCCGCGATAATCTCGCGAACTTGATCGAGATCATCCCAGCTACTCTTGCGGAAGAGGCGCACCCAGCAGCCATACAGCTTCGACAATACGCGCCGATCCCACGGTAGGTTTGCGACCGGCGGCGCACCCACCTCCGTGGCGTGGTCGTTGATCCACTGGCGAAGGTCGGACCAGCGATCGCCGCAATACGCCAAGCCGGCAAGGTGCAGAACGTGGAAGAGCCGTGCCTCTTCGACCGTTGGAATCCCCAACGGGCGGCGCAACTCGAAAGCCCGCCACGCGCTGGCTTGCGCCTTGCGTTGGAGTTCCTTGCTTTCGCCATCGGTGCCGGGGTGCAGGATCGCTTCGAGTCCTTCGATGGCCGCAACCTCGTAGGCAAGCGCAACCCGCTGCAATAGCTCCTCGTCCTGCGGTTGGTCGTCAAAGGCCAACTCCATTTGCCGGCGCACGGCCGAGCGGACCAGTCTGGCCCTTGCGACGTGCAGAGCGCGATCCCGGCTGTCCTCTCCGACGGCCAGCACAGCCCAGTGGTTATCCGCAGCGTGGAGGGCGTCTTCGTCAATTAACATCGCCGCTCTCCTCGTCGGACATGCAAGTCTTGAAAAACCAGGCGACGGACCCGGCCGGCATGTAGATAGCCATCAGTTCCAGGTGCATCCTGGCTGGACAGCCGGCAGCAAGGCTTCTCGCGCGGGCGCGCAGGTCGTCATGGTGTGGATCAACGTCGCGCACCAGAACCCCGAAAACTACGACATCCGCGTCGTCGGACAGGAACCGGGAAGCCGCTGCCTGCCACTTTGCCTTCCAGGGCGCTTTCACCGCCCGATGGGCCAGATAAATAAAGAGTGAGTACCGCAGCGTCTTCGTGTTTCGCAGGTCTTCAAGCTGCTGCTTCAGCCCGTGACGACCCTTCATAACCGATGGAGGATACTTCCCGTCGCTGGAGGTTTTCACCTCGCCGAAGGCAAACCGAAAGGGAAGTCGCGCATGGTCCGTCTCCTGTATCCCGACCAGATCAGCACCGGGCAGACTTGACCGCGCTTTTCGCTCGTCCCGTCCGACCGGCCACGGAAACAGACATCGCTTATGAGTCGTCAGGTACACTTCGGCGAATGCCTCGCCGATGCGCCAGTCTTCGCTCTCCGGTGTTGCATTCAGGATTCCCTCAAGGTTCTGCTTCTGGAAGTCGGTGAGCGTTATCGAATCGAGCAGGCCCTTGATCTGTGCCTTGCCCTCGGCATCCTCGATCAGGTCGCGCACCGGGCCCTTGAGTGCTGCATCGCGCTCGGTCTGGGTGTAGCTCACCCCGCGCGCGACGACGGGTGGGCAGTCAGCGTTGTACACCTCGGTGCCCACCGCTACCGGCATGTCACGATCTCCGTCTCGAATTGATTTCATTGCGACCGTTCGGTTATGACCGCTCTCCCTCATTCGGCACCCAGCCGGAAGGATCAGTAGTATTCTCGGTTGCCGCTCGGCCTGCTCTTTGCGCAGGTCGGCCCCGACCCCTTGCCCCCACCGATCTTTCCCAGTCCTGCTTTGTCGTCGTCCACACATCACGCTTCTTGACAGAGACGACCGGATCGGGAGCAAGACATCTGATGACAGGCGAAATCGGCACACCAGCTTGCGGCGGACGGCGGCAGACCACCTACGCTGTCTGAGTCTCTCTCCTGGTAGTTGGCGGCTGGAAGAACGAATATCGAGCTAGTTTATCCCCTGTGTGAGGTATCCGCAAGGCCGGTCAGGAGATCGAATGCTCCCCCACCTGACCGAGGCGCGCACAAGCAGCGATCCATCCCGTGGGAGGGCAACGGCCGCAGGGCTCATCGGCACGGTGCCGATGGGCTTCTGTGAATGCCGGATCAAGAACGTGGCACTTGCGCGAGCGTCTGGGTCGTCAGCGATGCTGCGAATTTGCCACCATCGAGCAGGTGCATCGCTGCGCGGGAGCGGTCAACTGAGGCTACGCCCGAGGCCACCAAAGCATCGGTTAGGGGCCGAGACCGGAGTCCTGGCTCTAACCGCCGGCCGCTCGCTGGTTGGCCTTCTTGACTGTCTCCCGGAGCAGGTCCGGTTGCAGTTCCGCGTGGCCGTAGACCTTGAGGATCATCGTCTTGTCTTCGTGCCCGCAGACTTCGGCGATGGCCCCGTCGCTGGCCCCGTTGCGGCGGGCCTCGTTGATGAAGGTGTGCCGCATGGCGTAGGCCGTGGCCCGGTAGGGCAGCTTGTCCTTTAGCCGTCGGAAGCGGTCCTTGATGGCGTCCTTGGTCCAGGGGCGGCCTCGGGTGTTGCGGAACAACGGCCCTTCCGGGTACTTGAGCATCAGCGGCTTGAGAATCTCCAGCACCACGTCGTCCAGCGGCACCAGCCGTTCCTTGCGTTTGCCCTTCGCCAGTTCCTTCGGAATGCGGGCCACGCCTTCCTTGGGCAGCACAAACTTCGCCTCCAAGACCCGAATCTCCCCGGGCCGGCAGCCGGTCCGCAGTGTCACGATCAGGAAGTCCCGAAACTCCTGGTCCTTGATCCGCGAGAGCAGGTCTTCCATTTGCTCCGGGGCCAGGTACAGGATTCGGGGCGTCTTGGGGGCCTTGGTGAAGCCCTGCAACGGCGAACCGGGGATGAGCCGCTGTTTGACCGCCCAGTTGAACGCCCCCATCACGTCGCTGGCGTAGTCGTGGCGGGTGTTGTCGCTGGCCGGTTTGCTGCCGTCTTTCGGTTTCTTCGGGCAGCGCTGATCGAGCCAGTCGGTCAGATGCAAAGGCAACAGCCTGCGGACCCGCATCAGCGGCGGCAAGGACTGGCTGAAACTCTCGACGTTCAGCTTGATCCGGTAGTGGGTCTTGTCGGAGTGGTTGGCCGCGCTCCAGGACAGGTAGCGGCCGAGCACGGCGGCCACCGGCAGATCGCGCCCAGGCGGTTCGTCGCTGCCGTGGATGCGCATGAACTCCTTGCGAGCCTGAGTCTTGTCGGTGCCCAGGTTGTGCCAGGCACCATTCTTCATCGTCCACCAGCCGTCACGATCGGGGCGGCGGTACATCTTGGGCGGTCGAGCCATGTCGCAGTCTCCTCTATTGAAAGAATACCTTTCTGCGACATGAATCTGCTCTCTTGGTTCCTTACCAAATTCTGGGTGCTTTGGGTTTCCTACCGTTGCCTACCAACCTGGTAGGAAACGGCCGGACGGTAGTGCGGAAAGTGGGAGATTTGCGGGGCTTGGCGAAGTTGCGGGTAGACCCGTTTTACTTCGGGACCAAGAGGTCGCTGGTTCAAATCCAGTCGCCCCGATTCAGACGTAAGATACGCCGGTTCCTAGACTTAGGAACACCTTTTCGTGCCGGGAAGTGCGGCTCAACGGTTCGGAATTTCGTGGTAATCGTACCACGAAACTCCAGACAGGAGTCGCACCATGGCGCGTCCTCGGAACAAGATTCCTTCCTATCTTGCCCATCCTGCCTCCGGGCAGGCTCGCATCCGAGTCAACGGACGCGACGTTTACCTCGGCCGATTCGGCTCGCCGGAAAGCAAACAGGCGTACGCCAGGTTCATTGCCGAGCACTTCGGGAACGGTGGCCCCCCATCCCTGACCATTCCGGCGGGGGAGAGACTGTGCATTGCGGCACTGGTCGTCAAGTACGATGACTACGCGCGGTCGTATTACGTCAAGAATGGCTCCGCCACCGATGAGAGGTACGCCATCAAGGCTGCGGTGGCACCGCTCATCCGCCTCTACGGCGACACTCCCGCGGACGAATTCAGTCCCAAACGGCTGAAGGCCGTTCGGGAGGAGATCATCGCCAAGGGGCGAAAGGGAAAAGGCAAAGCGAAGACGCGCGCGGGCGAGCCCTTGACGCGAAAGTACGTCAACTACCAGATCGCTTGCATCATTCGGATGTTCAAGTGGGCGGTGGAAGAAGAATTGGTCCCGGTCACCGTGTATCAGGCGCTCAGGGCGGTCACCCCCCTTCAGAAAGGGCGAACGCGCGGCGTCAGGGAATCGGTCGCCGTAAGACCGGTGCCCGATGAGCACATTCCTCCGGTCCTAGCCGTCGTTTCTCCGCAGATCGGGGCGATGATCCGGCTGCAACTGCTGACCGGGATGCGGCCGGATGAGGTGACCATCATGCGTCCTGTGGATGTCGACCGCAGCGGGGAGATTTGGGTCTACCGGCCATACGCGCACAAGACCGAACACCACGGCATCGAAAAATCCATTCTCCTCGGGCCGAAGGCACAAGAGGTCTTGGCACCGTGGTTGGAACGCGACCCGAAGGCGTATCTTTTCAGTCCCAAAGAGGTCTGGGAAGCCAAGGTGGCCAGCCGGCGGAAGACTGGGAAACGCCTCAAGCAGCGAAAGCGAAAACGCCGGCGCGCGGCTCGGCCGCCAGGGGAGCACTACAACGACGAGAGCTACTGCCAGGCCGTGGAGCGGGCGTGCAAGCGGGCGGGCGTGCCCAAATGGACGCCAGGACGCCTAAGGCACAATGTTGCGACAATGGTTCGGGCGCAGTTCGGAGCGGAGGCGGCCCAACTGGTGCTCGGGCACCAGAACCTCTCGACGACCGAGATTTACGCCGAAAGAGACAGGAAGCGATACGCTGAGATCGTAAAAGAGATCGGCTAGAGAAAGGGAAAACCCCTGCCGTGCGGCTCGGCGCGCTTGACGAACGCGGCCCTTCGGCGTCAAAGGTGCGGGCCGCGGTAGGGTCATTCGACGAGGCCGCGTTGCCTGAGGAGCGAGAGGGCGTCGGCTGCCTGCCTCTGGCTGCGTGCGAGATTCGGCTTCGGCCCTGGGGGGCATGGAGTCCGTGGTGAGCTGTGTGGCTGCGACGCGAGGCCGGCGGGCGGGATGTCATTGAGTGCGTCGAGAAAACGGGCAATTGCCTCGACGCTGGTGCAGTTCGTACCGCCAACCCGCCAGATTTCCAGGTACACGATCCGCCCGCTTCTGCTCTTGCGGCCGGCGGTGGCCCAGCGGTAGAGAGTGGCGGGATGCGGCGGTTTCTTTCCCCGAAGCGTGGGGAGGTGTCGTGCGGCTTTGGATAGGCAAAGCATGTGTTCGGCGAGTACGCTGCCAGGGATGCAGTCGGGATCGCGAGAATGTTCTTGGTCCGGCACGGCAAATTGCTCCATTGGTCGTCTCATTGGGCGAGTGGCGGAAAAGGGCGAAGTGCCGGCAGACGGCGGCAGTCGAGCCGCTGCCGATGGGCAAGACGGGCAACTCGGTGTGCGTCGATGTGCGAGATCTGCTCCCAGGACCTCCACCGGAGGCTGGAACGCTTGCACGCCGAGTTGCCTGTCTCACCCATCGGTCCGTTCATGAGCGCGGGCGGTTCGTCCGCACGTCTGCCTGACAACGGGTCATGAGGCGTCGGCCAAGTTTGGCGGTCTGTACCGCAATCGAGTATCATGGTGGCGTCGAAGATCCGGATGCGTTGCCCCCCTTGCGACGTAGCCCGGGATCCTGGTTCCGCGCGGTTCGTCCCGGTTTGCACTTCGTCCAAGTAATAGGGATTCCGCCCAGATAGCGCAAAAGAAAATCCGTGCAGTCCACTCTGTTTTGTTTGCCCCCGGTAAGAGGGATCCGGTCATGACGACAGCGAAGCCGTCCGGAGAGCAGCCATCTCCGCTGGGTCCCCAGGAACCGGTTCCGGTGACCGACTGGCTCCAGGCGGTTCAGCGAGCCGAACCGGCCCAGGCTGGCATTGACCAGTACTTCAAGGCCGATTACCTCGATTACGCGCGTAAGAGGATTTCGGAGGCGCTCCAGGCCCGGATCTCGCCGGATGACCTCTACAACGCGGCGATGAAGTCCGCGCTGAGCGAAGTGAGGCATGGGCGTTGCCGCGTCCAGAGTCGCAACGATTTTCAGTACCTGCTGAAATCGATCATTAAGAGGAAGGCGGCTGAAGAGGCCAAGAAAGCCGCTGCGGCCAAGCGGGCATCCCCGACAGAAACGCGTTGGCGCGAGGGCGTGGCCCAGGACAACCGGCTCGCTCCGCCTGACAAGGCTTCGCTGGACGAGATCATCATGGAGATTGTGGCCGAGCTGGCGAGTGAAGCGGACGAGGTGCGGCGCATCGTCACGCTTCTGGGGATCGTCCACGATTACCCGGCCAAGAGCATTCGGTATTTCCTGGAGCAACAGCACTCGTCGGAAGACCTGCCCAGCCTGCGGACTATCCAGTACTGGATCAAGGAGAAGCGGGAATCGCTAGCAAGTCGTCATGGCGAAACGGGGTTGATTGGAGAAGGAGGGTGATGAGCGAGCGCCCGTCGATTGGAGAACTGTTGTGGGATTTCGAGCGGGCCTTGAAGCGTGGCGAAACTCCCCAAATCGAAGCTCACCTGGCCCGGCTTCCGGATTCTGCTTCGCAAGCGGGGCTTCTGGGAGAACTGATTCGTTGCGAGGCCCGACATTACGCCTGGAAGCCCGCCGAGGTTCACCGCCGGATGATGGACTTCCCCGTCGTTGCCGTCTCGGGCGACCTCCAGCGTCAGATCCTGAGCGGTTTCTACACGGACGCGGTCGACGCTGGCGCCAAACCCATCTGGCAGGACTATTCTGGCCTAGGCATCCCTGCCTGCGATCTCCGTCTCCAGCACGCTGAAGACAGCCCCACGCACTACCTGGGGCAGATCCTCGTCGACCGGTATCAACTCCTCGAACGGTTGGGAAGCGGACGTTTTGGCGTCGTCTATCGGGCGTGGGATCTTGCGGCCCAAGAGACCGTCGCCGCAAAGCTGATCAACGTCGCTGATCCTGATTCCCACGAGGCGGCACGTCGCACTCTGGCGAACGAGTTCACCTTGGCCCAACGCCTTTCGGGTTCGGCAGTGGTGCGGATTCGCGAGATGGTCTGCGCGCCGGACGGCCCGGAGTTCCTGGTGATGGACTACGTGCGCGGGCAATCGCTGCGCAAGATCATCGAGCAGGGACCGGTCGAGCCTAGGCGGGCCGTGAGTCTGTTGATGCCCGTCATTAAGACGCTTGCCCGAGCGCACTGTGAGCGGATCTTCCATCGCGACCTGACTCCCGACAACATCGTGGTGGATGAGCAGGACCGGGCTTGGCTTACCGACTTCGGACTGTCGCTTACGGAAGAGCATCAGTGGACGCGGGAGGGTGAGTTTGCGGGCACAGCACCCTATATGGCGCCGGAGTTGCTGCTGCGAGCCGTGCCGAGGATGGACGGCCGTTCCGACCTCTACTCGTTTGGCGTCATCCTCTACGAAACGCTTCACGGAAAGCGGCCGTTCGAGGGCATCAGCACGGAGGCGTCCCTGGTTGCAGCCCTCACCCGATCTCACGTAGGGATACCGCTCGATGAATCCGTACCTCAGTTGCTCGCGGAGATCTGCCAGCGTTGCCTTCAACGCAACCCCGACTTGCGGTACGACTGCGCTGAGGACTTGGAAAAGGAGTTGGCGGCCTTTCTGGACGGGGATGTTGCTTCCGGGCCAAAACCGCCGCGCTCGTCGCGGTATTTGCTGCTGGCCTGGCGGCTGGGCGCGCGGTTGGGTGAAGCCGCTCGGAACGTTTGTCTCAGCGAAGCGGTTTGCCTGGCCCGGCGAGCCGATGCGCAAAGGGTTTCCGAGAACGCGGTTCGCGCCGCGGTGGGCCGGGAAGCAGTCGTGCTGAACGCCGTGGAGGAGGCGCAGCAACTGATGGTCGAGGTGGGGTTATCCTTCCCGGCCTTTCCCCGGTCCGTTAATCTCTTTGCCCTGTTGGCTCAACGCGGGACGCTGTCCGCGGACGTCGTAGCCGAACGGCTTCAGCTCCTCAAGACGCAGCGTGCCGCGTTGGCCGAGCGGGTCCAGGCAGCACGAGAATACCTGTCTGGAGTGGCTGCCGACGCCGGCGTTGTGTTCACGTTTGCACTGGCCGCAGCCGCCTGGACGCCCGGCACCGATCCTGCCGAGATCCTCGCGGCGGCAAAGGTTGCACCGCTTCCGTCAGAGATTGCCGCGGAATTCCTGGCGGCGGTGCAAGCCAACGATGGTTCGTCGGCCCAGGAACAGTGGCTTCGCCTGGACAAGGCGGTTCAAAGATTTTTCACGGTTGGGTAGGTGCCGACAATCTCGATGACGAAAAGTTGGGCAGCGGCGGCCTCGGAAACCAAGCGGCACGTCCACGGCGGATGCGCCGCTTGACCAACGGGCGGTCGAGAGGCGGGCCACGTGCCCAAAGCGAGATACGTGGCGGCGTGCCCCGGGCCTGGGGGACGATGGGCGGCGTATCCCGCCCTTCCGTCTCGAAAAGTGCAATGACGCTTGTGCAGGTTGCCCACAACATGGCCCAAGGTAGCACAGCCCGAAACGCTAAACAAACGTCTTGAACCGTGTTGTAACTCGGGCCAAATCGGTGGAGAGGGGCGTGGCGCGGCTCGCTTGAAGTCTTCTTTCTGTCGGTCCCTTGCCGTGACGCGGCCCCGTCGAACCTCGGATGGTTCCTGGTCAGGCCGCCTCCCCGTCGCCCACCGTGACTGCCTTTGCCTTTTGCTGGTAAATCCACGTGTGCGCGTCAGCCGCCGCCTTTGCCAGGTTGGGCAGGTCGCGATCCTCGAACGACGCCGACTCGCCCCAGTTGTTGCCGTCCTTGTAGACGCGGCAGAATGTCGTGTTGTAGAAATAGCCGGCCTGGCTGTTGTTCGCCCAAACGGCGGCCGAGACATTGCCGTATCGGATCCTGTGCACAGGTCTTGCTGCGTTTTCCAACATATGGCCTCCGTGGAATGATGTTCATTGCGGTTATGCCTGGAGGGAGGCGGCCTGTTGCCTACGGTCTCCGGCGCCGCTTCTGGAAGTCGTCCATCGCCTGTTGGATCAGCGAACTCAGCGGGCAGCGGGCCTCCCAGGACCAATCGGGGTACTGGTCGATCAGCCGTCGTTGAATCCACACCGTGGCCTTGGCCCTCGCTTCGCGTCCTGCCGGCTCCCGCGGCTTTCCCAAGGGGCGACCACGCCGGGCCCCTGCCACGCAGCCGGCTTGGTTCTCCTGCCCTCCGCTTTCGTCTTTGTCCGTTTGAACCGCAAGGGCCGACGGCAGTTGTGACGAAGGGTAACGCCGCCCCGGGACGCCTGGGCCGACGATCTGGTCAAGAATGTTTTCGATCTGTCTTGCGTCCGTCATGGCAGGAACGAACGCAGTCGGGCCGCAACCTTGGCATAGTCTTCGAGGGCTCTCGATGTCTTCAGGCGATGGAGTTTTCCGGCCGACGTGGCGCTCAGGAGACGGGCGTCGCTTCGCACAGTGCCCAACACGGAGTAAACACGGTGAACCTCCGTTTCTACCAGGTTGGTGATCTTCCGCCGGCGATGGGCGTTGGTGATTACGGCTCCGAGCACGTGGAGATCCCGATTCACTCGCTGCTGCACTGCTTCAATGGTCATGTGCAGGTGGACCAGGACGTGCAGTTCGAAGCCGCCCGGCTGGATGACGGCGATCATCCCGCCGGCCGTCGTGAGACAGTTGACGGCAAGCACTCCCAGGGAGGGTGGGCAGTCGAGGAAGACGACCGCGTCGCTGCGCAGCGGCGTTTTCGCCAGGCTGGTTTGGAGGAAGAACTCGCGACCGGTTTCGCTGAGCAGCTCCGTCTCGGCCCGGCCAAGCTCGATGGTGGCGGGCGTTAAGGTGAGGTTCTTTGCCACGGTTCTCACCGGCAGGCCTGCGCGGTTGGTCAGGGAGTGGTAAAGGCCGTCGGTTTCGTCGGACACACCAAACGCCCGCGAAAGACTGGCCTGCGGGTCCATGTCGATCAGGTGGGTAGGCCGTCCCTGGCGGGCTAACAACACGGCCAGCGCCGCCGCCGTGGTTGTCTTGGCTGTCCCGCCTTTCTGGTTCGTGATTGCGATGGCCTTCATGGTTCTCAGGACAAGCCGTAACACGGCGCGGCGATCCTGCCAAGGAGGTTTCTGCTGGCTTTGCAGCATTGGCGAAATGCCGGCATTTCCAGCATTCTGGCGTTGCCGCCCTTGTCGGGCAGGGCTGGGCCGCGGGGCGACACGAGCTACGTCCCATCCGTGAAACGGGGCGGGGAGACACCGTGAAACGACGCATGGAACCACTGTGAAGCGAGACAGCGAAGGACCGTGAAACGGGACAGGATAGACCCTCCCAATACCGGGCCCCGGTGCATGAGCGGCGGGGGTAAGATGGCGAAGTTCCTGGATTGCCGGGCGGCCAACTTGATGTTAGTAACCAAGAATAACCAACAACACGCGACACCGTCGTGTTGTTGCTTTTTGAACGAAGAGAGATGGGACAACGGGCCTTGATCGTTGAAACCGAATCGGCTGCGGCTCATCGCAACAGCATGGGCCGCGACGAAATGAACCTTGCCGAGTTTCCGCTGGCGACGCTGGCCGATCGGGCTCCACGCGGTTGCAAGACATTGGTCTTCGAGGACCGCATCTGGGATCGGGGCCGAGGTCAACATCGACTGCGGCGGCTGACCATTTCAGCCTCCGACAAGTACGGTCTGCCCACGGCCACCGACGACGAGGTGATTCTTGGCCTGGTGCAAGTGACCAAGGCCGCGGGGTTCGCCCACCGGCGGGTCGCCTTCAGCCGCTACCAATTGATTCACCTGCTCGGCTGGCGGGACGAGGGCCGAAGCTACCGGCGATTGGAACAATCGCTCAAGCGTTGGCTCGGCGTGACGCTGTATTACGAAAACGCCTGGTGGGACAGGGCCCAGAAGCGGTGGGTGGACGCCCATTTCCATCTGCTCGACGAGTTGGTGTTGTATCGCCGCCAGAAGCCCGTTGCGGCTTCCGTCAAGGACGGCGACCAGGCCCAGTCGTCCTTCACTTGGAACGAAACGGTCTTTCGCAGCTTTCAGGCGGGCTTTCTGAAGAGGCTTGACCTCGGCTTCTACCGTCGCCTGAAGCTGGCCGCCGCGAAACGGATGTACCGCTTTTTGGACAAGCGATTTCATGTGTCGGCCACCCTGCGATTCAAGCTGGGCGTGTTCGCGTGCGAACACGTTGGGCTCAGTCGCAGGTACGACGCGGCCCAACTGAAGCGACGCCTGAATCCGGCGATCGCCGAGTTGGAGCGGGCCGGCTTCCTGACGCCACTGGCGGCAACGGAACGGTATCACCGCCTGCGGCGCGGCGAGTGGGAGGTCGTCTTCGTTCACAACCCACAACTACGCAGACAGCGGCGGGCCAAGGAAGGTCTGTCCGACTTGGAGAATCGGCTGGTGCAGCGAGGCGTCACGACGGCTGTCGCGGTGCAGCTCGTCCGCGAGCACAACGCAGACTTGATCGAAGGCAAGATTGCGGTGTTCGACGCCTTGCGGCGGAGAGGCGACCGACGGATTTCGCAGAACCCAGCGGGATTTCTGGTGCAGTCCATCCGCCAGGACTATGTCCCGCCGGCCGGCTTCCCGGACAAAACGCCGGGTTCCGTAGTCGCTCGGTCGGCCGGGTCAGGTGCGGAGGGCCGCTCGGCCCTGGCGCCAACGCCCCGGCGTCGGGCGGGAGCCTGCCGGGCGGCGTCAAAGCCTGCATTGGAGTACCTGTCGCGGCTTTCGGCGTCCGAACGGGAACAACTGGAGGCGAAGGCGATGATGCACGCCCGGCGTTTGGCGGTCGAGGGATACGAGCGGGCGACGGCGGCTGGCAATGTCGAGGTCGCCGCCCACTACCGACAAGTCATCTTGGACCAATACCTCCGAGAAGTCCTCCGTGGCCAGGGCGAGACTGCAAGCGGTCGCGTGACTCAGGAGTCGGTCTGAGATACTCTCTTGGGTGCAGAACACCGTTCTGTGGTCGTCGGTGGCGCTAACCTGCCGCGTGCGACCTCTCGATTGGGCAGCATACCCGGTAAACCTGGCCACCAACCAGGCTAAGGGGATGGTCTCACCAGCCATCGCGTGCTGTGCCGGTAGAGCCGGATGCGGTGAGAGCCGCTTGTCCGTGCTCGACGGAGGCTCGCTGAAGTAAACTCGCTGGCTCTGTTTCCCAGCGTCCAATCTCAGCGTTCTATCCGATAGCGTGTTGCTCCCCGGTTGCCGTTGCCTTCGGCAATGGCAGAATGGGGGCGATGCGGAAAGACCTTGGTACGAAAGTATCAAGGCCGTCATGTCGCAAAGTCGGTGAGCGGGCGCAAGCCCGCAAATCCGCCCACGGGGTTCGGGCCTGCCTGCGAAGGCGGGTCCGCTCAACGTGCGCCGGCGTGGGGAGCCTCCAGGCTGGTGACAGCCGGAGCCGGACCTGGACCAGGTTCGGGGACCGCGGGCAAATCCCGCGGCCGTGAAAAGCTCAACCATGAAAGGCCCAACTCAAGAAGGGCTTGCCGGTGAGTGTCTTGGGAGACGCTGCCGAGAACGCTGTTTGGGAGCCGCGCCGTGGCCCCACGAGCGGCGAAAAGCGGTGGTCGAGGGGTAAGGGGCAGCTTCTGTATTCTGGCCCCCGAAATGGCCAATTCTGGCCGTCTGGCCAACTGGCTGAAACTATGGCGGGCGGGAGCCCGCCCATACGGCCACTTGCTTGAGGGATAACACCCTCTAGCCACGTGACCCAAGATGCGAAGGGCATGACTAACGCAGGAAGGGCTTCAGCGGCCGGCTTGGTCGCCGGTGCCCGTCTCTGGTCGGACGGGTGATTGAAATGCTGAAGTCTGGGAGTGGGGCTCAAGTAGAAGCCGGGCCTGGGCATGGCAACGACCATGCTTGGGCTCGGGCGGAATTGCGGCAAGGCAGTCGCAATCCGTTGGCGTGCCACGGGTGGTGCCGGGCACAAGAGTCACGACGAAAGGGCTGACTGGCTTTTCTGGATTCCGCCGCCATGCGAAGGGGCTGCGCCCGGGCGATTCGCCTGAGGCAGCCGCTTCGGTGGTGTCGGAATCGAGGGCCAATCGAGAGGTTGGGCGGCTGAGGCCCTGTCTCAGTCGCCGTTGTCCTTGGTTGGACGCGGTTGCGGCCGCAAGCGGCATCTCGGGAGAGGTGTCGCTTGCGGCAGCGGCCGACGATTCCAGTGGTGCGTGCCTCCTGCACGCGCCGGTTTTTCTGGAGGTTCTTGGAGCGGAACGACCATGAATTGGCGGGGTCGCACTGTGGAATACAGTGGCGACCCCGCCAAGCGCACCGCTTTGCGAGGTTCCCTGCGTGGAGTGCCGGGTTTTCGGCTGACGAGCGCCGATCTGTAGCGCGTTCGCTCCGAACGGGACTCGCCCAGGAAGGTTCTCGCTCCTTCAACGGCTTGGGGTTGGCCGCCAACAACCCCATCTTCTGATCCCGCTTTCGGAAAGCCCGGGCCAGTGGGGCATGGCGGGCTAAATCATCCGCTTGCGGGGGCAACAAGAAGCCCCCCGGCGAAAGATTTTGCCCGGCCTGGCCGTGTGCCGGCGTCGGCGGCGTACGGCTGCTCCGCTTCGCGTCCTTTGCTCGGTTCCGCGGCAGGGGTTGGTTCTTGCGGGGTTACGGCCGTTTCGGAAGCACCCGGCGGGCGACCGGGGACCAGGTGGCATGGAGTACCGTTGTGTGGCGGGGTCGGTGGCGGGGTTTGTGCAGCAGTTGGCAAGCAGCTATCTGCCGCATGGCTACTGGTTCTATGTCTCGGGCATGATTCCCTTTGCAAAGGACCCGAGGGAGGTGGATGCCAAGCTGATCGCCAAGTACGGGATCGGCGTTTCCCGCACCTCGCGGGCAAGGCGCAAGGCCGTGGGCATTGCCAACGTCCATTATCTCCGCTACGACCGGCGATTCGTTCTCTTGGCGACCCACGGGTTCCACCCGTTCTACGACGAAGAGGCCCAAAGCATCCGCGATGTCCGCCGAGTGCCCATTCGGATCGAGGGGTACTCGATTTCCGTGGCCAAGGGCGACTTCCGCCGCAAGGAACACCCGGACAAGCCACCGGTTCGAGACAACCGGTGGCGGGCCCGGGTCCAGATCGACCGGGAGTGGTACAAGGGCCTCAAGGCGTACTTCCTGGACATCGCCCCGCATCGAACGGCTGAGGCACTGGCAAGCGAACTGCTCTCACTACCGTTCGAGCCCTACGCCCCGGTGCGACAGCAATTGCTGAATCTATGGCGTCATATCAACCGCCGCCGCCAGGCCGCCAACCTGGAGCCGGTGAGCATCACGGCGATCCGCCTCCGCCGACGGATCGTGCGGCCCTTCGAGCCTGTTTCCGAGACGGAGTCGGCCGCGGCCGTGAACCTGAAGCGGGCGGTCAGTTGAAATTCTTGGCGAGGGGCCTTGCCGGATGAGAAACGGCTGCTACACTAGATGTACTTATGTCCATTCCACGGCGATTCCAATGTGGTCGCGGCGGTCCGGGGCGCTTCGCTGCCCCCAGCAGGGAGGCGGGTTGCCGTGACCTCCCTTTCCAACGAGAGCTTCGGCCTGGTGATCGCCTACCTGCTACCGGGGTTCGTGGCCCTGTGGGGCGTCAGCTACTTCTCGCCGACCGTGGACTCGTGGATCGCCACGTCCCAGCAAGGCGGACCCTCGGTGGGCGGATTCCTGTACGTGACGCTCGCCTCGCTCGGCGCCGGCCTGACCGTCAGCGGCGTGCGCTGGGCCGTGGTCGACAGCATCCATTACCTCTCGGGCCTGCGACGGCCGGCGTGGAAGTTCGTCAACCTGGACAACAAGCTGCGGGGCTTTCTGATGCTCAACGAAAGCCATTACCGCTACTACCAGTTCTACGGCAACATGTTCGTGGCGGCCGGGTTCACCTACGCGGCCTGGCTGATTTCCAGTGGAAAGGGAATCAAGGCCGCCGGTTGGGCCACCGTCCATTTCGCCGTCCTGGAGGCCATCTTGTTCGCGAACTCGCGCGACACCCTCGCGAAGTTCTACTTTCGTGTGGCTCAGTTGTTAGGCACTGTCCCAAACCCCAAGAAAGGAGCGTGTCCCATGTCCAATGGCACCGGCAAGCACGATGCCAAGAGCGACTCGGCCTCGAAGCCGGTCGTGCGGAAACAGGCGCCGGTGGCGAAGCCCGTTTCGCCCCGGTCCGAGCAAACCCAAGGCCGCTAGCTGACGGCGACCTGAGCGTCCCGCCGGCTTCCCTCGCCGCCGGGCACGGTCCCCGCATTTCCTCGCAGCCGCATTTCCCGACTCGCTTGGCCCGCTGGCTTTGGCGGTCTGCCCCGCAAACCCCGCCGGTCAACCGAAGCCGGAACTGCCGCTGTCGAGGGCATGCGACCCGCCGTGAGTCGCGGTGCAGCCCTGAAAAAACTGCCTCTAAAGCGCTCTCGTTCGGTCCCGTACGATTCTCCGGAAAGTATTCCTAATCGTTCGGAATACTCAGGTGAGTTTCGGAATATCTACTTTGCGGTTGGGAAGTATCGCCTGCCATCACCCTCGCCACCCCCGCGAGGGGATGTCGCTCTTGTTTCCTCTAGCCCTTTGAGTAGATACCACGCCCTTCAGTAATCGACCTTCAGCAGGGTCTGGCACTCCGCGCTGCCGATGGGACCATGTTGTCGGGGATAGGTCAGGATTTGCTCCTCCTGCGACAACGCGGGTTGCGGACCGGGCTATTCCCGGGGTACGCCCAGTGTGTACGTCCATCGACGGGCGCTTTGCAATTTGATGAGGCCGGTCTGGAGCAGTCCGCGCAACTCCCGGCTAGCGGTGAGGGCATCAGCCTGGTTTAGCTGCTGGTAGTCGCTGTTGGTGATCTGGTCGTTTTACCGCAGGTAGACGAGGGCCAACCGCTGACGGTCGTTCAGCGGTAGGTGAAGCTCCGGCTGTTCAATTGCCGATAGCCCAAGCCGCTGTTCCAGGCCCAACACGGCAACCGGCACGAGTTGCGAGAGACCGATGCCAACATCTTGGGGCAGGACTTCCATACCAGCGTACTTGTCTGGAGGATAATTCGTTTTTCCTCCGGGCCGTCAAGGCGGCTCGCAAAAAAAGCGGGGCGGAAGAGGCTGCCCTACGCCGTTCTGCCCATGCGCCGGCGCGTGGTGCAACCGTTTGCCTCAAGAGACGATTGGAGCTGTGAGAGATCGGTCAGCCGGTATAGAGTATGATCGGGCCAGAGTCCGGCTGGCCGTTCCTGCCGGAGCGTCACCAGCCTTATTGCAAGCGGATTCCTGGCGGTCAAAGTCAGTCTGTCCCGCACCGACTTATCCTCGGACGATTTCTGTACGCACTCGGTCCGGCCTGTTTGCCTCGCCGAACCACGCAAACCTTTGGGCTAAGGCCGTGCCTGGGAGAAGGTTCCAGTGGGTCGGCGGAATCGCCCTTCGTAGGTCTCCAGGCCGTGCAATGTGGTTCATGGCAACTCCCCATCGCGGTCGGCGAATGCGCTGCCCGCCAACATCTCTCGTGTAGGATCCAGCGATCAACAGCCGGTCGAGAAGTCTCTTCCAAATGACCAGCCCAACGCTTTGGCCGCTTCTGAGAGCTGTCTTGATGCTTTGCCGAATATTCGACGCGGCCGTGGTGAGACGCCGGGTGTATTCCGGCGATTGGGGGTCGAGGTTGGGACCTTGCGTGTGGATTTCGACCTCGGGTACTGAAAAGCCTGCCGGCCGATCGAACGCCGAACGGATCAGAGCGATTGCGAACGGTGTCTCGTCGTCATCCGCGCCGTGTATATCCGGGGTCACAAGCCAAAGGAACTCAGCGTGCAGGCAAACCTTGCGCAGCTGGGCCACCTGCGGGGCGATTTCCATGACCGGATCGGCGCTACTGGATACGGCTTCCCAGAAATTATCCGTTTGGACCTCGTTGAGCGCGTAGACGGGTGGTGAATCCAGCCGCTCCGCATCCTTTGTCGCTTTCGTGACCACTATCCGGTCGATCGGGTACTTTGCCGGACAGGCCAGAGCCGCCTGCGCCCACTCAAGTTCGGTGCTTGGTGTGGAAGTGGTGCATGGCCTGGGGACCAGAATGTCAGCAAGTTTGGTGTACAGCCCTTGACACAGGTGTCTGGCCCGCTGGTCCCTGATTCGCGCGACAACGTTGGCAACCACCTCATACCAGGCGCTGCCGTGTAGATTGGCCACTATGGCGGGCGAAGCCGCACCCCTTGGAAATATGCCGCTGCCAAGTTCACGGAGTTCGTCTTGCCATTCGGCACACGACGGATGCGCAATTTCGTCGAAGACCGACGGCGTCAGGGCAAACTCAGTCAGCATGGCCGAACCTCTCGTAGAAATCGATCTCAAAGAAGTCGTCCGGCCAAGGCTGCACAAAGTCGCCGTTCTGGTCTAGGTCGATCCGGTTCACCATGGTCTGCCCGTCCTGCTGGGCCACGTGGTAAACCGCCACGTCGTTGCCGGTGATTGGCGGCGAAGTGGACGCGAGTCCTTTGGCGTGCTCGCGGATGCGGCGCTGAAGCCGGAGGATAAGGTGCTCACTGTGCGTTTCCAAGATAACGCCATGCTTGTTCTCGCCAAGGCCAGCGTCGATGAACAAGTCACCCAAAGCTGCGACTTGCCTGGGATGCAGATGGAGTTCGGGCGTGTCGATCGCAACGGTCCGTGCGAGGTCGGTTCCGGCAACTCGATCAAGGCACGCTACGAGCATGGGCACCAACTGTGAGACACCGATTCCAACGTCGTGGGGAGCAACTTCCAAGCCACCCCTCTTTTCATCAACAAGGACAATACCTGTTGCCGTGGGTAAGCCCTTCAAATGGTGAGCGAGATCCTCAGTCTCATCGAAAGCACGGCCCGACGTGAGATCGAGCCAAAGTGGGCTGGCTTGGTCGATTAGCGCGACCTTCCGACGTCGCACCCGGTAGCCCGTGTCCAGTTTGTCCCTCGCCGCCAACCAGCCGTTGATTGTATCGAGGAACGTTTCGTCGCAACTAACGAGATGTCTCCAGGCGGCCGATCCATCGGCCCAGTTTGCCTCATTGCCCTCGCTGTCCTGCCACCCGAAGGGCGGAAGGGCTCGCATCGCGCCGACGAATCGGAATCGGCTCAAGTCCCATACTAGGCATTCCAGAGGCGCCAGGAAGATCTTGCTGAACACGGCTTCGCGTCGCCTCTGTTCAGCCTCGTCGCGGTATCGCGGCCCGTCGAGAGCGCCAGCGCCAAAGGACAGTGGGGCTCCAGTTTTCGGTAGTGCGTCCCTCGCTCCCGCAAGGGCGATGGGCAGAGAGAGGGCCAGTCGCCAGGCGGCAGAATCATCCGCGTCATCCTCCGTTCTTCCGGGGATCAAGAAGAGCGGGTGCTGGTCATTCAACTCCCTGATCCAGACCTCCTTGCGCTCCGGGTTGCACTCGATCGTGCCGGCATGCACCCCGTCTAGCTCCAGCCGGTACGCCGTCACGAAGGGCCGCCCCAACTGGGCGTACCAACGAATCGTTAGTTCGACGCCAGCGGTCCTCGGGGACAGTTCCAAGAACATCGAGTCTTCGTCCCACTCGTTCTCCGACTCCCGGTAGTAATCCGCAAACGAGAGGAAATGTGGGAATTGTAAGCCGATCTTCAAGACCAGGGGGCGGCGCACTTCATGGTTGTGGACAAATTGCCGGAATCCGCCGAGGCGAATGCAATCGCCGCCCGTGGCGGTCCTGTCTGCGTCGAGGTTGTGGTTGCGCAGCACTTCGCCGGCATAGTGAAGCGCCTGCAAAACTGTGCTCTTCCCGGCGCTGTTCGCGCCAAACAGCAGCGTGATCGGCTTGAACGTGAGGTCAACCCGGTCACGGATGCCCTTGAAGTTCTCAATGGAAATGCTGGTAATCATTGTGTCTGACCCTCAAGGGGCCGCACTGAGGTCAACCGCCACTGGCGCCAACGCTCTATCTGGAACCCCCGCCAGGAGGAATAGAATACGGGTGCCACGGTCATGGTGAGCGCGGAGATCACCGAGGTGGTCGGATAGCATCTTGGGATGCCAATGGTCGCATAGGATGATGGCGACGCGGGTCTTGTCGATGCATCGGATCATGTGTTCCCGCACCTGCTGCATGATGCTTGGAAATCCAAGTGCCCGTTTGTCGCCCTTCGAAACCGCCACCAACACGGGGCAGCACGCGCCTTTGCGCGTGCTCGGAATCAGATTGATCTGCCCGTCTCCAACGGGCGAATCACGGCCCCCGACGAACTCCTGGGATGCGATGTCGTCGACGAACGCCTGGTAACCGACTTCGGCGATTGCTGCTTGGATACGACGCAGAGCGCGGCCGACGATCTCTCTTTCCGGGCCGTTGGCATCGAGTTGGCCGATCAATTGGTCGATGGTGGGGATCATGACTCTCTCCGAGGTAACGGCGTGTAGGAGGGCGGAAATGGGCTGGAATTCTTTGGCATCTCCATCCAGTAGCAACCAACTAAGGGCAAGCGTCGCGTGCTGATACTGACGAAGGTGCCAGAGGACGGCGTCGCGCCAGGAACGATCAGAACGATTCCAGTAGTTGGCCAAACCGTCGTTGAGACTCTGAACGGTATCCTGTGCCCTCGGCCAAATCGGGCCGGGAAACTCCTCAGCCGACTCGGATCGCAGCGGTTCAACCGCCAGCGTGCTCGCGTCGCGTAAGAGCATTGCCCGCCGATGATTGGCGACCAGGGCATGGTAGAGCGATCGCGCCGTCCCATCCTCTTCACCCATCAGGGCCGCGATGGCGGCTGGTACTTGCCACGAAGTGGATACTTGCTCATCAAGCCCAGCGTCGCGCAGCAAGCGCGATGCCAAATCGGCGCACGCCCGGTCGAGCGAGAACCAACTGGGGGGAATCCGGCTCTCTGGCTGTCCAAAGTATCGAAGGTAGCGGTGGAACAATCCTCGCCAGTCGCTCCATGCGAGCAAGAAATGCTCCGCCAGGTACCACAACTCCACGGGAACGTTGTCGCCGAGGCTGCGCCGCGCGAAAACCGACCCTTGCCAGTCCTGCCGCGTCAGGACCGGCGGGTAGAGGTCGTCGTAAAGATGCCGGACCTCCTGAGATGACCGGCGCAGTGATTTCCAGAATTCAGAAGCCACGGATTCGTCTTACCTTTCGAATCAGGCGTCCCTTCTCCTCCAACTGGAGATTCTCCTTGTACCGAAGCCGTCTTTGGCCTTGCGACATATTCGCCGCGGGCGGAGAATCATGCCGACGCCCGAAATGCTCGTGGTAGCAAGTCCGGAACTCGTCTCGCGGCATGTCGGTAATAGCGACCACCAGGTCGTCATCGACGAAATAGGCGCTCGGTGGGTAGTACTCGCCAGCCTCGATGTTCCTCGCCTCTGCTTCGTACTCGGCCCATGAATTCGCAAACGCATCCAACGACCGAGCCTCGTACTCCGATGCGGTAACCCGTCGGCCGGTGATGCCGAGCAGGTCCTCAAAGCAGCCGCGATCGCGGGTAATACGCTTCTGGTGGTGTCTTGCCAGCCTGCGGGGGTGCCAAGTCGGGGGCATAGGGTTCTCACGAGGGGCAGAGTCTGCCGACCTCGGTTAGGCTCGGGGACCGCCAGAGGTCGCCGGGCGTGACGAAATCGGCGGAGACTTCCAGGATGGTGTCGGCCGGGGTGGCACAGGGGCGGGCGGCAGTGGCCGCGAACACGCCCCGGCCGAGCTTGCGGCCGGCGTCGGTGGCGTCGTGGAGGGCGAGGGCGAACGCGCCCACGGCGTCGCGGAGGTCGTCGTCCGTCACCTGGGGGCCGGCGGCAGCTTGGGCGGGGGCCTTCACCGGACCGCCTTTCTGTTCAGCCAGGTATGTCTCGATCAGGGCATCGAGTTCGGCAGCGCTCGTCTCCGGCGGAGCGGCGGGTAGGGCCCTGGGCGCGGCGATGGCTCTGTCCAGACCGCCGGCCTCGGCTTGAAGCCGGCCTAGGAGGCTCTCGGGGTGAATGTGGCCGGCTCCGGCGGCTTGTTTCTCGCGCCGGCGTCGGCCGAGCAGGCGCGGGTGGCCGGGCGTCCAAAGCGGCTCGATCTCGATGCTGTAAACGTCCACCTTGTCGGGCAGGGCCTCGTCGTAGGCGCGATAAACGAACTCCGAGCAGATCATCGGCTGTTTGCCGCCCGACTGCATCCGGCGGACGAAGGCGGCGGCATTTGTGATGGCCGAATAGACGATCCGGCGCAAGAGCGGGTTGCTCAGGTCCAGCTTCCGCGTCGCGCAGACCATCGCTAGCAAGATAATCTGCCCGTCGGCGTAGCGGTTGCCCTGGTCGAGGTACATCTTGGCCGTATCCAGGACCGGCTGCATGGTTTGCGGTGGGGTCCTCAACCGGCGGACGGCCACCCAATCGCAGCCGGCGATGCTGTCCGTCAGTGGCTGCGTTCCCAGACCCGCGTGCTCTCCCACGGCAAGGGCTTCGGCAACGCAGCCACCCATAAACAGCCCCGCGTGGCTGACGTCGGTGCCGTCGAGCTTGCGGATGAGCCAAGAGTGCAGGTTCTTGACTCTGTCGGTAACGCGATAGAGCAGGATGTCACCTGCCGCCAGTTCGGAAACGGAAAGCGCGTGCATTTCCTCAACTCCCGTGGACGATGAAGTCCTGCCCGAATAGACGAAGGTGACGGCGCAGCTTCGCTGCCACTTCTGCACTGTCCCCTGGATAGTGAAAGATCAACCTCGGCCCGGTATCGAGAACCAGGCTATACTGTGCTGCCCGCGTAAACAACTTCATGGGGTCTTCCGAAGGGTCGCCGGAGGGACGCAACCACTCCTGAAGTTGGTCACATAAGAAAAGCATCCACGCAACCGGATGGTCTCGTAGGTCGACCGGCCGTTGGGCAAAGAAGTCGATGTAGGTCAGGGTGTTGTGCAGGTACACTGCCGCCGCAGCATCCACACATTCAAGGTAGAAGAATTCGACAGCGGAAGCAGAATGCAACTCCGTTACGCGCCGCCTAGGGTTGTCATAGCAAAGCTCGCGATCAAGCCGCCGGTCGCCAAGCCGAGTCACAATCTCGTGGTTGATTCGCCGAAGCATGAGCAACGCAGAGAACACCCCATGATCCACCCTCCCACCGTGTAACCCCGACTCAAGCCAAGTTGTCATAATCCGTGCCAAGGTCTCCGGAGAATACTCGACGTGCAGCTTGTGGCAAAGATTCGTGGCCAGGAGCCTGACCGCATTGTCTGCGAACATCTCGTTGTTGAATCGTTCAGAACAGATGTTTTGAACCAGGGGCAGAGTCACGAAGTCGCACAAGCAGTTCAGCGTAATACCGAATGACGCCTTGCATGGTGAAATCGAGCACCCCAGGCTACCGACCGCCTCTCCTACGTAATCCTCAATTTGCCGCGCAGCGAGTTCCATCGGGTAGGCTGAATCGTGCAGTATTGCGGCAAGCCCCCACCGACGGCGAAAGACTTCATCGACATCGGCGATTGTGTGTGGGCAATGGTGGCAAATACAGAGACTTCCTGTATCGAGGCGCGCGACGGCCTCCGCCACCGTGTTGACGGCGTCGACAATGTACGAGCCGGGGCCGCAACATCCTAAGTATGGCTTCATCATTGCCCCGAGCTGACTCGCCGCCTCCGTCGCCCGCTCAGACGGAGAACACGCGGGACAGTCTGTCAGCAAGCTCTCCATGTCGCTGACAGCGATGTCGAAGATCTGCGGTAGGCGATTGCAGGCAGCGTCGAATGACTCGCCAGGCAACACAAGGCTTGGTAGGCACGCATAAGACAGTTGTGGCGAGCCGAAGAAAGCCTGCGCATCGCGCCAATGAGTATCCGCGATGGCTGCCAGCAGGGCGCCGTGGGGGCGAAGCATCTTGAGGTACAGGGCGAGGCCCAACAAATACAGATGCGCGGAATGGAGAATATGGTCCCGATGGGCTGGCAGAAGGTATCGCATGGCCTTCTCCGCAGGCATCAGGCGTTTCTTAACGAGAGTTTCCCACGTCGTGTGGCATTCACAGTTGGAAGCAACCGCCTCGAGGAGTTGGAGGGCCAGCGTCTCCTTCTCATGAATGTCGGCTTGCTCGTCGAGAAATCGAATCGCCACCTCCCTCTCGACAAAGGTGTCCGGCATGTCGTTTACCGCGGTCACCAGGAACTCGTCTACATTGGGCACGTGATCGCTCCAGATGTCTCAGCAATCATGCGGTTGTTGTAGCTTGGAAATCCCCAGCCGCGGCCTTTGTAGCAGGCCCGGGAGCAAGTAGCCATGGTGCTGTGGCTACATCGGACATAGGGTTGTTCGGCCGAACTCGCATTCGTGATCTGGGCTACACGCTCTCGGTCACTTTTCCTTTTTCCGTTTCGGCCCGCACTTCTGCCACACCTCTTGCATGTCCACCGTCGGCAAGGCGTCCTTGAGCCTCTTCAGGGCATTGGCGCTGTACATTTTGAAGCGGCTCTTGCCGATCGTGATCTCTTTGAAGCAGTCGGGAGCGTTCGCAATTCCCAGGTATCGAATCAAAGCAACGACGCGGGGAATGCTGAGCTTCAATCGCCTGGCAAGCTCCTTCGCGTTGTAACAGTAGAAGCTCGTCTCATCCACTTTGCGGATGGCGACCGTACCTTCCGGGCATTCGCCGTCCTTGGCGACCCGTACGGGGATGCCCTCGCTCTTGGTGAGGTGAATGGCTATGTTGATACCCACACCATCAGTTGCCAGTCGCAGTTGACTCACTCCCTGGAAAACAGTGGTCCAATCGGCGGAGGTGCGCACGAGCTGCTCAATCGAGCGATACTCCTCGTCGGGCACGGGCGTCTGCTGGCCCTTCAGGGCTCGGTCAATGGCCAACAGGCTGCGCAGACGCGGCTCGGCCTTAAGTCGGTCGTCCTGGCCGCACTCCAGCAGCCGCTTCAGTTGCGTGAACTCATCATCCATGAGCACCTGGATGTCTCGCGGCGGGTTGGTCGAGATCGGCAGTACCCGGGCGGGCAGATGCTCGGCCAGCGTCCTGCCGAACAACCGTCGGAGCAAGTCCGAAAACAGCGTCACGGTGCCCTGGGCGACGGTGTACAGAATCTGTTCGGAAACATCGACCAGGTAGTGCTGGGCCTGGTCGCGCAGGCCGTTGAGAACCATGAGCGTGCGGCGCTGGTCGTTGGAGAGGAACTTGATCGGGCCGTCGTCGGTCGCCTTGTTTGCGCAGAACTCCAGGGAGTGGGCGTAGCCGTTCTTGGGGTTGCGGATGTCAGTGTCCCGCTGAAGCAGGCCGGCCTTGAGGATCATTTCGCAGGCGTGGTCGAGCATGATGAGCACCGATGCCTGCCGTCCGATCTCCGACGGGCGGTTGAAGTGCTCGATGGCCAACACGAGCGAATCGAGCCCCTGGCGCAGCAAGGCCTCGACGTCGGGCCTATGGCTCTCTTTGCCCGCGTTGCACAAGGCCCGCCAAAGCTGGCGATGTGTCAGGCTCAGTCCGGTCTCCGCGTTGAAGGCGGCCACGCGCCGGTCGAATTCGGCCGTGTAGGGAAAGCAGTCACGGCTGCCCAGCTTGCCGGCAAAATGGCTCCGCAGGGCGTCGTATTGCTGATGCGTGAGATCCGGCGCCGGTTCGCCGCGGCGTTTTCCTTTCCACCCGCCGCGCTTTGCGGCGTTCGACAGTAGCCGCCAGAAGTCATGCTGGTCGATCGAGGTTCCAGAATCCCGCTCGTACTCGGCATGCAGCCGGTCGAATTCCTGCGTGTAAGGGAGTGCATCGCGTGTAAACTCGGTCGACCGCATCAGCCGCCGAACCAAGTCGCCCTTCTCTGCTGCCGAAATCGCCATGTCTACAGTTCTCCGCGGAAGGCGCGTTGGACGAGGGTAGACAGCAATGTGTCTGTCTCATGGAGTGCTTGTCGGAGTTTGCGGCGGATGGCGTCGGCCTGGTCCAGGATCGCCGCTATCCGCTTCTGCTCCTCCAGCGGCGGAAGAGGAATGGTGAATCGCCGGACGAAATCGGCAGGTACCCGCCGCTGCCCGGCTGAGCCGGTCATGTTACGTGCGGCTAAAAAGCGAAAGTGAGGATTCCAAATCATGTAGAAGAGATAGCGGCCTTCCACTTCAGGGCCAGGGCGCAGGACATGGAACTCGGTTGTTCCGAAGCCAATGTCGTGCGGCAAGGCGTCAACGTATGCGGCCTTGCCATTTTCGACGCACGGCGTGATCTTCGCTACGATCACATCCCCACGTGCGAAATACGTGTATCCTTTACAGACTTGGGCGAATGTGCGCTCCTCGGTGCGTGCGATAAAGCCCTCCTCCGACAAGTAGGCCATCGGTACAAAGGAAACCTTGCGCTCGGGATGCGCGGCAAGGTCGCGTGGAACCGACGGGTTGACTTCAGCGACGTCTCCAATAGCTGCGCGACGAATCACTTGATCATCTCCTCCAGTCTCCGAACGTCCTCGGCGATTTCCTTTTCGAGGGCCTTGAGGCGGGCGAGGATGAGCTGCGGCGGGTCGTAATGGACCTCTTCGTACACGTGTTCCTTGTAGCGGCCGATGGAAAGGTCGTAATCCTGGGCGGCGATCTCGTCGCGGGAAACGCAAAACGCCTGGGCCGTGCGGTCCTGAAAGTGCCGCTTGCCCCGGCCCGCGTCCCACAGGCGCCATTTTTCGACCACGTCGGGCAAGTCGTTGTTGGGCCGACCGTCGCTGTCGCGCTCGGGCAGCGGGGTCCGCTTGTCGTCCAGGCTGAAGCCGTCGCGCTGGACATCGTAGTAGAAGACGTTGTCGGTCCGTCCGCCCTTGGCGAAGACCAGCACGGCCGTCGAAACGCCCGCATAGGGCTTGAACACGCCGGCCGGAAGCGAAATGACCGCTTCGAGCTGGTTGTCGTCCACCAGCATCTGGCGCAGGCTGCGGTGGGCGGTCGAAGAGCCGAACAGCACGCCGTCGGGCACGATCACGGCGCACCGCCCGCCCGTCTTGAGCATCCGCAGCATCAGCGCGATGAAGAGCAACTCCGTCTTCTTGGTCTTCACCTTGCCGGTAAGCGAGCTGTGAACGTCGCTGTAGTCGAGGCTGCCCTTGAAGGGCGGATTGGCCAGCACCACGTCGAAATAGTCGTGGGCCAGGCGGGGGAACCGCTCGGGCATGGCGTTCGAGAGGGTGTCGCAATAGTGGATGTTGGGATTGTCCAGCCCGTGGAGGATCAGGTTCATCGACGCGATGCGGAGCATGGTCACGTCGAAGTCGAAGCCAAAGAACATGCCGTTCTGCACGTGGCGGCGCTCGTCGGGATTGAGTTTGTCGCCGGTATAGATGAGGGTCTTGTGGCCCTCGTCGTCCTCTCGCTCGATGATGCCGGCCTTCGAGGTGTTGGTGCGGTAGATGTAGTCCAGCGCGGCCACCAGGAAGCCGCCGGTGCCGCAAGCCGGGTCGCCGACGACGTGCGTGGGCCGCGGGCCGATCAGTTCGACCATCATGCGGATGACGTGGCGCGGGGTACGGAACTGGCCGTTGATGCCGGCCGTGGTGAGCTTGCTCAACAGGTACTCGTACAGGTCGCCTTTGGTGTCGCTCTCCTCGATGGGAAGCCGATCGACCATGCCCACGGCGGATACCAGCAGGCTGGGCTTCTGGATGAGGCATTGGGCGTCGGCCATGTACTCGCTGAAGGTCGAGCCGGAATTGCCCACGGTGCGGAAGTGGGGAAAGACCTCCTCGCGCACGACTTTGAGCATGTCGGCGGCCGGCAGGTGCTTGAAGTTGCTCCAGCGGAGGTGTTGCTGGTCGGGCCCGAAGATCATCTTGACATCGGCCTTGCCCTTCAGGCGCTTGGCCTTGCGCTCGTTGAGGCTCTCGCGGATGTCGAGCATCCGGGAGAACATGAGAAAGGAGATTTGCTCGATGACCGTCAGCGGGTTGGTGATGCCGCCGGTCCAGAACTCTTCCCAAAGTCGGTCCACGTCCTGCCTCAGCTTGCCGGTGATCATGCGGGTATCCAGTCCTTGGAGTTGCTGGTTTATGGAATGTTGCTTGGCTTGCGCACCGCTGGCGGCGGTCGCCCCGGATTGATTGGTCAGTCGGGCGCGGTCCTCGGTGCTGCGCTAAAGGATTCGACCAGGGCGATCAGGTCTTCGGCCTCGTGCGGATCGGGAAACACGCCGTCCAGGCCGTCCTTGTCGAGCGTGGTGAAGGGCATTTCGTAAAGTTGGTCCAACTCGATGGCGCCGTAGTCGCGGATATGGTTCTTCAACAGGTCGAGGAAGCGGAGTTGGGTCGAGTTGAGTTTGTGCTGTTGGGCGAAGGCGGTGAATCGCTCGTTGACGGTCTGGGCGTCCAGCCCGATGATGCCGCGGATGGCGGTGGCCAGGTTGCCGGCCGTCTCGGGGTAGTATTCCAACAGGTCCGTAAGGTCGAGGTCGGGTTCTTGGGCCAGCACCAAGGCGGTGATCTTGTCGAGTTCCTCGTTGCTGACTGGTTGGCCGGCCTTGATTTTTTGGAGGGCCGGGGTGAAGTCGATCAACTGGGTCAAGACCCGCTGCACGCGGTTGCGATACTCGATCAGTTCCAAACCGGCGAGCTTGGGCCGGTAGTGCTTCTGCTCGATGAGGCTTTCCTCTTCGGTCACGTCGAGGACTTTGGGCGACAGCCGTGCGGTGGCGCCGGGCTGGCCGCGATACTGCATGATGCCGCGCAGCTCACGGCGGACTTCCTCGATAGCCTGAACGGTGGGGGCAGTCCAGAACGCGCCGCCCTTGAGGCGTTCGATCACCGGAATCTTTTCCTTGACAGGGTTCAGATTGATCTGCAACTGAGAGACGCGGTTGACCAACTCGTCGCGCAGGTCGGCGAATTGGGACGCGCCCTTGATTAACGCCGTCTGGAGCCGGCAGCAAATCTGATCGCATTCATAGGCGGGCAGGTGGCCCGTGATGTTGCGCCACTGCATCAAGGGAGCAATCACGGTCTTGAGCACGCTGACGGTAGCGGCGTCGAAACGGCGGATAGCGCCGTCCTGCTGCATGGCCTTGACTTCGCGCCATTTGTCGCGGACGGCGATTGCCCGCTCGGGCAGGTCGCGCACGTCCTGCAAAAGCAGATCGCAGGCCAACTCGAAGGCGTGGTGATCCTGCGCGGCCAAGGCGGCTTCCGCCAGACGGATACGGTCCTCGAAGAGCACCTGCTGAATCGACTTGCCGTTGCCCGTAGGCTCCGCTTCGGCGTAGTGTTCGTCGAAATACTCGAAATTGCCCCAGTGGTCGAAGATGAGGAACTTCTTCTTGTCCTGGCCGGGTCCGAAGAGGTTCGGGCAGAGGCGTGTGCCGCGGCCGATCATCTGCCAGAACTTGATGTAGGAGTAGACCGGTTTGGCGAAGACCAGGTTGACGATCTCGGGGATGTCGATGCCTGTGTCCAGCATGTCCACGGATATGCCGATGGTCAGCTCCGGGTTCTTGCCTTCGCCTTTCAGATCGTCGATGAGTTCCTCGGCGCGGGGGTCGTAATTGTCGATAACGCGGCAGAAGTTGCCGCCGTACTGCGGATACATCTCGTCGAAAAGGCTTTGCAGCAGGAGGGCGTGGTTGTGGTTGCGGGCGAAGATGATCGTCTTGCCCAAGCGGCTGCCGCCATCGACTTTGATGCCGTTCTCCATGAGGTTCCGCAGGATGCGGCGATTGGTGTCCTTGTTGAAGACGTATTTGTCAACCTGTTGCTGCTCGTACTGGATGGCCTCCGGCTCGATCTCCTCCTCTTCGAGTTGGCGGCGCTGCTCGGGCGTCATCTGGCTGTACTTCATGCCCTCGCGAAGAAACGGCGTGGTGAACGTGCGGACTTCAAACGGCGCCAGAAAGCCGTCGCGGACCGCCTCTTCGTAGCCGTAGTACGATGTGGGGTCGTTGTCCTCGCAATCAAACAGGTTGTAGGTGTTGTGCGTGATGAGGTCCTTGCGGGGCGTGGCCGTAAGGCCAACCTGGAGGGCGTCGAAATACTTGAACAGGTCGCGGTAGCGGTTGTAGATGCTTCGATGGGATTCGTCGGCAATGATGAGGTCGAAGAAGCCCACGTCAAACGTCTCGAAGCACTTCATCATGGCCGGATACGTGGCCAGGTAGATGCGATGTTCGCGCTCCTTGTAGGTCTGCGAGGTGACATAGACGCGAGGCTCGTCGGGGAGTAACGCCTTGAAGGCGTTGTGGGCCTGCTTGCGGAGTTCGCGGCGGTCGGAAAGAAAGAGAATGCGTTTCGCCCAACCTGCGCGGAGCAGCGCCTCGGCGATGGATATTGCGACGCGAGTCTTGCCCGTGCCGGTGGCCTGAACCAACAGGGCTTTGCGGCGCCGATTCTGGAAACGCTCCAAGACGCGGGTGACGGCCTCGATCTGGTACAAGCGGCCGGCAATGGCCTGGTGAGGAATGACCGCCGTGAGTTGCTGCTGCTGGCTCCTCCGGTGAAGGAGATATTGAAGACTGTCTTTGGAGTAGAACCCGTAGACCTTGCGCGGCGGCCAGTTCGCGGCGTCGTCCCAGAGCCACGTCTCGAAGCCGTTCGTGTAGAAGATAACCGGCCGTTGACCGTACTCCTTCTCGAGCCCGTCGGCGTAATCCCGCGCGGCAGTCCGGCCGGCGTCCGGATTGACCGCAGTCCTCTTGGCCTCGATCACCGCCAGTGGCCTCGCGTTGTCGTCGTAGAGGACGTAATCGGCGTATCCCTCGCCAGTCTCGGTAGGCTGGTGAAGAACTCGCACTTCTTTGCCCACGGCATCGGTGGATTGCTTGCCCGGACCGACGTTCCAGCCGGCAGCGGCCAACTGAGTATCGATGAGAAGCAGGCGGGTTTCCTCCTCGTTGAAATCGAGGACGCTTACCGCGTGCTGGGCGGCCTGTAGGCGGGCTTGAAGCTCTTCAGCGGTGGCCCTGGCCTGGACCGCTTCCTGCCGAGCGATAGCCAGGTCGTCGAGGAGCTTCTGCATCTGGGCTTCCTGGCCGGCAAGCCGCTGGAGAATGGCCGCCTTCTCGCGCTTGAGTTCGGCCTTGGACTTGCCGCTGAGAAGCTCCGGGGTGGGGTCTTGGTAAGCTGGAATGGCAGATGCGTCGGCGCCGGCGGTGAAGGTCAGGTACAGCCATTGGCCAAGCCGATGGGCTTCCTTGAGAAGCCAGAGGACGGTGTTCGTGCTGCCTTCACCACCGTGCGCGGCCTTGTTGCCGTGGATGCGAATCGCGTCGATCGTGTTGACGACGGCTCGCGGCACGGTCTGAGTGAAGCCCTCCTGCGTCAGAAGCTCCATGAGCCGAGCCTGCGGAGGCCGGGGCAGGCTGAACTTCTGGTAAACCGTCTCAACGACCTGCTCGCCGAAGGATCGGAGCTTGACCAGCGCCCCCGCCGGGTCGGTGTGTGCGTACTGCTCGGCAAAGCCGGCCAGCGAAGCCAACTCGGGCCAGTCAGGGCGTAGAAACTCGAAGTTGAGGGACTTCACCGTCAAACCTCCGAACGGTTCGCCCAGCGAGGCGGGGACCACTCGTCCGTGAAAACGCTTGGCGGCGGCTTTCTGTAACGCGCTCATCCGGTCCGCTCAATAGGCAACTCGCGTGCCAAGGCGTGAGTCGATCCGAACGATTGGATTATTGTCAGCCGCGGCTGTTCTTAGGTTTCCATTTCACGCCCAATCGCTTGAGTTGGGCATCCAGGGTTTGGTAATTGGCAATGCCGAGCAACTGAGCGGCACGGGTCTTGACGCCGCCTGCTTCATCCATCGCTCGACGTAAGTAGTGACGCTGTATGTCTTGCAAGTGCTTTTCCAGGTCGAATCCGTCTCCCAAGGGATGGTCGAGGGGATCGATCTGCCATGCCTCCACGGCAACACCAAGGGCGGCCTCCAGGTCAGTTGGCTCGATCGTGTCGCCGGCACTCATCACTGCCGCCTGGACAAGGACATTGTGAAGCTGACGGACATTGCCGGGCCAAGCGTACCGGCGTACAAATGCGTTTGCGGCGGCAGAAATCGATTTGTCCTTATAGCCGGGTTCCTGTCGCCGAAAGTCGGCGTTGATTTGTTTGAGGAATGCCTCGACGAGCAATGGCAGGTCGGATTTTCGCTCGCGCAGCGGTGGCAGTTTCAAGGTGATAACGGCCAAGCGATAGTAAAGGTCTTCCCGGAAACGGTGGTTCTCCACCGCCTGGAGCAAGTCCTGGTTGGTGGCGGCAATCACGCGAACATCGCTGTTGCGATCCGCGGTCTCGCCTGTCCTCCGAAATACCCGATGGCAAGGACCGGTCCCGGGAGGCGGCTGTAGGACCCGCAGCAGCTTCGATTGCATGGCTGGCGCACACTCGCCAATTTCGTCCATGAAAAGCGTTCCGCCATTTGCCTGCTCGAAGGCGCCAACGTGATCCGCGGTAGCCCCCGTAAAGGCGCCTTTCTTGTGGCCAAATAGCTCGGATTCGAGGAGTTCTTGCGGAATTGCGGCGCAGTTGATCGCCACAAAGGGACCGCTGCTGCGGTGGCTGGCAGCGTGGATAGCCCGAGCGAAAAGCTCCTTGCCGGTGCCGGTCTCGCCCAGGATTAGCACCGGCACGTCACGGATAGCAGCTTTCTGGGCACGCCCCACAGCCAAGCGAATCGCCTTGCTGTTCCCAACGATGTGGTTGAACCCTGCAATCTCCTGGGGACTACGCGCTGCAAGATGCTGGAGGCTCAGGTCGGGCGAATGGAGCAATTCGGGAACAAAATCGAACGCCAAGTCGAAAGGGATTTCGGTTTTCCATGCCCGGCCGTCGTGAGTCTGGTAAAACGTCGCAGGATACCGGCTTTTTCCCAACAAGACCCAGATTGCGATCATCGCTGGTGAACCGGGGCTTAGGTGGATGCACAGGGTGCTGTCGTGCCATCCCGGGCGTCTCACAATCGACGCCAAGATGGGGTCAACGGCGCGAAAGATGCTGGCGTAGTCCGTCGGCGTGGCGATTTCGACTTGGTGTACCCTAGCTCTCGCCCCCAACCACTCGACGAACCAACCCGCTAAGAAGGGTTGATAGTTGCTGAGCAAGTGGATTTCGTCGAAAAACTCGACCTCCAAGAGGGTTCGGACCGGCCCCTTGGCCAGATTTGGGTTTGGATGCGCACTGAGCGACTCAAGGACGCGCGAGCGTTTCTCCTCCGATAGCTCGTTCGCCATGGCTATCAGGTCGCTATGGCCGATCCAGGAAACCAACAGCCTACGGGCGGGCATGGTGGCACAAATCACTGTGTCCAGGGTACAAATCCGATTGTAGCGACCCCCGACGCGGCCGCAAGCTGAGGGACTGCAAAAGAAGAAGTTGTCGATCACGCGACGCCCCCCATAATGGGTGCATCAGCAACTTTTTCTTCAACCGCGCACCGTTGTCATTACTGTTGGCAGGCGGTGACCAATCTTGGCTATGGGGGCGGAAAAGGAGCGTGCCCTTTCCAGTTCCTCGGGCATTTGATTGGTTTCCGTTGCGGTAGCAGCCGACCGAGCACGTCATTGGCGTGTTCGAGGATGACGAACCAGCGGCGTTTGTAGCGGACGATTTCTTCCGAGAGGCCGTAGCCGAGAAGTTCATCGCGGTTGGCTGCGACGCCGTTGAGAACCAGTTCCGGGACTTCGTCCCCAGCGATTCGGGCCGTGGTTAACCGCCAGCCGTTGTCGAGTTCGATCAGGGAACCGCCAACAATCAGGTCGAGAATCGCGGCGGGTGAGGCGGCGGCCAGGGGCGTGCCGATGCGGAGCCGCTGCTTGACGTTGAAACGTCTGCCGGGCTGAGGTTGAAGCCCACCAGGGCCTGGCCATCGACAAGGATTGCCCGGGCGACCTTGGTATGGCGAAGGCCCGATGCCCCATGATCTTGGCGCAGATTCGGAAGATCGCCCGGCTCAGGATGTGGAACCGCTGCGGCTCCCTGGCGGGCGTCGTTTCGCGTTCAGCTTCCCGCCGGACGCGGGCCTCCGCCTCGACCCGCTTGGATTTCGTCTCCAGTTCGTGCAGCATGGTCCGTCAATACTCAAACTGTAAAGCTAGCATTGCTAGCACGAGGTCCTTTCACCCCAATGGGTTAGGGGGCTTGAAATGAAAAGGGGTCTTCCTTTCCATGAATGTTGTTACCAGCAACGCCCGGCACGCCGCCGGGCCATGGAGGAAAGACCCCATGTTGCCAAGCATAAGTTCCCAGCCGCGTTGCTGCAAGCGATTCTTCAACTCGATACGTCCCTCGCTGCTTGCCGAGCACTTCGCCCATTTCTGGCGGATCGTCGTGCTTTTGGCAGTCTTGGACGGCCGGCGGAACTTGAGCGCCATGACGGAGGCCACCGGCCGACGGCGAACACGGCAGGCGATCAGCCATTTCCTCGACCAAGACACCTGGGACGCAGCCAGCGTGTTGCGAAAGAAGGCCATGGACATGCTGCGTGAATTGGGTTGGCGGCAGGGACACACCGTCTACGCGGTGATCGACGACACGCAGAAACGGAAGCGGGCCAAGCGGATGGCCGCCGTGCAGCAGCTGTTCTTGCACGCCGAAAAGGTCTACGCTCCGGGGCACACCATCGTGGCCTGCGTCCTGGTCTATCGCGGCGTCGTGATCCCCTATGCGCTGGACCTGTGGGCACCGGAGGCCTACTGCCTGGACGCGGCCCAGCGCGGCGAACCGCCCCTGGTTTTCCGCAAGTCCACGGAAATCGCCGCCCAGATGATTGCCGGTCTGAAGCTTCCTTCGCAAGGCAAAGTCATCGTGATGTTCGATTCGTTTTATCTCTGTCCGGCGGTGATTGCCGCCTGCAAGGCACGCGAGTTCGCCTGGATCAGCGTGGCCAAGAAGAACCGCACGTTCCACCCGGGCGGAGGCCACCGGGACCGGCGCAAGCTCTCCTCCTATGGACGCAATGTACTCCGCCGAAGCGGCCGCACCGTTTCGGTGGGAGGGAAGAACTATTGCCTGGCCGAGCGTTTGGGGCAACTCTCCCGCGCCGGCGAGGTGAAACTGGTCTTCAGCCGTCGCGGCGGCGAACGGTCCTGGGTCGTGCTGGCGACCAACCAACGCCCGTGGAGTGCCAAGACCATCGTCTCGCACTACCTGAAGCGGTGGGGAATCGAAGTCTTCTTCAAAATGTCGAAGCAGCATTTGGGACTGGGCGACTACCAAGTTCTCAGGTACCGAGCCGTACAACAGCACCTACGTCTCGTGTTGATCGCCTACCTCCTGCTCACCCATCTGGCCCTCCAAGCGCCCGATGTGAAAGCCAAGCTCCAAGACAGCCAATCCGTGCTTCGACTGCGGAGTATCCCCAAGCTGCAACAGGACCTGCGAACCACGCTCTGGGAGGAGGCAGTCCACGACTTGGAAAACCGTACAACTCCACGGGGATTCCTCCGCAAAATCAAACGGCTTTTCAAACGAGCAGCCTAATTGGGCAGCGCCACTTTGTTCGATGATAGCATCGCTAAGTGGTTTGGCATATTGGAGTTAGGAGAAGTCGCGGGAATCGCAGTTGCAATCGGAGCGGGAAAAGACGATCCTCCGCGTTTTCACGAGAGTCACGGAGGACTACTCATGGAGGATCGTCAAGATGACGTTGAAACAAATCGCAGGGCTTGGCAGGAAGCTGGTGATGTTCCTGGGGTTGTTCGTCGGGTGTTTTGGTCGGCGCGAGGCGCGGGAGTTGTTGCGTGTCTATGTCCAGGGACAGTTGTCGGATGTGCATCGCAAAACGGCCGAAGGCATCGCGCTTCGGTTCGGCACAGCCCCTCGGACCTTACAGCGTTTCCTCGAATCCATCAAGTGGGATGAAGAGAAATTCCTGGACCGCTGCCAACAGATCGTGGCCCAAGAGCATGCTCACCCGGAGGCGATCGGCGTGGTGGACGAGTCGGGGACGGCGAAGAGTGGGAAGGAGACGGTGGGGGTGGGGCGGCAATGGAACGGCAACCGGGGGAAGGTGGACAACTGCGTCGTGGGAGTGCATCTGAGCTATGCGGCGCCGGGGTTCCAATGTCTGCTGGCCAGCGGCCTGTACCTGCCGGAAGATTGGGCCAACGATCCCGCGCGCCGAAAAAAAACTACGTTCCCGAGGAGGTGGAGTTTCGCACGAAGCCGCAGATCGCCCTGGGGCTGATCGATCGCGTGTTGGGCAACGGGGTTCGCGTGGCCGCTTGGACGTTCGACGAGTTGTACGGCCGCGACGGGCAGTTTCTCGACGGGCTGGAGCAACGGGGTCAGAGGTTTGTGGCCGAGGTTCCCGCGGACTTCCACGGCTGGGTCGAGAAGCCCAAGATCCTGCGTTGGGGGCCGAACAACAGCAAGAAACGAGGCCGTGCCAAGAAGTATCCGCGTTTGGCGCGTCGCCGTCGGTCTTGCGAAGTGCGGAATTTGGTGACCTATTCTCCTCGGTTTGGCGAACAGTCGTGGCAGCGATACCGCATCAAGGACACGGACCAGGGCCCGGAGGTCTGGGAAGTCAAGTGGTCTGTGTTCTGGCGGAAAGGCGGAAACGGTCTGCCGGGGCGTCGGCATTGCCTGATCGTGGCCCGAAACGTGCTGACGGGGGAAGTGAAATACTTTGTCGCCAACCGCGTGCCGGGGGAGAAGGGAGTCACGTTGCGGTGGTTGCTCCGCGTGGCCTTCGGTCGCTGGTCGGTGGAGCGTTGCTTCCGTGTGGCCAAGGACGAACTGGGGATGGATCACTATCAGGTACGCGGGTGGCGTTGTCTGCACCGGCATTTCTACCTGACGCAGGCGAGCTACTTGTTCTGTGCCCGGATACGGCAGGAGTACGACACGCCGGGCAGCCCAGGACCGACTCGCCTGACGATCGAGGAAGTCCGCAGCGCGACGAACGTTTGGCTGTCGGCCGCCGATCTGAAGCCCGCCGCACGCCGCAAACGATACGAGGATGAGCTAAACAACCAACGCTACCACCAACGACGCAACGAACAAGCCCGCAAGTCCCATACGAAGACCAGAACCGCCCGACTGAACGCGTTGGGGATCGACGCCAACAAGATCAAATCGTGTTTGACTGACGTTCGCAACGTGACCTATGGCCTCTGCTGCCCCATACTTACGACAACAAGATGCCTCAAAGTGGCGCTGCCCAACTAAAATCGTTTACAGTTTGAGTCAATACGGCAACGGGCCGGGCCGCAGTGATGCCGAAAGGCAATGCGCAGAACGGGGTGATGACCGGAAGGCCGTTCGTGAACTCCGCCGGTCCCCTTGCCGGTCGTTTCGCCAACGATCCGACCTCGCTTCGGCTGACGTTCGCTCGCAGTCACGCGGAAAGCGGGGCTTTCCGACAGCATGTACCGGTGGGCTGTCTGCTCGCGAACCGCTGATCGCCTCGGTTGCGGGCGGCAACTGGCGGCCGCCCCGACGGTCGCCGCGTGGTGGGCGGACTTGGGGGCGGCCGCCCGCAGAAGGACGTTGGTGTCCAGCACGTATTGGGCCATCAGTCGTAAATGGCCTCACGGCGTAGGGACTCGGCCGGCAGGTCGGGGGCGTCCGGCAGGGAGGTGTTGGCCCATTGCTCAAACGCCTCGGCCCGCTGGCCGGCCGTGGCTTGTCGCCAAAACGGCCGCTCGGCCCCGGCCGGGCGGAGCACGACGACCTCGCCCAGCACGTCCAGCTCAAACCGGGCGTGCGGCTGGGCGCCGGCGAGCAGCTCGCCGGGCACGTGCAACACGCCGTCTTCGCTGACTTCCAGAATGGGCATGGCTTAAGGGCCCTTGGCAAGCGATTCTTGTTCCCCCCTCACAATTACCATAGGCAACCCCGACGGCAGCGTCAAGGTTCGCTGAGGGAAGAGGCCGGTGGTGCATGACTGGCCTCAGAAAACCTTTTCAGAAATCCTCGTGCGAGGAACCGTTCTGCTCCTGCTTGGGGGAGCCGTTCTGGTCCTGGCTTTGCTCGAAGATCCAGGAATGGACCCGATCGGCGACCTTGGCGACCAACGGCAGGTCGTCGCGGCCGAAGCTGGTCGAGTCCTTCCAGTGCTTGCCGTCCTTGTAGAGGCGGCAGATGGTGACGTTGTGCATCGTGCCGTTCTGGGTCTCGTTCTCCCAGATGGCGGCCTTGATCCGGCCCAATCGGATCTCATGCACGGGTCTTACCTTGTCTCTGTCTTTGGGCATGGAAACGCCCTCCTTTCGGAATTGCAGGAACCAAGAAACGTAACATGCCGGGCGGACCGTCCACCCGGCCATCAAGCGAGCCGACGCGGGGCACTACGTGGCCAGCGTCAGCAGTTGCGCGGCCTTCTGGTCCACGGCGAGCCGTTCGCCCGCGTTGACCATCCTTCGGGCGATGCGGGTCAGGGCGTCGACCATGGCGAAGACCGTGAAACGGCCGTTGTCCTGGGCCATGGTGATCGCCTCCTTGGCCAGGCTGCGTGCCACGCCGGTCTGGCTCAAGACTTTCTGCACTTCCTCGGCGTCGTTGCCGAGCGTGGTCTGCATCGCCTGGCGGATGGCCTTGAAGAAGCCGTCGCGGCGCTGGTCCCGCTTATGGACCAATGCCCCAATGGCCCGGCGGATCTCGCTCAGGGCTTCGTGGACATTGGTCGTATGCTTGCGGGAGAACTCGACGACTTCCACGGCGTCCCAGACGATATGATTCTGGCAGATCGCCTGGAACCAGAACGTCTCGATGCCCACGCTGCGGCAACCGACCTCCGAGTTCCACAAGAAGAACCCGGGGGCGAATGCTTCGCCGTCGATCTCGGTCCAGCCGGCCGGGTCGATAAGGAAGCAGAACATGTCTTGCTCCCCGCCGTACAGTCCGGTCGCGCCGTTCAATCCGGCCGGCGGCGGCTGGAAGTCTCCGGCGACCTCCTGGACCACGTCCAGCAGGTCGGCGTTGTAGAGCCGTGTGTAGCTGGCGGCGTGGATCGAACGGAGGTTTCCGCCGAGGGTGAACAACTGCAAGGGCTTTTGGCCCCGCGGCAGCGTCTCGGCGAACACCTGGGCGGCGGTCTCCGGCGTGAGCCGGTTCACCGTGTCCCGGGCAATTCCGGAGAGCCGACAGAGTTGACCGAAGCTCCAGTCGTTCATCTCGTAGGTCCCATCGCCGCCGGCGTCGAGCAGCAGGCGCTGGCCGCCGATCGGCCGGGCCTGAAGCGTCCGCGGCGGCTGCCAGACTTCCGTGGACTGCTCTTTCTGCCACTGGAAATGCTGGTGGAAGATCTCCAGGGAGGGAAACGTCTCGTCCGGCGTTCGCCGGAACAACTCGCGCGATGCGCGTAAAAGATTGGTCATCACATGCTCCTTGTGGGGCTTGAAAGGTGACTGGGAAACACAACCGTGAAGAGAAACCGTCTTGCACCACCGGTCCTCGGCCGGGCGGCAGCGGGATGGCCGTGCCGGCTGAGTACCGGGGCATCTCTTCTGCCCGAGTTGAGAATGAGAAGGAAGCGGATACGAGAAGCGTTATGGACGGCAGTCGCCGAGGTGTTGCATCATCCTTGCGGCGGCGACCGTTTCAGAACCAAGAGCAAGGATTCCGCTGGCCTGGCGGTGCCGGCCGTTGCCGTGGCCCTGCCTTGGGCCAATGCCGTGCGGGATTTGAGTACCCTGGGGAACGGGTGTACTCTTGTCATTGCCCGGTGAAGAGGAGGTCGGCTCTGCAGGGGTGCAACCGGCCAAGCAATAGCCGGGTCGAGGGTGCGTCGATACCGCACGTTTCGCCGGTTGGTTTCCGGGGGCACGGGAGTTCCCACCGGGACATTTGCGTCCCCCTGGGGCCACTGGAGTCCCCGGGGGGCGGCAGCGCTCCTCGGGGACGGTTTTCCTGGCGAATCCAGGTTCCGGGTGACGGACGTCATCCGCAACGGTTCGGCTTTTGCGATTGTGCCGCCAAACAATCGCCTCCTCGCCCCCCATCGAACACCCGAGCCATGGCTCGAAAACCCCGGGGGCCTGGGGGCAGGGCCCCCGCTCTTGCTGTTGGCTTTTGCAAGTCACTTTTTCGGGGACGCGACTTCTGGCTCCTGGTGCACCGCGCCCGCAATCGCCGGTCTGCTGCCAGGAAGGAATTGGCGATGGGCTATTCCGGCCACTCCAACGTTCGCCGAACACGGATGGGGGGTAGCGATGGAGATTTGTCCTTGGATTTCGGCTTGGGCTTCTTGCGTTTCGCTTTGTTTTTTGCTGGGGTGGGCCCGGCAGGGGAGGTTTGCGGCGGTGGCTCCACGGCCTGGGGGCTGGGGCCGGAGGGTGTTGCGTCGGGGGGTGGCGGGGCAGAAGGCATAGGCAAATCGCGGGCGGCCGGAGGATTGCCAGCGCTGAGGGGAGTTCCGGCCGGGGGCTGCCCCTGTGGCATCGGTCGATCAACCGAGGTCCAGAATAAGAGAGGCGGTTCTGCCGCGTCTGCCTGCGAAGCACCTGGAGCGTCGAACGGCGTTGGGGTGGACGCTGGTGTTCCTGTCGTGGCGGCAGGGGGATGGGCGTCGTCCATGCAGACCAAGAAGATGCGTTTTTTCGGCGGAGCGGGGATCGGTGGATTCGGATCGGAAGATGATGATGCGGGTTTCTTGGATTGGTTGAAAGGCCAGGGCATTGGGCTAACTCCTTGTGAGGTTTGCAGTTGCAAGTGGGGGCAATACGGTGGTCACGGGTGTTCGGTCTGGGAGGCCATGCTTTGGGCGAAACTCTGGTAGAGTTCGGCCGCCTTCGCCTCCTCGCCATTGAGGTAAGCGGTGATGTAGAGCCAAAGGTGCCGAATGGCGGGAGAGACGACGATCAGATCGTGGGTGATGGGCAGATAGTGGGTGAGAACGCCCAGGAACTCGGCGCCCGAGGGCACCTGTTGTTGGCTCGCGCCGTAGAGCGTCTGCATCAATTGCCACTGTGTCTGGTGCGTGGGCCGGCAATTGGCAAGGTATCGCTTCACGGCTGCGACGCTTTCGGCAAGTGACTGGCAGCAGGCATGGAGGTCGCTCTGGCGTTGGGCGGGGGAGATCTGTTGGGCGAGGGCACGGAAACACGCGGTGAGCGGCGGTCCCTCGGGCTGTTGTCGCACCAGCGCATCGAGCAGGTCGTCGAGAAGGGGTGCTGGGAGGGAGTAGGGCGCGGCGACACCGCACGCCAGCAGTTGTCTGGGGTACATGTCGTTCGACGGCTGGACCATCCGAAAGGTCTGCTGAATCAGGTAGCGAGAGCACGGGTCCTCGAACAGCATGCGACAGAATCGCGCAAGAAAGTCACGATTGACCGCGGCGGGGTCGGGGACGTGCGGCATAAGCCAGGCCGCCTGGCGTCGCAGACAGCCGAAGAGGGACCTCAGCAGCGTCTGAGTCGGCGAGAAGTCCCGAAGCCGGTCGTCGAGGCGGTCGAGGGCATCAAGGGCCATGAGGATCGGAGGCTTGTTGAAGAAGGCCAGTCCGCCTGCGATGTCATCCTGGGGGCTGATGAGTCCCAAGGAATCCGTGACCACGACTTGCCACCTTTCTTCGGGGCGGCAGAAGACCTGGACGTGATCTTGGCAACCGGTGCCAATCAGGGTGAACATCCCCCTACGATGGGCCTCGGAAAGACGCATGCGCGGGCCTGGCGTGGGCGAGACCCGTTGGACGATCACGGAGTCGGCGGCGAACGGCATTGCCATGCCCCGCGGGGGCGGAGGCCGATGGCGGTGTTCGGTCAATCCGCCGTCCACGCAACTGGCGACCAGGGTGCAACCGTTGGCCACATAGCGAAGGCCCGACGGCAAGCGCAGACGCTGGTACGTTCCGTCGAACGAAGTGGCTGGCTGCGGCGGCAGTTGGGCTGCCAAGGCGTGGCTGGCGGGGTGGTTTTCTGTTGGGGTTTGGGCTTCCTGGGGTTGGGGGCGGGGCGAGGTGCGCGAAGCGGAGCCAGGTGGGACGGCGGGATGGTTTTGCCCGGTGCCAGTTGACGAGGGCGAGGTTGCCGTGATCGGAGGGGCAGCGTGTGGTTGGCGGGATTCGCTGGGGCGGGCATCGCGGACCGTATTGGGAGACGCTGAAGCGACCCGGCGAATCTTCGATCGGCGGCGGCGAAGCTCTAGGGGGGCCTGTCCCAAGAAGTCGGACGCCAGACGGAGGTCCGGCTTTCGAGCCATCTCCTCGGCCAAGGGCGAATTCTTGACCTGGTCCAAGTAGGGGCTGAGCAGATCCTTGGCAGTATAGAAATGAGTGTCTTCGACGGCCCGGGTGGCTTGCACGTAGGAAGCGGGGAGGTTCTGAAGATTCCCGCCGAGAATCACATGCACCTTGGGGATCGACGCGCCCTGGGACTTATGGGTGGTGGCGGCGTAGCCCAATCGCACATGCGGGAAGCGACGCACGTCGACCGTCACGCGGCGCCCGTCGTCGAGCACGACGCGGATCTGGGACGGGGATTGGCGGATCGCCAAGACGGTGCCGAGGGAACCGTTCTCCACGCCCAGTTGCTGCGAGTTCTTCGTGAAAAGGACTCGGTCACCGACATGGACTGGGGATTCCCAGCGTGCGTCGCTTTGCTCGTCGACGATTCGGACGGACAGGGAGGGGTCGATACATCGGGCCCGCAGGCGATGCTCCTGGCACAAGTGATTGGCAAGATGGACCAACTCGTTGGTATTCGCCAGAATGATCGCCCGATGAGGAGTGTGTAGGCCCTCGGCGGTCCAATCCAAGCACGCTTGTTGGACGGCTTCGAGGAGGTCATCGCGAACGGTGATGCGGTTTCGCTCGGCGAACATGGCCAGAGCGGTACCGGGTTCGCCGCGGGCCATTGCCTGGGCCGCCTCGCGTGCCCACAGCTCTTTTTGCCGGCGAATCTCGGTGAGCCTGGCTGCGCCATAGCGGCTGACGAGCGACTGGAGCGGGGACGTGGTTTCGACGGCCGGGAGTTGTGCCGGGTCGCCGACCAAGCACAGGGTTGCGCCGTTTCGCTCGGCGAGTTCCGCGAGCATCCGCATGTGCCGCGTGCCGATCATGCCAGCCTCATCGACGAGGATGATCGTGTTCCGCGTCACGTGGGCCGGCCGGGGCTGCCGAAATGGCCGCGTGCGTTGCCCGCGCGCGGCGCGGACGAGTTGCCTTGCGTGGTGGGAAACAGCGGCGGAGAAGGGGAGGCGGAAGTCGCCCAGAAGGCGTGTGAGGGTGGTGCAATTGGCCCCGATCTCCCGGCCGAGCACACGGGCGGCCTGTCCGGTCGGGGCGGCGGCGAGGACGCGGTATCCCTGCCGGCGCCAAGCGTCGACGCAGGTCTTCAGGGCATAGGTCTTTCCGGTCCCCGCGTAACCGAGGCCGATGCGAAGGGCGCTGTGGGTCTGGGTCAAGCGGCGAACGAAGTCCGCCTGTTCCTTCCGCATCGTAGGGCGTTTGCGGAGTTGCCGCTGGACACGCTTCTGGGGCACGTTGAGGCCAGGGCGGTTCATCAATCGGCCGAGCGCGGACAGCATGCGCTGTTCTTCTCGAAGCACATCGGTGGTCGTGTAGCGGGGTAGGCCATCGGCGGTGCCAAGGGGGACGATTTGCCCGGACTGTTGGAGGTATTCGCTGACTGCCGCGGGGACTCCTTCCGGGTCAAGCCCGTGCCGGGGCAGTTCCCAGAGCGTTTGCAGCAGGAGGTCCTGGTGGGTGAAGTGGTTCTTGGCACGGGTGAGTTCTCGGACGGCATTTTGGATCACCTTGGGGAGGGTCGTGGCGGCTTTGCGGGGCCCGTGGCGGAGGAGGCGGGCGACTTGGGCGTCGTCGAAACCCGCGGCGATGTTCGTGCTGCGCCAGCGCTGGAAGAGTTCGTCGCGAGAGACCAAAGGGTCTTTTTCCGGCCTCGTCTCCAGGGCGGCGATGGCGGCGGCCTTGGCCCCTCGCTCACCGCGCTTTTGGAGCTGCGCGAGGATCTGCTGGCGGCGTTTGGAGTGCTGTCGCACCAGATCCTGAGGCACGCCGGGGAGGGTGAAGCTGCGGCCGGATCGCTCCGCGCGGATGCCGAACTCCCTGCGGAGATTCGCCGCGAGCCGGGCACGGTAGAAGGCTCCGAAAAGCTGCTGATTACGGAACAGCGGCAGGGGATCAAGGGCCCTGGCCTGGCCGTTCGCGTCAATTCCGAGGTTCTGGATTGGAGCGTGGATGTGCAGATCCGGATCGCCGGCCCGGCTGCTGGCGTCCTCGAACATGGGGACCACAAGACCCACGGGAACGCTTTGGCAACCAGCTTTGCCGGCGCGGGAAAAGGCAAAGGACTGTTCAATGAGGCGGAGCGTGGCGGTCGCTGCATCCCAGTGGAGTTCTTCCAGCCGAGACCGCACCTCGGGGGTGGCCTGGGACCACAACACGCTGAAATCCTTCGGCGGGCTGAAACAGGCCTCCCATCCCGGGCGGCGGTCGGCAGCGCCCGCATTCTGGACGAGAGGTTGCGCGGTAAAGGGGTGGTAGCCGCGGAAGATGCGGCGGTACGGCTCCTCCTCGACAATCCCAGAAAGGCCGAGGGCCGCCGCTCCTTGGCCGAACCATCGCCCTGGCGGTTCCCCCGGCAGTGCGGTCGAGTACGGGAGGGGGTCGCCCAACGCCAGGCCGTCGGCGTCGCCCTCTTCCGCGGGTTCTTCCGGGTCATCCGGCAAGCCGGGCTTGAGTTTTTTCCGTTTGCGGCGCCTTCCGCCCAGATAGTATTGGACGAGGCCGAGGTAGTAGTCTTGGCTGGCCGAGGACATCTTGGCGAGAGAGAACATGGCTGTGCTCCCGCACGTCAGTCGGCGTCGAGGGCCTGCTTGACCCAGGCTTCGGCCGTGGCAGGGTCGAGGTCACCGGCCTCGGCCAGCAGCTTGGTGACGCAGGTGGCCAGGTCGTCGCGTAGCTGATAGATGTTCTCGTGGAGCGTGCGAAGTCCAGCCTTGATGGAAGGCAAGTGCTGAAGCTGCTCCTGCAACCGCAACAGCTCCCTCTGAAAGGTCTCCAAGGCGTGGCGCAGTTGGTCCGGCTGGGTGAGGGCGGACTTGAGGAGTTCGCGGGCCTGCTCGCTCTCGGGCCGGCCGACCTCGCGCGCGGATTGGGCCAGCAGTTGGGCGAAATGCTCCTCATGCTGCCGCCAGCGGAACTCGACTCGGGCGCTGATTTCGCGTTGGTTGGTCTTCATGGCGTGGGGCTCCCGGGATGAGCGGGCTTCCGCCCGCGCGCTGCAATTGAGGAAGACGGCCGTCGGCGCCTGTCCACGCAGCCGTTGTTCGGGTTGCGGTGACGGTCGCCGGGACTTGTGGACAGATTGTCGGCGCCGTATCGTTCGGACGTTTCGCGATTTCGGATTCGTTCGGCGTGGCTCTTTAGACGCCACGCTCGTTGGCACCGTGGTGCGTGAGGTGTGCCAGATCCGAAATTGCGGTTGCACCAAAAAAAGTGGAAGAGTATCCGATTGCCGTCCTTGGGGCCGGGGCTGCGCCAGCGGGAACCGGCCTGCGCGTTGTCTGTCAGCCGCTGGCCCAGAGTTCGGTCCCGCAAGACAGGAGGACATTCGCGCCACCCGAGGTTCCCGTCGTCTGCCGGCATCAGGAAAAGCAAGCTCATCATGGAAACCGCAAGTCCTTTCCAGACAAGTTCCCAGGAAGGGGCCGTAGACGAGTCGTGGGTGTTCCCAGGGGGGCCGCAAGAATAGGATTCGCGTATCTCGGAAAGACGCCGTGGAGAGGTGGAGCTTGAAAACTCCACGCTCTCCGCGGTACTGTCGGCCTCGATTTGCACGTGCCGGCCCGCACGTCCCGGCCGAGGGGTCGGACGGCGGTGCGGAAGACGGGGCCTCAACCATTGTCGGGGCCGGTCTCCGCCAGAGAGTTCACCGGCGTCATGCAGGTCTTGGCACGGATCCACTCGGCGGCATCGTGGATGGCTCGCACGAGGTCTTTTTCGTTGCTCTCAAAGAAGCTGCTGCCGTGGGCCTCCTTGCCACTGGCCATGCTGTTCCAGCAGCGACCCAAGCAGAAGTCATAGTAGGAGAAGCCGGCGTTCGACTGCCGCAGGTAGATCGCGGCCGTGACCTCGCCGCAGCGTACCAGATGGACGGGCTTCTGACGGCCTTTGATGGGTTTCTTGTCAGCCATGATTCGTGGTTCCTGGGGGAAACAGGTGCTTACCGTGATCACGATTGCTTGGTGGACTTGCGCCTCTTGCTTTCGGTGGCGGGCGGCGCAGCGGTGGTGGAATCCTTTGCCCGGCCGGCGAACCAGCGGCGGATGGTCGGCCGGGACGGCGGTGCATCCTCCGCCGGGTCACCCGCCATCAACGATCCCGAACGCCCGCACTGAGGGCACTCGGGATCCCAGGTCGTCGCAGCCGGCACAGTCCGCCCGGTAAAGGCGTCGAAGTGCAAGTAGTCCCACTGCGCAAAGTGGGCACCGTTGACCAGGGCGAGGAACTGGGCGACGGCGAATTGAGCGGTGATGCCGTTGAGGTTGGCGACACTTGGCGTTGCTTCGGCGTCACTGCCGATGACGTAGCCGTGAGATGCCTGCCGGGCCCGGGCTGCCGCGTCCATCTGATCCAAGGCGGCCTGGGCGGGGTCGAAGCCCCGACAGCACACCAGGCATGCCGTCTCGCCGGGCAGGACCAGACGGATCTGGCCGCCGGCAACAACCTTCTCCTCGGAGACCTGGATGTCGCATCCCAGGTCGATCATCGGGATACCGAAGCGCACGGCCACGTCGTTGACCTCCTTGCGGCCGCCGTCGTTGTCGCCGCAGTAGAACAGTACCGTCGCCATCTTCATGCGCCGGAGGACCGAGGGCTCATGGAATCGGCAGGGAAAAGGAAAGACGGCGGTGGTCGGCGCTTTCCGCCCAACGTATTGTGCGGCGATGCTCACCTTGGGAATGCCTACATGTTCTGCGGTGGCGTACGGGATCCGGGCAAGATTTGACGGTTCAACAGTGTCGGGGTCGGCGATCGCGATGAACCCCTCCCGGGCCGCGCCGATGCTCGTGAGCAACTGGAGCAGAGGAGCCCCGTTGCCGCCCGCGCCAAGGATGCCGACGCGCTGTAGTTCCAGGCCCTTCTGATTCCAACCAGGGATCCTTCGTTGGCGGTCGAAAAACTCGGCCGGATAGGTCGCCGTCGTTGGGCTGCCTTGCCCGAAGGAGAAAACCTGGGTTAGACGACCAAGGATCTCCAGCCGATGGACCTGGAAGAACTCGCCCACGTGGCGGTCGAAGACCACGGCATCGAAGGCGTCGAACCGGTTGTTGCCAACGACCATCACGAGGGTGGCGGGATCGGGAAGGCGAGCGCGGATGTACTCCGCATTCTGAATCCCGTACCGCTCGTCGATGGCGCTAAAACGGGGTTGGCAGGATCCTGGGTGGGTGTGGAACTCGACGATGCTCTTCTTCTGGCGTTGGGCCAGCAGATAGACGGTGCTCTGAAAGTGCTGCGTCGGGCAGACCGCGCCCGCGGACTGTTGGGCCAGGTCTCCCACGTCAGGCAGGAGGATTTCGTTAACGAGGAACAGCGAGCCATCCTCGGTCTGCGTGGGCGAGGCCAAGCCGAAGGCCATTTGCTCCGTCCCATCGTTGCGACGCATGTGGGCATTGAGGGCTTCTGCCGTGCGCCGGGTGATACGGATCGTGGTCTCTCGTCCGAGGGTGGATCTTCGGGTACTCAGTGATTGAATCATGGTATTACCTTCAACGTGTTGGGGGGTTGGTCATATCGGCGCGAATCATCTCGACGAGCCGAATGAGGTTGTCTCGTTTCGGAGACCAGCGGATTTGCTCGTAACACCACCAGCCCCAAGGGCCGAAACCAGGTGTGGCGTAACCTGGCTGCCATCTATAATCCAGGTCCTTCAGGTCGCGTCCGCAGAATTGCAGGAACGGCGAGACGTAGATGTGGTTGCCCCCGACTCCTGGAGGACTCAGCGGATAGTCACGCGGAATCTCGATCAATAGATCGGCCCAGCGGAAGTCGTACCCAGGGGGCAGACAAACGTGCCTTACGATCACGAACCGGCAGTAGTCGTCAATCCAGAGGTGGAAATATCGGGACAGGTCGGAAAGATGCTTCAGGAGAAGCTCGTTGGAACTTTGATACGCAACTGCCATGGTGTTAACTCCGAGTGGCGGTTCAGACGCTTGGGTTAAACCTGGAGACAGACGACGGCATGCCCAGGCGGCGGGTGGACCAGAGGCCAGCCGTAAAGTCGCCCCGTCGATGCGCCGGCGCATCGACGAAGAACTGTTCGGGACTGACGCGGACCTTCTCGCCCGGGTTGATGATTCGGTTGCTGCCGTCGGGCAACTGAAGGATGAGTGGACGGTCTCCCGGAACACCAGCCGCCTGGCGGAGGAGATCGGAGTCCACACAACCATTGCCATCCGTCTGCAACTCGACGATTCGACCATTGACCATGTGTCTCATTGCATTGACCTCGCATGTCTTAAGGCGATTAAAAACTGGAACGTGAAATAGTTTGGTACCGGCCGCGTGGGCAATCGCCGGAACCCTTCGGTCACGTTAGCCGATCGACGGCTGTGATTGCCTTCGTGGCGCGGCTTTGAGAACGACCAAGACCGCGCCCGCGGGAAACCTGCAGCTTTCACGGTGGTGGTCTTGCCGCGGTGCTCGGAACCCGCGTGAAAGAGGCTGACGCGGGCCTGGCTCGATGGCAGAGCACGACAGGCAGACAGCGCGACCAGCGTACGTCACCGCGATTGCCTCGCGGAATTCCGGCCGGGGCCCGACGCAAAGCAGCGATTGGGACCGACACGCGGAGCATCGTGAGGCCTGCCAGTTGGCACGTGGCCCCCGACAGATGGTCCCATATGAGGAGCAGAATCTCGCTCCCACTATACTACCACAAGCCCGCGAGGTGGGCAAGATCCTTCAGTCGCCATTTGTCCTGGCGAATGTACTCACCGGCAGATCGTACCCAGTCTTACCCAGGGTGGCATCCGTGGTGGGCGCGGGACAGCGCAGGGAAGCTGGCGCCCAGCGTTGGCCGGCGACGTGGCTCACTTTTGTGCGGAGTCTTCTCTCTAACACACAATCTGTTAGAGTTTGTTGCTATCTGCAATGTTTGCCCGGCTTGTAGCAGTTTGCAATAGAAAGCTTAGACCTTACGCCGAGTTTTAGTTACGGTGACACTTCTCAATCCGCACGGAGGAAGGTCGGTCGCTGGCGATTGCGGTCACAGTATCGTTGTGGCAGGCTTGCTTTGAGGCGGTGATGCGGAGGTGGGGAAGGAACTTCGCAGCTCAGGCGGCGAGCACACGCTGTATGCTAGACGAGGCCGCATGATCAGGACTGAGGGGGCTGCGTTACCATATTTCTGCCACAGAGCGAGTCAGTGAGCGGTGCGAGCGCGTGGTTCCCAGAGGCGATAAGGGTGCGGAGTCTACCACGATTACCACGAAACCCCTTGCTTTACCACCGTAAGTCGTTAAACTACGTCGTGATCTGCATACGTTTGCAGATCGCGGCAATTTCGCCGCAAGCCACGAAATCACCAGATCGTTAGAGCTGTTTTCCGGCGGGGGTAGGTGCAAATTCGGGACCAAGAGGTCGCTGGTTCAAATCCAGTCGCCCCGACTGACATTTCCTAACGAACTTCCCTCCGGACCAAAACTACCAATTTCTTGCGGGGGGCAGTAAACCGTATTCTCGCGTGGATTATCCGCTCTGCCAGCGATCGAGCCGGTGGGTTTTAAGGCCCGACGACCGGTCGGGCCTCGGTAAATCTCGATCGGGTCGGGGGCACTGCCGAAAACCACCACGCCGCCGGCCGCTCTGTTGAGGCGGCGCCTCTTGACCTGTTCTGGACGGAATCTCAGAAACAGGCGGGCGTTGGTGAGCTGAAAGATCTGGCGCGCCGCCTCCAAGGGGGCCGACCCTGCATCTAGGTCCCTCAGACGATCCAAGGTCGCTAACGCCGCGCGCAACTCGGTCTCCACGTCCGTCACCGCTCGATGGCTGGCCTCTAAACTCGCCAGCTCATTCTTCAGCGCTGCCTGACGGGCTTGAAGCCGGTCGAAGGCCTCGCGCATCGCGCGATGCTGCTCCGGGGTCTCGGCCAAGAGCATGTTCTCGCCCGCCTTTTCCATTTGGCGATCGATTGTGGCCAACTCCGCCCGTTTCCGCTGAAGTTCATCGGACGGCTGTTGGCGGTGAATCTCCCGCTGGGCCAACTCTCGCAGCCGTTCTTCCACCCTTAACCGCGTCGATGGCAGCAGCATGCGCTGCCGGATGCAACTCAGGACGAACCGCGCGGCCGTGGGGCCATCCACATGATTGTGGTCGCACAACGCCCCATGGCTTTGAACGTACGCGCCGCATGTATACCGAAACGACCCGTTGTACGGGCTCCGGTACATTGGCCACTTACAGGCGATGTCGAAGATCCGACCGCCCAAGGGGTTCTTCGTCGGATCGTGGGAACGGGGCTTACCTCGCTGCGTGCCGCCGCGGGCATCAAGATCGGCAAGGAGCCGCTTGTGGCGTTCTACATCCACCACCGGTTCGAAGCCGGCTGGCGCTGTAATCCACGTTGCCTCCGGGTTGCGGATCACCTTGGCCTTATCGTCCTCCCGAAAATCCTTCTCCTCCAGTTCTCGCGGCCCCTGGGGGGAAAACCGCAACTTGTCTCCCATGGAACGCCGCCCAAAGGTCGCGACCGCCACGAGCAAGGGGTTCCGTGCAATATTGACCACCGTCGTTTGGTGCCACACCCCGCTGACCCCGTGCTTCACGCCGCGGTCCTTTGGATAGCGATCGGCGTCGGGCGAGGGGATGCCTTCGGCGGTGAGTTGGGCAGCAACCCGCGAGGCCGGCATCGTCTCTAGCATCGCCAAGATCCGACGGATTACCCGAAGCTCCGGCTCCGCGGTGGGCAACCAAACCACGTGATGGCCCGGCATGCGCACGCGCTCCCCCGCCGCCAGCTCGCGGACTCGCGTTCCATCCTCCTTGACCAGCCATCGGCGGAAGCCATAGGGCGGCCTGCCACCGGTCGAGTACCCCCGTTTCGCCAGATGAAGCTGCGCGTACAAGATCTTTTGGGGGTATTGTTGACGTTCTACGACTTCCCGGCCGAGCACTGGAGGCACTTTCGGACGACCAATCCGATCGAGTCCACCTTCGCCACGGTGCGGTTACGGACCCGGCGCACCAAGGGGAGCGGTTCGAGGATGGGTTGCCTGACCGTGGTCTACAAGCTGATGGAATCGGCCTCGAAGAAATGGAGGTTGCTCAACGGCTCGCCGTTGCTCGGCGAGGTCATCCAAGGAGTCCCGTTCGTGGATGGAATTCGTGCCCAAGAGGCCGCCGCCTGAAAACTCCCCGTACACAACTCTTGACAATATCTCGACGTCGAATGGACCGCACCGCTCCTGGCGGGCGTGTTGTCGCCAAAATGCCATTGTGGGTCAATAGCAATGTAACGATATTTTTGGAACGAGCCATAGTTCTGGGATAGGCTCTAGTTTCGTACCGCATTTGTCTCAAACCGGTTGACACGTTCCGTAGCAGCTTTCTTTGGAAAGTGCAGCGCGGGAGAATCCGGCGACTATTTGTGGCTGAGCGCGTTCTCATCGACGTGATAGATGTAGATCGAGTACCCGGCCATGGCGACCGGACGAAGGCGCAGTAGAGGTACGTAGTCCGAGGTTACGTTCCTTCGGCTTCCCATGCCATCGGGCACAATCCAAGAGAACCCGCGCAGAAGGTTCACGCTCACGGCGTACCAGCCAGGAGTGGGCGTCTGTTCATGGGCGGTGGATCCTGACGCTCTGATCGGCGGGGGAAGGGAGTAGTCGATTCCGGCAAGGCGCGGGTCGATGCAGCCGAAGTAAGCCAGGTAGAACGGCTTTGCCTCCAAATGCCGCGCGAGCCACTGCTTGAGGTAGAGCAGGTCTTGGCCCCAGTCGATGTCGGACTCGGCGAGCCACTCGTGGCCCTCGGTGGGGCCTCCGGCAACCTCGTTGAAGTACGACAGGCTGTGCGGGTACGTGTACAGACCGGTCAGCACTGACCAGCTCAAGCCAACACACGCGATGGCGCTCACGACCTTGTCACCAAGACGAAATGCCTGGCCCGCTTTGGCGGCCAAGAGCACGACCAGCGGCACGACGGGCAAAATGTAGCGGAAGGTCTGCACCGAGTTCGAACAAGTGACGAAGCAAACGATCGCCGCAACGCCGGCCACGATCAAGAGATCGGTCCTCCAATCCGGCGTGAATCTTCTGTCGAAAGACAGCAAGGCGCCGAGCGCCACGAGATAGATCGTGCCCAGCGGCAACTTGACGGCAAGCGCGCAGGGGTAGAAGTACCACCATCCCCCGGGCCGGAATTCGCCCCAAAGATAACTCCACGGCCGACGTTCGCAAAACTGCTGGATCTCGTCGATACCGAGCAAGTAGTCCTTTGGCAACGGCAGCGGGAGGGCCCCGATGAGCCGGGCGGTCTCAGGGGCAAGGCCCAGACGCTCAACGAACTTCTGGCCAATGCGAAAGCGCTCCAGGGGCTCCAATGAACCGTCAAACAGGTAGCCCAAATTGATGACGTAAACGCTCAACGCGAAGAGGAGAAGGAGTTGACCTAGCTCCCGGAGCAACGGTCCACGCGACGTCTGGCGCAGGCTTGGCAATTTCCAGGCGATCCATAACATTGGCCACAAGGCGTAGAGGAGGACCCACACGTACTTCGTCAACTCCGCCAGGCCCAAGGCCAGGCCCGCAAACGCGGACCGCTTTAGCGACGGGGCTCGCAGCCACTTCCAGAAGGTGTAGAAAGCGAGGACTCCCAAGGCGGTCGCCCCCATATCGCCGCTGATGAGCTGCCCGTATCCGATCGCGTTGGGAGAGAATGACCAAAGCGTCAAGGCGAAGTATCCCGACGCCGTCCCGTACAACTCCCGGGCCCAGCGAAAACAGACGTACCCTGCCAAAAGACTGAATGGAATGCAGGCCAGCCGCCCGACAGTCATCAACCAGAAGGAACGCGAGCCGTTGGCAGAGACAAAATCCATTCCGACCGCATGGCTATCGGGCGCGCTATGCCAATCGACCACCGGGTGGGCCCAAATGAGCGGCAAGGCCGCCACGGTTCCCACCAACGGCGGATTGCCGCGATTCAAGTCAAACCGCCCCTGCTGAAGGCGACGCAATCCGCTTGCCAGATGAACCGGCTCGTCGACGGTCGGGGACTGCCGAAAAGCACCCCAAACGAGCAGCGCGCCATGGACCCCGAGGAGCAGCCAAACGCCGCCCTTGCTCCAAGCCCAAGTTGACGACAAGAATGCTCGCATGAAAAGCTCACAGCGAAGCGCGCCGCTCGCACACCGGGTTTGTAGGACGGATTGGCAAACCGTCCTACGCCAACCAACGTCTTCTGCTCTAATCGCTGGAAATCAATCTGCCCAGGCCCAACCGATGCCGCTTGAGGAGAGCAACGAATTCACGCGTGTCAACGCGGCGGACTCTCGTCCTTCGACGAAACGCCGCGGGCGCCCGCCACAACGCTCCCATGTGCCCCGCCACGAAGGCCCAAAGCAGTTTCCCTTTTGGAGCGGCCCGACCCTTTCCATCGCCGCGCACAACGGCGCGCGCCATCAGGGCATAACGGCAAACGCTCCAGAAGGGAACCTCCAGCAGCATTCGCCTCGGGAAGTTCTTCAGGGCCACCAAGTAATGGTTCCGTTCTACGAGGCGCATCTTCAAGGGAGAATAGGGGCTGGACGTCGCGGAGTACTTGTGGTAGACGACCGCGCGGGCCGCCGCCACGGCCTTCCAACCCGCCCAACGCCCGCGAAGCCCAAGATCGAGGTCTTCGCAATACATGAAGAAACTCTCGTCGAACAGGCCGGTCTCGTTGAGCATTTCTCGCCGATAAAGGGCCGCGCACGCGCTAGGCACAAGGATCTCTGTCAACGCATCGTACTGTCCTTCGTCGCGCTCGCCGCGTCCACGGCCTTGGGCCAGCGCGTCGCGCGACATGACCAGACCGCCCGCCGAATCAATCCGCTGGCGATCAAAGAAATCCAGGATCTTCGGCGCTACCATGCCCACCTGCGCGTCGTCCACCGCCGTCCCCACCAGCTCCTCTAGAAAAGTTGGCTCCGCTTGGGTGTCGTTGTTGAGCAAAACGACGTACTCCCCGTCCGACTGGCGGATTCCGATGTTGCTTCCTTTGGCGAAGCCCACGTTTTCCGCGAGGACGACGCAGCGCGCCTGCGGGAACACCGACGCCGCGACGGAAATCGAGTTGTCCACCGAGCCGTTGTCGACCAGCACCACCTCGAAGTCGCGGAACGTTTGCCCGCGCAGCGACAACAGGCAATCCTCCAACAGCGCGGCGCCGTTGTAGTTGACCACGACCACGGAGATCGCCGGCACAAGATCACCTCCCTGGCTGCCATTTCCGAAGTCGCCAAAGCGTCGCCAGCGCGACCATGCCGTCCCAGACGCGGATTTTCTTGCCGGCACGGGCGTCCCTCGGGCAATAATACACCGGGACCTCCGTAATCGCCAACCCGAGGCGGCACGCCTTGGCGGTGACTTCCGGGCAGAACTCGAATCGCTTGCACCTCAGGTCCATCGAGCGCAGCACCTCGGTCGGAAAGACCTTGAAGCAAGTCGCCTCGTCAGTCAATCGCACTCCGTAAAGGAACCGCACGAACCAATTCAGGACCGAGACGCCGAGACGGAATACCCGGAACCGTTGCGGGGCATTCGCTGGTTGAAGGAATCGGGAGCCGTAGACCACCTGCGCGCGACCCGACAACAGCGGCTCGAGCAGCCGCGGATAGTCTTCGGGGACGCATTCGAGGTCCGCGTCCTGGATGATCGTGAAGCGCCCCACCGCGTGCTCCAGCGCGGTGCGAATCGCCGCCCCCTTGCCCCGATTCCGGTCGTGGTAAAGGATCATCAATTCTTTGTTGTTTCCCCACGCCTTAAGTACGTCCCTTGTCCCATCCGTGGAGCCGTCGTCCACCACGATGACCTGCTTCGAACAGGGCGCCGTCAGGGTGCGGCGGATCGCTTCGTCGATCGTGCGAACCTCGTTGAACACCGGCACGATCACGGTCAGAGTGGGCGTTGCTTCGGCGGATGCCGAGGCCAACGAGGATGCACGTTCCGATCTCGCGTCGTGGCGCGCCGCAAGCGGTGCGCTCGCCGCGTCATGCGAAACACTGGGGGCCTCATGGAATCTTGTTGCTAGAAGCGGATCATCCAAAGCTTTCGTCCCTTGTCCCCGGGGCCGAGGCCGGGCTTCTTGCCCGGGCCGGGGGAGCAGTAGAAGATGACGTCTTCGTTCGGCGCGACCCAGATCGGGCCGTCGATGGGGCCGGTGACGGCTGTATCGATGAATCGCACCGGGGCGCCGAAACTGCCGCTTTTCGAATCTTCGAGCGAGAGGAAAAGGCCGTCCTCCGAGTGGCAAAACGCCCGGCGTCCGCCGGCTGAGAAGAAGTACAGCGGCCACGCATTGGCCATCGGGATCCTGCGGGCAAGCTGAAATGAGCTGCGGGGATCTTTTCGTTCGACCATGAAGACGCCACGGGCCTGGTTGGCAAGGTCGACGGTGGCGAACGTCAATCGCAGGTTATCGACAAACTGCGCGCGCAACAGATAGGGCTTGGCGACACCATGCCCAGACGGCTCCCAGCGTACGGGCTCGCCGAACTCGCCGGACGCCGTGGCCCGCCGGGCGTGGAAGAATTGCGGATTGCTGTCTCCGCGAACGAAGATCAACTCCAGCCCATCCGGCGACATCGTCGGGTAGGCCTCAGTCATCCGGGAACGGCACGACCCGATGAGCCGCGGCGTGCCGAACGGGCGAGAGAGGTCCTCGCGATCGGCGATGTAAAGATCATACGCGGTTTCGAAATCGGGCATCGCCGCGTAAACGATGGTTTTCAAATCCGGCGTGAGCCATGGCGAATAAGCGGGATCGATCGCTTCCAGGCCAGGAACGGGTTTCGGCACGCGCGCCTCAAGGCCGGGGACCGACGGGGCCGTGGGGCGGGGGGCGAGCACCGCCGCAAGCCACTCCGGATCACCAGGTTGAGCGACCTTTACGGCCGACTTCGGGAATCGCGCCGGTCTTCGATGCGACCACGCTTCGTAAAGTACGACGGCCAGCACCATCACGACCATGGCGCCGACGACGAGCAAACTCCGGAGGCCGGGCTTTCGGACTGTCCATGCGAGTGGCTTCGCCGGCGGCGCCGCCGCCCTTGGTTCCGCCTCAGTGGACGCCGCGGGAGGCGCCACTTGGGCTGCGCGGAACAGTCCGATCACGTCCCGGGCCGCGATCCACTCCTCGCTGAACTCGCGGCGCACCCGGTCGTCCTCCGTCAGCGTGCCCTTCGCGACCATCTCGGCCAGGTCCTGGAATCCAACCGGCCCCACCTCCTGATCGAACAGCTTGTAAAACCATCGCGACGCCATGACACCGTCCTTTCGAGTGCGCCGACTCGTCGCCGCTTTCTTTTCGCGAAACGAACAACACCCTTCGGCCGCGTGACCGCTCGCCGCATTTTTCATCCTTTTCGAAATCCACAGCGGCACCAAGTCGCCGCACTCCAAGGCCTCAGTAGTCCCCGGCCGACAACTTCACCTGGGCCAAGGGGCCGCGGATCAGCGTGCCTTGCGGGCTGGCTAGCGCCGCGTACACGGCCCCGTCCACCTGGTCGGAGAGCAACTGCAAGTGCCCGTCCGCAAACGCCACGTGGACTCCCCCGGCGTGCAACGAGGAAGGCCAGGGGGCCTCGCCCTCCGCCTGGTCCAGCGACGCGTTGATCGCCTCCCGCCGCCAAGGATCTGAGGTACGGTCGTTGGCCCGGCGGTAATCGACGCTTCCCGCAGCGCAGGAGCGGTTCGCGCACACGTAGGCACTCACGAAGAAGCTGTTGTTGGTTGGCCACGGCGTGGCCCAGCTCGTCCCTTGGAGAGGATCGTACCCTGCGCGGACGTTCTCACTGAGCATGATGGTGTTGGACGCCCCGTCGAGAATCGAATCGCCCGTGTGGTGCCGGACCGTCCCCTTTCCCTCGGGCCAGTTCTCTACGAAGAACAGGCTGGTTTGATAGAAAAGCCTCTTGTCCGTGGGGTCCCCTGGTGCGTTGGCCGGGCAAGCAACGCCGTCGCCGCTGAAATCCATCGGCGCCAGCGTTGGGGTGGTCCATGCGTGAAACGACACCGGGCAGTCGAGCACCGGCTGGCCGGTGGTCCACGCAAATCCCGAGTTCACCACGTAGCTCAGATTGCCCTCACCCGGCACTGCCGTGAAATCGTCCGGGCAAACCAGGATCGGAATGGCGAGCCTGGTCAGCGGGGAGTTGGCGGGATCGTTGTGGGGCAGGTCCCACTTCCACTCCGCCGCGACGTCGCCCCGCTCCAGCCAGGGCAACAAGGTGACCACCCAGCTATGGTACTGCTGCGGGCCCACGATGCTGAAGTATCCCGACGCCGGGAACCGCCGCTTGGCCGAGACCGTCGAGAGCATGGCCAAGCTCACATTATGCAAGTTGTTCATGCACTGCGCCCGCCGCCCCGCCGCACGCGAGTTCATCACCGCGGGCAACAACAGCCCCATCAGCATTCCAATGATCGTGATGACCACCAACAACTCGACGAGCGTAAACGCCGCCTCCCCGTGCCCGCGCGCGGAAGACGGCTGTAGGTTGGCTCTCCGAGCCGCCCGTTGTGTCTTCCCTCTCCCGCGAGCGGGAGAGGGGCAGGGGGTGAGGGGAGTGCCCGACCGCAATCCGGCCCGAACCCACCGATCGTCCGCGCCAGTCTTCATACCCCGCTCCCCGATCTACTCCCGCCGCTTCAGCCTTCGCCGTACAATCGTCCCCAGCCGAATGCCAATCGCTCCCGTGATGGCCAGCACGAATACCGTCACTCGAACGACAAACTGATCTGTCGAAACCGCCGGCCCATTGGACCAGGTCACAACCGGCACAAGCACCACCGTCGTCCAGCAGAAAAACTCCGCGAGAAACCACGCATCCATCAACTCCTTTCGCCGCATCTGCCCGTTCATGATACTCTCCCAAACCGCGCTGCCGAACCATGAGACGCGCATTCAGCAGAGGGCCAGGGAACTTCCAACCTTCTTAACCGATGCCCCGCCGAAATGTCGATCCCCAAATTCAGCAATTCTTCGCGGATCAAGGGCTGGGTGACATGGTTCTGGTAATCCTGGTAAAGGACGTAGCTCCGCGCCGTCGGCCCATTGGCTCCCGCGATCACCGCCATGATGGCGATGACCAGGACACTGCTGAGCGGATGCCGCCGATTGATGCTGGAGCGTGGATCCTCCAATTGATCGAAGTGCCGTAAAACCTCCTCGATGTCCATCCTTGAGGAATTTGCCATCGCCAGTTTCCTCCCCCGGGGTGTGTATAAAAGTGGGATTCACTCACGATGGTATAGCAGAGACCTCACGGTGACGCAACCTTTCCCAGTCTACCCGCATTACCCAAAAGTGCGCGCTGGCCCTGGTGTGCTTACCGTTATCCACGTGGCGTCGATGCCCGAAACAGTCGCCTGCCAAACAAGATCAGCAACACCCCAGGGATACCCACGGAGACACAGACCGCAAGCGGGAACAGGGAGCGAGAGCCATTCAGGGCGTCTAAATCCGGTTCGGGGAAGCCGTACCCGGACAACCGGAAGATTGCGGGATCGTTCGGCGCGCGCTCCCAGCCGGTGTAAACTGCTTCCTCCCGGACCACGTCACCCTTAGGGG
>Ga0101944_10000231_pt1 | contig 181153 bp, 131 predicted proteins | sample DewCreD2012metaG_FD_75245 | JGI IMG/M metagenome (GOLD analysis project Ga0101944, IMG submission 75245) | Hot spring sediment bacterial and archeal communities from British Columbia, Canada, to study Microbial Dark Matter (Phase II) - Dewar... ...
GCGTCCTGGAGCCGTGGCCGGCCGGTGTTCCGGGAACGGGCGGCTCCGAGGCGTCCGTCGGTTTGCACGGGGGCCGAAGGCACCCTGCATGTGGTGTTCGCGGCGGGGATCGCCGGCAAGAACACCATCCGGTACCTTCGCGGTTCGCCGCAGGGCGACCGGTGGGATCAGCCGCGGGTGCTCTCCCCGAAGACCGGACGGTTCGCCGATCCTTGCCTCGTGCGTTCAGGTTCAGGTCGGTTGCATGTCGTGTGGGCGGATGAGTCACAGAAGTGGTCGCGGATCTACTACCGGTTCAGCGACGATGACGGGATCACCTGGCGTGACTGGGATGACATCGCCGTGCGGGGACCGGGCGCATCAGCGGAAACACCGTGAGCATCATATGCATACCGGCGGCGTTCACACTCGCTGCTGCGGCTTGTGCGCCGTTGTACGCGGTGTTCGCGCCTTCACGGGGAAGTTGCGCCGCACCGGCGCTGGCCGCCGGGGGGATGGCGCTTCACGTCGTGTGGCTGGATGATGCAGGTGGCCGCATCGCCGTCCGCTACCGGCGCAGCGCCGACGCGGGGAAAATGTGGGAGGCGCCGGTGGATTTGACACCGGAGCCGTGGCGGCGGAGCTTCCCGCCGTCCATCGCTGTTTCACGCGGTATGGTGCATGTCGTCTGGTGCGAGACCGGCCAGAATCCGGCAGGCGAGATCGTCCACCTGCGCAGTGTGGACGGTGGAATGTCATGGGAGCAGCCGCGGGTTCTTGAGTTGGAGGCCGGGGGAGCGGGGTTTGTTTCGGTCGCCACGTGGTCTCGGTCGGTGCACGTGGCGTGGGTGGATCGCGTGGGACGGTTGCACTTCATGGGTAGCGGCGACGACGGTCTGACGTGGCGTCCCGCGATGGTGATAGGACGACGCCAGCAGGAGCACGATTGTGCAGCGGCGCCCCGGGTGCACGCCGACGGAGAGGTGACGTACCTGTGGACGGACGTGCGACAGGATTACCCCGGGATGCGTGCGTGGCTGGGAGTCGTGCCTGTGTTTACCGGCAGGATCGCGACGGTGACTGCAATTGATGCGCGTTCCAGCGTCGACGGCGGTGTCCGATGGGACGCCGGCGCGCCGCTCGTCAAGCAGGCGGTGGATCGGGCTGCGCCGGTCGAATTCCGGTATCCAATCCTGCTCTCAGAGCGCCGCCGGCGGGTGTTGGTGTGGGCGGAACGATCCGGCGCCGACAGCGGGCGGATGCGCTGGATGATCAGCGAGAACGGCGGGCGCACGTGGGCGGCCGAGGGGGGGATTCCTGCGGGCGGTGCACCCCGGCGGCCGTCCGCGGTGCTGCGCGACGGCATTCTGTACGCCGTGTGGAGCGCCGTCAGGGGATCGTCGGCCACCCTCCGGACTCTCCGCCTCGGATGCCGGGACAATGAATACGAAATCGCGGAAATCGCAGCCGGCGGTCCACGCACCGTGGATCCGTCCCTGGCGGTGACCGACGATGGAACGGTGCACGTGACGGCCTGCGAGGAGCGGGACGGGTTTGGGACGCTGCGGTACTTCCGCAGCGTCATGGAGAGAACGTGGGAAGAGCATCGGGAGTGATCCATCGGGTCGCGGGGGTGGTGGTTGCGCTGTACGGCGCATCCATCGGAACCGCCGCCGGAGAGCCCGCACGGTTCGTGGTGCGCATGGACGGGAAGTACGGGTACATGGATCGCGACGGACAGGTGGTCGTTCCGTGTGAGTACGAGGCAGCTGCGGCGTTCAGCGAAGGGCTGGCCGCGGTGAGAAGGGGCGGGAAGTACGGTTTCGTTGATCCGAACGGTGCTCTGAGAATCCCGCCGCGGTACAATGAAACCGGCCGTTTCAGTGAAGGGCTGTGTCGGGTACGCATCGGCAGGAAGTGGATGTACATTGACACGTCCGGTAGGGTGGTGTTGCGCACGCCGTTTTCGTTTGTGTATGATTTTTCATGTGGATACGCCCGGGCCGAGCTGGTTGCAAGCAGAACGGGGTACGTCTGCGAGACGGGGTACGGGTTCATCGACCGATCCGGGAAGGTGGTATTCGCACTCGTCGGCTGCGAGAACGTCGTTCCGCCGGCGGGGTCCGGCGGGGTCGTCGCCTGCATGCGCAGCATCCGCGAGGCGACCTCGGGGACCGAGACCTACTACGCGGAGGGCTACTGCACGCTGCTCGCGGTCCGCTGCACGGGCCTGCTCTGCGGCATGGTGCCGCAGCCGGGGAACTTCAACACGCACGCCTGCCCGGCCGGGACGTATCGCCTCGAGGACAGCCGGACGGTGATGGGGATGACGATCACCTCGCGGAGCTGTCTCGTCCGCTGCACCGACGACCTGGACTGCCGCTGGAACGCCTACGACACGTTCCGTTCGGCGTGCGGGCAATACGAGTGCACGGCGCCGCCGGGGGCGCCCGGCGAGCGGGTCTGTCTCGACGAGCGGCAGTATTGATCCGGTCGCGGATCTGCCCGGCGTCGTTCGCCGCCGGGGCCGCCCCCCACGTCCGACTCCCGGAGTTCCTGCCGGTCGAACACGGCGGCGACCGCCCGCGGGGCGACGCCGGCCGGCCGCGGCCGCGTGCAATCGGGCGGGCGACCGGGGTAGACTCGCCGCCGTCCCGTTGCGGGTCGGCGCCGGCCGCCGAGGGGCGTTCCGCCGGCCGCGCGGGAGGACGGGCGATGCGCGACGGAGCGACGGGCGGCAGGCCGATGTTCTCGAGCGGTTATCCGGTTCCGGTCGCGGAACGGTGGGCAGGCGAGGTCGGGCGGCGGTGATGGAGGAGGGACGGACCGGCTGCGGGGCGCGGCTGCGGGGCGGCCTGGAACGTCTGCGCGCCGCCGTCGCCCCATGGCGTCACGGCGCGCGCTGGGAACTGCTGCTCGGCCTGCTGGTCCTGAGCCTGCTCGGCTACAGCTGGATGTACGCCGACATCACCGTTCCCAACGAGCGGACGCGGGCGTACCTCGTCGTTTCCATCGTCGATCACGGGACGCTGTCGATCGACCAGGCGGTCGAGCGGTACGGGCCGGTGAACGACTGGGCGAGGCGCGACGGCCGCTACTACACCGACAAGGCTCCCGGCACGAGCCTGCTCGGCGTGGCGCCGTACTGGATCGCCCGGCGGTTCACGAAGGCGGAGGACTGGAAGATCGCCGAAGTGATCAACCTGATGCGCACGTGGGTCATGCTGCCCGTCGCGCTCGTCGGATTCTTCTGGATGCGGCGCCTGCTGCGGCGGCTCGGCCAGGCCCCCGCGGTCGTCGACCTCGTTTCGCTGGCCTGGACGCTCGGGACGGCCGCCTTCCACTACGGCACGGCGTTCTACGGGCACCAGATCGTCGCGGTCTGCCTGGTCGGGGCGCTGGACCTGGTGTTGCGCGCGGAGCAGGCGGTGGAAGGCGGACCGCGATCTCCGCCCGCGGCGGGGGCGGCGGTCGAGGCGCCGGCGGGCGCGGTCGGCGCGTCGCCGCCGGGCCCGTGGCGGGGGTTCCGGCTGCCGCTGTTCGGCGCCGGCCTGCTGGCGGGGCTCGCGGGCCTGACCGAGTACCAGGCGGGGATCCCGGCCGCGCTGCTGGCGTTGTACGTCGTCAGCGGTCCGCTGCGGCGCCGGCCGACGGCGACGGCGATGCTGGTGCTGGGCGCGCTGCCGTTCGTCGTGCTGCTCTTCGGCTACAACACCCTCGCGTTCGGCGGCCCGTTCCGGCTCTCGTACCAGTTCCTGGTCGATCCGGGGCTGCGGGAACTGCACGGCCAGGGGATCGGCGGCGTCGGGGCGCCGCACGCGTCGTACCTGTGGGGCGGGCTGTTCAGCCTGCACCGCGGCTTCTTCACCACCTCGCCGATCCTGCTGCTGGCGCTCCCGGGGCTGGTGCTGCTGGCCCGGCAGGGCCGGCCGCGGCTGGCGGCCCTGTTCGGCGCGGCGCTGCTCTACTTCTTCGCCTTCATCGCCGGGACGAAGATCTGGCACGGCAACTGGTCGTTCGGCTCCCGCCTGCTCGTGCCGGTGATGGGCTGGGCGATGGTGCCGGCGGCGTTCTGCGCGGCGGCGCTGCGGCGCTGGCGCACCGCCGACGCGCTGGCGCGCGGGCTGGCCCTGGCCGGGTTCGCGTACCACCAGGCGGTCCACGCGGTGTTCCCCGAGCTGCCGGACAATGCGACCAACCCGGTGCTCGATGCCGTGCTGCCCGCGCTGCGCGGCCCCCACGTCTCGCCGAACCTGGCGACGCGCCTGCTCGGCTGGCACGGACGGCTCAGCCTGCTGCCGCTGCTGCTGCTCGCCGCGCTGGCCGGCGCGGCGATGCTGCGGGGCGCCGGGGAACGGCGCTCGTGGGACGAGCGGGCCGGGTTCGTCGTCGCGGCGTGCGGCACGGCGCTCGTCCTGGCGCTGATCATCCTGATCCACAAGCCGGGGTGGAACCCCGGCGACGTGAAGTGGTTCACCGACTGGCTGGCCCATCTGGCGGAAGTCGAGGACGCCGTACGGTAGCGCGACGGCGCGACGCCCCGCGGGTCGAACAGGGCGCTGCCGGGGGCGCGGGCCGCGTCCGTTCACCGGACGGTCGGGGTTGTCCCGGCGTCTTCCGCGTCCGCGGTCCGGACCGATCGCAGCACGGCATCGAAGCAGAAATGGCGCGCGCCCGCGTCCTCGGCGCGGATCGAAACCACCAGGTCGCGCGGGGCCCCCTCCGGCACGGCGAGTTCCACCGCGTGCCACTCCGCCTCGTTCGGCGCCTCGATCCGCCGCAGCAGCACGTGGCCGGCCCGGACGACCACTTCCACCGGCCCGCCGTTCCTGGCCGTCGCGGCGGCGTCGGTGAGCCCGTAGCGGAAGGTGAACGTCGGCTCGACCCCGACCAGCGCGTCGGGGAAGGTCAGCTCGATCGTCGCCTGTTCGCCGAGCGGGTGGGCCCAGATCGCCTGGCGCGGCTGGCCGCCCAGCTTCTCGCGCGTCTTGCGGATTTCCTGGTACGGCTGCGGCCCGCAGACGAGCGGCGGGCCGTCGCCGCGGCGCGCGCAGTCGTACGACTCGCTGTTCTTGGGCAGCACGCGCGCCCGCGCCGTCTCCAGCCGGTCGTGGAGATAGACCAGCCCCGCCGCCCCCGGCGGCTCGAAGAGGTAGACCTCGTAGTGGCCGAACGCGGCGCGCGTGCGCTCCTCGTAGCGGTCCCGGACCTCCCGGAGCTTCCGCTCGTCGCCGTCGCGCGTGCAGTACACGTACCACAGCCGCCGCCAGCCGCCCTCCACCAGTTGCGGCTGGACGGCGGGCAGCGCCTGCTCGAGCCCGTCGAACCGGCGCAGCGACTCGCCGGTCCAGGCGTGGTTGAACTGGAGCACGTCGCCCGGACGGAAGCGGGCGCGGACATAGTCGTGGACCTCGCGGGTCCAGACCGGGTCGCCCGGCTCCGCGACGAGCAGCGCGGAGGCGGGGAGGGCCAGGGCAGCGGCCACGAAGGCGGCATCGAGGGCGAAGGCGCGCCACCACCGGCGCCGCGACGCGCGCGGCGGCCCGGATCGTCGCCCGGAACCGGCGGGTGGCGCCGGCGGCTCGACCGGCGGTGCCGCCGGCTCGACCGGCGGCATGTCCGTCCCGTCCGGCGCCGGGGTTGGCGGCGGGGCGGAAGCGGCGGCGACGGACGACGTCCCGGAAGAAGGTCCGGCCGCGCCGGCCGGCGGGGCGTCCGGACCGGACGGGGAGGGGGCGCCCCCGGCGCCGCCCGGCCGGTCGGGCGGCCGTGGCGCGCGGCGCCGGCGCCACCAGCGGTCGCCGGCGAACCAGCCCGCGATCAGCAGCAGGCCGGCGGCGGTGAGCGCCATCCCGGCTCGCAGTCCCGGCGTGCGGTAGCGCAGGTCGAGCCGGTGCCGGCCCTTCGGCATCAGCACGACGAGCTGGTTCTCGAGGCTGTCGACGCGGCCCACGTTGGAACTCCAGCCGGCGTGGTAGTTCTGGTTGATCCAGACGATCGCGTCGCGTTGCAGATCGACGTCGAGGCGGATCTCGTTGGGGGACCAGTCGACGAGGCGCACCGTGCCGTCGCTCGGGAGGATCACGCCGTACTCGTGGTCCTGCTCCTTGACGCGGGGCGAGCGGGGGATCGAGTTGTTCTCCTGGCAGACGAGGGTCCCGTGGTTGCGGGCGGTGTGGTCGTACATCCGCTTGTAGGTGCCGCGCACCTGCTTGATCGCCGCCGGCGGACGGTCGGCCGGCGGGGGATCTTCCGACCAGACGCGGTACATCGGGTGGGCGTTGAAGATCGCCACGTCGGCGGCCACGCCCACGGCGACGACGGCCGGCAGGAGGACGGCGAGGCGGCGCCGGCGGCCTTCGCGGAACCGGGCGCGGAGCCACGCCTCGCCTTCGGATACGGCGAGGCCGGCGAGGAACGCCAGCGCCAGGGAGGTGAACACGGTGAAGCGGCTCGGCACGCGCAGGTTCTCGAACACCGGCAGCCGGTGCAGCGCGTCCCAGGGGGTGCCGGGGCCGAGGTGGCCGAGGGCGAGGGTCAGTCCGAGCGAGAGCAGCAGCAGGGGGACGCGGGCGCGTCGAAAGCGGAACGCGACCGCGCCGGCGGCGAGCGCCAGGGTGGCCCAGCCGACGTAGTTGCCGTACTCGCCCCACCACCGGTAGTTGTGGAACCAGGGGCGGTCCCAGGCCCAGTCGCGCGAGCGGCCGACGAGGGTGTCGAGCAGCAGGGCGGCGGGGAAGCGGTCGTAGTCGGCGACCGTGCGCGGGTGGGCCGACATGTGCGCCAGGTCGGGCAGCAGCTTGATCGCGGCGACGAGGAAGAAGAACGCGGCGGCGACGCCGAGGGCGGCGAGGGGGCGCCACCAGGCGGCGCGCGGGCGTCCTTCGAGGGGGGTCCAGCCGAGGAGCAGGGCGAGCGCGGCGAGGCCGAGCAGCAGGGCGGTGTAGGGCGCGGGGTAGACGCCGCCTTCCATCGCCATCAGGCCCCAGAACAGGCCGGCCAGCGAGGCCCAGCGCAGTTCGTGGCAGCCGCGGAAGAAGAACAGCAGCACCAGCGGCAGGTAGTAGAACGGCCAGGCCCAGACGTGCCCGCCGGAAACCTGGTGTCCGAAGAACCCGGAGCAGGTCCAGAGCACCGTGCCGAGGAACCGGCCGGCGCCGCGCACGCCCATCGCGCCGAGCAGCGACCACATCCCGAGCGCCGAGATCAGCGCGTGGAGGAACACGGCAACCTTCTCGCCGTCGGCGGGACCGAGCAGCAGGGGGAACACGAGCCAGGGCGACCAGACGTGGGCCTGCGTGTTCGCCGCCAGCACGTTGCCGCCGCACGAGTACGGGTTCCACTCGGGAAGCTCGCCGAAGTCGAGGATCGTGCGCCGGGCGACCGCGTCGAGCTGGTGGAAGTAGCCCCAGTCGCCGAAGCCGTAGCGGCCCCACTGGAGGAAGAAGGGGAAGAAGAAGCCGACGACGGCGAGCAGGGCCAGGACGAGCCAGCCCCGACGTCGCAGGAACTCGACCAGCACCCGGGATCCGTTTTCCGGCAATCGTCCTCCGCCGTCCGGCGGGCGCGGAATCTACGCCGCCCGCCGCGCCGTCGCAAGACGCCGGGCGCCGCCCGGATCGCGGTCTCAGCTTTCCAGCCGCAGGCGGCGCAGGAAGATGCCGGGGAGGTCGAGCAGCGCGCGGGCGGGCAGCGAGCGGGCCAGGCCCCAGGCCCGGCGCGGGTCCAGGTAGAACCGCAGCATGGTCCGGCGCCGCAGCCGGTTGATCTCGTCCACCGACGCCTCGGACAGCGTCTCGAACCGGGCGCCGTAGAAGCCGTCGAGCGGCTCCTCGGGGACTTCCACTCCCCGTTCGCGCGCCCGCTCGGCCAGCCGCGTGCCGGGGAACGGCGTGGCGACTCCCAGGTTGAACGAGAGGAACGGCGAGTCGACGATGAAGTCGGCGGTCTGCCGCATCTCGTCGAGGGTCTCGCCGGGGAGGTTCAGCATGAACAGGCCGTGCATGTGTATCCCCAGCCGCCGGCCCGCGCGCACGACCCGCCGGACGTGTTCCAGGTCCATGCGCTTGTCGATCAGCGCCTGCATGCGGGGCGCGGCGGTCTCCACGGCGATCGCCAGGTAGTTCGTGCCGGCCCGCCGGAGCCACTCGAGCTGCTCCTCGTCGAGCAGGTCGCCGCGCATGCCGTTGGGGAACGACAGCCGCGCATCGAGGCCGGCGTCCACGATCCCCCGGCAGATCTCGATCACGCGCTCCCGCCGGAGGTTGAACGCGTCGTCGACCACCTCGAACTCCCGCACGTCCCACCTCCGGCGGAGCAGCTCCAGCTCGGCGACGAACGAGCCGGCGCTGCGGGCCCGGTAGCGGCGGCCGAAGATGTTGTGGCAGTACAGGCAGCCGAACGGGCAGCCGCGGGACGACATCACCGTCATGTAGCGGCCGGCGCCGGTGCGCGCGAAGCGCGGCCGCCGCGCGAACGCGTCGAAGTCGACCAGGTCGTAGGCCGGGGTCGGCAGGCGATCGAGGTCGTCCGCGAGCGGGGCGGAACCGGCGCACGAGACGCCACCGTCCGTGCGGTGGGCGACGCCGGGGAGACCGGCGAGCGTCTCGCCGGCCGCCAGGCGCCGGACCAGCCCGGCGACGGACGCCTCGCCCTCTCCGAGCAGCGCGGCATCGAGTTCGGGGATCCGTTCCAGCACGGCGGGCCCGAGCGCCGAGGCGTGGGGGCCGCCGAGCACGACGCGGGCGCCGGGGGCGGCGCGCCGGGCCGTCGCCGCGGCGAGGCGGGCGGCGCGGCTCTCGTGCGTCAGGGCCGAGATCCCCACGATGTGCGGCCGGAACTCGACGCAGGCCCGCGCCAGGTCCGCCTCGGGCCGCCCGGTCAGCCGCAGGTCCAGCAGCCGCACCTCGGCGCGCGCCTCGGCCCGCAGTACCGCCGCCAGCGACAGCAGGCCGATCGCCGGCGAGACCTGCGGGTAGTCGCCGTTCGGCCGGCTCTTGACCAGCAGGACCCGGGGGTCGCCGGCGGGGGTGGAAGACGGCATCGGGCTGCGAACTCCTCCGGCGGACGCGCGCGGCGGGCGTCCTCAGCGCTTCCGGGCGGACGACGGGCGGGCCGCCGCCTTCTTCGCCGGGGCCGTCCGTCCCCCTGGCCGCCGGTCCTTCGGCCTTCCCGGCGCCGCCGGCCCGCTCCGCCCGGACGCGGGGGGCCGCGCGCGCGAGGGCCGCGGGAAGAACTGGCAGTCCAGCCGCAGGCATTCGGCGTTGCGTTCGAAGTGCGTGCAGACCACCGGTTGGGCGATCGGGAGCCGGACGCCGAAGGTCTCGGCGACGAAGTCGGCGGTTTCGATCAGCGCGAGGAACGCGCAGCGCTTGCAGCAGCGGGGCCCGCCCGCCTCGGCGACGCGCACCAGGGCCCGCGCCGTCGCCAGGTTGCTCCTGCGCCACTCGACGCGCGAGAGCGGCGTCGCGCCCGTCAGGGCGCTGACAAAGACCCCCGCGCCGACCGCGGCGACGCAGTCGCCGTGGGTGCCGCCGAGGCATCCGGTGAGGCCTTGCGAGCGGCGGCGGGCCTCGCGCAAGCGGGTCGGCAGCGACTCGCGCTCGCCGGTCGCATTGGCGTGGGCGGCGAGCAGCACGGCGGGGACGAGGAAGTGGTGTTCCGGGCCGTGGAGCTTGACCGCCGGGTGGAGCATCAGCCGGCGCGCCAGCGCGGCCGGGTCGCGTTCGGTGGTCGCGGCGCACACCGCCGCGATGTAGTCCTCCGCCGGCACCGCCCGGCACCGCTCGCAGACCGCATGGTCCGCCTCGCAGATCTCGCGCGACTCGAACGTCGCGCCGCACAACGCGCACGCGACGGCCCGGGAGGCGCGACCGACGCGCCGCGGGCGGCCGCAGAACACGCACCCCTCGTCGGGTTGCATCCCCGCCATGTCCGGGAGCGAACCACGCCCGCCGGGCGGGGTCAAGCCACGCCGGCCGCACACATCCCGATGCCCCTGCCGGCGCTTCGCGTCGCCGGCGCAAGGTCCCCGCCGCGCCCGGCGGATGATCGCCGGGCCTCGCGGCCGAACGCTCCGGGGGGATCGCCGTGGCCGCTGGCATCCCTTCGCGCAGCGGCGTATTCTCGACGACGCCGCTCGACGAACGACGGAGGGCGAGGAGATGAACGGCAGTCCGACGGGCCGACGACGTTCGCGGCGCTTCCGCGTCCCGTGCGCCGCCCGGGTGCTTGCCGCCGCGGCCGCGCTCGGTGCTGCGGCCTGCGGGGCGCCGGCGCGGGACTGGGGCACGCCTCCCCCGCCGCCGCCCCCGCTCGCGCCGGCTGGGTCGGGCGAGGAGGCAGCCGTGGCGGCGGATGCGGGGGTTCCGGCCGCGCCGGAAGCGGTCGAGGAGTCCGAGCCGACGCCGGCCGCGGCGGAGCCGGTCGATGCCGAGCGGCGCGCGGCGGTGGCACGCTGTGCGAGATGGGTCGAGCGGGACGATCGTCTCTACCGCGCGGCGTCGTGGGCGGAGGTCGCGACGGGCCCCGAACTCCCCGGTCGGGTGACGCTGGCCGCGCACGTCGCGGCCGTGTGGGACTGCGGCCCCTGTCCCCGCGGCCACCACTGCGAGCCGTGCGCGACCCGCGTGGTGCTCCAGCCGTTCGAAGGTGCGCCGGACGACGACGCGCTGACGGTCTTCGGGACGGCCGTCGCGGGCGAGTGCCGCACGGCCTACCTGGCGCTCCGGCCGGGCTACTCCCAGCATCGCGGCACCGCCGTCGACTCCGACCCGCGCGCCGGCGCCGCATGGCTCGAGGCGTCCGAGCCGGCACCGGCGGGCGCCTGCGCGCCCGAAACGCCGGGACCGATGGCGGACGCCTCGTGCGACGGTGGACCGGTCGGCGAAGGCCCGGCGCCGGTCGACGCGGAACTCCTGCCGACGCCAGTCATGCTGGACGACGCCGAGCAGCTCCGGCGTGCCGAGGTGCTGTTCGCCAGGGGCGACTGGGCGGCGGCGCGCGACCGGTACGTCCGCCTCGCCCGATCGCTGCTGGCGAGCGACCCGGCGACGTGGTGGTTCGCGACGTACCGCAGCGGTTCATGCGCGCTGCACCTCGGCGACGCCGTGCCGGCCGTCGAGCAACTGCGCGCGGTGTTGACCTTCCGCTGCCGCGAGGAGCCCGGCTGTCCGGCGCTGCGCCTGCGGGCGGCGGCCGACCTGGGGCGCGCGGCGGCGCGGCTCGCGCAGAACGTCGAGGAAGCCGAGACGCTGTGGACGGGCGCGACCACGGACGCCGAGACGGCGGCGGCGTTCGAGGCGCTGGCGGCGGCGTGGGAGGACGCCGGTCGGGAACGGGACGCGCGGGCGGCGCGCGACCGGGCGGCGCGGGTGCCGCGGGCCGGGCCGTAGGACCTGCGCCGCGCGGACGACGCGGCATTTCGGCCGGCGCGCGTGCCGCGGCGCGCTGCGCCGTCGCGCCGGGGTATCGGCGTGCGGGCGGCCGGACCCCGCGGCGGGGCCGGTCGAGAGCGTCGACATCCGGTCGCGGGTTGCCTAGGATGCGCCCCGCCATGAAGGACCGGGACGACGACGGGTTCGGATTGCAGGAAGGAAACGAGGACTTCGGCGCGCTGCTGGCGGAGTACGAGCAGGCGGGGAGTTTCGTGCCCCGGCGCGAGGGGCCCCAGCCCGGCGACGCGGTGCGGGGACGGGTCGTGTCGATCGGCAAGGAGACGGTCCTGGTCGATCTGGGGCTCAAGGCGGAGGGGATCCTGCCGCTGGCCGAGGTTCAGGACGCCGACGGCCGGGTGCTGGTCGAGGTCGGCCGGGAGATCGAGGCGAAGGTGGCGCAGGTCGACGGCCGGCGGGGGAGCCTGCTCCTGCGCTGCCGGCTGGGTCGCGGCGTCGTCGGCGCCGACGAACTGGCGGAGGCGCACGCGGCGGGGGTGCCGGTGCAGGGGACGGTGACCGGGGTCAACAAGGGCGGGGTCGAGGTTCAGGTGTCGGGGGTGCGCGGCTTCTGCCCGATCTCGCAGTTCGACCTGCGCCGCACCGAGGACGCGTCGCCGTTCATCGGGCAGAAGCTGACGTTCCGCATCACCAAACTGGAACCGGGACCGCGCGGGCGGATCGCCAATCTGGTGCTCAGCCGCCGCAGCGTCCTGGAGGAGGAGGCGCGGCGGCTTCGGGAAGAGGCCCGCGCCCGGTTGCAGGAAGGCGACGTGGTCCGCGGCAAGGTCACGCAGCTCCGCGACTACGGCGCGTTCGTCGATCTGGGCGGCGTCGAGGGGATGCTGCACGTGAGCGAGATCGGCTTCGCGCGCGTCACGCGGGCCGGCGACGTGCTGTCCGTCGGGCAGGAAGTGGAGGTGCAGATCCTCCGCATCGAACGGAGCGACGACCCGCAACGCGGCGACCGCATCTCCCTGTCGCTCAAGGCGCTGGCCCGCGACCCGTGGGACGAAGCGCCGCAACGGTTCGGTCCCGGCACGCGGGCGACCGGCAAGGTCGTGCGCGTCGAGAGCTTCGGCGCGTTCCTGGAGCTGGAGCCCGGCATCGAGGGGCTGCTGCACGTCGGGGAACTCGCACAGGGCAAGCCGATCCGGCACGCCCGCGAGGCGGCGAAGGTCGGCCAGACGTTCCCGGTGGTCGTGCGGGAGGTCGACCCGGAGCGCCGGCGCATCGCGCTGGAACTGGCCGACGTGGAGGAGGAGGACGGGCGGGCCTACGCCGCGTCGCTCGCCGGCCGGCCGCTGGACGACGGCCCCCGCGACACGCTCGGAGACCTGCTGCGCGCCCGCAAGGGAGGGAGCTGAGGCGTCGTGGCGGCGACCGTGTCCGCGCCGCCCGGTCCGCGGGTGCTCGCCGTCCTGCGGCGCCGTTCGTACCGGAGCTTCCGTCCGGACCCGCTCCCGGCAGAGACGGTGCGGGCGCTGCGCGACGTCGTTGCGTCGGCGCCGTCCGTCGAGGGGCGTCGCTCGGGCCGCGTCCTGGTCGTGGACGAACCGGACGCGGTGCGCCGCATGCCGCGCGCCGTCACCGCCGGCCTGGTCGGCAAGATCAATCCCTGGCTGCTCCGCTCGAACCCGCCCGTGTTCCTCATCGTCACCGGCGACTCGCGGTCCGGCCTGCGCGACGGCGATCGGCACTGGTACAACGTCGACGGCGCCGTCGCCGGACAGCTCGCCGTGCTCGAGGCGACGGGACGCGGCGTCGGCTCGTGCTGGGTGGCGGGGTTCCACGAGCGGTCGGTGGCCGAGGCGGCGGGGCTGGGGGAGGGCGAGCGGCCGCTGGCGGTGATCCCCGTCGGGCATCCGGCCGTCGGCCCGGACTCCGGCGGATCGTGGCTCGGCCGCGGCTGGGACGCGGCCGCGCAAAGGGTCCTCTCCGGCCGCCGCAAACCGCTCGAACGGATCGCGCACCGCGGACGCTTCGGCGTCCCATTCGTCGCCGGCCGGGTCCCGTGGGCGGCGCGCGGGGTACAGGGGGACGAGCACGCCGTCTGGCCGGGCCTCGGTCCGCTCCGCCCGGCCGGCGGCTTCACCGGTGAGCCGGTCGACGAGTCCCGTCTCGCCGCGCTGCTCGAGTGCGCCCGCTGGGCCCCCTCGGCGGAAAACTCGCAGATCGCCCGCCACGTCGTCGTCGAGGGACGGACGGCGACCGCCGCGCTGCTGGCCGCCGCGTTTCCGGATGCGGCGTTCGAAGGCGACACGCTTCCCCCGCTGGTCGTCGTGGGTCTCGCCGCGCCGTTTCCGATCCGCGCCCGGACCCGCGAACAGCCGTTCTTCCTGATCGACGTGCCGATCGCCGTCACCAACCTGCTCGTCGCCGCCGGGGAACTGGGCCTCGGTTGGCAGGCCGCGTTCCGCTTCGAACACCGCGCCGTCGCCGCGCACCTGGGTGTCCCGGACGACCACCGCGTCGTCGCCCTCGCTGCGCTCGGCTTCGCCGCCGAACCTCCCGCCCCCGGCCCCCGTTCGCCGCTCGACCAGCTTCGACCGCCCGAACAGGCCGGCGGCGCCGCGAGGTCTTCCTGATGCGGCACGACGTCACGGCTCGGGTCCGGTGGCGGTGCCGCGCGCGAACCGCGTGCCGCCCCGGCCGGGGGGTGTACTCCGGGCGCAGCCGGTCTGGCGTGCGGCGGCGGTTCTGGTAGGCTGCGGCCGCCGCGGACGGCGGCGCGCCGGGCGGTTGCGGCCGCCGGCACGGCGAAGGCCCGGACTCGGGAGGCGGCGGCCGACGACCCGAGGCGGGGAGGGAGGCGCGGGATGTCCGACAACGAGACGGAGAAGGACTCCGGCCCGGCCTGCGCGGGCGACGGAGGAGACCTGGCGCGGGTGGTCGAGGCGTTGTGCGGGACGGGCAGCGGGTTCGAGATGCTGCGCGGTCCCGGACGGCGCGGCGTGCTGCCGTCGGGGGAGGTCGTCGTCCGGGCGTTCGATCTGCTGCGCTCGGTACTGTTCCCCGGCTACTTCGGCGTTTCCGAGGTGACGGCGGAGAACCGCTGCTATCACATCGGCGCGACGCTCGACCGCGTCCAGAAGATCCTCCAGGAGCAGGTCTGGCGCGGGCTGTGTTTTGCGTGCGACCGGACGGGGGAGTGCGACGCGGATTGCGAGGCGCGGGCGCGCGAGATCACGCGCGGCTTCCTCGGCCGGCTGCCCGAGGTGCGGCGGCGGCTGGCGACCGACGTCCGGGCGGGCTACGAGGGCGACCCCGCGGCCACGAGCCCGGACGAGGTGATCTTCTGCTATCCGGGGCTGATCGCGATCGCGGCCCAGCGTCTGGCCCACGAACTGCACCGGCTCGGGGTGCCGATCATCCCGCGGATGATCACCGAGCACGCCCACTCGCTCACCGGCATCGATCTCCATCCGGGGGCGGAGATCGGCGACGCGTTCTTCATCGATCACGGCACCGGCGTCGTGGTGGGGGAGACGACGGTGATCGGGAAGAACGTTCGGCTGTACCAGGGCGTGACTCTCGGCGCCCGCTCGTTCCCGCTCGACGAGCGGGGCAATCCGGTCAAGGGTGTGCCGCGCCATCCGATCGTCGAGGACGACGTGATCATCTATTCGGGGGCGACGATCCTGGGTCGGGTCACGATCGGCCGGGGCGCGGTGATCGGCGGCAACGTCTGGCTGACCTCCGGCGTGCCGGCCGGGGCGCTGGTGAGCCAGGACGACGTGCACAAGGGGGTCTTCGTCCAGCGTCCGGGCGCCTGACGCGGCCGGAGCAGCGTCGAGGCGGAAGGGACTCGACGACTCGGAACCTGCCGGCGCCGGAAGAGTGGTTAGGGTGTCCCTGCACGCGCCGTGAAGGATGGTGCGGCAGACCGGAACCGGCGACCGCCGGTCCGAACCGCGGGAGGGAGGAGAAGATGAACAAGCTGCGCTTGTTGTTGTTGGGCGGGGCCTTGATCTGGTTGGCGACGGCGCCGGCGGCACGGGCCGACGGCGAGGCGGGCGAACTGCCGTTCGTGCAGGGGCGGGCCCTGGCCGAGATCGGCACGCTGATCCCGCTCCGGCACACGATCCAGTTCGGCTCGAACGGCTCGACGTTCGACTACGTCGAGGAGGGGGGACAGGACGTCTGGTTCCCGACCGGCCGGCTCCAGGCGGAGATCGAGTTCGGCCCCGGGCACACCGTCACCTTCCTGTACCAGCCGCTCGACATCCGGACCAGCGTCTACCTGCGCCGGGACATCGTGGTCGATGAGGCGACGTTCCCGCAGGGGTCGGGGCTCGATACGCGCTACGGTTTCGACTACTACCGGATCGGGTACCACTACGACTTCTTCCCCGACGACCCGCAGTACGAGGTTTCGATCGGGGCGGCGCTGCAGATCCGCGACGCGGTGATCAATTTCACCTCGGCCGACGGGTCGATCCGCCGCACGAACAGCGACGTCGGGCCGGTACCGCTGCTGCGGTTCCGGGGCGAGTACGGATTCGACTTCGGGATGTGGCTCGGCCTGGAGGCCGACGGGTTCTACGCGCCGATCAAGTACCTCAACGGCGGCAAGAGCGACGTCGAGGGGGCGATCCTCGATCTGTCGGCCCGCATCGGCTACGCGATCCATCCCGCGTTCGACGTATTCCTCAACCTGCGCTACGTGGGCGGTGGGGCGGAGGGGACGAGCCAGAACGACCCGCCGCCGGGCGACGGCTACACCTCGAACTGGCTGCACCTGCTCGGGCTGACCCTGGGGGCCCGGCTGCACATCCACAACATCCTTTGACGGGGCGGGCGGAGCGGCGGGTGGCGCGCGCCACGGTCCTTGACGGCTCGCGGCCGGCGACGGCCGGCGTTCCGCCCGAACGGGTGGCCGACGCCAACGAGGCGCCGGTGCGCGCCGGAGGTCGCTACGTCCTGTACTGGATGATCGGGGCGCGCCGGACCGGGTGGAACTTCGGGCTCCAGCGGGCGGCGGAGCGCGCGCGGGAGTTCGGGCGGCCGCTGCTGGTGTTCGAGGCGCTGCGCGCCGGCTATCCGTTCGCCGCCGCGCGCTTCCACCGCTTCGTTCTCGACGGGATGCGCGACAACGCCGCGCGGTTCCGGGCGGCCGGCGTGACGTACTACCCCTACGTGGAGCCGGAGGCGGGCGCCGGCCGCGGACTGCTCGAGCGGCTCGCCGCCGAGGCGTGCCTGGTGGTGACCGACGACGTGCCGTTCTTCTTCCTGCCCCGGATGGTCCGCGCGGCGGCCCGGCGGCTGCCGGTGCGGCTGGAACGGGTCGACGGGAACGGGTTGCTGCCGCTGCGGCGGGCCGATCGGGCGTACGACACGGCCCGGTCGTTCCGCGCGCTGCTGCAGCGCGAGCTGCCGTCGCGGCTGCACGAACTGCCCGCGGCCGACCCGCTGGCGCCCGGCGACCGGTCCCGCCGCGCCTCCGTGCCGGCCGACGTCCGCCGCCGGTGGCCGGTCGCCGCACCCGAACTGCTCGCCGGCCGCGCCGGCCTCGGCCGGCTGCCGATCGATCCCGCCGTGCCGCAGGCGCCGGTGCGGGGCGGCCCGGTCGCCGCCCGCGCCGCCCTCGGCCGGTTCCTCGAACGGCTCGACCGCTACGAGGCCGAGCGGAACGATCCGGACCGCGACGCCACCAGCGGTCTCTCGGCGTACCTGCACTTCGGCCATCTTTCGGCGCACGAGGTGTTCGCGGCGGTGGCCGCCGCCGAGCGCTGGAACGAGGGGCGGCTGGGACGGCCGGCCGGCGGCGCCCGCGTCGGCTGGTGGGGGATGGGTCCGTCGGCCGAGGCGTTCCTGGACCAGCTCGTCACCTGGCGCGAACTGGCGCTCAACCGCTGCGCGTTCGACGAGGCGGCCGAGCGGTGGGAGTCGCTGCCGGCCTGGGCCCGCGCCACGCTCGAACGTCACGCCGGCGACCCGCGTCCCCACCTCTACTCGCCGGACGAGCTGGAGCGGGCGGCGACGCACGACCGGCTCTGGAATGCGGCGCAGACGCAGCTCGTCCGCGAAGGCCGGCTGCACAACTACCTGCGGATGCTGTGGGGCAAGAAGATCCTCGAGTGGTCGGCGACGCCCCGGGAGGCGCTGGCCACGATGCTGCGACTCAACGACCGCTGGGCGCTCGACGGCCGTGACGCGAATTCGATCGCCGGCGTCGCCTGGGTGCTCGGCCGCTACGACCGGCCCTGGGGCCCGGAGCGGCCGATCTTCGGCACGGTGCGGTTCATGAGCTCGACGAACACGGCGCGCAAGCTGCGCGTGCGGGAGTTCTTGGGGAGGTACGGGCGATGAGCGGGCGGACGACCGGGGTGTCGCGGGTGGCGGTGACGGGGGCGAGCGGCCTGATCGGCGCGGCGCTCGGCGCGGCGTTGCGCGCGGACGGGTGCGAGGTGCGGCGGCTGGTGCGGGGGACGCCCGGGGCGGACGACGAGGTCGCGTGGGATCCCGCCGCCGGGCGGCTCGATCCCGCCGGCCTGGAGGGGCTCGACGCGGTGGTGCATCTGGCGGGGGAGGGGATCGCGGACGGCCGCTGGACCGCCGCGCGCCGCGAACGGATCCTGCGCAGCCGGGTCGACGGTACGGCGCTGCTGGCGCGGACGCTGGCGGCGCTCCGCCGGCCGCCGCGCGCGCTGCTGTCGGGCTCGGCCGTCGGCTACTACGGCGACCGCGGCGACGAGGTGCTCGACGAGACCGCGCCGTCCGGCGCGGGATTCCTGGCCGAGGTGTGCCGGGCCTGGGAAGGCGCGGCGGAGCCGGCGCGCGCCGCCGGGATCCGCGTCGTGCATCTGCGGACGGGCGTCGTGCTCTCGGGGCGCGGCGGCGCGCTGCCCCGCATGGCGGCCCCGTTCCGCCGGTTCCTCGGCGGGCCGATCGGAAGCGGCCGGCAGTGGGTGAGCTGGATCGCGTTGGACGACGAGGTCGGGGCGATCCGGCACTTGCTGGAGGCGGAACAGGTCGCGGGCCCGGTCAACCTGACCGCGCCGCGGCCCGTCCCCAACGCGGAGTTGGCGCGGGCGCTCGGCCGGGCGCTGGGGCGACCGGCGGTCTTTCGGACGCCCGCCGCGGCGCTGCGCCTGCTCTTCGGCGAGATGGCCGCGGTGCTGCTCGACAGCACGCGCGCCGTCCCCCGCGCGCTCGAACGATCCGGCTACGTCTTCCGGCACCCGGAGCTGGAGCCGTTCCTGGCGAGCGAACTGGGCTGATCCGGCGCGGCGTCAGCGCCGGCGGCCGGCGCGGCGGCGGGCGAGACCGAGGAGCAGGGCGAGGGTCGCGGCGAGCGCCGGCGGCGCGGCGCGCGAGGGGCCGGGCGCGGCGCAGCCGGGGCCGCCGGCGACGCCCGGGGTCACGCACCGCCCCGCGCCGCTGCACCGCATGCCGGCCGGGCACGCGCCGCATTCCCCGCCGCAGCCGTCCGGTCCGCACTGCCGGAACCGGCAGTCCGGCTCGCACGGCACGCAGGTTCCGTCCCGGCACCCGCCCGTACACGGCCGACACTCCGGCTGGCCCCCCGCCTCCGTGCAGTACGACAGCGCCGGACACGGCCGCTCGTCGGTCCAGTCGCCCCACGCCACGAGGCCGTCGCCGCAGCCGTCCGAGACGCCCGAGCAATGCCGCTGCCCCTCGCGCTTCTGGATCGCGGCGCCGCACGCGCCCGACGCGCAGCGCCGCTCGACGATCGGCGTCCGGTCGCAGACGTGATCGGCCGGCAGCCGCCGGCAGCCGTCGCAGCACGGACCGCTGGAACACTCGCAGGTGCAGTCCGTGACCGGTTCGCAGGTCGACGAGGTCCACGAACAGGCCGCGGCCGGGCCGCACAGCTCGCCCCGCTGCCAGTCCTTCCACGGGCCGAGCGCTCCGTCGCAGGCCTCGCTCTCGCCGCTGCAGTATCGGTCGCGGCGGCGGACGCCCACGTCGGCGTCGCAGGCCGTGCCCCACGGACAGCCCCGTTCCTCCGCCGCGTCCGTCTCGCAGACCCGCGTGGCCGGCGAGAAACAGCGCCCGTCGCAGCACGGTCCGGCGGAACAGTCCGTTCCCCCCGGCTCCGCGTTCACCACGCAATGGTTCCACGCCTCGTCGAATCCCTTGACGTGCACCGCGTAGTCCCAGGTGTTGTACAGCCACATCGCCCGCCCGGCCGCCTCGTAGCCGACCAGCAGCACCACGTGGCTCCCGCCCCCTTCGGGGTAGTAGCCGTAGTACACCGGCTTCCAGGTGTTGAGGTCGGCGACGACGTCGTCCGTCCAGCTCACGAAGTCGGAGTCCTCGAAGTAGAACGAGTACCCCAGCTCGCGGGTGTAGCGGTCGAACAGGGCGCGGTCGGCGGAGCAGAAGCCCCAGATCCACAGGCCGACGCCCGAACCCTCGCAGGAGTCGCCGCCGAACAGGTCGAACAGGCGCTGCGTCGCGGCGCGGTAGGCCGCCGGGTCCCCGGCGCCGCCGCCGGGCAGGAGTTTCTCCCACGGACCGGCGCCGGCGTGGCCGTAGTCGTCCCAGTAGGCGAACAGCATCCCGGCCGCGGTCGCCCAGCACGCGCAGTCCGGGCAGGCGTCGTTGGCCGCGCACGACGAGCAGCACCGGCTGCCCTGCGCCCGCGGCGGCAGCACCGTCGTGATGGTCGTCGAATCGGCTCCCTGGAGGAACACCGGCTGGCCGACCGCCGGCGCGGCGACGGCCGCGGCCAGCGCCGCCGCGGCCGCCCAGGCGGGACGGCGGGTCACGGCGCACCTCCGCGGTTCAGCTCGCCCAGCCACAGCGCGGCGTGACGCGCGATCCACCCGGCAGGGTCCTCCGCGTGGCGCCGTCGCGCCAGTTCGCGCCACTCGCCGAACGCCGCGGCCGCGGCGAAGCGCCAGCGCAGTTCCTCCGGCCGCACTTCCCGACCCGCGTGGTGGCTGAACAGCACGCGCTCGCCGCCCGCCCGGTAGTCCACCGCCTCGACCAAGCCGCCCGCGCCGCCCAGCGGATAGACCGCCGCGGGCTCCATGCCGCGCGTCGCCGGCGCCTCCGGCAGCCGGTCGACCGCGATCCAGCGGAACGGCAACCCCTTCACCCCGTCCCGCAGCGGATGCCGGAACGACCAGGCCGAGACGGCGAGCGTGAAGAAGTGGCGCGCCGATCGCTCCGTCCGGGCGCGCCACTCCGCCTCCCCCGGAACACCCTCCGCGCTCGCCCCGCGCAGCGCCCGGGCGTGGCGCAGGAGGTCGCCCCAACCGTCGCAGTCCGGCAGATCGGTCAGCACGAACTCCCAGGCCACCGTCGCGTCGTCGGCGTCGAGCCACGGGAGTTCGAAACAGACCCGGACCGGCCCGGCCAGCTCGCCCCGCGCCGCCAGCCAGCCGAGGGCCCAGCGGCGCGCCGCGTCGCGGCCGACTCGGAAGCGCTCGAGCACCTCCGGGCGCGCCAGGTCGGCGTCGGAAAGCTCGAGGACCTCGGGCGCCAGCCCAGCGAAGGTCGCGGGGCGCGCCGCCGGAGGCGCGGTCTCCGCCGCGCGCGCCACTGCACCCGTCGCGGGCCCGTCCAGCGACGGCGGGTCGCACGCCGCGCCGCACGCCGCGAGCGCAACGAACGCCCACCCGGCCGCCCGCGCGATGTCGCGCCGCTCCCGCATCCCCTCGCTCCGCGCGTCCCGCCGGTCCACGAACCCCTCCGGCGCGCCGAGGCGCCGAGGAACAGGTTAGCGGGGGCGAAGCGGGCGGGCAAGCACCCGCGCGGGACGCCGGCTTGACAGGCCGGCGCGCGCAGAGAAGCATCCAACCCATGCGGTGCCTCGGACGACGGTTGCGTTCCGTTCCAGCATGGGCGCTCGCCCTGACCTGGACCGCGTGCTGGGCGTCGTTCCCCAACGTCGCCGACGAGGAAGCCGGGGAAGCCGCCGATCGGGATGACGGCGGAGGCCGGGATGCGGATTCGGACATGGGCGGTGACGGCGACGCGGACGCGGGCGGGGACGCGGATGCGGATGCCGATGCGGGCGGGGACGGGGACGCGGATGCGGATGCCGATGCGGACAGCGACGCCGACGTGGATGGAGACGCGGACGGCGACGCGGATGCGGATGCGGAAGGCGACGCGGATGCGGATGCGGACGGCGATGCGGACGCGGACGCGGATGCGGACGGCGATGCGGACATGGGTGGCGACGCGGATGCGGACGCCGACGACGGAGGAACGACGTGCCTGGACCGCGAGGTCTGCGGCAACGGGCTCGACGACGACTGCGACACCGTCGCGGACGACGGCTGTCCCTGCGCGCCGGGCGCGACCCAGCCGTGCTACCTGGGCGACCCGTCGGAGATCGGCGTCGGCCGCTGCGTGGCGGGCCGTCAGACCTGCGACGTCTCGGGGACGTGGGGCGCTTGCACGGGCGCGGTCTATCCGACGGCCGAGGACTGCAACGGGCAGGACGACGATTGCGACGGAGGGACCGACGAGCGGCTGACGCGAAGCTGCGGGACGTGCGGCCACGGCCTGCAGACCTGCGTTTCCGGCCGGTGGGAGGGCTGCATCGAGCCGGCCCTGCCGGCGACGCTGGAGTTGATGGGCCGGATCCGCGACTTCCGCCGCAGCGGTTCGGCGTGGGACCATCCCGACTTCGAGTACCGGATTGCGGACGACCGGGGGATCGTCGAGGCGCGGCTCGGCGCGGACGGCAAGCCGGTCTACGCCCGTCCGTCGGCGATGACCTACACCACGAACGGCCGCGCGTGGTTCGACATGTGGTACCGCGACACGGCGGATTACAACCGCGCGCGGGACGAGACGATCGTGCTGCGCTGGAGCGCGGCCGACGCGGGGTACGTGTTCGAGGACACCACGTTCTTTCCGATCGATGGCGCCCTGTTCGGCAACGAGGGGCGGTCGCACAACTACCACTTCACCTTCGAGTTGCGGACGGCGTTCGAGTACCGGGGCGGGGAGGTGTTCGAGTTCTTCGGCGACGACGACCTGTGGGTCTTCATCGCCGGGCGGCTGGTGATCGACCTCGGCGGGGTCCACGCCGCGGAAGCGGCGTCGGTGCGGCTGGACGACCTGGCGGCGACGCTCGGCCTGACCCGCTGCGGGGTCTACGACCTGGACCTGTTCTTCGCCGAGCGGCACACGGTCGAGTCGCAGTTCCGGGTCGAGACGACGCTGATCCTGACGCCGCAGTGAGGCGGGTGCGGCGGCGGTCCGGGCGTCAGCCGTCGCGCAGCCGCAGACAGTGCGCCAGCAGGCCGTTCGTCGAGGCGTCGTGGGTGCCGGCGGGCCGGCCCGAACGGATTTCGGCCAGGATCTTCTGCGCGAGCTGCTTGCCCAGCTCGACCCCCCACTGGTCGAAGCTGTTGATGCCCCAGATCACCCCCTGGACGAAGATCTTGTGTTCGTAGAGCGCGATCAGCCGGCCGAGGGTGCGCGGGTCGAGCTTGCGGAAGAGGATCGTGGTGGTGGGCCGGTTGCCCGGGAACACCTTGTGCGGCAGCAGGCGCTCCAGCGCCTCGCCGCGCAGCCCCGCCGCCTCCAACTCGGCCCGCGCCTCCGCCTCCGTCTTGCCCCGCATCAGCGCCTCGGTCTGCGCCAGGCAATTGGCCAGCAGGATCGCGTGGTGGTCGCCGAGCGGGTTGTGGGTCTGCGCCGGGACGAGGAAGTCGCAAGGGACGAGCCGCGTGCCCTGGTGGATCAGCTGGTAGAACGCGTGCTGGCCGTTCGTCCCCGGTTCGCCGAACAGGATCGCCCCGGTGTCGTAGTCCTCGATCACCCGTCCCGCCCGGTCGACCCGCTTGCCGTTGCTCTCCATGTCGCCCTGCTGGAAGTACGCGGCGAAGCGGTGCAGGTACTGGTCGTAGGGCAGGATCGCGTGGGCGGTTGCGCCGAGGAAGTTCTGGTTCCAGATCCCGAGCAGGGCGAGGACCACCGGCAGGTTCCGTTCGAGCGGCGCGGTGCGGAAGTGCTCGTCCACTTCGTGCGCGCCCGCCAGCAGCTCCTCGAAGCGGTCGAAACCGACGGCGATCGCGATCGACAGCCCGATCGCCGACCAGAGCGAGTACCGTCCGCCGACCCAGTCCCAGAACTCGAGCATGTTTTCCGGGTCGATGCCGAACTCCGTCACCGCCTGGCGGTTCGTCGACAGCGCGACGAAGTGGCGGGCGACGGCCGCCTCCGCGCCGAGCCGCTCGACGAGCCATGCGCGCGCCGAACGGGCGTTGGTCAGGGTCTCCTGGGTCGTGAAGGTCTTGGAGGCCACCAGGAACAACGTCGTCTCGGGCGCGACCCGCCGGAGCGTCTCGGCCAGGTGCGTGCCGTCCACGTTGGAGACGAAGTGCGGCCGGAGGTCGGGCCGGCCGTAGGGCCGCAGCGCCTCGCAGACCATCAGCGGGCCGAGGTCCGAGCCGCCGATGCCGAGGTTGACGACGTCGGTGATGCGCCGGCCGGTGTAGCCGGTCCAGGCCCCGTCGCGCACCGCCGCGGACAGCCGGCGCATCCGCTCCAGCTCGCGCCGGACGTCGGGCATCACGTCGCGGCCGTCGACCCGGACCGGACGGTCGGCGCGGTTGCGCAGCGCGACGTGCAGCACCGCGCGACCCTCGGTGAAGTTGATCTTGTCCCCCGCGAACATCCGTCCGATCCAGCCCCGCACGTCCGCCTGCTCGGCCAGCGCGAACAGCCGCCGCATCGTCTCGGCGGTCACGCGCTGCTTCGAGTAATCGACCAGCAGGTCGTCCAGCCGCAGGCTGAACTTCGCGAACCGCTCGGGGTCCTCCGCGAACATCCGCCGCAGGTGCAGGTCCCCCGCGGCCTGCCGGTGCGCCTCCAGCGCCTTCCATGCCGGGGATTCGGTCAGCTCGGACATCTCCACCTCCTCGCCGGGACGCCGCGATGCTAGCAGGGACGGGCGCGGAACGTCGAGGCGTCCGCGCGAGGTCGCGGGTCAGGCCGGCCGGCGGAAGCCGGGGGTCCACCACAGCACCACGTCGCGGGGCACCGGGCGGATCGAACAACTTCCGTCGGGATGATGCGCGAACAGCGCGTCGATCGCCCGCCGGATCCGCGCGTCGGTTTCCGGCCGCGGCAGCAGGTGCAGGCGCTGGCGCAGGGCGCGCAACGCGTCGTCCCGGCTCTCGTAGCGGAACCGATCGTCCTCCCGCGGCAGGATCTCCAGCCCGGCGGGCAGGCCGAGCTGGTGCAGCAGGTTGAAGATCTCGAGCGCGCCGGGGAGCGGCAGGCGGGGCTCGCCGTGCACCGCCTCCCAGACCGGCGCCAGCACCGCGTTCGGCGGCTGCAGCCCGCAGACCACGACGCACAGCCGCTCCGCCGCCGCGTCCAGCGCCTCGAGGAACGGCGGCAGGTCGGCGATCGAGTAGACCACATGCGCGCAGAACACCACATCGGCGCGCCGCGCGGCCGCCGCCGGCCAGGCCTCGGGCGCCACGACGACGTTGGAGCGCCGCTCCTCGACCAGCACCCGCTCCAACTCCGCGCGCATCGCCGGCGACGGTTCGACGGCGACGACCCGCGCCGCCAGATCCGCCAGATGCCGCGCGTAGCGGCCGGTGCCGGCGCCGACGTCCAGCACCGTGTCGGCCGGGCGCAGCCGCGGCCGCAGCCATTCCACGACCGCGTCGGGGCCGGGCTCCGCGCGGGCCCGGCGGGCGAACCGCGCGGCGCGAGGCTGCCACGCGTCCTCCGGCAGCGCGAACCCCGGGTCGGCCAGGCGCTCCGTCTGCCGCGCCGACGCCTCGCGCATTCGCGCGCAGACCTCGCGCCAATCGACGCCCCCCGCGCCTGGTGGCCGCCGCCCGCCGTCCCGGCCGCCGCCCGCCCCGACCGCGCGCACGACCCGCCGGACGAACTCCTCCTCGGCCGCCGGCGTCGCCGGCGCCTCCAGCGCCGCCACCGGCTCGACCGGCTGCTCCCCGAGAAACCGGTACACCGCGGGAAACAGCAGCTCCGCGCGCACCGACAGGATCACCACCGTGGGGTCGGGCAGGGCGAGCGCCAGGTGCACGGCGCCGGCGTGACCGCCGCCCGCCGCCTCGAGCCGTCCGATCTCGTCGAGCAGCAGCACCGGGGCCCGGGCGGCGCCGTCGCGCAGCCAGGCCCGCGCCCGCCCGAACGCCGCGGGGTCGAAGATGTAGTGGCACGCCACCGGCCGGTCGTCGGCCGGCGGCGCCCCGCGGCGGGCCAGCGGCACCGTTTCGCCCGTGCCGAGCCGCACCAGGTCGTACCCGGTCCGCGTCCCCTCGGCATCCTCCAGCGCGCGCTGCACGAAGCCGTCGACCCGCAGCCCCGCCTCGCGCAACCGCGCGACCAGACGCAACGCGAGCGACGTCTTGCCCTCGCCCCGCTCCCCGCTGATCAACGCCCACGACGCCATGCCGTCCGCGCCTCGAGCGGACGACTAGCAGAAACCGGGGCGCCGCGCGAGACGCGAACCGCCGCGCGGGGCCGGGGGGCGTGCGGGCTCCGCCGGGACGCTTGACACCCGCGGTGGCGCGCGGCTATCAACGATGCGTTATGCACGAGCTTGCATGACGCATGCGGAGGAACGAGAAGGGAGGCAACCGATGCAGCGGAAGATCCGACCGGCGGTGGCGGCCCTGGCGATCCTCGCCGCCGGATGCGAGCAGTCCGTGACCGCCGACGGCGACGCGGGCGACGCCGGCGGCCGCAGCGTGACGGTCGTCTTCGCGGACGCCGGGCACGAGGTGGCGCTGGGGGCGCTGCCGACGACGGAGGTGGAAGGGACGCCGGTCGTCGGACTCCAGGCGGTCATCGAGGCGGCGCTGCCGGGGGAGCCGACCTCCGGCCTGGCCGCGGGGTTCGTCGGGGCCGACGGGTTCCGGCCCGAGTCGCGCGAGTTCTGCGCGACGCTGGTGCCGGTCGCCTGGGAGACGCTGGCGCGCGGGTTCATCGATCCGGTGACCCGCGACCTGCACTGGGATCCGGCGCTCGGCTTCCCCGGTTGCATGAGCCCGCGGGACGTCGCGGAAATCGACGTGATCCGGCCGTGAGACCGCCCCGGCGCAGCGTGGCGCACCGCGCCCTCGCCGGCCTTGCGGCGGCAGGGCTGGTCCTGGCGTCGCTGCCGGCCGCGCGCGGCGCGGAGGACGCGGCGTCGCCGGGGGACGCGGCGACGCCGGCGGCCGAAGCGCTCCCGGCGCCGATCGTCCTGGAGGAGATCGTGGTCACCGCGGCGCCGCTGCCCGAGGGTGTGGCGCCGGCGGCGGGCGCCGCCGCGGCGCGGGCGGCCGAGGGCGAGGGGGAAGCTCCGGTGGCCCCGTCGCCGGGCCCGGCCGGCGGCCGCGGGATCGCGGTGCGGACGCTGACCCGCAAGGAGATCGACGCGCAGGGCGCGCGGTCCGTGGCCGAGGCGTTGGCTCGTCACCCCGCCGTCGACACGACGACCAACTCCCGCGGCGATCACACGGTGATGCTGCGCGGGTTCGAGCCGCGGGAGACGGTCGTGCTGCTGGACGGCGTGCCGACCTACGTGCCCTACGACGGCCAGATCGACCTGGACCTCGTTCCCGCCGGGCTGGTCGATCACGTGACGGTGGTCGCCGGGCCGGGGTCCGTGCTGTGGGGCCCCAACGGCCTGGGCGGGGCGATCAACGTGGTGACGCGGCCACCGGGCGAGGGGCCGCCGGTCGAGACGACCTTCGAGGCGTCGGGGCGCGGGCACGGCGCGCGGCTCGAGGCGGCGCACGCGGGTCACGCCGGTCCCGTCGGCTGGGTGCTCGCCGGCGGCGTCGACGACCTGCGCGCGTTCCCGCTGTCGGAGCGGTTCGTTCCCGCCCGCAACGAGGACGGCGGGGACCGCGAGAACAGCGACCGCCGCCTGCGCCGCCTGCTCGGCGGCGCGGAGTTCGACGCCGGCGCCGGCCACCGCCTGCGCCTCTCCGGGTTCGTGCTGGACGCGCAGCGCGGCGTTCCGCCGAGCACCGTCGCCGCCGACGCCCGCGTGCGCTGGTGGCGGATGAACGCCTGGCGCGTCGCCGGCGCCTCGCTCGGGCATGCCGGCCGCTACGGCGCGCGGCTGCAGCTCGACGAGCTGGTCTGGGCGCGGTGGTACGACAACCTGTTCGACGGCTACGACGACGCCCGCTACGCGACGCAGGCGCTGCCGCGGTCGTTCCACACCTGGTATCACGACCGCGTCTTCGGCGGCCGCGCGCGGTTGACCGCCCCGTTCGCCGCCGGCGACTGGGCGTCGGTGCTGCGGGCCTGGGTCGGCGTGCAGCACGACCGTCACCGCGAGGGCGAGGGAGCGGAGGTCGAGCGGACGCTGCTGACGCTGGCGCCGCAGTACGAGCAGACCCTGGGCCGCCGCTGGCGGCTCACCGCGGGACTCCAGCTCGACGTCGAGTTCCCCGGCGACACGCCCGACGTGGCGCTCGAACCCGCCTTCGGCTGGGGACCGCTCGTCGCGCTGCGCTGGGAGCCGCGGGACGAGTGGACGGTCGAGGCGGTCGCGGCGCGCCGCTGCCGGTTCCCGTCGCTCAAGGAGCGCTTCTCCTGGGCGCTCGGCCAGCGCGACCCGAACCCGACGCTCGGCCCCGAGACCGCCTGGCACGTCGGGCTCGAGCTGGCCTGGCGCCCGCTCGACGGGCTCGAACTGCGCGCGGGCGGCTACGATGCCGAGGTCGCCGGCCTGATCGCGCCGGTGCACGTCAACTCGATGGTCGACCAGCTCCGGAACGTCGAGGCGGCGCGGCTCGCGGGCGCGGAGCTGCAGGTCGCGTTCGCGCCGCTGGCCTGGCTGCGGTTCGACCTGTCGTACCGTTATCTGTTCGCTCGGCGGCTGGACGTCGAGCCGCCGGAGGACGCGCTGCCGTACCGTCCCGAACACGCGGCGTCGCTGGGGGCGTCCGCGGCGCCCCGGCCGTGGCTGGAACTCTCGACCTTCGTGCGGCTGGTGGGGCCGCAGCCGTTCGAGGACCCGGAGACGCGGCGCTGGGCCACGCTGGGGACGTACGTCGTCTGGGACGCGCGCCTCGACTTGCATCCGTTCGGCTGGCTCGACCTGTCCGCGCGCGCGACGAACGTGCTCGATGCGGACTACCAGACCGAATCCGGGTTCCCGGCGCCGGGCTGGCAGATCTGGTTCGGGGCGCAGATCACCGGCGCGTCGCTCGGCGGCGACGACGCGGCGGGGGAGGGGGTTCGTGGTTGACGCCGCCGCCGGTCGTGCGGTCGAGCAGCGCGGCGAACTCGGCCGTGGCGTCGGCGGAGAGGCGGGCGACGCGGTCGTGCAGCGCATCGAGCGCCGCGACGACGGCCTCGCCGGTCGGGGTGAGCATGGCGCGGCCGCCGCGGCGTCCCCCGGGGCGGGCGGCGACGAGCGGCCGGCCGGCGACGGCGTTCATCGCCTGGATCCAGTTCCAGGCGGTCCGGTAGGCGATGCCGACGGCGCGCGCGGCGACGGTGATCGAGCCGTGCCGGCGGACCGCCTGGAGCAGCGCGGCGCGTCCCGGTCCCACCTCGGCGCCGTCCGGCCAGTCGACCCAGGCCTTGACCCGCACCCGGACGGTCCGGTCCGCGGTTCGCGGTCCGGGAGGTCGGCGATCGGTTCTCGCGCGAACGATCTTGCGCACGTCGTCTCCTCCGCGGCGGAGGCATCGTCTCCGGGGGCAGCATACCACGACGGCGCGCCGCGGGCGGGGGTGGCCCGGGAGGCCGACGGGGCGCCGGCCCGCGCCCGGTTCTGGGCCTACGCGACGGCCTTCGGCGCGGCGTGGGGCGCGTTCGAGATCACCCTCGGGGCGGTGCTGCACGCGCTGCACGTTCCGCTGGCCGGCGTGGTCCTCGCCTCGCTCGGGGCCGCGCTGCTCGTGGCCCAGCGCCAACTGCTCCCGGCGCGCGGCGCCAGCCTGGCCACGGCGGCGGTCGCGGCGCTGTGCAAGTCGGTCTCTCCCGGCGGGATCGTGCTGGGGCCGATGGCGGCGATCCTGATCGAGGGGCTGCTGGTGGAGGCGGCCCTGCTCGGCGCGCCGCGGGCCGCGGCGACGGGGGCGCTGGCCGGGGCGCTGTGCGCCCTGTGGTCGGCCTTCCAGAAGCTGGTCACCCAGTGGGTGTTCTTCGGCGGCGGGGTCGTCGAGCTGTACCTCTCGGCGCTGCGCGCCGCCGGCCGGGCGCTCGGCCTGTCCCCCCGCGCCGGCTGGACGGTGCTGGCCGTGTTCTGCGTCGTCGTCGCGGCGGTCGGGGCCGCCGGCGGCCTGTTCGGCCGCGGCGTGGGACGGGAGGCGGCGCGCCGCCGCGCCGCCGGGGAGGACGGCGATGACCGCTGACCGCGCGCGCGCCTGGGTCCTCGGCGTGCTGGCCGCCGGTTGCATCGTCCTGCAGTTCGGCGGCTCGTTGTCCTGGTCGACCGTCGCGCTGGGTCTCTGGCTGGCGGCGCTCGCCGTGTTCCATCGCCCGCTGCTGCGGCGGCTGTGGCTGCCCCGGTTCTGGCTTGCCGGGTTGGTCGTCCTGGTGGCCAGCGCGCTGTTGTTCGAGCCGCGCGACCTGGTCTGGGCGGGGGTGGCCGTCTCGTCGCGCGGCCTGGAGGCCGGCGCCCTGATGGTCGTCCGCGGCACGCTGATCTTCGGCCTCGCCCTCGTCGCCTCGCGCGCGCTGGCCGGCGAAGGGTGGGTCCGCGCCTGCCGCCGGCTGGGCGCCGAGCGGGTCGGGACGGCGGTGCGCGCGGCGTTCGAGGTGCTGCCGGTGTTGCAGCAGGAGTTCCGCGATGCCCGCGCCGCGGCCCGCGCGGAACCGGGGCGCCGCGGTCGACTGGCTCGCGGGCGGGAAACCGCCGTGCGCTTCGTCCTCCGCGTGGCGCGGCTTGCCGAGCGGCGGGCGCGCGAAGAGCCCGCGCCCGGCGCCGGCGGTTGACCTTGCCGCACCGTTCCGCGACGGCGCGCTCATCCTGCCGCCCTCCGTTGACAACCTCCCGGCGGCGCTGCCAGCATGCCGCTCATCGGGGGTTTGCGGGACGCCCGCAGGGGAGGTGGAGCATGCCGACGTGGGGTGAGATCCAGGAGTACGTCCGGTCGAAGTACAAGCTGGCCAAGGACGAGCCGGAGTGGTTCTCGCTGGTCTGGGCCTACCAGAACGACCGCAGCCAACTCATCCGCTGCAAGCACTTCAAGGCGTTCGACCAGGACTGGATCGAATTCGCCTCGGCGTGCTGCAAGGCGGACGAGATGTCGCCGCTCGTGGCGCTCAAGAAGAACAACGACTTCGCCGTCGGCTTCATCGCGCTCGACGGCGACATCTACGTCTTCAAGTACACCGTCCCGCTCGCCAACCTGGACATCGAGGAATTCGAGCTGCCGCTGCATGTGGTCGCCTCGACCGCCGACCAACTCGAGAGCCAGTTCGCGGCGCAGGACAAGTTCTAGCGCAGGTCGCCGCCGAAGATCCGCTGTTCCAGGCGGTCGGAAAGCTGCGCCACCTGGTAGACCAGCGCCGCCAGGTCCTGGTCGCGCGCCCGCGCGATCGGGAGGAACCCCTGGACCACGATCCGCGGCATGTCGGTCCCGCTCTTCACCAGCGAGACCCGCGCGTAGCCCGGGCCGCCGAACCCCGACAGCAGCATCGGCGGGTCCACCACCGCCGTCAGTTCGCCGACGTCCGACTCCACCGCGAGCATCGGTTCGCCCTCGCAGTACGGTTCGGACGACTCCACGACGAAGACCTTCGCCTTCTCCCAGCGTCCGTCTTCCAGCGGCACGTCGACCTCGACCCAGTGCGGTTCGGTCCTCCATTTCGCCCCGAGCATCTCGACGACGGTGCGCAGCCGTTCCGGGACGTCGCCGAGCCGCCCGCGGCTCGCCGCGTCGTCCACGGGTGCGTAGGCCAGTCCTCCCTCGCCCGGGATCGGCGCGTCCGTCAGCAGGTAGCGCCGGATCAGGTCGTCGAGGTCGGTTTCGGTATCCGCGCGAGACTGGAGGAACTCCACCGCGCGGTCGATCGTCACCGGCCGGCCCCAGCCGACCACCATCGGCCGGCCGCCCAGCGCCTTGCGCCAGGTGCGCGAGCGGGAGCCGACGTAGCACGAGGCGAAGACCATCAGCCGCAGGCCGGGGTCGACCCGCTCGGGTTCCAGATCCTCCGGGCGGACGAACCCGCCGTCGCAGGTCTGCACCGAGCCGTCCTCGCTGCCGTGCGCGCTCCAGTAGATGCCGGCCGGCACCAGTTTCTCCACCCCCTCGCCCTGGCCGGTCACGGCGTCCAGCAGGTCCTGGCGCGTCGCCTGGGGGTCGACCACCACGGTGTAGCCCGCGTCGCGCAGCATCGCGATGTCGTCTTCGATTTCCTTCAGTTCCTTCTCCAGGAACTCCTGGTCGCGCGGGCTGTGGATGCGGAACCCGAACAGGAACAGGAACGCCTTGCCCGTGCCGATGCCGTCGGCCGCCGGCGGATGGACCACGCGCCTGGTCGGGTCGTCCGTGCGCGTCCCGGCGGACCAGGTCTTCGGTCCGCCGCGGCGCTCCTTGTCCTTCTTCGCCCACGCCTCCGGCAGTTTCACTTCGGGCGGCTTCTCGTCTCCCGCCTCCGGCTTCCGTCCCGGCGCTTCCGCGGGAGACGTCGTCTGCATGGCGGCGCCGGCCGGGGCCTCGGGCTTCTGCGGGGCGGCCGGCCGGGGTTTCCGTTCGGCGGGGGGCTTCGGCGTCCGTTCGGGCTTCGATTCGGACTTGTCGTCGGCCATTGCTCCCTCCTTCCGCACCGTTCCCGCGCAGGGCGACCGCATGCTACCGGAGTCGCCGGCCGGCGGGCAATCGCGGTCGCCTCCGGGCGGCGCGGCGGGCCGGTTGCGCGCGGGCGCCGGCGAGCCTATCTTGCCGCCGATGAGCGTGGCGTCGCCGGAAGAGAGGAACGCGCTGGTCGAACGGATCGACCGCCTGCGCCGGGATCGCGGGGCGCTGATCCTGGCCCACAACTACCAGCTCGCGGAGGTGCAGGACGTCGCCGACTTCACCGGCGACTCGCTGGACCTGAGCCGCCGTGCCGCCGCCGCCGACGCCCGCGTGATCGTCTTCTGCGGCGTGCGCTTCATGGCCGAGACGGCCAAGATCCTCGCTCCCGACCGCACGGTCCTGCTGCCCGACGCGGAGTCCGGCTGTCCGATGGCCGACATGATCGATGGCGCGCAACTCCGCCGGCTCAAGGCGCAGCATCCGGGCGCGGCGGTGGTGTGCTACGTGAACAGCACGGCCGAGGTGAAGGCCGGGTGCGACGTGTGCTGCACGTCGGCCAACGCCGCGCGGGTCGTCGCCTCGCTGCCGGCCGACCGCGAGCTGCTGTTCGTCCCCGATCGGTACCTCGGCGGACACGTCCAACGCATCACCGGCCGTCCGATGACGCTTTGGCCCGGCTACTGCCCGACGCACGCGCGCATCCTGCCCGAGCATGTCGAGCGGCGGAGGCGCGAGCATCCCGGGGCCGTGGTGCTGGCCCATCCCGAATGCCGTGCCGAGGTCGCCGCGCTGGCCGACCACGTGCTCTCGACCGGACAGATGCTCCGCTTCGTCCGCGAGAGCGACGCGACCGCATTCATCGTCGCCACCGAGGTCGGGATCCTCCACCCCCTCCAGCGCGACAACCCCGGCAAACGCTTCCTTCCCGCCTCGGAACAGGCGATCTGCCCCAACATGAAACGCATCACCCTCGAGAAGGTGCTGTGGGCCCTCGAGGAGCTGCAGACCCCGATCGAGGTCCCGGAGGAGATCCGGCGGCGCGCCGAGGCGTCGCTGCGCCGGATGCTCGACGTCGGATGACCGGACCCGCTCCCGCCGTCGACGCCGAGACCGCGGCGCGGTGGGCGCGCCTGCGGGAGGTCCTCCGCGAACTGCCGGGCGCCGTCGTCGCCTTTTCGGGCGGCGTCGACAGCTCGCTGCTGCTCCTTGCCGCCCGCGAGGCGCTCGGCGACCGCGTTCTCGCCGTCACCGCGCGCTCGCCGTTCCAGACCGCCGAGGAACTCGAAGCGGCGCGCGAGATCGCCGGCCGTCTCGGTGCGCGGTGGCAGGTCGTCTCGGTCGACCCGCTCGCCGATCCCGTGCTCCGCCGCAATCCGCCCGACCGCTGCTACCTCTGCAAGCGCGCCCTCCTGGTCCGGCTGCGGGCCCTGGCCGAGGCGGCCGGGGGCGTCGCGGTGCTCGAGGGGAGCAACGCCGACGACCTCGGCCAGCACCGCCCCGGGCGCCGCGCCGTCCTCGAACTCGGCGTCCGCAGCCCGCTGCTCGAGGTCGGCCTGACCAAGCCGCAGGTCCGGGCGCTCGCCCGCGCTTCCGGTCTGGCCCACTGGAACCGGCCGGCCGAGGCGTGCCTGGCGACCCGGGTGCCGTTCGGCGAGGAGCTGACGGTGGAGCGGCTGGGGCGGGTGGAAACGGCCGAGCGGGCGGTGCGGGCGCGCGGTTTCGTCGTGGTCCGAGTCCGCGACCACGGTACGCTGGCACGGGTCGAAGTCGGCGCGGACGAACTGCCGCGACTGTTCGACCCGGCCCTGCGTGCCGTGGTCGCCGCCGACCTCCGGGCCGCCGGCTACGCCTGGGTCGCGCTCGACCTCGACGGCTACCGCTCCGGTTCGATGGAGCCGGGGAGGGCGGACGGGGCAGGGCCGTGGACCGCCGCCGCGCCGCCCGGCGGGGGCGAGGCGGACGGGAAGGTGGGCGGGGAGGGGGTGCCGTCGTGAGAGGCATCGGACGTCGCGAGGCGCTCGAGCTGCTGGAGCTGGAAGGTCCGGCGGTGATCGAGCTGTTCGCGCGGGCGAGCCGCGTGCGCCACGAGCGCCGCGGGGACGTCGCCGCCCTGTGTTCGATCGTCAACGCCCGCAGCGGTCATTGCGGCGAGGACTGCGCGTTCTGCGCGCAGTCGCACCGGGCGCGGGCCGTGATCGAGCGTTATCCGCTGATTCCGGGCGACCGCATCGTCGAGGCGGCGCGGGCCGCCGCGGCCGCCGGGGCGACCTGCTTCAGCATCGTCACGTCGGGGCGCCGCCCCGGGTGGCGCGACCTGGTATCGATCGCGCGGGCCGTCGAACGGATCGCGCGGGACCTTCCGGTGCGCCCCTCCGCCTCGCTCGGGCTGCTCGGCGTCGCCGAGCTGCGCGTGCTCCGCGACGCCGGGCTGCGCCGGTACCACCACAACCTGGAGACGGCCGAATCGCATTTCGGCGCGATCTGCAGCACCCGGCGCTGGGCCGACGGACTGCGGCCGATCGCGGCGGCCCGTCGTGTCGGCCTGTCGACCTGCTGCGGCGGGATCTTCGGCCTGGGCGAGTCGCGGGCGCAGCGCGTCGAGCTGCTGGCGGCGCTGCGCGACCTCGACGTCGATTCGGTGCCGCTCAACTTCCTCCACGCCATCCCCGGCACGCGTCTCGAAGGGCAGCCGCCGCTCGCGCCGCTCGAGGCATTGAAGTGCGTCGCCGTCGCCCGCCTGATGTTGCCGGATCGCGAGATCCGCGTCTGCGGCGGTCGCGGTCGCGTGCTGGGGGACTTCCAGTCGTGGGTCTTCGCCGCCGGCGCGGACGGACTGATGGTCGGCGGCTACCTCACCACCCCGGGGCGGCCGGTCGCCGATGACCTGCGGATGGTCCGCGAGGCGGGGATGCGGCTGCCGGAGCGGGCGGCGGGCGGATGACCGGCGCGGGCCGGCGGATCGCCGTCGGGCTGAGCGGCGGGGTCGATTCGTCGGTCGCCGCGGCGCGGCTCCGGGAAGCGGGCGCGGAGGTCGTCGGCATCACGCTCCGGCTGCGACCCGACGGACCCTTCCTGCCCGGACGCGGCGCGACCGACGTCGAGGCCGCCCGCGCGGCCGCCGAACGGCTCGGCATTCCGCACCACGTCGTCGACGCCCGCGACGAGTTCGACCGTTGCGTCCTGCGTCCCGCCTGGGAGGAATACGAGCGCGGCCGCACCCCGAATCCCTGCCTGCACTGCAACCGGCGCCTCAAGTTCGACGTCCTGTGGCGCGCCGCCGCCGCGCACGGCGCCGAAGCGCTGGCGACCGGCCACTACGCGCGCCTCGAGCGGAGCGCCGGCGGGCGCATCGCGTTGCGCCGGGGCCGCGACCGGCGCAAGGACCAGTCGTACTTCCTGGCCGGGCTGTCCGACGAGCAGCTCGCGCGCGCCGTGCTGCCCCTCGGCGAACTCACCAAGGACGAGGTGCGGGCGCGGGCGCGCGAGCTGGGTCTGCCCAACGCCGAACGTCCCGGTAGCCGCGACGCCTGTTTCGGCACGCTGGGCGGGAGCTTCGCCGAGGCGCTTCGCGTCCGGTTCGGCGGCGTCGCGCGCCCCGGCCGGCTGCTCGACGCGGCCGGCAACGAACTCGGCCGCCACGCGGGCCTGCACCGCCTCACCGTCGGACAGCGCCAGGGACTCGGCCTGGCCCGCGGCGCCCGCGCCTACGTCCTCGCGCTCGACGCCGCAACCGGCGACGTCACCGTCGGGACGTGGAACGAACTGCTCTGCGACGGGGTCGACGCCACGCTCGTCCGCTGGCACGAGCGGCCGACGACCTGGCCCGCGCGTTTCGAAGCGCAGACGCGCTACCGCCAGCCGGTCGTGGCCGCCGAAGCGACCGAGGCGGACGGCGGACGGCTGGCGGTGCGCTTCGCCGAGCGGGTCGCCGGGGTGGCCCCCGGCCAGGCGATCGTCTTCTACGAGGGCGACCGCGTCGCCGGCTGCGCGTGGATCGATGCTCTTCGGCGGGGCGCGGGCGGGGGCGCCTGCCAGTGACGCCCGGGCCCGAGGAGGATGTGCGGCAGGATTCGGCGGCTCATCGCGCCGCCTGACCCTCGTCTGTTGCGGCGTCGCGCCGCGGCGACACGGAGGCTGGATGGCGCCGCGGTTGCGGATTCGGTGTCGCCTGCGATGGGTGGACCGCTGGCCGCGGCGCCGTCCGGTCGGGGCGAGACACGGGAAGCATCCGGCCGGCGGTTCCGAGGCGGCGGGGCTGTCGCCGGGTCTACGGCGCGGGCGACGCGGGTTCCTCGAGCAGGTCGACCAGCGCATCGACCGACGGGTCGGCGCCGGTGGCCGCCCGCACCCGCTCGGTCCATTCGCGCGTCTCGCCGTCCCGCCACAGCGCCTCGCGGAGAAACGCGCCGACTTGGGGATTCGCCAGCCAGTCCGGGCCGAAGCGCTCGGCCAACGCCCGGTGGATCTGCGCGGCGATCACGTCGGCCAGCACGTAGTTCTGCATGTAGCACGGGTAGGCCGCCAGGAACGCCGTCGCCGCCCAGGTCGGCGGCGCGTCCGCCGGCCGCTCGACCCCGAGGTAGCGCCGCGTCGCCTCGCGCTCCGCGGCATCCACGTCCGACGGATCCGCATACAGGGCGCGCTCGACGGCGAGATCCGCCAGGTGGGCCCGGAGCCCGAGCAGCGTGCGCGCCCGCCACGCGGTTCCGAAGCGCGCCCGCTCCGCCGCGGTCAGGTCCGTGCGCCGCGCGAGGAAGTCCGGACGGCCGATCAGCAGGCCGAGCAGCTCCGCCATTCCCTCCGCGTAGGCCGGCGCGCTCGCCCCCGCCAGCCACTCGTACCCCTTCAGCATCGCGCGCGGCACGTCGGTGTGGACCGCCTGCAGCGCGTGTCCGGTCTCGTGCAGCAGCGTGCCCCAGATGCGGGAGCCGGGGAGGGGGTTGATCATCATCCGCACGTCGTGCGGGATCGCCACGGCGATCGTCTGCCCGCCGTAGCCGAAATCGCCCTCGACCCGCACGAGCGGCAGCGAGTCGACATCGATGCCGAGGTCGGCCAGCGTCTCGGCGACGGCGGGCCAGGCGCGCTCCTTCGGCCACCGCTCGTCGGGGACCCCGCCGAGCCTGTCGAGCAGCCAGAAGAGGTCGGTCGAGCGGACCGGCGCGTCGGCCGTCAGCCCCGCGGCGGCGCGGGCACGCACCAGCACCGCCTCCCAAGCGTCGCGGGTCCGGCGCTCCAGTTCGTCGAGCAGCGGGTCGAGCCGTTCGGGGGGGACGCCCTGCGCGGCGAGCAGCAGGTCGGCGTAGGTTCCGCCGCCGATGGCGGCGGCGGCGCGCCGGCGGAGATCGACCAGCCGCAGCGTGTCGCCGACGACGGCGCGGTGCAGGTCGCCGCGCAGTTCGAGCGCCAGGAGGCGCCGGTGCTCGTCGCCGTCGCGGGCCAGGCGGGACAGGTCGGCGCGCGAGTACCGCGCCCCGTCCCGTTCGAAGACGTACTCGTTGACCCGTCGCTCCAGTTCGACGCGCAACCGCACCGCCGCGGGGTCGGCGTCCAGGCGCCAGGCGACCGCGCAGCGGTTCCACAACTCGACCTGCCGCGCCGTCGCGGGGTCGGTCGGCGCGGCGGCGCAGGCGGCGAGCAGCGGAGCGGCCCGCTGGAACAGCGGGCCGAACGCCGCCCGCACCCCGGCCGGATCCTCCGCCGTTTCCGCCGCGGCGTCCCCCGCGTACGAGGACCAGGTGGCGGCGCCGACCCGCCGGGCCAACGCCTCGTAGTCGGCGTCCAACGCGGCGAGGGGCGCGCAGGGGTCGGTCAACGGCGGCGCTCCTTCGGCGGGCGTGGTGGAAGACGCCGCACAACCGACGATGGCCAGAACCGCGAGCCGGCGCGCATGGGGAACGATCATCCTCGACGCCCCGGTGCGCTACGCCTGGAGCATCACGTGGGCCAGGACCTTCGCGTCGCCGAGCAGGTTCGGGATCCGGGCGTACTCGTTGGGCCCGTGCATCGTCTCGTCCATCCGGGCCCAGACGGCGGCCGGGGCGCCGGCGCGGCGGATGTGGGCGGCGACGGTCCCGCCCCCGATGCCCATCGGCCTGGCCTGGACGCCGTAGACCCGCTCGACCGCCTTGCGCAGCGAAACGACCACCGGGGCGTCGGTCGGGGTGGGCGGCGCCGCGTTCTCGCGCTGCACGGTCTCGATCGTCGTCGTCGTGCCGAACTTGCGGTCGGTCTGGCGGCCGATCGTCTTGACCCGGCGCAGCACCTTGCCGATGTCGTACTGCGGCAGCACGCGGCAATCGACGTAGAACACGTCCTCGCCCGGGATCGTGTTCACGTTCGGCACGTTGGCCTCCTTCTTCGTCGGCTCGAAGGTCGAGATCGGCGGGTCGAACACCTCGTCGCGCGCCGCGAACTTCTTGTACAGCGAGCGCAGCTTGACGATCGTGTGGGCGGCCGCCACGTGGGCGTTGATCCCGCGCTCCGGCGTCGAGCCGTGACACTGCTTGCCCTGCGTCGTGACCTTGATCCAGACGATGCCCTTCTCCGCGACCTCGATCATCGAGCCGTCCGGCAGGCCGCCGTCGGGGACGATCACCAGGTCGACCGGGCGGAACATCTTCGGGTCTTGCTTCAGCAGGTACCGGATGCCGAACTCGCTGCCCGTCTCCTCGTCCGCCACGAACAGCAGCGCCACGTCGTACGCCGGCCGCGCGCCCGTCTCGAGCAGCGCGCGGGCGGCGAGGCACGACGCCACGATCCCCTGCTGGTTGTCCTCGACCCCGCGACCGAAGATCTTGTCCCCGTCCACCCGGATCTCGAACGGCGGCGAGTCCCACTTCTTGAGGTCGCCCTCGGGGACGATGTCGAGATGGCTCATCACCCACACCGTCCGCTCGCTCGAGCGTCCCGGAATGCGGGCGATCAGGTTCGGCCGGATCCCCTCCTCGGCGTCCGCATCGGGAGCATCGATCCGGCGGAGCTCGACCAGCCCGAAGCCCCGGAGGTACGTCTCGAGCGCCCGGCACTTGGCCAGCTCCCCCTTGCCGCCGCTCTTGGGGCTCAGCGCGGGGATCGCCGTCAGCGTCCGTTCCAGCGCGATCGCCTCGTCGCGATACCCATCGATCTTCGCCGCCACCGTTTCGAATTCGGTTCCGCTCATCGTGCCCTCCTCCTCGATCCGCGATCCGCGCCGCGGCCGTTCGCGCCGCGTCCGCGTTCCCGACCCCGGTTGATCCAAGGCCCGCCCCCGGCGGGCGGTCGGGCGGGACGGTACCGTCCGGTCGCGGGCGGGTCAACCCGCGCGAGCGAGCGGCCGGTTTGCGCGGCGCGGGAACGCCGTTTTCGCGGCGGATGGCGCCGAACGCCGCTCGCCGCACGCGCCCCGACAGGTCGAAGGCCCGCTGCGGAGCGGAATTCGGGCCGCGTCGGAGCGGTTGATCCCGGACCGGCGGCCCGCGTAGTCTTGCCGCATGTTCCACGTCGTCGAGCATCCGCTGGTGCAGCACAAGCTGGGGATCCTCCGGGCGGTCCAGACGAGCACGGCCAAGTTCCGCGAGGTGACGCGGGAGATCACCAACCTCTTGACCTACGAGGCGACCAAGGATCTCGAGACCGAGACGGCGACGGTCGAGGGTTGGGCGGGGCCGGTGGCCGTACGGCAGATCGCCGGGAAGAAGGTGGCGGTCGTCCCGATTCTCCGCGCCGGGATCGGCATGCTCCAGGGGGTGCTGGACCTGATCCCCGCGGCGCGCGTCAACGTGGTCGGGCTGTACCGCGACGAGACGACCCTGCAACCCGTCCAGTACTACCGCAAGTTCAACGCGGACATCGCCGAACGCCTCGCGATCGTGCTCGACCCGATGCTCGCCACCGGCCACTCCTTCGCGGCCACCGTGCGGATGCTGCGGCAGGCCGGCTGCCGGACGATCCGCGGCCTGTGTCTGGTCGGCGCTCCGGAAGGGATCGCGCTCCTCGAACGGGAGTTTCCGGAGGTGGAGGTGTTCGCGGCGGCCCACGACGAGCGGCTGAACGAGCGAGGGTACATCCTGCCGGGGCTGGGCGACGCGGGCGACCGTCTGTTCGGGACGAAGTAGGCGGACCGCGGGCGGGGGAACGTGTCGGACCGCTCGCGGCGGCTCGGCAGCGACACCGCAGGAGAACGGCGGGCGATGGACCGGCGACCGCGGAGCCCCCTGCGACGATGGTTGGCGGCGCTTGCCGCCCGGGTCGTCGCCGTTCTCGCCCGCCTGCTCGTCCGCACGCTGCGCGTCACGTTCCTCGGGCCTCCCCCCGCCGCCCTGCCGCATCCCTGCATCTACGCCTTCGTGCACGGGCGCCAGGTGCCGCTGCTGCGGTGGCCCCGGCCGCGGACCGCGGTCCTGGCGAGCCTCAGCCGCGACGGCCGGCTCCAGGCCCGCGTGATGCGTCGCTTCGGCTTCGAGGTGCTGGACGGGTCGAGCAGCCGGGGCGGGGCGCGCGCCCTCGCCGGTGCGCTCGAACACCTCCATCGCGGGCTCGACCTGGCCCTCGCCGTCGACGGTCCGCGCGGTCCGCGCGGCGTCGTCAAGCCCGGGGTCGTCTACCTCGCCTCACGCTCCGGCCGCCCCGTGATTCCGATGTCTTCCGCGTGCGTTCGGGCCTGGCGGCTGCGGAGTTGGGACCGTTTCACCGTTCCCCGACCGTTCAGCCGCGTCGTGGTCGCGGCCGGCGAGCCGCTGGTCGTGCCCGAGAACCTCCCGCTCGAGGAACTCGAACCGATCCGCCTGGCCCTCGAACGAGAGATCGGCCGCCTGACCTGCCTGGCCGAGGATTGTGCGGAATCGCTCGCCCGGCGTCCGCGCGGATCCTCGGGGGAGGCCGATGCGTAGGGAATACGCGCGCCCGCCGGCGCGTCTGTGCGGTGCGTCAATCCGTTTGACCGACCCCGGACGTTGGGTCATGATGCGGGGGCGGCGAACGCGGGAGGCGAGCGGTGAAGGTTTGTCCGGAATGCCACCGACAGTATGACGATTCGGTGCAGTTCTGCATCGCCGACGCGGCGAAGCTGTTGATCGTGGGCGGTCCGGACGAGGACCCGTTCCTCAACCAGGTGGTCGCGAACAAGTATCGCATCGAGAAGAAACTCGGCGAGGGCGGGATGGGCAAGATCTACCTCGCCCGTCACGTCACCCTCGGCAAGCGCTTCGCGATCAAGACGCTCCACCCGGACTTCACGCGGAACCAGGAGGCGCTGGAGCGGTTCCGCCGCGAGGCGATCACCACGGCGCAACTCGAGCATCCGAACATCCTCGGCATGGCCGACATGGACCAGATGGAGGATGGCACCGCGTACATCGTGATGGAGTTCCTGGAGGGGCGGGAACTGCGGGCTTCGCTGAACGAGACGCCGATCCTGCCGTTGCCGCGCGCCGTGCACATCTTTTCCCAGGTCTGCCGCGCGCTGGCGGCGGCCCACGACAAGGGGATCGTGCACCGCGACATGAAGCCGGAGAACGTCTTTCTGGTCGAGCGGGAGGGCGACCCGGACTTCGTCAAGGTTCTCGACTTCGGCATCTCCAAGATCCGGCAGGCCGGCTCGAAGCTGACGCAGACCGGCATGGTCATCGGCACGCCGCACTACATGTCGCCGGAACAGGCCCGCGGCGATTCGAACCTCGACCACCGCTCCGACATCTACACCATCGGCGCGATGCTCTACGAAGCGCTGACCGGCCGTTTGCCGGTGCAGGCCGACAACCCGACCGGCGTGCTGGTCAAGATCCTCACGGAACAGCCGCCGCCGCCGTCGGCCGTGAACCCCGGCATCCCGCCCGCCGTCGAGCAGGTGATTCTGCGGGCGATGGCGAAGGACCCCAACGCCCGTTTCGCCTCCTGTCGCGAACTGTCCAAGGCCCTCCAGCAGGCCAGCGGGATCATGGACGGCTCGACCGCGTACGCCGCGGCGGTTTCCGCCGGCATGATGGCCGCCCGTCCGCCGACCGGGATGGTCCCGGGCATGCCGCCGCCTCCCACGGGGGTGCACCCGCCGACCGGGATGGCGCCCGGGATACCGATGCCTCCGAGCGGCATGCGGCCGCCCGGCGTCCCGCCCACCGCCGTCACTCCCGGCGCCGGGATGGCGCAGCCGCCGCTACCTGGAGCGCCTCCGGGCTTCGGAACGCCCGCGGGATCGATGGCCCCGGGGATGCCGGCGATGCCGACCCCGGGCGGCGGGTACCCCGGCGCGCCGCCGATGGCGCCGGGTGCCGGACCGCCGCCGGCCTACGCCACCGGCCCCACCCCGATGGCCTGGCCCCAGCAGGCCTCGACCGGCACCACCCAGACCCCGGCCCGGAAGAGTTCGATGCTGCCGCTGTTCATCGTGCTGTTCCTCGTGCTGGCCGGCGGCGCCGGAGCCCTGGTCTACTTCTTCGTCCTGCGCGACCAGGGCGCGGGCAAGACCACCACCGCGGCGCCCGCCGCGAGCGCCGACGCCGGCATCGTCAAGGCCTCCGCCGACGTCGGCGGGCCCGTTTCCGCCGCCGACGCCGGCACGACCGTCGCTGCCGCGGACGCCGCGACCGCTCCGGACCCCGGGACCGCCGCCGCGGAGCCGGAAACGACCGTGGCCGCCGCCCCCGACGCCGCACCGGCACCGGAGACGACCAACGTCGCGGCGACCGGCCCCGACGCCGGACCGGCGCCGACGCCGGATGCCGCCCCGGAACTGGTGCAGATCACCTTCATCACCACGCCGCAACAGGCCAAGGTCTACCTGGTGAAGGCCGACGGCACCGAACAGGAACTCTGCCAGACGGCCTGCCAGTACGAGTTCCCCAAGTCCGACGACGAGATCCGCGTCGTCTTCCGCAAGAGCGGCTTCCGCGACCAGCCGGCGACGTTCCGGGCGAGCGAAAGCGGCATGGTCAACACGCCGCTCGATCGCATCCGCGCCGGCCAGCGCGACGCGGGAGCGATGGAAACGGTGACGATGGAGGTCGCCATGACGCCGGACGCAGGGACCGTCGTCCGCCGCGACGCCCCGGTCATCGTCGTGCCGTCCCGGGACGCCCCGGTCATCGTCGTACCGTCCCGCGACGCCGGCCCCGCGATCCGCCTCGAGGCGGGCCAGGGCGTTCAGCAGGTCGATGTCGGCGTCCGCCTCCGCGAGGTCTCTTGGGGACAGCACTAGCCGCGGATGGCCGGCTTTCCCGGCCGGCTTGCTTGCCACCGGCGCCCGGGAACCCCCCGGACCGAGCGCGCCGGGATTGGAGGGAACGATGACCCGATGGATCCTGACCAGCCTGGTCCTGGCCGTGGCGTTCGCCGCTGTCCCCGCCGTCGCGCAGACCGACGAGGAGTTCGAGGTCGCGCGGCAGGCATACATGACCGGCGAGCAGCTGTTCAACGAGGGACGGTTCCAGGAGGCGATCGCCGCCTTCCAGCAGTCGTACGATATCGTGCCGATCCCCGACACGATGTACAACATCGCCGCCTGCTACGAAGCGGCCGGGCAGCCGGACGAGGCGCGCGCCCGCTACCAGGCGATCGTCAACACCCCCGGCGTCGCCCCCGACCTCGCCGCCCAGGCCCAGGAGTCGCTCACCCGCCTCGCCTCGGCCGGCCAGCCGCCGACCGGTCAGCCGCCGACCGGTCAGCCGCCGACCGGGCAGTATCCGACCGGGCAGTACCCGACCGCCTATCCGCAGGGCGGCGGCCTTACCCGGCGCCAGATGGCCACCATCTGGGATGCGGTCGACCGGGACGTCCCCCACGAGGGTCCGGGGCTCTACTTCAGCATCGGCGGTGGCGGCCCGGTCGGAGCCGCGGATCCGCCCGGATCGATCGCCGATCCCGGTGTCAGCATCAGCGGCGGATTGCTGTGGCGCATCATTCCCTACCTTTCGATCCTCGGCGAGTTCGAACTGGTGACGAGCAGCTACACGTACAGCGATCCCTCGTTCGGCGACGAGACCGCCGACACCTTCTACCTCGACGTCGCGGCCGGACTCCGGGGCCACTTCATCGCCAGCGGCTTCTGGGACCCGTGGGTGGACGTCGCCGGCGGCTACGCCACCTGGACCGGTCACCCCGACATCGGGAGCATCAGCGTCTTCGGCACCGACGTCGCCTACAGCGGCCCCCTGATCCGGTTCGGCGCGGGCCTCGACCTGTTCGTGACCCAGTACATCGCGCTCGGCCTGCGCTTCGACTTCCACTTGCCGCTCTACTCCGGGTACGAAACCACCGGCACGAGCATCCTCCAGTCCGAGGACGGCCTGCCGTACTGGTGGACCGTCGGCGCCAACTGCTCCTTCTACTTCCTCAGCATCTGACGCGCGACCCGGGAGAGCGGGGCGCCGCCCCGCGGATGCGCCGCGGGCGCCCGCGAAGCCGTTCGACTCAGGTGTCGCCGGGGATCGTGCAGTAGCCGCCGACGCAGAACCTCGAGCAACAGTCTTCGGGCCGCGTGCAGGCCGCCTCGATCGGCAGGCAGCTCGAGTCAGGCGGACCGCAGACGCCGCCGCGGCACACCCCGGTGCAGCAGTCGGAGTCGCTCGTGCAGGAGCCGCCCTCCGGGACGCAGGTGGCGCCGCAGCGATAGAAGCCGTCCGGCCACAGCGTGCAGACGCCCGAACAGCACTCGTCGCCGAAGTGGCACAACTCGCCCTCGTCGAGACAGGTCGTCCATCCCGGAGCCCAGCAGCGGTAGACGCCGGCGATCGTCGGGCGGCAGTACTCCCTGCCTCCGCAACAGTTGTTCGTCGCTCCCGCGAAGCACATCTCGCCCGCCGGCTGGCAGCCCGGCGGGTTCTGGCAGCGCCGCGAGAGGCCGCGGTCGTCCGGCCGGCACAAGCCGCCGCAGCACTCCGCATCGGTGGTGCAGATCTCGCCCATCGGCCGGCAGCCCGACAGGTAGGTGCAGACCCGGACCCCCGTCCCCGGATCGACGCAGGCCTTCGAGCAGCAGTTGCGGTTGCCGGTGCACGGCGTGCCGACGGTGTAGCAGCCGCCGAGGAACGCGCAGCGACCGGGGAGCGGCGGGCTGGCCCCCACGCAGATCCCGTTGCAGCAGTCCGCCCCCACGTCGCACAGCTCGCCCGGCGCGCGGCAGAAGAAGCCGATTCCGCAGCGTCCGCCGTCGCAGAAGCCGGAGCAGCAGCCGTTGTCCGACGTGCAGACCTCGTACAGCGGCGTGCACGTCCCGCCGATGCTGGCGCAGGTGTGGGTTCGCGAATCGCAGATTCCCGAGCAGCAGTCGTAGTTGGTCGCGCAGGCCTCGGAGACGAGGCGGCAGGTCGAGCCGACGGCGCAGGTGCCGGCCACGCACCAGGCGGAGCAGCAGTCGGCCGAGAACAGGCAGGCGTCGCCCTCCGCGGCGCACACCCCCGTTCCCACGCACTCCCGGGCCCCCGAGGCGGTCACCTCGCAGCGCCCGGAACAGCACTCGGCCGGCGACACGCACGCCTCGCCCGGACCCTCGCACAGCCCGTACCCGCTGTTGCAGGTGCCGCCGATGCAGGAGCCGGTGCAGCAGTCCGCCGAGGTGGTGCATCTCCCGCCGATCGGGACCAGACCGCCATCCGTCAGGCCGTCGCAGTCGTCGTCGACCCCGTCGCAGTCGTCGTCCGGCACGCCGGGACGGATCGCCGGGTCGAGGTCGTTGCAGTCGGCGCCGCCGCACGCGGCGTCGCCGGAGGTGTCGCCGTCGCGGTCCTGCGGCGTGTGCGTGCAGGCGCCGAGGGTCTCCGAACAGCCGTCGATCGTGCAGGCGTTCGCGTCGTCGCAGTCCGGCGGCGTGCCGGCCGCGCAGATCGTGGCATCGCACCGCTCCGCCCCGTTGCAGAACGACCCGTCGGCGCAATCCGCGGCGGTCGTGCACGGCAGACCCGGCACGCAGCCCCCGCGGCTCGGAACGCAGACCATCCCGGCCGGACACAGCGTGTGGCTCGGGACGAACTGGCACGTCCCGGCCGGGTTCACGCAGGTGTCGGTCGTGCACGAGACGGAATCGTCGCAGACCACCGGCGTCCCGGGTCGGCAGCCGGCGCCGACCACGCAGCGCTCCGCGCCGTTGCACGCCAACCCGTCGTCGCACGCGACGTCGTTCGGGGCGTGCGAACAGCTCCCGGTGGCGGGGACGCACGCGTCGGTGGTGCAGGCGAACCCGTCGTCGCAGTCCACCGGCGCCCCCTCGACGCAGCCCCGCACCGGATTGCAGATCTCCGCCCCGTCGCACAGGTCGGCGTCGGCGCAGGCCGTGTCGTCCGGCGTCCAGACGCAGGCGTCGGCGTCCTCGTCGCACGTGTCGATGGTGCAGGCTACCGAGTCGGCGCACGTCCGCATCCCCGGCACGCATCCCACCGCCGGGTCGCAGACCTCGTCGCCGTTGCAGAACAGCCCGTCGCCGCACGCCGCGTCGTTCGGCACGTGCCGGCACCCCCCCGTCGCCGGGTCGCAGGCGTCGATCGTGCAGTCCAGCCCGTCGTCGCACGCCGGCGGCGCCGTCACCAGACAGCCGGCCGTCGGGTCGCAGTACGCCGTGCCGGAACAGAACGGGGAGGCGGGGCAGACCGAGTCGTCCGGGGCGTGCGTGCACGAGCCGTCCGCCGGGTCGCAGGTGTCGGTCGTACAATCCACCCCGTCGTCGCAGTCCACCGGCGCCCCGTCGTCGCAACCCAACCCCGGCACGCAGACCTCCGCCCCGTTGCACGCATCGCCGTCGTCGCACGCCGCATGCACCGGAGCGTTCACGCACCCCGTCGCCGGATCACACGTGTCGGTCGTGCACCCGATCCCGTCGTCGCAGATCGTATCGACCGCGACGTGATCGCACGAACCGTCCGCCGGATCGCAGGTGTCGGTCGTGCATGCCACCCGGTCGCTGCAGTCGACCGGCGTGCCCGACTCGCACCCCGTCCCCGCCACGCAGGACTCGACCCCGTTGCAGGCGTTGCCGTCGTCGCACGCCGCGTCGTCCGGGGCGAAGACGCACGTCGATGTCCCCGGGTCGCAGGAATCGACCGTGCACGCGATTCCGTCGTCGCAGTCCCGGTCGTCCGTGCACGCGGGAGGCGGAACGTCGGGCACCTCCGCCGTGTCGTCGGGTCCCGTCCCCTCGTCGGAGGGCACGACGTCATCGACCTCCGCGACATCGTCGGGCGCCGCGCCGTCGTCGGGTTCCACTCCGTCGTCCGGGGTCGTCGCGTCCTCTCGCGGCCGGACGTCGTCCGACGGCTCGTCGGGCTGCTCCCCGTCCGCGTCCGTTGCCGCGTCGTCCTCGCCCGTGTCCGTCACCGTCGCGTCATCCCCGCACCCGATGCCGAACCACGCCATGCAGGCCAGGACCGGAAGGACCCCGCTTTTCCACGACATGTCGACCTCCTCGTCCGGACGAGTTCGTCCCTGCAGATCAATCTGATTCTTCTTCTCCCAACTCCGCACGACCTTTCATGCGCTTCGCACATCCCGGGTTTCCTCCTTCGGTCGCCAGGTGGGTGCGGTACCTACAGCGGGTCACCGTCCGCCGTCTTGTCCTGCCGCGGCGTCCTCGACTCTGGACGGCCCCTTCGCTGGCAGATCGGGACGCCTGTTCCGGGCCCGTCGGGCAAGGGCTGGCGCGTCGTTCCGGGTCGCGGCTTGGTCGGTTCAGGGGGTGGAAGTCGGGAGGGGAGCGAAAGACCCCGCGCGGAACACCGCGATCCGTACCGGCCGGCGGGCCTCGCCGTCGGCGCCGAAGCCCGCGAACGGAACGACCGTGTCGGCCGACTCGACCTCGGCCAGGGCGCGGCACAGGGCGGGGCGATTGGCGGCGCCGCCGGCCAGCAGCGTCGCCGCGATCCGCGCCGCGTCGTGCGCGAACGCCTCGAGCTGTGTCGGCGCGGTCACCCCGCGGGCCGCCAGGGCGGCTTCGAACGGCGTGCGGTCCTCCGGTCGCGCGGCCGGGACGAAGCCGACGGCCGTCACCGCGCCCTCCAGGTAGCGCCGTGCGTCCGCCAGGGCCGCGGGGTCGGCCGCCGCCGAGGGCAGCAGGTACAGCGCCTCGCGCCGCGGGCCGCCCGGCGCGGCCGAGGCCGGGTCGTGCGGCGCCGGTTGCGGCCACAGGTCCTCGTAGGCCAGCGCCGGCGCCACGAGCGCCACCCGTGCGGCGGAGTCGGCGAACAGGATCGCGTCCGGTCGCGCCCGCCGCACCGCCGTCGCCAGGTCGAGGAACTCCGTCTGACCGGCGGCGTACGGTTCGATCGCGATCAGCTCGCCCCCCCGCCGCTCGACCGCATCCGCCGCCAGCTCGGACAACACCTCGCCGTAGCGCCCGGCCGCCCTCAGGACGACGAATCGACGTCCGCGGGCGTGGTCCCAGGCGTAGCCGACCAGCGCCTCCACCTCGGCCGCGTAGGTCGCGAACTCGCGGAACCGGCAATGGGCGGCCGACGCCACGTCGCGCTGCACGTTCAGCGACACGATCGGCACTCCCGCCGCCGTCGCCTCCTCGACCGCCGCCGTCGCCACCCGCGCCTCGATCGGGCCGAGGATCGCCACGACCTTCGACTCCGCCGCCAGCGCCCGCACCGCCTCGCGCGTCCGCGTCTCGTCCCCGCCGGTGTCGCGCACCTCCAGCACGAAGCGATCGCCGAACGGCGCCAGACCCTGTTCCATCGCCGCCAGCACGCGGCGCCCGACCTCCGCCGACGGACCGGACGTCGGCAGGAGCGCGCCGATCCGCCCGGCGTCCACGTCGGCGACGGCCGCGACGCGGGCGCGCAGCTCGCGCAGCCACGGCGCATCCGGCCGGACCACCGCCGCCCGCTCCAGCGCCTCGCCCGCCGTCGCCAGGTCCCCGGCCGCCAGCGCGACCTCGATCCGCCGCCGCGCCACGGACGGCCACAGCGGCGAATCGCCGGCAACGCCGGTCCACAGTTCCAGCACCTCGGTCTCCGTCAGCGCCGACGGATCCGCCAGCACCCGCTCGGCTTCCTCCACCCAGCGCCGTCCCGCCCGCGCCTCCGCCCGCGGCGCGTAGGCCGCGGCGTGCTGCACGAGGGCGGCGCGCAGGCCGAGCGCGAGGTCGAGGCGCAACTGGAGGGCGAGCCGGACGGCCGCCACCGGGTCGTCGCCGGGCAGCAGCGCCAGCTCCGCGAGTCGCGCGGCCGCCTCCCGGCGCTCCTCCTCCGGCAGACTCTCCAGCGGCCGGACGGCGTCGGCGGCCAACACCTCCACCAGCTCGAGATACCCCGGCGCGTACTTCGCCTCGGCGCCCCGCACCTCCCCGAGCCGGCGTCGGGCGTCGTCCCAGCGGCGCTCCAGCAGGGCCGCGCGCGCCAGGAGCAGGCGCGCGCCGTCGGCCGTCTCCGTCCCGGTCGCGGCGGCCAGACTCTCCTCCGCGGCGGCGGTCGCCGCCGGGAGGTCCCCCGCGGCGTAGGCTTCCCGGGCCCGCGCCAGCGCCTCCGCCGCGGTGTCCGCCTCGTCCGCTGGTTCCGCGGCCTGCGGCGTCGCGCCGACCGGGCCCGCATCCGCCGCGGCCGACACGTTCGCGATCGCCGGACCGCAGGCCGCGGCGGCCGCCAGCGGCAGGAACACGCGGAACCGTCGGAGATGCCTCATCGTCGGGCAATATACGCGGGGCGGGCGCAAAGCTTCAACTTCGACGGGTGCCGTTGCGCCGTCTTCCGCGGGCGGGCGCGCCGTCGAGTCGTGGGGCCGCCCTGTCCGATTCCCGAGAGATGCGTTCCGGGTTCTTGCGCGGGGGAGGGCGATGCCGAGCCGGCGCCCGGAGCGCCCGGCCCCGACTACTGCAGGATCGCGATCAACACGCCGGCGGCCACCGCCGTGCCGATCACGCCGGCCACGTTCGGCCCCATCGCGTGCATCAGCACGAAACACTCGGGGTCCTCGGCGCTCGCCACCCGCTGCACCACCCGCGCCGCCATCGGCACCGCCGACACCCCCGCCGCCCCGATCATCGGGTTCACCTTGCCGCCGGTCAGTCGGCACAGGACCTGCCCGAGCAGCACGCCGCCCGCGGTGGCGAACGCGAAGGCGACGGCCCCGAGCAGCAGGATCTTGAGGCTGCCCCAGGTGAGGAACATCGAGTAGTGCATGTTCATGCCGACGCAGGTGCCCAAGAGCAGCGTCACGATGTTGATGATCTCGTTCTGCGCCGCCTTGCTCAGCCGGTCCGCCACCAGCGCCTCGCGCAACAGGTTGCCCAGCATCAGCATCACGAACAGCGCCGCCGCGGCGGGGACGACCAGCGAGCACAGCACCATCGAGACTACCGCGAACAACACCCGCTCCCGCCGGGACACCGGCCGGAGCTGCTCCATCCGGATCGTCCGCTGCTGCTTCGTCGTCAACAGCCGGATGATCGGCGGCTGGATCACCGGCACCAGCGACATGTACGAGTACGCCGCGACCATCACCGATCCCAGCAGGTGCGGCGCCAGCTTCGCGGTCGTGAAGATCGTCGTCGGCCCGTCCGCGCCGCCGATGATCCCGATCGAGGCCGCCTCCTGGTGCGTGAACCCCAGCCACACCGCACCCACCACCGTGACGAAGATGCCGAACTGGGCGGCGGCGCCGAGCAGGAACGTGTACGGCGCCGCGATCAGCGGACCGAAGTCGGTCAACGCGCCGACGCCGAGGAAGATCAGCGGCGGGAACAGCTCGAGGTGGATGCCGTACATGAAGTAGTGGTACAGCCCGCCGGCCGCGTCCCCCGCCGGGGGCGCCACCAGCTCCGGCGCCGTGTTCACCGCGATCGCCCCCAGCCCAATCGGGATCAGCAGCAACGGCTCGAACTCGAAACGAATCGCCAGGAAGATCAACAACCCCCCGATGCACCACATCAGCGGCTGCTGCCAGACGAGGTTCTCGAACCCCATCGTCCTCCACAGCTCGCCGACCCAGCCGAGGAAGTCCGACATCGCCTGTCTCCGCTTCTCGTCCTAGCCGCGTCGCAGCACGGGCATCCCTGCGCTCCCGCGTCCCGCGAACGCCGCCGCACCCCACCTACCGGCACCCGGCGACTCCACCACCGTCCGGACCACCTCGACCACCGCCCCTGCCGGCATCCCGGCCGTCCGCCGGCGGACCGCCTCTTCGACCACCACCCCCACCGCCGCCAACTCGGCCGACGAGAACGGCTCGCGGGCCGGAATCGAGCGGCTGCTCTCCTCCCGCATCGCCGCCGCCACCCCGGCCATCTCCGCGGAGGTGAACGGCCCGCCGGCCGGGACCGTGCGGCCGCTCGCTTCGAGCATCGCCGCCGCCGCGACGCCGGCCAGTTCCTCGGGAGTGAACGGCCCGCCGGCGGACTCGACCCGAGCTCCGGACGCCGCCTCCGGCTTCCCGGTGCTTCCGGCCGCCTCCGCCGGCACCGGCGCCGCCCGCTCGACCTCCCCGGCCGGCGCCGCGGCTTCCGACGTCCGGTCGCGGGCCACCCGGCCGATGAACCAGATCAGCAGCGTGAGGCCGCCGAGGACCGCGAAGACTACGGTCATTCCCAGCAGCAGCAGGACCAATGCCCCGGCAAGACCTTCCGGCAGATTCTGCGGCGCCGCGGCGAGCAGAACGCTCGACATGGCCCGGTCCCATAGACCCCCGTGCCGTTCAAGTCAACGGATCGCTGCCCCCTCCCGGCGCCACGCGTTCCCCCCGCCGCTCGGTTTCCCCTTGCTCAGCCGATCCCCTCGCACCGCACTCCGGGGATCGTGGTGCCGTTGTTGCCCTCCACGCACTCCCGCTCCTCCCCCGCCGGGTCGGCCTCGACGTAGACGTCGGTCGGCGTCTCCGGAACGCCGACCCAGGTGCACCCCGCCGCGACGCACTCGCCCGGCGCCAGCGCCCGGTCGGTGGCGGTCGAGCAGATCTCCGTTCCGCCCGCGTCCGGTGGGCCGTCGTAGAACGTCACGCGGATCCCGTCCCCCACCGGTTCGGTGCCGCGGTTGCAGACCAGGACCGTCAGCTCGATCGTCCGGTCGCCCGGATCGCACAGGTGCCCGTAGTCTCCGCGTCCGGACGTCAGGTCGGGCGAACCGATCGAGGTCGGATCCCCCTGGACGTTCTGGCGGAAGTTGTTCAGGCCCGGCGTCGCCCAGTTGGGCGGGACGTCGCTCGTGCGCGGGATCGTGCCGTCGTCCCGCACGTGCGTCACGTGGTAGGCGTGCTGGTTCCAGACGGGGCGCGAGGAGACCCAGGTGTCCGCGGCGTCGCGGTAGACGCGCAGGCCGGCGAAGCCGGTCGGTCGCGAGGCGCGACAGGTGTTGCCGCTGCCCGGCGTGCCCGCCGGCGGCGCGGCGCAGACGTACCCCGTGGAGACGCAACCATCGACGCAGCACTCCGCGGTCGTCGTGCACCGGCAAAGACCCGCGTCGCATACCCCGGAGACGCAGTCGGTCGGCGCATCGCAGTGCAATCCCGCGAACAGCGGATCGATGTTCCCCGGCTCGAGGCTCGGGCAGTCGCGGCCTACCGCCGGATCGCCGCAGTTCGTGTTCGCCGCCACCACGATCTCGGCGTTGAAATCGCCATCGACGTCCGCCACCACCGGGTTCTCGTACCAGGTGCAGGAGGACGACTTCTGGCTAAAGATCACCTCGCCCGTCGCCCCCGCATAGACCCGCACGAAACACTCGTCCGCGTACACCACTTCCGCCGGCCCGTCCCCCTCGAAGTCGAACACCGACGAACCCGTCACGTTCGACGACAGGTCCTGCGTCGGGCTGCTCCACAACACCCCGTCCGTCCGCCCCGACGCGCAGGCGCCGCCCCGCGACGGCGCGGCCACGCAGTCCGGGTCGAACACCGCGTAGGCGTTCGCTCCCGCCGCCGCCACTTCCGGAAACCGGTCGCCGTCGAAGTCCGCCACGGTCGGCGGTCCGCCGTGCCCGCCTCCGGGCAGCGCCACCGGCCCGAACACCACCGCGCTCTCCAGCGTCTGCACCCGGCACGTCCCGTCCGCCACCACCGCCACCTCGGGACGACCGTCGAGATCGAAGTCGGCGACCGCCGCGTGACCCCCCACGAGCCCGGACGCCGAATACGCCTCGCGCACCCAGTCGTGCGCCGCCGCGTCGTACTGGTACACCCCGGACCCGGTCACCAGTTCCGGAATCCCGTCGGCGTCGACGTCCGCCACCACCGGGAACACCCCGATCGATGCGTGGTAGCCGGCGTCGGGAGCGACTCCCAGCGATCCGCCGAGCAGCACGCCCGCGTTCGAATAGATCAATCCGCCGCGCAGCACCTCGGGAATCCCGTCGTCGTCCAGATCGTGGATCGAGGGACCGGCCCACCCGCCGCCCGTCGGGTTGTGCGGGGTCCCGTCCGCCGAGCGGCTGCGCCACAACACATCCCATGCCGCCGTCGACGGGTCGTAGCGGAACGCCACGAGCCCTCCGCCCGCCTGGAACGCCACCACCTCGGCCCGGCCGTCGAGGTCCAGGTCGCCGACGGCCGGAGGCGACGAGTGCGACGTGAGCTGCATGTCGAGGCTCGCCTGCTGGGCGCACGTCCGCCCGTCCACGATCCGGATCACCCCCGTCGGCTGCTCGCTGCTCCCGTCCACGCCGTCGTCGCTGGTGAACACGATCGACGGCCGGACCGTCGAGGGGTCGAGGTCGAAGTTGAAATCGACCACGATCGGCGTCGACAGCAGGTGCCGGTTCGCCGGGTAGGCGTCGCCGGCCGGCGGCCCCTCCCAGGAGCACTGCAGCGTCGGCGCGAACAGACCGGCGATCACGACCCGCGTGCAGTCCGGATTGTATTCGCCCCGCGGTCCCTCCCCGTAGGGCAGGCAGGCGCCGAGCAGGCAGTACGAGTCGTCGTCGCAGTCCTCGTCTCCGTCGCAGACCCCCGGCACCACGCAGACCCCCCACACGCACGTTTCCCCTGCCGGACAACAACTCGTTCCGCAGGGCACACCGCCGTCGGAACAGGTCACGTCGCCGACTCCGTCATCGTCCCCGTCGGTGTCGGCTTCGGCGTCGGCATCGCCGTCGCCTCCGTCGTCGCCGTCCGGCGGCCCCCCGTCGGGCGCCCGGCAGAAGCCGCCGATGCACAGCCACCCGTCCGGACAGTCCGCGGCCGTCGCGCACGGGGTCGGGCCGGTCGAATCGCCCGTCCCGCAGTCGCATCCCCGGCCGAACAGTACGAAGAGCACGCCGACCATCCCTGCGGCAGACCACCGACGCATCGCTCGCCTCCCCGGCGCGCCGCCGTTTCGGCCTCGCGCGCCCGCGCGATCAAGCTACCCGACGCCCGAGAAAGGAGCAACGCCTCGGGGAAAGAGCAGCCGCTACGGCCGGTACGCGGCGCCGGAGTCGTCGCCCTCCTGGACCAGCACGCGGACCACCGCGGCCGGTCCGCCGGCCAGCCGTTCCGCCAGCCGCTCGAAGACGAGCCGCGCCAGATGCTCCGCGCTCGGATTGGTCTCCCGGAACCACGACGTCTCGTTCAGATCGCGGTGGTCGAGGTCCGCCAGCACGGCCCGCAGGTGCCGGCGCAGGACGCGGAAATCGATCCCCAACCCCAGCGCGTCCAGGTGCTCGCACTCGACGAACGCCGTCACCTTCCAGTTGTGCCCGTGCACCTGTTCACACGGGTCGCCGTAGCCGCGCAGGTGATGCGCCGCCGAGAAACGCTCGACGACGTGCAGCTCGTACATCGCCCGGTCCTCCGTCACCCCGGCGTGCGCCGGGCGGCGTACTCGTCCTTGCCGCAGGCCAGGGCGGCCGCCGCCGGCGCCGCCCGGCGGGCCAGGGCCGCGATCGAGCCCGCCACCCGGCGGATGTCCCACTGCGCGTGGCGGTCCATCCGCAGTCGCGCGACGTGGTACACCTCGCGCAGGTTCAAGGTCACCAGCACCCGGCGGCGGTGGGCGTTGAGCAGCACGTAGTCCGCGGCCCGCGGATGACGCGACGCCAGGCCGGCCCATGCGTCCGCCGCGCGGTCGGCCAGCCCCCGCAGTTCGCCCTCCAGGCCGACCTCGGCCACCGCCTCCGGCACCGTGATTCCCAGCCCCGGGTCGTAGGCCTGTGGCGTGAAGGTCATCATCCGGTGGCGCTTGAGCTGCCCGTAGCAGGCGGCCGACAACACGACCTCCATCGTGAACCAGGCATGCTCGAACTCCCGCGGCACCGCGTCGAACTCCGACAGCTCCGCCAGCGCCTCCCGCACCAGCGCGCTGCGTCCCGCCTCGCCCAACGCCCGCGCCCGCTGGCGACAGTCGCTCCACGGGCGTCCCGAGGCGCCGTGCAGCAGCGCGGCCGCCACCGCCACGTCCGGCTCGGGCGTGCCGTCGAGCAGCGTCACGTCGCCGTCCCGCGGGCATTCCTGCGTCCCCGCCGCGGCCGGGACCCCCGCCATCGCTTCCCGCCCCAGCCGCTCGATCGTCTCCCGGCCCCGCCGCAGGAACGCGTCGGACACCTCGCGCCCGAACGCCTCGCGGAACCGCTCGGGGTCGGACAGGATGATCAACGACGGGGCCACCTCCGCCGCGGCGTCGAACAGCGCCCGCGACAACCCCCGCACCTCGGCCAACGGATGGTGCCGCAGCTTCCGGATCACGTGCTCGACGTTGCGCGCATTGCCCGAGAACCCGAGCTGCGTCTCGGTGGCCAGGCCCAGCGCGTAGCGCGCGTCCTCCTTCGCCCACCCCTCCACCGTCTCCTGCCCGAGCTTCGTCCGGAGCTGCTCCGGGTGGCGGCGCCGCTGCCACTCGTGCAGCCGCTCGAACGCCTTCCGGTAGAAGGCCATCTGCTCCCCGACCGCCCGTTCGAACCGCTCCCGCTCCGCCGCGTCGAACTCCTCCGGCACCACGTGCTCGCCCCCGAACGTGACGTAGCGCTGCGATTTCTCGGTGTACGAGCAGAGCCGGGCGTCCTCGAGCGCCTCGAGCGCCAGGCGCGAGACGCCCAGCACGTCGAAGTTGAGCAGGACGTGCTCGGCGACCGAGTGGTGTCCCATGCGGAAGACGATCGTGCGGTTCGACCTGCGCGCCGCCGCCACGTCCCGCCGCGCCTGCGCCCGCAGCTCGGGCACCGGCTCCGGCGCGCGGCTGATGCGCGCGTACGCCGCCGAGATCGTCTCCGGCGTCGGCTCCGCCTCCGCCGGCAGCTCGCCCGCCCGCAACGCCCGCACCAGCTCCCGGTCCAGCGTGTGTCCGGCCAGGATCACCTGCAACATCGCCCCTCCGCTCCCCACCGCTCGAGCGCCCGCTTCGTACCGGGGCCCGACGCGGCCGTCAAGCAACGGGCGCGAACCTGGGCCGCCGCCGAAACTCAGCGCGCCGGCGGCGCTCCGGTCGTCGTCGATGTGCCCGGCGCGCCTTCGGCGGGACTCAGCGTGTTGCGCGCGATCTCCAGCGCGTTCCCGTTGAGCCGGATGCGTCCGGCGCCGCCGCCCCCGCCGCCGCCGTAGGCGTCGGCCGGGTCGAGACAGCTCACCGAACCGCCCGTCGGTCCGGCGGCGCTGCTGCCGTTGCCGCCCGCGCAACCGTACGTCCCGGGATCGGTCCCGCCGGCCGCCGAGGTCAGCCGCGCCTCCCCGCGCTGGCCGGGGTTGGAGTGGTAGCCGTAGGCGCCGTAGCCGATCCCGCTGCCGCCCCCGCCGCCGTTGGCCGCGATCACCGCGCCGGCCTCGACCACCAGCCGGTCGGCCTCGAGCAGGATGCCGCCGCCGCTGCCGCCCCCGCCGCCCGATCCCTCGTCGTCGCAGCCGCCCGCCCCGCCCAGGCCGCCCGCATCGATCCGCCCGCGGACGCGCAGCGTGCCCCGCGCCGTGATCTGCAACGCCCCGCCCCCCGCGCCGCCGAGACCGCCGGGCATGCCGAGACAGTAGCCCGTGCCGCCGCCGCTGCCGCCCCACAGCGGGACCAGTTCCGGCGCGCCGTACGGACGTCCCGCCGCTCCGGCCAGCCCCGCTCCGCTGTATCCCCCGTTCCCGCCGCCTCCGCCCGCCCCGCCGAACGCCCCGCCGCCGCCTCCGCCGGTCCGCCCGTAGTCGGGACCCCACCGGCCGTCTCCGCCCGCCCCCGGTCCGGCCCCCCGGTCCGCTCCTCCGGGGCCCGGCAGGCGGCGCGTCACCCCCGACCGATCCCGGACCTCCGCCGCGCCGACGAACACCGTTCCGTCGATCGTCGCGTCGCCGCAGGCGAGCAGCACCAGCGCGCCGGAACCGACGCCGACGAGCGTCACGCCCGCCGGCACCGCGATCGACGCGAAGGAGAACACCCCGAGCGTCGGGGCGCCGTCGGGCTGCGGAACGCGCGCGAAGTGGATCCCCGCGAGGTCGCCTTCCCCTTCCGGACGCTGCCGCCGCACCGGCGCCAACGCCTCGGTCCACTCCTCGATCGCCCCCGTCTCCGTCGCGAACGTCACCACCCGCGTCTCCGGGCGCACGGCCAGGTTCTCCGACCCGGCGCACAGCAGCTCGTCGTCCGGCAGATTGCTCGGCACGAGCGTCCGGCAGTGCGCCCGCGGGTCCTCGGAACAACCGAGCGGGCAGAAGGTGGTCGAGTACGCCAGACCGTCCTCGCTGCACAGCAGCAGGGCGCCCGTCGAACACCAGGCCCGGGCGGGCGGACAGATCAGGACGTCGGCGCCGTCCGGCGCCGTGTCCCCTGCGGTGTCGTCGCGCGGCGTCCGGTCCTCCGCGTCGCCGGAGCCCAGCCCCGCCGTCTGGAGCCCGCAGGCGGTCGCGCCGCCCAGCACGAGCGCCAGGGCGACCCCGTGCGGCGCGCCGGCGCGACGGAAGTCCCACCTCATCGATCCCGAATCATAGCAGGCGCGCGCTGCGGGGGAAGCGCCCCGTCACTCGGTGCGCCGCAGCGCCGGGTACCCCGCGACGATCCCCGCCGCCGCCAGCAGCACCACCCCCGCGCCGGCCGCGATCGTGGGCGCTTCGCCGAACGCGTCGGCCGCGGCCCCCGCCGCCAGCGCGCCCAGCGGCAGGAAGCCGAAGAACGCGAACGAGTAGATGCCCATCACGCGCCCGCGAAACGCGTCGTCCGCCAGCGTCTGCAACAGGGCGTTGCCCAGGCTGAACACCAGCACCAGCGCCGCGCCGTAGGCGCACAGGGCGGCGCACGAGGCGAGCACCGTGCGCGTGGCGGCGAAGGCGAACAGCGCCAGCGGCAGCGCCAGCGCGCCGGCCGTCCACAGCCGCCCGCGGAAGCGGAACCGGCCGAGCGAGGCGACGGCGAGCGCGGCGACCAGCGCGCCCAGACCGCGCGACGACTGCAACCAGCCGTTCGTCGTCGCATCGCCGTGCAGCACCCGCACCGCCCAGGCCGGCAACAGGTTCACGAACGAGAAGCCGAACACCGTCACGACCAGCACGAACAGGATCAGCACCAGCAGCGTGCGCCGGCGCACCACGTAGCGCATCCCCTCGCGCAACGCCCGCCCCGCCGACTCCGCCTCGGCCGCCGGCGGCGCCGGCGCCGGCCGCATCCGCAGCAGCGCCCCCACCACCGCCAGGAACGACACCGTGTTGATCGAGAAACACCATGCCGGTCCGATCGCCGCGTAGACCGCCCCGCCGACCGCCGGCCCCAGCGTGGTGGCCGAGTTGAACATCAGCGAGTTCAACGCCACCGCGTTCGTCACGTCGTGCCGGCCCACCAGGTCCGGCACGATCGCCTGCCGCGCCGGCGCGTCGAACGCATTGGCCGTGCCCAGGCCGAAACCGAACGCCAGCAGGTGCCACGGGCGGATCCACCCCGCGAAGGTCAGCGCCGCCAGCACCGCCGACAGCCCGAGCATCGCCAGCTGCGTCGCCAGCAGCAGCCGGCGGCGGTCCCGCCGGTCCGCCAGCGTCCCCGCCCACAACATGAACAGCCACGACGGCACCCCCGAGGCGAAGGCGACGTATCCCAGGTACGACGACGACCTCGTCAGTTCGAACACCAGATACCCGAGCGCCGTGGATTGCATCCACGAGCCGAACAGCGAGAGCAGTTGTCCGCCGAACCACAGCCGGTAGTTGCGGTGCCGCAGCGAGGCGAACGTCCGGCGCCAGCCGGGCGGCGCGTCCGCGATTCCCGCCTCCAGCGGTCCGGGCGCGGGGTCGGCGCCCGGAGGCGGCGGCAGCGACGCCGTCAACCGCCGCTCCGCTCCACCCCGCGGCCGTCCTCGATCCGCACCCCGCGCGGAATCGGCCAGCCGTCGAAATGCAACGCCCCCGACTCGTCCGCCGCGAACCGGCCCTCCGCCAGCCACTCCAGCGTCCGCGGAAACACCACCCAGTCCCCCTCCCGCTTCAACCGCTCCTGGTGCTCCGCCGCCAACCGCCGCACCGCCTCCCGGTCCCCGGCGTCGAAACCCGCCGGCCGCTCCACCGGCACCGGTCCCGACACGGCCAGCAGCCGGCCTCCGTCGACCACCGCCTCGACGATGTGCGTTGTCGACCGCAGCTCCCGCTCGCCCGCGAGGATCGCGTCGCGCACCGCATGGTCTCCGGTGTAGCGCCGCCGCCCGTCGCGTTCCAGCGACAGGTCGGCCGGATGCACGTTGATCCCGAGGAACGCCTCGATCAGCGGCGCCGTCGCCACGCTCATGTAGCCGGCGTACGCCGCCGCGGTCGCGCCGAACGGGCGCAGCGCCGCCACCGTCGCCGCGTCGAACTCCGCGCGCAGCGCCAGGTCCCGCCGCGGCCGGCCCCGCGCCGCGTAGAACGCCGTGATATCCCGCGTCACCACCGGCAGGTCGAAGTCCCGCCCCAGTTCCGTCGCCCGGCTGTCCCAGCGGTCGCTGAAGATCGCCGCGACTTCGAACGGCGAACGCCCCCGCGCGGCGGCCAACGCCCGCTGCCGCTCGAGGATCCGCCGCAGGTTGGACCCCGAACCGGACATCAGACCGATCAGGCGCAACGGACCCGTGGCCGGGTCGTGCAACGGTCGCAGCATCCCGCCTCCTCCCCCGTCACCCCCCCGGCTCGGGCGAACCGCCCTTCCTCCCGTCCCCCCGCGGCAGCCGCGGCACCCTGCCGTCCGGATCCTCTCCCTCCGGCGGTTCCTCCCGCTCGAGCGTCCCGCGGATCTCCTCCTCCACCTGCTTCCCCTCCCGCAACCCGCGCTGGAACGAACCGACGCTCTTGCCGAGGTTGCGCGTGATGCGCGGAAGAACCGTCGGGCCGACCACCAGCAGCAGCACCGCCACCAGCACCAGCAGTTCCAACGGCCCCAGATTCACCGCAGTACCCCGCAGTGCGCGCCCGCCGCCAGCGCCCGCGCCAAGTCGTCGACGATCGACGCCGCCGTCTCCGCCTCCCAGCGCCCGACCCCCTCGTGCACCCCGCCGCGCAGCACCACCGGCAGCGCCGCCGCCGGCCCCGGAGCTTCCGGACAGCTCCGCGCGAGTTCCGGGAACAGCAGCGGCGCCATGTCTTGCCGGTTCAGCATCGTCGCCCAGTCCGGCGCCGCGTCGCGCAACTCCCGCCAAGCCGCGTCGTCCGCCAGCCGCCCGCCCGCCGGCGCCGCCGACCCCAACGCCGCCGCCAACCGCGTCCGCCAGTCCGACCCCGTCGCCGCCGCCAGCCGCCCACCCGACGCCGCGAAGTGCACATCGACCGAGAACGGCCGGATCCCCGCCTCGACCTCCCACGGCTCCAGCCGGTCGCGCACCACCACGACATCGACCGGGATCTCGCCCAACCGCTCCGCCTCGTGCTGGCAACCGATGTCCAGCGGTCCGCCGAAGAAATCCATCAGGTACGGCCCCAGCTCCTCCAGCGCGGCGCAGGCCCGCCGCACCGCCTCGCGCGCCGCCTCGTCCGAAGCCACGCCGAGAATCACCGTGCGGCGCGGCAGCAGGCCGAGCGCGAGGCCGAGGAACGGGCCCGCGTCTGCCGCCGGTCCCTCCCCGGCGTCGTCCGGCCAGGAGACGTCGAGATAGCGGCCGTCGAGCAGACGGATCAGGTCGCCGGCCGCGCGACCCAACGCGGCGACGTGGACCGTGAGTTCGGGCAGCGCCGTCCGCTCGAACATCGCGAACAACCGTTCGACCACCTCGGCCAACCCGTTCCGGGCCGCCGCCGTGCCCGGTCCCGGGCGCGCCGCGAACAGTTCCGCGGGAGCGGGACCGACGTCGTCCACGAACGGGAACTCGCCCGCCGGCGCGTCCTCGGGCGGCAGGGCCGCCGCCAGCGCGGACCCCGGTTCCGCCGTCACCTCGACCCGCAGCGACGCCGCCGGCTCCGCGCCCTCGCCGATTCGCAGCCCGACCCGCAACTCCCGGACTCCGGAGAACAGGTCGAGCCCGATCGATGCCGCCGTCGCCGACAGCTCGTCCAGTTCCGTCCACTCTCCCCGTTCGCGCCGCAGGCCCGCCCAGCCGAACAGGGCCCGGCGCAACCGCTCGGCTGCCGGCGTGCCCCATGCCCGGAACACCAGGTCGTCCGCCGCCCCCGCCTCGGCCACGGGCAGCGCCGCGAGGTCGATGGCGGGACCGCCCCGGTAGCCCAGCGCCAGGCGGCCCTCGCCGGCCGGCTCGAGCGTCACGTCGGGGTTTCCCGATCGCGGCGGACGTTCGCCCGCTCCCGCCGGGATCACGCCGACCCCCGCGGCGAGCGCCGGATCCGCCCCGCGCCGCACGATGGCACCCACCGCCAGCGGCGCCTCCAGGTCGACCGCGACCTCCCCGGGCAGTTGCAGGAGGCGGCGGAAGACGATCTCGCGCAGCAGCGAGCGTCCCGCCTCGCGCAACGCCTGGGCCGGCGGCGCCGGCAAGTCCACCCCCGCCTGCGCCAGCCGCTCCAGCAGCCGTCCGTACAGGCCCGCGAACCGTTCGAGCGACCGGGCCGGGTTCGGGACGGTGAGCACGAACGCGAGGTCCTCCGCCGCCACGGTCTCCGCCGCCGGCTCGTCCCCCCCGGGCTCGGCCGCCTCCGTCGCCGCCCCCGGACCGCACGCCGCCGCCAGGACCGCCGCCGGCAGTGATCGCAGCAACGTTCGGACCACCTCCATCGCCATCCTCCCTTCCGGGCGGGCCAGTATCGCACGCCCCCGTCCCGAGTTCCACGGGGCGCGCCGAACGCGCGGAATCCGGGGAACGTCCCGGGCGTTGATCTGCCGCGGCCGGAAGAGGTAGGCTTTCGCCCGGTCGGCAGCCGGAACCCGCGCGGCCGCGGCCGGAGAGGAACGGAACCATGTTCGGTCACTGGGAACTGATCGTGCTGCTCGTCGTCGTGCTGCTGATCTTCGGCCCGTCCCAGCTCCCCAAGCTGGCCAAGGGGATCGGCAAGAGCATCCAGAGCTTCAAGTCCGGTATCAAGGACGCGCAGGAGGAGGAGAAGTCGCCGCCGCAGGTCGCAGCAGGCGAGGCGAAGAAGGAACTGCCCGACAAGGCCGGCGGCGATGGCTGACCCGTCTCCCCGCCCCGAGGCCGACCGCTGTCCCAGACACGACTTCCCCCTCGACTCGGCCGGTTGCGCCCTCTGCCGCCAGGAGGCCGCCGGGCAGGCCTACCAGGGCGGCACCGCCCCGCCCCGCGGGGCGATCCTCCCCCGCCGACGACTCGACCCCGCCGTCCTGATCGTCGGCGGAGCGCTGACCTTCGCCGGCTGCGTCCTGCCCCTGGCCGCCGGCGTCCTCGGCGGCCTCCTCGCCTGGCTGATCTTCGACACCGGCGCCAAGCTGACGATCGGGATCGGCCTCGCCGCCGCGCTCCTCACCCTGCTCGGCGTCCTCAAGAGCAGGTAGCGACCCGGGCCGACCTCCGGTCCTTCCCCGGCGGTCGAGACCGCGCGTCGCCCGCCCGCCCTCACCGCCCCAGGAAGCGCCTCTCCAGCGCCTCCATCAACGGATCGCGCTCATTCTCCGGCGCCCAGCGCATGTAGCCTTCATTGACCGCCCAGACGATCGCGCCGCCCAGTCCCACTTCCGCCACGTACGCCGCCCGCTCGGCGATCGATGCCGCGTCCTCGTACGACACGAAGCCGCAGCCGTGCGGTCCCCGCGGGACCGGCAGCGCCAGGTACGGCACGCGCGCCTCCGCGTCCCAGCGCCGCGCCGCCGGGTCGAAGTAGCGCCGCCGGATGTCGGCATAGCTCATCGAACAGTCCGCCGCGGCCACCGTCGCCCGGCGCAGTTCCTGCCGCGGCCCATCGACCGGCGGCGTGTAGCAGACCCCGAAGAAGCCGATGCCGATCCCGAGCCGCCCCGCCGGAACCCCCGCCGCCAGGTATCCGCGGACCGAGTGATCGATCGACACGTACCCCTCGTCGGCCGCGCCGTGGAGCGCCGCCGAATGCCAACTCCGCCCGCCGTGCTCCGTCGCCGCCATCCCGTAGGTCATCAGGTTCACCCGGTCGAGCGGCCCGGCGGCCCGCGCCCACCCCTCGTCCGCCGTCGTCCGACCCGCCGCCAGGTGCGGTGCCGCCGCCGTCAGGTCCGCCGCGGGCCACGCGGTCCGCAGGTCGGTCGCCAGCGCCGCGAGCGCTTCCCCGTCGCCCTCGCGGAACGGCTCCCAGTCGAGGTCCAGGCCGTCGAAGCCGCGTGCGCGGGCGAACTCCACCAGTCGCCCGACGAAGGCCGGGCGCGCCTCGTCCGCCGCCGCGCGCGCCAACCCCTCCCGCGATCCCCCGCCTCCCACCACGAGCAGCGCGCGCGTCCCCGCCTCGTGCGCCCGCCGCACCAGCTCGCCGGCCAGCGCCTCCCCCGCCTCGCCGTCCCGGCCGAAATCGACAACCAGCGCGCCGTCCGCTCCCGGATACACCCTCGTCACCGCCAGGTGCGTCAGCGCACCGTACCGCACCTCGGCGGGACGGTAGCGGCGGAACAGGTACGTCGCGTAGTAGCCGATCACCCAGACGTCCTTGCGGAGCTTCTTCCTCGCCGCGGTCGCCGCCGGTTTCGCCGGCGGGTCCACCGGTTCTCGGGCGTCCGTGCCGGTCTCCTCGGGCGGCCGAAACCCGCCGTCGCGATGTTGCGGAACGTCCGCCGGATCCCGGGCGCCGTCGCCGGCCTCCTCCGGCCGCCTCGAACCATCGTGGCGATCCGGCGTCGCGTCCCCCGCCGCAACCGGGCCGGCCCGGCCGCAGGCGGCCGCGAACGAGAGCACCAGCGGGACGAGGGCGGGTCGCAACATGGTCCGTTTCGATCGCCCCGCGGCGGCCGGATCGGCGACCCTGCGGGACGACGTCGCGCCTCGAGTCTCCCCGGCCGCGCGCCGGCGGGTCAAGCCCGGGCCGCTTCCCCGGCCCCCGGTTCTTCGGCGGGAGACGGGAGCGCGGCGTGGTGCGCGGGGCGCCGGGTGTTCCCGATTCCCGCCGCACGCCCGAGCCGCGGTGCCGCCCGGGGGGTTGTCGGGGCGCCACATCGCCGGCGCGCAGCGCCGGCGAGTGCCCGCGGGTTTCATCGGAGCGGTGCGATGGACCTCGCGGGAGCACTCGCGCACTTGCCTGCATGTCGCAGGACCGCCGCGGTGGGATTCGGGATGTTCGCGCCGTCTTCCGCGGGGCTGCGGCCCGGGAGTACACTTCGACCGGGCCGGTGCCGGAACCGCCGGCCGGGAGGGAACGCGATGCGATCGGTGCGTGCGGGATCGTGGGTCGTCGCCGCGTGGCTGGCCCTGGGGTGCGGCTCGGACGGCGACGACGACCGGACCGACGCGACGGACGGGGCCGACGCGGCGGAGGCCGGCGAAGCCGACACGACGGACACCTCCGGCGAGACGCCGGCCGACGACGCCGGACCGGGCGAGACGAGCGGTGACACGGTCGGGGAAACGCCCGACCACGGCGGCGGCGAGGCCGCGGACGTTCCCCGCGACGGGACGCCGCCGGCCACCGCGCCGATCTGCGAAGGCGGGACCGGGTCGGGCACGCGGCGGCGCTGGGTCGACCCCGTGTCGGGCTTCGAGTACTGCGAGGCGCCGTGTCGCGGCTGCACCGCCGAGTGCCGTGGGGTGGGCACCGCCGAAGAAGGGTGGTACGCGGCGTGTGCCGACCCGACGACCGAGGCCGGCTGCGGCGAGGCTCCCGGACGGATCGTCCTCGTCGATTGCGGTTAGCCCGCCGTTGATCCATGCTGCGCCCGTCGCCCGGCGCCGCCGGACAACGGGTCCGCGACGAGCCGCCGGGGAGGGAAGGGGAAGGAAGATGCAGTTTCCGCCGATCCAGATCCCGGGCCACGGCGAGCTCCGCGCGCGCATCGTGACGACGCTGGGCCCGATCGAAGTCCGCCTGTTCGAACACGACGTGCCGAACACCGTGGCGAACTTCGTCGGGCTCGCCACCGGCACCATTCCCTGGAAGGACCCCAAGACCGGACAGGAGGTCGTCGGCCGTTCGCTCTACGCCGGCACGATCTTCCACCGCGTCATCCCCCAATTCATGATCCAGGGCGGCTGTCCCAAGGGCGACGGCACCGGCGGCCCCGGCTACCGGTTCGCCGACGAGATCGACCCCAAGTACAAGCACGACCGTCCGGGGCGCCTGTCGATGGCCAACGCCGGCCCGAACACCAACGGGTCGCAGTTCTTCATCACCGAGGTGCCGACGCCGTGGCTGGACGGCAAGCATGCGATCTTCGGCGAGGTCGTCGGCGGGATGGACACCGTCCAGCAGGTGCTCGCCGTGCCGCGCGGGCCCGGCGATCGTCCCAAGACGCCCATCGTGATCCGGGAGATCCAGGTCTTCCGCGCCGGCTGAGTCGCCCTGTTCCCCGCTTCAGTCGCCGTCCCGGCCGGCCGGCAGCCAGACCCAGAACCGCGAACCCTTCCCCAGCGTCGAATCGACCCCGATCCGCCCGCCGTAGCGCTCCACGATTTCCTTCACCGCCACCAGCCCCAACCCCGTGCCGTCCACCCCCCGGCTCCGCGCGTTGCTCGCGCGGTAGAACTCCCGGAACAGGTGTCGCAGTTCCCCCGGCGGCACGCCGATCCCCGTGTCGAACACCTCGATCAGCGCCCCCTCCGCCTCCGGGCGCACGCACAACCGCACCGTGCCCCCGCCGTCGGTGTACTTGATCGCGTTCGACAGCAGGTTCGAGAACACGTAGGGGGCCAGGCCGTCGTCGATCCGCGCCGGCGGCGTGGCGCGGTCGAGTTCCAGCCGCACCGTGACCGCGCGCCGCTCCGCCAGGTCCTCCATCCCCCGCGCCGCCGCCGCGGCCAGCTCCGTCAGGTCGACCGGACGCACCTCCCCGAGCACCAGGCCGCGCTTCACGCGGCTGACTTCCAGCAGCTCGTTCACCAGCGCGGTCACCTGTCGCGCCCGCAGCACGATCCGCGCCAGCAGCCGGTGCCGCTCCGCGGGGTCCTGCTCCATCTCCATCGCGAAGTCCGCCAGCATCTGCACCGCCGCGATCGGCTCCTTGATCTCGTGCGCCAGCAGATCGATGAAGTCGCTCTTCCGCCGTTCGACCTCCCGCAGATCCTTGATGTCCTGGTACAGCCCGGCGACGTGCAGCACCAGCCCCGCGACCGCCCCCAGGTCCTCCAGCCGTTCCGCGTCCTGCGCCGAGAAGCGCCCGGGCTCCGGATGCAACGCTTCCAGGACTCCGATGATTTCCCCGCGCACGCGCAGCGGCGTCGCGCACAACGACCGCGTCGCGTACCCGACCAGCCGGTCGACCCGGTCGTCGTGCCGCAGCCGCGGGTCGAACGCCGACAGGTCGCCCCGCGCGTCGTCGATCCGCACCGCGCGCCCCGTCAGACAGACCCAGCCGGCGACCGAATCCTCGTCGAGCGGGATCTCCAGCGGACGGCCCTCGGTGCCCAACGCCACCGTGCCGCGCAGCAGCCGGCGCGTCCGGTCGACCAGGAACACCGTCGCCCGTTCCGCCCCCAGTTCCTTGCATGCCAGCTCGGCCACCGCCCGCAACGTCGGCTCGCGATCGACCTGCCCGAGCAACGACTCGAGGATCGAATACCAGGCGGTGCCGCGGAATGGAGGACGCTGTTCCATGTCGTCCCTGGACGGCTCCCGCCAGTATGTGCTAGGTCCCACGCTGTCGCAACTAATCGGGGGGTCTCGAGCAACGACGGGGGGCACGGGAGCGGGGGCGACACCACAGGGCGTGCGTCGCGCACGGCCGGGGAAGGGTGGGGCGCGGTGATCCACAGAGTCGAAGTCGGCGTCCGCGAGGACCGCGAGGATGCCGCCGGCCGCCGCCTGGTGCGCCGCATCGGCGACGACCTCGGCCTGCGCGTCGAGACCGTCCGCGTCGTCGAGGTCTACACGATCGAGTGCGACGCGCCCGTGGAGGCGGTCGCGGCGTTCGCCGCTGGCGCCCTCTGCGATCCCGTCCTCCAGCACCACGTGCTGGACGCCCCGCTCCCGGGCGCGTTCGACTGGGCCGCCGAGGTTGCCCTGCGGCCCGGCGTCACCGACAACGTCGGCCGCACGGCCGGCGAAGCCCTCGCCCTCCAGCTCGGACGACCCCTCGGCCCCCACGAACTCGTCACCTGCGCCCGCCAGTATCGCTTCTCCCGCGGCCCCGCGCGGCCCGAAGACCGGCCCCGCATCGTCGAGGGACTGCTCTGCAACCTGCTGATCGAATCGTACCGCCTCTGGGAAGGCGACACCGCCGCCTGGTTCACCGCCCACGTCCCCCGCGTCACCCTCGACCGCCAGCCCCAGGTCCGCACCTGGCGCCTCGACCTCCCCGACGAGGAGCTTCTCCGCCTCTCCCGCGACAACGTCTGGGCCCTGTCGCTCGCCGAGCTGCGCGCGATCGAAGCCTACTTCCGCCGGCCGGATGCCCGCGCGCTGCGCGCCCGCGAAGGACTCCCCCCCGAACCGACCGACGTCGAGATCGAATGCCTCGCCCAGACCTGGTCCGAACATTGCAAGCACAAGATCTTCTCCGCCCGCATCCGCTGCCGGGAGCCCGACGGGACGGAACGGGAGGTCGATTCGCTCTTCCGCACCTACGTGCGCGGCACCACCGAGGCGGTCCGCGCGGCCAAGGGCGACCGCGACCCCTGCGTGTCGGTGTTCGACGACAACGCCGGCGTCGTCCGCTTCCTCCCCGACTGGCACCTCGTGTTCAAGGTCGAGACCCACAACAGCCCCTCTGCCCTCGACCCCTACGGCGGCGCCCTCACCGGCATCGTCGGCGTGAACCGCGACCCGTTCGGCACCGGGCTCGGGGCCCGGCTGTTCTGCAACACCGACGTCTTCTGCTTCGCCCCTCCCGACTGGAAGGGCGAACTCCCCCCGCGGCTGCTCGCTCCGCGCCGCGTGCTCGAAGGGGTCCGCGAAGGCGTCGAGCACGGCGGCAACAAGAGCGGCATCCCCACCGTCAACGGCTCGGTCGTGTTCCACGAACGCTACCTCGGCAAGCCGCTCGTCTACTGCGGCACCGGCGGCATCCTTCCCGCCCGCGTGGGTGACCGCGAGGCGCACCGGAAGTACCACGTCGCCGGCGACGCGATCGTCATGGTCGGCGGTCGCATCGGCAAGGACGGCATCCACGGCGCGACGTTCTCCTCGGAAGAGCTCCACGAGGGCTCCCCCGCCACCGCCGTCCAGATTGGCGACCCGATCACCCAGAAACGGATGACCGACTTCCTCCTCGCCGCCCGCGACGCCGGTCTCTACTCCGGACTCACCGACAACGGCGCCGGCGGCCTCTCCTCCTCGGTCGGCGAGATGGCCCGGCAGACCGGCGGCGCCGACCTCGACCTGACCCGCGCCCCGCTCAAGTACGCCGGCCTCGACCCCTGGGAGATCCTCCTCTCCGAAGCCCAGGAACGGATGACCGTCGCCGTGCCCCCCGACCGCCTGCCGGAGTTCCTCGACCTGGCCCGGCGCATGGGCGTCCTGGCCACCGTCCTCGGCTCCTTCACCGACGACGGCGTGTTCCGCGTGCGCTACGACGGCAAGGTCGTCGCGGCCCTGCACATGGACTTCCTCCACGAGGGACTCCCGCGGCTCGAACTGCGCGCCTGCTGGAACGCTCCGGCGCCCCGGCCCGTCCGGCCCCCCGCCCCCCGGGACCTCGGCGCCGTCCTCCAACGCGTCCTCGCCCGCCCCAACGTCTGCTCCAAGCACTACTGGGTCCGGCAGTACGACCACGAGGTGCAGGGCGGCAGCGTGGTCAAGCCGCTCTGCGGCGCCCGCGGCACCGGGCCCTCCGATGCCGCCGTCGTCCGCCCCGTCCTCGACAGTCCCCGCGCCGTGGTCGTGGCCCATGGCATCGCCCCCAAGTACGCCGACCTCGACGCCGGCGCCGCCGCCCTCTCGGCGATCGACGAGGGGATCCGCAACGCCGTCGCCGTCGGCGCCGACCCCGAATCCCTCGTCGGTCTCGACAACTTCTGCTGGCCCGACCCCGTCGTTGGCCCGCACAACCCCGACGGCCAGCACAAGCTCGCCCAGCTCGTCCGCACCTGCGAGGCGCTCCACCAGGCCTGCCTCGCCCACGGCATCCCCCTCATCTCCGGCAAGGACTCGATGAAGAACGACTACCACCACGGCGAGGTGCGGATCTCGATCCCCCCCACGCTGCTCTTCACCGTCCTGGGCCAGATTCCCGACGCCGCGCGCGCCGTGACGATGGACTTCAAGCGCCCCGGCGAGACCGTTTATCTCGTCGGCCGCACCGCCGAGGAGCTCGGCGGCTCCGAGTACTTCGCGCTGCTCGGCGAGCCCGGCGGCGTTCCGCCGACCGCCCGCCCCGAGGAACAGGCGCGGCTGTACCGGAAACTCCACGCCGCCGTCGCCGAAGGGCTGGTCTCCGCCTGCCACGACTGCTCCGACGGCGGCCTCGCCGTCGCCCTCGCCGAATGTGCCTTCGCCGGCGACACCGGCGTCGAGATCGACCTGCGCCCCCTCGCCGCCGACGGCCTCGACCGCGACGACCTGCTGCTGTTCTCCGAGTCGAACGGCCGGTTCGTCGTCACCGCCCGGCTCGGCTCCGAGGCGCGCTTCGAGATGCGCATGGCCGGCCTGCCGTGCCGGCCGATCGGCCGGACCCATCCCGGGGGCCGCCTCCGCATCACCGGCCTCGAAGGCCGCGTCGTTCTCGACCGCGACATCCGCGAGCTGGAAGCGGTCTGGCGCGCCCCGTTCGACTTCGCCGGAGAGGACCGGGAGGACGCCCATGGCTGACCGCTGCCGCGTCTTCGTGCTCGCCGGCAACGGCACGAACTGCGAAGTCGAGACGGCCTACGCCTGGCGTCGCGCCGGCGCCGATGCCGCCGACATCGTCCCGATCTGGGACTGGGCCGCCGGCCGCCGCTCGCTCGACGACTACGAGGTCCTCACCTTCCCCGGCGGCTTCATGGACGGCGACGACCTCGGCAGCGCCCGTGCCTGCGCCCACCGCCTGCGCCACACCACCCCGCGCCCCGGCGGCCCGACCCTCCTCGAAGAGGTGGTCGCCTTCGTCCGCCGCGGCGGCCTCGTCCTCGGCATCTGCAACGGCTTCCAGCTCCTGGTAAAGATCGGACTGCTCCCCAACGGCCCCGAGGATCCCCGCCCCACCGCGACCCTCGCCCCGAACGCCCGCGGCCGTTTCGAGGATCGCTGGGTCCGGCTGCTGGCCGACCCCGCCTCGCCGTGCCTGTTCACCCGAGGACTCGGGGAGTTCGAGCTGCCGGTGCGTCACGGCGAGGGACGCCTGCTCTTCGCCGACGCCGCCGCCCGCCGCGCCGCTGTCGAGCGACAACTGGTCCCCTTGCGCTATGCGCTGCAGGGCCTCCCCACCGACCGCTACCCGTTCAACCCCAACGGTTCCGAGGAGGCCGCGGCCGCCCTCACCGACCCGACCGGCCGGATCCTCGGGCTGATGCCCCACCCCGAGGCGTTCGTCACGCGGACCCAGCACCCGCGTTGGACCCGCGAGGCCGTCCCCGAGGAGGGCGCCGGCCTGCGCCTCTTCCGCAACGCCGTCCAGGCGGTCCGCGACGCCCCCGTTCCGTAGGTCCCCGGCCTGCCGACGTGCGCGTCATCCCGGCCCGGGTCCGACGGGAAGGCCGCTCAGCCGCCGAACGTCGGCCAGAGGTCCCGCATTCCTCCGACGACGAACTCCACCGCGATCGCCGCCAGCAACAACCCCATCACCCGCTGGGCCACGTGCAGCGCCGTCTTGGACAGGAAGCGCTCCGCCGCCGCCGCGGAACGCAACAGCAGCCAGGCGATCAGGCAGGTGACCGCGATCCCTGCCAGCACCGCCGCCGTCGGGACCGCCTGCCACGCCGCGCGGCTCATCAACACCATCACCGTCGCGATCGATCCCGGTCCGGCCAGCATCGGGATCGCCATCGGCACGATCGCCACGTCGTCGCGCGCCACCCCCTCCTCCTGCTCCTCCGCCGTCGAGCGCGTCCGCGAAGGCTGCGCGCGCATCATGTCGACCGCCATCAGGAACAGCATCAGGCCGCCGGCGATCTTGAACGCCCCGAGCGACACGCCGAAGGCCCGGAAGATCAACCCTCCGGCCACCGCGAACAGCACCAGCGTCACGAACGCCGCGAGCGCCGCGCGCCACGCCATCCGCCGCCGCTTCTCGGGCGAATCATCCGCCGTGATCGCCATGAAGAAGGGCACGGCCATCAGCGGGTCCACCACGAAGAACACCGCCGTGAACGCCACGAACGCGAACTTGAGATCCTCGCTCGACACGTTCTCCGCCGCCCGTCGTTTCCCCGGCCGAACGACCCGCCGGAAGACGTCGGATGCTTTCGTCGTTCCGCGCCGTTGTCAAGCCGCCCGCCGCCCGCGGACGGTTGCGCCGCCCGGGAGCGCGGGTCATACTCCCATCCGTCGAGGAGAGGAGGCCGGTCATGGCGGAACGAAGGAGCTTTGTCCCGGTACAGGGGGTGTGGGAGATCACGCTGGCCTGCAACATGCGCTGCCGGCACTGCGGGTCCCACGCGGGCGCCCCGCGCCCCGACGAGCTGACGACGGACGAGGCGATCCGGGTGCTCGGCGAGCTGGCGGCCGCCGGTTGCAGGCGCCTGGTGCTTTCGGGCGGCGAACCCACGGTCCGCAAGGACTGGCCGCGCCTGGTCGAGGAGGGCAGCCGGCTCGGGATCCAGATGAAGATGATCTCGAACGGCTGGTCGTTCGACGCCGAGGTCGCCCGGACCGCGCGCGCCGCGGGCCTCCGCGCCGTCGGCTTCTCGCTCGACGGTCTCGAGGCGACCCACGACTACGTGCGCCGCATCCCGGGCTCGTATCGCCGGGTGCTCGCGGCGATTCGCGCCGCGCGCGCCGCGGGGCTCGGCGTGGCGGTGGTGACGCACATCAACCGCCGGAACCTGTCCGAGCTGGACGCGATGTTCGACCTGCTCGCGACGCTCGACGTCTACTCGTGGCAGGTGCAGCTCGGCAACCCCGCGGGCGAGCTGGCGCTGCACCGCGAGCTGGCGGTCGAGCCGCGGGACCTGCTGCAGATCGTCCCCGCCGTCGCGCGCCTCGTGCAGCGCGGCGGCCTGCGCGTCGTGCCGGCCGACAACATCGGCTACTTCGGACCGTACGAGACCACCCTGCGCACCAACGCGCACTACGGCCTGCCGACGTTCGCCGGGTGCCTCGGTGGGATCCGTCATTTCGGCCTCGAGTCGAACGGCAATCTCAAGGCCTGCCTGTCGCTCCCCTCGGCCCGCCACGGCTGCTCGTCGTACGTCGAGGGCAACCTGCGCGAGACGCCGTTCGCCGACCTGTGGAACCGGCCCGGCGCCTTTGCCTTCAACCGCAACTCCGACCCGGCGGAGTTGGGCGGCTTCTGCCGGACCTGCCGCCACGCCCGCCTGTGCCACGGCGGCTGCCGCTGGTCGGCCACCGTCCACGGCGGCGGCCTCGAGAACCCGTACTGCTACTACCGCGTGGCCGCCGAGGCCGAGGCGGGGCGCCGGCGCGCGCGCGGCTGGCGCATCGCCGCCGCCGTCGCCGCCCCCCTGGCGCTCGCCGGCTGCGGCGAGGGAGACGACGACGGCGACGCCGACGTCGAAGACGTGGCCGACGAGGCGACGCCGGCCGACGCGTACGGCTTCGACTTCATCGATGAGGCGACGCCGGCCGACGCGTACGGGATCCCCGAGGCGGACGAGGCGACGCCGAGCGACGCGTACGGGATCCCGGAGGCGGACGAGGCGGCGCCGGCCGACGCGTACGGGATTCCCTCCGATGCAGATGTAGGGACCGACGGTCCCGAGGAGGTCCCCGTCGACCTCTACGGCTTCGTCCCCGACGTCTCCGAATCCGACGCGAAGTAGCCGTCGCCGTCCGCGGCTTGGCCGCGGGCCGGCTTGACGGCCTGTCCCCGTCGGACCATGCTGTGGGCAGCGAACGGCGGTCGATCGGAACGTCCGCCCGGGTCGTGGACCGGGCAGGAGGTGGGTGATGAGCGAGTCTTGCCGAGCGCGTCGGTTCCCGGTCGCGTGGCTGATGGTCCTGCTGGTTGGCGGCTGCTCCGGAAGCGACGGCGACTCGACCGACGCGGACAACGGGGCCGAGGTCGAGCCGGACGCGGACGGGACGGGAGACGCCGACGCGCGGCCGGAGGCGGAGGTGTTGCCGGATGCCGACGTCGGTCCGGACTTCGACCCGGACGCGGACGCGGATGCGGTGCCGGACGGGGACGTCGAGCCGGATGCGGTGCCGGACGGGGACGTCGAGCCGGATGCGGTGCCGGACGGCGATGCGGCGCCGGAGGTGGAGCCCGAGACGGACGTCTTGCCGGAGTCCGACGCACCGGCGGACGACGCGCCCGACCCGTGCGGCGCGCTGCCGCCGAATCCGACGGACGTCTATGTTTACGGGCTGTCGACGACGGCCGAGGTCGGCACCGAGGCCTGTCCGTTTCGGACGATCCTGGCGGCGCTGGCGCTGCCGGATCCCACCGGCGGCGTGGTCCGGACGGTCCACGTCCGAGGCGCTGCCGGGGGGCTGGAGTACCGGGAGACGGGGACCGTGACGGTTCCGGCATCGATCGTCGTGGAGGGCGAGGGGCGGGCGGCCGTGCGGGTGACGACGCCGGCGCCGCGGGCCTGCATCGGGACCACGACCTGCCTGGTGGACGTCCGGCCGGGCGGCGTGCTGCGCCGGCTGTCGGTTCGTCCGGCCGGGGCCACCGGGTCGGGCGACGGGGTGGCGCTGACCGGCTCCTCCGTCACGTCGGCGGTGGCGCTGGTGGAGGACGTCGAGAGCACCGGACATGCCGCGGCAGCCTTCCACACCTCCACCGCATCGATCCTGAACGGCGTGCGGGGCGCGAACTCGCTCGTCGGTCTGCTCGCCGACACCGGCACCGCCACCATCGAAGTCGGCCCCCTGTCGGGCATCACGACGATTCGGCCGATGTTCGAGTCGAACGTCACGATCGGCATTCACGTGCGGGCCGGTCGGGCCACGATTCGCAACGCGGTGGCCTCGGACAACGGCGACACCGGCATCTCCTTGCAAAGCAACCCCGGGGACGCCTTCCACGTCGTGCAGTTCACGAACGCGGAGCGTAACGGCCTGACGCCCGGCAGCTATCCGGACGGCGTGGGCATCCTCGTGGGGCCGTCGGCCAGCGCCTCGGTCAACAGCACGACGATGCTCGGCAACAGCGCCGCCGGCATGATCTTCGAGCGCGGGACCTTCAACCTGCTGCAACTCGGCTGCGACATCTTCGCCGATCCCGCGGACCCGACGCGCAACAACGGCCGCGCCGGTCTGTGTCTGCAGAACAGCGGCGCCACCGGGAGCCAGGTCGTGCAGGCCAACGTGTTCTCGACGACCCCGTCGTGCCCCGCGACCCAGCGCGAGCTGTCGGCCGAAGCCCTCTGTTCGGCGCTGCCCCCGGGCTACGACGATCTGGTCTACAAGCGCGGCACCGGCGGCGGGCCGAATCCGATGCTGGTGTCCAACTGCGACTACTGCGGCTGAGCCCCGCTTCGGGGTTCCGGGCGATTTGCCGCCCGCGGGCGGCCGTGACAGCATCCTGCCCGGGAAGGAGAGCGCGCGATGACGGGCAGAACGCGGTTCGGGGTGATCGGGGCTGCGTTGTGGGTCGCGGCCGGCTGCGACGACGCCGGCGCCGAGTCGCCGGGGGATGCCGACGTGGTCGACGCGGTGGATGCTCCGGTCGAGGCGGGCGACGCGACCGGCGAGACCGAGACGGAGGCGGGCGAGGCGTTCGACGTCCCCATCTCCTGCACGGCGACGCTCGGCACCGGCTCCCTGACGGGCAGCGTGCAGGGCGAGCCCCTCGGCGCCACCCATGCGGGAGCGGTCCAGTTCTCGGTGCTCGGGATGACCGGCTACATGGTCGCCTTCGCCGCCGGCGGCGGCACGTGCGCCGAGGGCGCCGCGCTGATGTCCAGCGCGCCGCTCGCCCTCCAACTGTGCAACGTGGCCCCCGGCGACCACGCCGTGGGCGAACGCTGCATGCCCGACGGCGGCGGGATGTCGATCTCGGCCAGCATCAAGCTGCACCGCGGCGGCGACGACGTGAGCGCGGATTCGGGCACGATCACCATCCTCGAGTTCGACGCGGCGTGCGGCGGGCGCGTGCGCGGGAGCTTCACCGCGGACTTCGCCGGGGATGCCGTGACCGGCGCCTTCGACACGGTGGGCTGCGGCGCCGTCGCGCTGTAGGCTGCGGTGCCTGGAGGTCGCTTCGGATGCGGTTCGGACGCGAAAGGCAGGCGGGCCTGGGAGGGCCGGCCGCGGTCGTCGAAGACGGGGTCCGCGGCCGGAGCGGGCGCCGCGCGGCCTCGGAATCCACGTCGCCCGACCTCCGGCGCTGCACCGGCGCGAGGTCGGGGTTGCGCCGGTTCGGATGGGCCGCCTTCGTCCTGTCGATGGCCTGCGCCGAGGAGTACGGCGTGCCGTATGACGCCGCCGACGGAGTCCCCGACGACACGACGGCCGAGGTCGTCGCGGACGTTCCGGGCGAGGAGGCCGAGGTGGTCGGGGACACGGTCGTGCCGGCGGACGACGGCGGGGCCGAGGAGGACGGAGCCGGGGAGGTCGCCGACGTCCCGCCGCCCGCCTGCCCCTGTCTCGGCACCACCGACAACTTCTGCCTCTACCCGCACGACACGCCGGGCTGCCCGATGCTCCTGCCCGGCGGATACTGCGACCCGAACGGCAACGGCGATTTCGAGGACGACGGTGACTGGGTCCGCGGCTGGACCGAGTACCACGACCTTTGCCCCTGGTCTTGCGGCGACGGAGGCTGCAACGCACCTTCGGAGAACTGTACGAACTGTCCGGCGGACTGCGGCCCCTGTCCGGTGACCTGTCCCGACGGCACCTGCGGTTCCGGCGAGGACTGCCGTTCCTGTCCGGCGGACTGCGGCCCGTGCCCCCCGACCTGCGGCGACGGCGCCTGCGGTCCCGGCGAGGACTGCCGCTCCTGCCCGGCGGACTGCGGCCCGTGCCCCCCGACCTGCGGCGACGGCGCCTGCGCCGGCGACGAGAACTGCCTGTCCTGCCCCGCCGATTGCCCGCGGCGCGTCGCCGTCGCCTGCAGCCCGCTCGGCGCCCAGGACCTCGGCGGCTCTCCCGGCTTCCCGTCCTTCCTCTCCGGCTGCCCGCGAATCGCCAAGTGGCTGGGCGGCGCCGGCAGCAGTCCCGCCGCGGGATGGGCGCCGTTCGCCGCGATGGCCGCCTACAAGTGCACCTGCGGCGGCACCACCGTCCTGCGGGTCTACGGGCCGCCCGCCTCCTTCGCCTCCGGCGACGACTTCTGGCGCGAACGCTACGGTTTCCTGGAAAGCGCCCTCCCGTGGCAGCGGGCGGCGGTCGATTACCTCGAGTCGGACAACGAGTGCGACGCGGGGCACTGCTGGTTCGATCCGGCCGACCCGAGCTACTCCCCATCGCCGGCCCACGCGGCGGCGTACGCGACCTTCCTCCAGCAGTGGGTTGCCCGCGCCTCGGCCCACGGCTTCCGGCCGCTCGTCGGGAATCTCTCGGTCGGCGCTCCGGGGGGCGACGTGGACCGTTGCGACGGCGACGGCATGCGGACGTTCGCCGCCCTGCTCCCCGCGATTCGCTCCGCCGCGGCCGCCGGCGGCGCCTGGGGCTACCACTCGTACGCCACCGACTGGGGCACCGACGCCTCGAGCGGCATGGCGCCCTACCTCGCGTTCCGCTACCGCAAGTACGTCCGCTGCCATCCCGAGCTTGCGTCGGTGCCCCTGGTTTTCACCGAGGCCGGCTTCGACCGTGGGGGCAACCCCGACGCCGACGGCTATCGCGCCCACGGCGGCTGGGCCGCCTACGGCCCCTGGCTCGGCTGGTACCAGGCGGAGATCGCCCGCGACTCCTACGTTCGAGGCGCCCTGCTCTTCGCCTTCTCCGTTCCTGGAAGCTGGTCGAGCTTCCGCCTCGATGACGACGAGGCCGCCCTGCGCGCCGTGCTGGGTGCCCCCGCCTGCACCCCCTGACCCGACGCTTCGCCCCGTCACCTCGGCCCGGCGCCCGTCCGTTCCTGCCCGGAACACCCCGGGAATCTCGGTTTGGCTTGACACCCCTCCGCCCCCCGCCTAGAAGAGGCCGTGCGGCCGGGCTTCCGGGGGGAAGCGTCGCCGGCCGGCGCCGAGGACCGATTCCCGATGCCGAGACGAAGCATCGCAACCCGGGGGGGAGGCGTCCAGAACCTCCCGGGCCGCGCGGAACTCGTCCGCCTCGACCCCTCCCCCTGCCGTCGCGCCTGCCCCGTCGGCATCAACGTCAAGGCCTATGTCGGGCTGATCGCCGCCGGCCGCCCCGAACTCGCCGCCGCCGTGATCCGTGAACGCAACCCGTTGCCCGCGGCCTGCGGTCGCATCTGCTCCGCCCCCTGCGAACGCGACTGTCTTCGCGGGCGCGACGGCCGGCCGGTCGCCGTCCGCGCCCTCAAGTGGTTCGCCGTCGAGGTCGAGCGCGAGCGGCGCACCTGCGCCGCGCCTCCGGCCCCGCCCGCCGCCCGGCTCCCCGGTCGCGTCGCCGTCGTCGGCGGCGGCCCCGCGGGCCTCACCGCCGCCCACGACCTCGCCGCCGCGGGCGTCGCGGTCACCCTCTTCGACGCCTCCGAACGCCTCGGCGGGCTGCTCGCCCACGGCGTCCCCGCCTTCCGCCTCCCCCGCGAGGCGCTCGACAACGACGTCGCCGCCATCCTCGCCCTCGGCGTCGAGACCAGGCTCGGCGCGTCGGTCGATGTCGCCACCGCCCCGCGTCTCCTCGAGCAGGGCTTCGCCGCCGTGGTGCTCGCGACCGGGGCCGCCGCGGCCGCCGGCCCGGTCCGCACCGCCGGACCCCACGGACTCGAGGCCTGGAGCGCGGACGCGCTCGTGCGCCAGTGGGCCGCCGGCGAACGCATCGTTCCCGGCGCCCGCCTGCTCGTCGTCGCCGAACCGGGCGGCCTCACGCTCGGGGTCGCCGCCGCTCGCCTCGCCCGCCGCGCCGGCGCGCAGAACGTCACCCTTTGCGCCCCGCTCCCGCTTTCCGACTGGCCGATCGACGACGAGCAACTTGCCGGCCTCGCCCGTGACGGCGTTCAGCTTCGACCGGCCGCCGTCCCCGGGCCGGGCGAACGGACCGCGGGCGCCCTCCGCGTGCCGCTCGACGGCTCCGGCGGGGTTCTCGAACTGGACGCCCTCGTCGTCGCGCGACCCCGCTGGCCCGAGCTGCCGGCGGAGGCGCCGTTCGCCCGCGCCCCGCTCGGAACCCTCGCCGTTCACCCGGTCACCCTCGAGACCTCCGTGCCCGGCGTCTTCGCCGCGGGCGAACTGTCCGCGGGCCCGCGGGGCGTGATCGAGGCGATGGCCGCGGGACGTCGCGCCGCGCGCAGCGTCCTGCGCCGCCTCGCCGGCGAACCGCGCGCCGGCGACGACTCGCGCGCCGGCCTCGTGCCCGAATCCGTGCCGGAACGCGGCGTGCGCCTCACCACTCGCGGCGGCGACCGCTGGCGACCTGTGGCCGAACCGCCGCCCGGCGCCGCGCGGCTCGACCCGGTCGACCCCGCGCTCACCGAACCCCAGGCCGTTGCCGAGGCGCGACGCTGCCTGATGTGCGGTCCGTGCGAGGAGTGCCGCCGCTGCACGCCGACCTGCGAGTTCGTCCTCGCCATCGATGCCGCCGGCCGGACGCCGGAGGTGGTCCGCCTGCCGCGCGCGCGCCTCGCCGACCCCGCTCCCGACGCCGCCGACGGCCTCCCGTCGCTCGCCCCGCGCGTCGTCGAGGCGCGCTGCGTGGCCTGCGGCCTTTGCGCCGAGGTCTGTCCCTGGAACATCCCGCGGATCGCCCCGCGCCGGCGCGGCGCCGCGGTCGCCGGCATCGACCCGCGCTTCTGCCGCTCCTGCGGCCTCTGCGCCGGCGCCTGTCCCGCCGGAGCCCTCGAAATGCCCGGCCTCGACGCCGTCCCCGACCCGGCCGCGGAGGTGCGACCGTGACCCGCTTCCGCATCGATGGCCGCGAGGTCGAGGCGCGACCGGGCGAGACGATCCTCGTCGCCGCCCGCCGCGCCGGCATCGAGATTCCCGCGCTCTGCCATCACGACCTGCTCCGTCCGTACGGCGCCTGCCGTCTCTGCATCGTCGATGTCCGCGCGCCGGCGCGACACGGCCGGCCTTCCCGACCCCGCATCGCCGCCTCCTGCGACCATCCTGCCCAGGACGGCCTCGAGGTTTCCACCGACGCCGAGCCGGTCCGGGCGCTGCGTCGCACCGCCATGCGCCTGCTCCTCGCCCGCGCCCCCGACGCTCCCCGCCTTCGCGCGCTCGCCGAACGCCTCGGCGTCCGCGAACCGCTCGAACCCGACCCGCGCGCCGACGGCTGCATCCTCTGCGGCCTGTGCGTGCGCGCCTGCGCCGAGGTGGTCCATGCCGCGGCGATCGGCTTCACCGGCCGCGGCGAGCGTCGCGGGGTCGGGATGCCCTACGGCGAGAACCACGACGCCTGTGTCGGCTGCGGCGCCTGCGACTGGATCTGCCCCACCGGCATCCTCCACTCCCAGGCCGACGCCGCCGAACGCTTCCGCCGCGCCGCGGGCGAGGACCGCCTCTGCCGCTACGCCCGCCTGGGCCTCGTGCCGGGCGCCCTGTGCGCCCTGTCCTACGAGTGCCGGCGCTGCGAGGTGGAACGGATGGTGCGCGCCCGCTTCGGCGACGAACACCCGGCCCTCGGGGCCGAACGACTCCGGCGGAACGACGGCGCGACGGAGGGGAGCCGATGACCGCGACCCGCGTCGAACTCCTCGCCTGCCGCCGCGTCGCCCCCGGCCTCCCCGGCGCGCGTCCGCTCCCTTGCGCCGGCCGCGTCTCGCCCAACCTGCTGCTCGAGGCGCTGGCGCGCGGCGCCGCCGGCGTCGCCGTCGTCCCGTGCGACCGCGACCGCGGCGACTGCCGCTTCGAGCGCGGCGCCGAGCGTGCTGCCGCCGTGGCGGCCCGCACCCGCCGCCTCGTCGCCGTCGCCGGCCTCGCCCCCGAACGCGTCGCCTGCGTCGTCCCCGACGCCGTCGCCGACTTCGTCGACCTCGTCCGGCGCCTCGGACCGACCGGCATCGCCCCGTGGACGCGGCCGGTTCCGCCGGGCCTCGACGGAGCGCTTGGCCTGCTGGCCGCCCTGCTCGCCGATCCGGCCGCCAAGCCGGCCTGGCAGCGCCGCGCGCCGCTCGGGCCCGGCGAGACCTGCGAGACCTTGTTCCTCCACGGCGTCGCTCCGCTGGCCGCCGTGCTCCTCGCGGAAGCCCTGCCCGACGCCTCGTCCGGCGACCCGGTCGCCCTGTTGGCCGCCGCCGGCATCGAGGCGCGCGAACTGCCCGACGAACGCGGGGCCGGCGGACCGCTCCGCGCCGCGGGCGAAACGGACCGCTTCGTCGATCTCGCCCGCCGGAACGCCGAACGCTTCGCCGCGACCGGTGCGACGCGCATCGTCACCGCCTGCGCCGGATGCGCGCGCACCCTGACCGAGGCCTATGCCGCCGCGGGGGTCCGGCTCCACGCCCCGGTCGTTCCCCTGGTCCGCGTCCTCGCCGAGGCGGGCGGACGGGTGAGCGACCGCGGGGCCCTGCGCCTGCCGGCCTGCGACCCCGAGGCGGCCTCGGCCTGGGAAACGCTGCTCGGTCCGGTCCGGCCCGCCGGCCGCAAGTCGCCGCTCGCCGACGCCGGCGACTGGCTCGGCGGCCGGGCTGCCCGGCCCGCGTTCGACGAGGTCCTCTCGCGCGTGGCGCGGGCCTCCGCCGAGCGGATCTACGCCGACTGCCTGCGCTGCGCCTGGTCCCTCGCCCTGGCCGCGCGCCCCGGCTCCTGGTCGCGCGGCGCACCCCCGCGCGTCGTGCCGCTCGGCGCGATCGAGCCGGGGAAGATGGAGGTGCCGCGGTGACCGCACGACGCACGGGCGCGCGACGCGCGCGGCTCGGGGGGCGCATCGAGCGCCACCCGATCCTGTCGGCGGCCGGCCCGGCCGCCGTGGAGTTCCGGTTCGCGGGGCGACCGCTGCCGGCGCGCGAGGGCGAGGTGATCTCGTCCGCGCTCTACGCCGCCGGCATCCGGATCTTCGGGCGGCACCACCGCGACGGCAAGCCGCTCGGCATCTACTGCGTCAACGGACAGTGCTCGCAGTGCACCGTGCTGGCCGACGGCCGGCCGGTCAAGGCCTGCATGACCGTCGTGCGGCCCGGGATGCGCGTCGAACCGGTCGCCGGCCGACCCACGCTGGGCGCCGACGACCGGCTGCCGCCCGCCGGCCCCGGCATCCGCGAGGTCCGCGTGCCCGTGCTCGTCGTCGGCGGCGGGCCGGCGGGCATCTCCGCCGCGATCGAACTCGGTCGCGCCGGCATCCGCACCCTGCTGATCGACGACAAACAGGCGCTGGGCGGCAAGCTCACCCTCCAGACCCACACCTTCTTCGGCTCCGTCGCCGACTGCTACGCCGGCACGCGCGGGATCGATATCGCCGCGATCCTCGAACGGGACCTCGCCGCCCTCCCCGACGTCGAGGTCTGGCTCGACGCCTCCGCCGTCGGCATCTTCGAGGACCGCGCGGTGGGCGTGGTCCGGGGCGGCCGCTACGTCGTCGTCCGTCCCGAGGCGCTGCTCGTCGCCGCCGGCGCCCGCGAGAAGGCGCTCGTCTTCCCCGGCGGCGACCTTCCCGGCGTCTACGGTGCCGGCGCGTTCCAGACGCTCGTCAACCGCGACCTCGTGCGCCCGACAAGACGCCTGTTCGTCCTGGGCGGCGGCAACGTCGGCCTGATCGGCGCCTACCACGCCCTCCAGGCCGGCATCGAGGTCGTCGGCCTCGTCGAAGCCCTCCCGCGTTGCGGCGGCTACAAGGTCCACGAGGACAAGATCCGGCGCCTCGGCGTTCCCGTCTGGACCTCGCACACGGTGCTGCGCGCCGAAGGGCGCGAGGAACTCGAACGCGTCGTCACCGCAAGGGTCGATGAGCGGTTTCGGCCCGTCCCGGGCACCGAACGCGTGTACGAGGTCGATACGCTGCTCGTCGCCGTCGGCCTCTCGCCGGTCGACGAGATTCTGGCCAAGGCGCGGCAGTACGGGATGCGGGCCTGGGCGGCCGGTGACTCCGAGGAGATCGCCGAGGCGTCGGCGGCGATCTTTTCCGGCCGCATTGCCGGCCGGCGCATCGCCGAGTCGTTCGGGGTGCCGGTGCGGGCCCCGGAGAAGTGGACGCAGACCGCGGCCGTGCTGCGGAGCAAGCCGGGTCGCGAAGTGCCGTTCGCGCCTCCCGCCGCCGCCGGTCGCGCCGTCTATCCGGTGATCCGCTGCGTCCAGGAGATTCCCTGCAATCCCTGCACCCAGGTCTGCCCCGTCGGGTCGATCTCCATCCCCGACGGGACGATCACTTCCCAGCCCGTGTTCGCCGGCGATTGCCTCGGCTGCAGCCGCTGTGCCGGCATCTGCCCCGGCCTCGCCATCGTGCTCGTCGAGGAGGACCACGACCCGACGCGCCGGACCGCCGTCGTCACGGTCCCCTTCGAGTTCGGCGATGACCGGCTCCCCCGGTCGGGCCGCGTCGTCACGACCGGCTTCGAGGGGGAGGTCATCGGCGAGGGCCGGATCGTCGGCGTGCGCGAGCGCGCTGACCAGGACCGCCGCCGCCTCGTCCGCCTCGAAGTCCCGTGGGACGACCGCCTCCGCGTCGCCGGCTTCCGCGTGCAGAATCCGCCGGCCGAGAGCGCCGCCGCGTTCGACCCCGCGCTCCAGGACGACCCCGTGATCTGCCTCTGCGAACGGGTCCGGCGCAGCGAGGTCGTCGCCGCGATCCGCGGCGGCGTCCGTGATCTCAACCAACTCAAGGCCGCCGTTCGGCTCGGCATGGGCGGCTGCGGCGGCAAGCGCTGCATGGAACTCGTCCGCCGGGTCTTCCGCGAGGAGGGGATCGACCCCGGCGAACTCGCTCCCGCCACCTGGCGGCCCCTCGACCGCGAAGTGCCGCTCGCCGTCTTCGCCGACGTCGCCGGCTCCGACGATGCGACGGAGGAACCGAAATGACCCGCGCCTGGGACGTCGTCGTGATCGGCGCCGGCTCCGTCGGCCTCCCTTCGGCCCTGTCGCTGGCCGAGCGCGGCCTGCGCGTTCTCGTGCTCGACGAGCTTCCCGCCGCCGGCCAGGGCCAGCACAAGGCCGCCATCGGCGGCGTGCGCGCCACCCACTCCGACCCGGCCAAGATCCTGCTGTGTCAGGACTCGCTGCGCATCTTTGCGACCTGGAAGGAAACCTACGGCGACGACATCGGCTGGAAACGCGGCGGCTACTGCTTCCCCGTCTTCACCGAGGCGATCGAACGGAACCTGAAATCGATCCTGCCGATCCAGAAGAACGCCGGCCTGCGCATCGACTGGGTCGGCCCCGACGAGATCGCCCGCCTCGTCCCCGGCATCGTCACCGACGGCCTCCGCGGCGGCACCTACTCCCCCGGTGACGGCCAGGTCTCGCCGCTGCTCTTCGCCGTCGCCTGCGAACGAGCGGCACGGGAGCGGGGGGCCGAGTTCCGCTACCGCGAGCCCGTCACCGCGATCGAACGGACCGGAGACCGGATTGCCGCCGTCGTCACCCCGCAGGGACGCTACCCGACGGAGAAGGTCCTCGTCGCCGCCGGCGCCCGGGCCCGGCAGGTCGGGGCCCTCCTTGGCCTCGATGTCCCGGTCACCCCGGACTCCCACGAGGGCGGCATCACCGGCCCCGTCGCTCCGTTCCTCGATCCGCTCGTCGTCGACCTCCGCCCCGGACCCGAGGGCAAGACCGCCAACTTCTATTTCGGGCAGAACCGCGAGGGGCAGATCATCTTCTGCTACACGCCCAGGGAGCTGATCGTCGGCGAGGACCGCGAGTCGACCTCCGACTTCCTGCCGATCGTCGCCCGGCGGCTCGTCTCGCTGATCCCCCGCCTGCGACACCTGCTCGTCCGCCGCGTCTGGCGCGGCCTCTACCCGATGACGCCGGACGGTGTCATCATCATCGACACCGTCCGCGAGGTTCAAGGCGCGTACCTCGCCGTCGGCATGTGCGGCCAGGGTTTCATGCTCGGACCGGGCGTCGGGCGCTGCGTCGCCTCCCTCATCACCGAAGGCCGACCGACCATCGCCCCCGACGCCTTCGCCGCGATCTCGTTCTACCGTGAGTTCCACAAGGCCCGGCAGGAAGCGCTGAAGTAGCGCGCGGCCGGGACCGACGTCGTCGGCGTCCCGGCGCGTGAAGTCCTCGCCGCACGCGACCGAAGCGGCGCGCGCGGCCGGGGATCGGCGTCAGTCCCGGTGAAACCCCAGGTCCGCCGGGTTCACCCCGCCCGGCACGTGCCCCAACTCCCCCCCGCGCCGCTCGAACGCCCCCCGCGCCTCGCGCACCCGCCCCGCCAGCGCCGCCAGGTCCGGGTCCGCGGCCCGTTTCTCCGCCGAAACGTGCCCGTGGGACCAGTAGTCGAGCACCAGCCGCGAGTCGCCGTACACGTGCCGCGAACCGAGTCGCTCGGCCGCGCGCAGCGCGAGCAGGCACGCATACAGCTCCCCGTAGTTGTTCGTCCGCCGCCGCCCCAGCACCAGCGTCCCCTGCGGCGTCAACTCGCCCTCCTCCGGCGCCGCCAAGTGCAGCACCGGCACCCCCTCCCGGTCGGTCACGCTCACTTCGGCACCGCGGCCCGGCCCCGTGCCCGAATCGAAGAAGATCGCGTCTGGGGGCAAGGCGTCGAGCGCCTCGCGCTTGTCGAGCGACCGGTCGCGCTGCGGAGCCCCGGCCGCCAGCCACGCCTCGGCCGACGCCCGGTCCGGAAACCCCCGGTACCGCGCGTACGGTCGCCCCCGTACCACGCGCTCGCACGCGCTCCACGACTCGACCACCCCCTGCTCGTCTCCCACCCGGTAGGCGTAGTACCGCGGCGCCCTGTCCGTCTCGTCGTAGCGTCCGCCTCCCGCCAGCCACGCCTCGGCCGACGCCCGGTCCGGAAAACCCCGGTAGCGCGCCGGCCGCCCCTTGACCCGCGCCTCGCACTCCGCCCACGAGGCCGTGATCCCCCGCCCGTGCGCCGTGACGTACGCGTACCATCGGTTCTTCGGCTTGTGCGGTCCCGCCATCGCCTCCCGCCTACCTCATGGCGGCCCGAGTATCCACGGCGTCGACCGGAGACGCAAACTCTCTTCCGACCGTTCGTTCGTATCGCTGGCCCCGACGCGATTCGGACGCGGGAACCGGTTGTCGTCCGCCGGCGCTTGCGCTATGCGGTTCGAAGCGCTCGCGGGACGGGAGATGAGGATGGACGACCTGACCACGCGACTCCTCGGCATCCGGCAGCTCGCCGAATGCACCGGCATCTGCCTCTGGCATCACTTGTTCAAGCTGGGCGCCAACGTGATCGATCCCGCCGGCGACATCGAGCAGCACATCGGGCGCCTTGTCGCCCGTCGGATTCTCGACCACCTCGGCTGCCCGGTCCGGACCGCGGGTCTCGACCGCGTCGCCGGGCTCGTGCGCTACGGCGTCGCCTCGACCCACGCCAGCTACCTCGACTGGGCCGTCCTGCTCGGCTACTTCCCGGCGCCGCTGCGCTTCGTGGCCAAGCGCGAGCTGGTGCGCGTCCCGGTGATCGGCGACTACCTGCGCCTACGCGGGATCCTGATCGATCGGGCCCGGGGCGAGGACGCGCGCGCGGCCATCGCGCGCGCCGCCCGGGACGACATCCCCTGGCCGATCCTGATCTTCCCCGAGGGCACGCGCAGCCGGGACGGCTCGATCGGGAAATTCAAGCCCGGCGGCCTGCGGTTGCTGGTCGAGGCGGGGCGTCCGATCGTCCCGGTGCGGATCCGCGGGACCTACGAGGCGCTCTCGCGGCACGACCGGGCCGTCCGTCCCCGGCCGCTCGAGATGCTCGTCGGCGACCCGGTGCCGCCCGACTTCGGCGGGGGCGTCGAGGCGGTGCTGGCGGAGGTCGAGCGGCGCGTGCGGGCCCTGGGCGAGCCGGCCGCACCGGGAGATCGGTAGCTGGGCCGTCGTGCCGAAGACCGGCTTGCGGCTGCTGGTCGCGCTGCTCCTCCCGGGCGCGGTTGCGGCCGGCGAACGCACCGTGCTGGTCGGGACGACCGCGGGGACGACGGCACGGTTACGGGAAGCCGTGCGCGCCTCGGGCGGCGAGCTGCGCCGCTGCCCGTTCGACGAGCGGATCTGCCTCGTCGAGTTCGCGAACGATCCGCCGTGGCGGGATCTGGCCGGGCTGCCGGGAGTGCGCTGGCTGGAAGCCGACCGGCGACTCGTTCCGGTCCCCGAGGACGGCTCCGCCGGCGGCCGTTCCACCGTCGTCCCGCGGCCTCGGGCCTGGGACTTCCCGGACGTCGCCGGCACGCCCACTGCACCGCCGGTCCGTCCTGCTGGGACGCGGACAACGACGTCCATCCGCTCTACCCCGGGAGCTTCCCCGGCGAACACATCCTCGTCGTGGCCAGCACCGACCGGTTCGACCGCTGGAACCCCTGGAGCCACTACGGCCGCCGCAGCGTCGATCTCTCCGCCCCCGGCGTCGATCTGTGCAGCCTCGGCATCGCGGACGACACGGCCACCGCGGTGGCCGGCGGCACGAGCTACGCCACGCCGCTGGTCGCCGCCGCCGCCGCGCTGGTCTGGGAAGCTTCCCCGCGCACCGGTTCACCATCCGCGTGACCGGCGTCTCCTCCCCGGACGCCGATGCGGGCGACGGCGCGGACGACGGCGCGGATACGGATGCGGCTGCGGATGCGGGCGCGGACGCCCTGTCGCCGCACGACGCGCCGCGTGACGACGCGGCCCCGGTCGATACGCCGGTGGACGCCGGCGCCGACGTCGAGCCGCCCCCGTCGGCCGCTGCCGAGGGCGGCGACGGGTGCGGTTGCCGAGCCACCGGCGGCCGGTCGATGCCCGCGGGCCTCTGCGCCGCCCTGGCGCTCGCCGCTCTTCTGCGATTCCACCGCCGCTCACGGCGGCGTCGGCCTTACGGCAGCCCCGAGATGTTCAACCGGTAGTCGCCCTCGGCGCCCGCGTACCCGTCGACCACCACGAAGCTCAGCCCCTGCGGCAGGGTCGCGGTGATCGTCGAGGCGCCGACGCTGGTCGAACTGCAGGCGGCGTTGTTGTTGCACGCCGGCTCCGGATTGCCGTCCCAGCAGCTTCCCGTCCGGTAGTAGAGCACCGTATTGTAGCGCGTCGCCGAGCTGCACGTCGTCGCGCGGACCGACGTCGGCCCGCACAGCGCGAAGTAGTAGTAGTCCTCCTCGGAACTGCCGCCGCCGCAGCTCCCGTTGAGGTCGCTGCCCCACCCGGAGTTGTTCCCGTCCCGGTCGCCGTTGGTCGTGATCCGCGGCGAGATGCAGGAGGACGCCTGGAACAGCATGTCGAACGGGCCGGACTGCGTGTCGTCCCGGCCGTCCACGAGGATGTAGTAGGTGCCGGCGTCGAGGGTCAGCACGAGCTGCGAGCGGCTGCCGCCGCAGGCGTCGTCGTTGCAGGCCCCGGACACCGGCGTGCCCGGACAGGCGCCCGAGCGCACCTCGAGCACGCTGTTCCAGGAGCCGCCGTCGACCGTATCGATGTAGACGATCCGCTGGCCGGCCAGCGTGAACGTGTACCACACGTCGCGGCCGGCGCCGCTCGCGCAGGACGGCGTCGCCGTGTTCGTCGCCGTCGTCGTGTCGCCGCGAATCCGGCCCGCCGCGGTGATCGGCGTCGCCCGGGCGCACGTATCGTTCGGCGGCACCAGCACCCCGCAGCCCTCGTCGAGACGGCCGTCGCAGTTGTCGTCGCACGCGGTCGAACCGGTCGGCTGGCAGACCTCCGTCGTCGCGCAACACGGCCCCCAGAGGCATCCCTCGATGCACCCCTGCGTCCCCGCCACGCCGCACGGCGTGGTGCACGTCCGCGTCAGGCCCGGACTGCAGTCGAAACCCTCGTCGATCCGCCCGTCGCAGTTGTCGTCCGCCCCGTTGCACAGCGTCTCGCCGGGATTCGCGCACAGGTCGGCCTCCGGGTGATCGTGCGGCATGTCGCAGTACCGCGTGAAACCTTCGTCGGTTTCCCCGTCGCAGTCGTCGTCGCCCCCGTTGCACGACTCGGCCGGCACCGTACAGGCTGCCGGATCCGGCGGCGTGCAGGTCGCGGTGCAGACCCCCGTGCCGGTCGACCCGCACGGCGTCGCGCACGACGTCGTCTCGCCCGCCCGACACGCGAACCCGTTGTCGGTGGCCGTGTCGCAGTCGTCGTCTCGTCCGTTGCAACTCTCCGCCGGCGGCGCGCACGCCGCCGACCAGACGCACGCCGAACAGTCCTGGCGACCCGTCGAACCGCAGGTCGTCGGACAATCCCGCGCGCCCCCGTCGCAGACCTCGACCCCCGCCCAGACGTGCCCGTCGCCGCACCGCGCGGCGACGCACGTGCCGAGGCACGCGTCCGTATCGTCCGCGTTCCCGTCGTCGCATTCCTCGGAACCGTCGAGGCGCCCGTTGCCGCAGTCCTCGGTCCGGCAACTGCTCAGGCACCCGTCCGACTCGTCCGCGTTCCCGTCGTCGCACGCCTCGCCCGAGTCCGTCACCCCGTCGCCGCAGCGGGGCAGGGTGCAGTCCGCCCGACAGGCGTCCGGCGTCGTGTCGCTGTTCGCCGCCCCCATGTCGCACGCCTCGAACGCCGCCCGCAGGAACCCGTCGCCGCAGTACGCGAAGCGGCACGTCGTCGGACAGTCGTCCGTGTCGTCCGGATCGCCGTCGTCGCACTGCTCCTCCCCCTCCACCCGCCCGTTTCCGCAGAACGCGGTGACCTCGGGCCGGTCATCACCGTCCCCGACGGGCCCCTCGTCCGTCGCGTCGCCCGGCCACACCGTCTCCCCGTCCGCCGTCTCGGGCTCCGCCGCATCGTCGAACTCGCGACCCAGCCCCGACGTCTGCAGGCCGCACGCGCTCCCCAGCACGACGATCGCCGGAAGGAACATGCCGGCCGGTGAACGGCAAGGTCGGCGCATCACAACCTCCCCAGGCGGCCCGCCGCCGCGCACCGCCATCCCGAAGGAAGGCTACCAGACCGCCCGCCAATCGCAAGCGCCGCCCCGGGGTTCGGGGCGCTTCGGGGCGCCCTGGCGCGCTGCTGCGGCTTGACCCTGCCGGCGCCCCGCCGTAGGCTGGCGGCGGGAGAGGGAGTCGTCCGCGTGGCAACGCAGGATCGCACCGGCCAGGTCATCGACTCCAAGTACCGCCTCACCCGCGTCCTGGGCGAGGGCGGGATGGGAGCGGTCTACGAAGCTCAGCACGTGATCATCAACCGGCGCTGCGCCGTGAAGTTCCTCCATCCGGAAATCGCCGCCAACGCCGAGGCGGTGGCGCGCTTCGTCCGGGAGGCCCAGGCCGCGGCCGCGATCCGCCACAAGGGGATCGTCGAGGTCTACGACGTCGGCCAGACCCCGGACGGCGCTCCGTACCTCGTGATGGAATACCTCGAGGGCCGCAGCCTCGGGGACCACCTCACCCAGTCGCCCCGCCTGCCCGTCCGGGACGCGATCGGCATCATCGTCCAGGCCCTCGCCGCCCTCGCCCCCGCCCATCGCCGCGGCATCGTGCACCGCGACATCAAGCCCGACAACCTGTACATCGTGTCCGACGAGGACGGTCGGCCGGCCGTCAAGCTGCTCGATTTCGGCATCTCCAAGATGAGTACCACGGCGGCCAACCCCGCCGATCGCATGACCCGCACCGGCACCGTCCTCGGAACTCCCTACTACATGGCGCCGGAACAGGCGGCCGGCAAGAGCGACGTCGATGCTCGGGTCGACTTGTATTCGATGGGGGTCATCCTCTACGAGGCGCTCACCGGACGGGTGCCGTTCGAAGGCGACAACTACAACCAGTTGATTCTCAAGATCTTCACCGAGACGCCCCCGCGGCCGCGCGAACTGAACCCCGAGATCCCCGAGGCGGTCGAGGCGGTGGTGCTCAAGGCGATGGCCCGGGACCGCGAGGACCGCTACCCGGACGCGGAGGCGATGATCCACGCGCTGGTGTCGCTGCTCGACGACGCCGGCAAGACCCACTTCAACCTCCCCCTGCGGAACACGGCGGCGGTCCAGCGCCTGTCGCGCACCCCGATCGGCGCCGTCGCCGCCGCGCGGCCGCCCGCGACGCCCACGGCGCAGCTCGCCGTCCCGACCGCGGCGGGGACGACGGTCGACTCGGCGGCCGGCGGCCCGCGCAAGACGCTGGCCCTCGGGCTCGGCATCGGCGGTGTCACCGTCGCCGCCGCCGTCGCGCTGTTCCTGGTTTTCGGTCGCGGCGGGCAGGAATCCTCTTCCTCGCCGTCGTCCCCGGCACCCGCCGATGCGGGACTTTCCACGTCCACCGTCGCCCACGCGGCAGAATCGGGCCCGGACGTCACCGCGCCCGCAACCCCGGACGTTCCCGCCGTCGCGACCGCCGACGCCGCCCCGCCCCTGGAAGCCCCGGCCCTGCCGGAGAACCTGCCGACGCTCCAGGCGCCCGCCGCGGCCACCCGCTTCGTCCACATCTCGTTTTCCGAGCCCCTTCCCGAGGGCACCCGCATCGTCTGGGACGGCAAGGACGTTCCACTGTCGCTCGTCCCCATCCCCGCGGAATTCTACGAGGGGATCAAGTCGCTGGAGGTGCGCGCGCCGGGCTTCAAGCCGGTCAGTACCTGGGTCCGGCCCGACCGTGATGTCGTCATCCCCCTGGGACGCCTGACGACGCCCTCGCGACCCGACGCTTCCGCCGGACGGCCCGAGGCCGGAACGACGGCGGTACGGCCGGACGGGGGCGGGGGAACGACGGTGACCGTCACGCCGCCGCCGCCGCCACCACCACCACCGGACGCGGGTACGAGCCGGTCCGGCGACGGCGGGATCCGGACGACGTTTCCGGGAGGGCGGCGGGATGCGGGCGCCGCGACCGCACCCGAAGATGCCGCCCCGCGCGCGGAAATCCGGACGAGTTTTCCCGGTGCACGCTAGAGGATTCGGCGCAATGCCGCGGTCGGGAAGCACGACAAGGAGGACGACGAAGATGGAACGCCGACTCGGATTCGCTATCACCCTCGGACTCGCCCTGGCCCCGTTCCTCGCCGCGGCGCGGGCAACCGCGCAGGAGGAGCCGACCGACGAACAGATGGAGACCGCGCGGGTGCACTTCGAGCGGGGCGTCGAGCTGGTCGCCCAGGAACGGTGGGAGCAGGCCCTGGCCGAGTTCGACGCTTCGGTCGCGGCGATGGCGACGGCGCCGGGACTGCTCAACGTCGGATTGTGCCAGCGCCGCCTCGGCCGAGACCTCGAGGCCCAACGGACCTTCGAGCGCTTCCTGTCGGAGTTCGGCTCGACGGCCGACGAGGCCGATCGCCGCGACGCCCAGGCCCAGCTCGACGAGCTGCGCGGCATCCTCGGACGGCTTGCCGTCGAGGTCAGCGAGTCCGGCGCGGACGTGCTGGTCGACGGACGCGACGCCGGTCGTTCCCCGCTTCCCGGTCCGGTGTTCGTCGAGCCGGGCGAGCATACCGTCGTCGCGCGCCGGGCGGGCCGCGAGCCGGTTTCCCGCACCGTCACCGTCGCGGCGGGACAGCAGGCCGCCGTGACGCTCGACCTCGGCCCGGCTTCCGTCGCCGGCGGCTCGCCCGACCAGCCGCCCGACGGCGGCGGTCCGGCGGACGAGGGCGGCGTCGCTCCGGTCTGGTTCTGGACCTCGGTCGGCATCACCGGCGCCGCCGCCGTCGCCTGGGGCGTCACCGGCGGCCTCGCCCTCAAGGCCGACGCCGACTACTCGAGCGACGATCACCGCACCGCCCAGCAGCAGGAGGACGGCCGGGCCCTCGCCCTCGGCGCCGACATCTGCGGCGCACTGACCGGCGCCGCCGCCGTGGCGACCCTGGTGCTCGCGTTCTTCGTGGACTGGGACGAGGAGTCGCCCGGGTCGGACGCCGCCGTGACCGGTTTCACCGCCGCCCCGATCGCCGACGGCATGGCGCTCGGCGTCGTCGGCCGGTTCTAGCGGGCGCGTTCCGTCCCCGGGGACCGATCGGACGCCATGCTGCACCCGCAGGCCGGACAGCGACCCGCACCCGACACGCTCGTCACCCGCGAGCGGATGGCGCGGGCGTACTTCCATCCCGAGGGCGAACTGCGGCCGGTCAAGAACGGCACCTCCGGCCACCGCGGTCTCACCGGCGACGGCTTCTGCGAACGGCACGTCGCCGCGATGACGCAGGCGCTCTGCGACATCCGGCGAGCGCGCGGCACCTGGGGACCCGCCGACTCCGACGACCCGGCCGCCAACCTCCGCGGCGGCCTGCCCGGACCCGTCTTCCTCGGCAAGGACGTCCGCTTCACCTCGGACCTCGCGCTGCGCACCGCCGCCGAGGTCTTCGCCGGCAACGGCGTCGCCGTCCTCGTCCACCGCGGCGACCGCGCCACCCCCACCCCCGTCGTCTCCCACGCCATCCTCCTCGGCAACGCCTGGGGCGGCAATGTCGAGGGCGCCGTGCTGACCGCCTCCCACAACCCGCCCGAGGAAGCCGGCTACAAGAGCAACGGCATGGACGGCGGCCCGAACACCCGCACCCGCCCGATCGACCTTCGGGCCAACGAACTGCTCCGCGACCCGTCCGGCATCCGCCGGCTCGACTACGATCGCGCCGTCCGCGAGGGACTGGTGATCGAGGTCGATCTGGTGCTCCCCTACGTCCAGGACCTCGCCGCCGTCATCGATTTCGACGTCCTGCGCGGCCACCGCTTCGCCGCCACCCCGCTCGGCGGCTCCGCCCACGGCTACTACGAGGCGATCGCGGGACACCACGACGTCGCGATCGAGGTCGTCCTCGGCGACCCCGACCCCGCTTCGGCCCACCGCACCCGCGACTGGGACGGCAAGCTCCGCGGCGACCCGTCCTCCCCGTGGGCCATGCGCGCCGTCGCCGGCCTCCGCGAACGCCTCGGCGTCCCCCTGCTCGGCGCCAACGACAACGACGCCGACCGCTTCGGCGCCGAGGACTCCACCGGGATCCTCCATCCCAACCACGTCCTGTGCGTCTTGTTCGACTACCTCTGCCGGCATCGCTCCTTCGACGCCGCCCGGGGGGTCGGACGGACGATCGGCACGACCCATCTTCTCGACCGCATCGCCCAACGGCACGGGCGGCCCGTCCACGAGGTCGATGTCGGCTTCAAGTGGTTCGTCGCCGGCCTCCGCGCCGGCCGCTACGTCCTGGCCGGCGAGGAGAGCGCCGGGCTGTCGCTGCCGCGCCGCGACGGCCGGACCTGGGTCACCGAGAAGGACGGCATCGCCGCCGTCCTGTTGATGATGGAAGTCGTCGCCCGCACCGGCAAGGACCTCGGCACCCTCTACCGCGAGATCGAAGCCGAGTACGGGCCGCACCGCTACGAGCGCGTCGACACCGCGGCGTCCCCCGACCGCAAGGCCCGCCTCGGGCAGCTCGCCGCCGACCGCGGGCTCGTCGCATCCGCCCTCGCCGGGAAGCGCGTCGCCGGCCGCACCGTCGAACGCCTCGTCGTGGGCGACGGCGTCAAGGTCGTCCTCGATGACGGCACCTGGGTCCTCAAGCGGGCGTCCGGCACCGAGGACATCATCAAGGACTACCGCGAGCAGCGCGGCGAATCGCTCGACGAGGCGCGCCGTGCCTCCGCGGAGCTCGACCGGCTCCTCGGCCTCTCCTGATCCGGGCGTCGCCCCGCCGCGGCGCGCGCGCGGGCCGCGGTCCTACCGCAGCAGCAGCCACGCCGCGACTCCCGCCGCGACCGCCAGCAGGCCGAACAGCGCGAACCACGCCGCGCGCCGCCGCGCCACCCGCGGGTGCTCGATCCGCACCGCGCCCGGACTGACCCGCCGCTCCCGCCGCGTCCGCGTCGGCCGGTCCTCCAGCGCCCGGACGAAGTCCTCCACGTCGGCGAACCGCTCCGCCGGGTCGGGCTGCGTCGCCCGCTGCAGCGCCGCCACCACGTGCGCCGGAGGCCGGGCCGCCGCGACCCGCTCGGCCGGCAGCGGCCGTGCGATCTCCACCGTCACGATCTCCGCCAGCCCCACGTCCTGCCGCATCTTGCGCCCGGTCAGCATCTCCGCCACCAGCAGCGCGAACGCGTACTGGTCCGTCCACGGGCCCAACGCCTCGTTCCGCGCCTGCTCCGGCGCGAGATACGCCGGCGTCCCCAGCACGATCCCGCTCCTTGTCAGCCGCGGCTCCCGGCTCCGCAGCACCGACTTGGCCAGCCCGAAGTCCAGGATCTTGTCGGTCGGCGGGCCGCCGGCCGGCTCCACCAGGAAGATGTTCTCCGGCTTCAGATCGCGGTGCACCACCCCCCGCTCGTGCGCGAACAGCAACCCCGCCGCCATCTGCCGCGCGTGCCGCAACACCTCCGCCAGCGGCATCCCCTGCGGCCGCTCCCGCATCTCGTCCCGCAGCGTCCGGCCGTGCAGCAGTTCCATCGCGAAGTACGGCGTCCCCCACTCCCCCGTTCCGCTCTCGAAACCCTCCACGATGTTTGGATGGCGAAGCTGCGACAGGAGCTGCGCCTCGCGGATGAACCGCGTCACCATCGTCGCGTCCTCGTCGTCCGGGACCATCAGCTTGATCGCCGCCGGACGACCGTCCACCGCCGCCGCGTACACCGCCCCCATCGCCCCCAGCCCGATCACCCGCTCCAGCTTCCACACCCCGATCGTCCGCCCCACGAACGACTCCGGCGACTCGACCTGGATCGGGTTCCCGCAGATCCCGCACCGCTCCTGCGGCGGCAGGATCCGGTGGCAGCGGTGACAGACGTAGATCCTCACCCGCCCTCCCTGCGAGCCTCCCCGCTCCGTCAGGATACCGGAACCCCGGCGCCCCGGCCAAGTTCATCTTCCCGGCTCGTCCCCGGGTCCCGAGACTCACTCGCTGCCGTCCGAACGGCCGGAGAACAGGAAGGTCGAACGACTGCTCCACAACGCGTCCCGGGCCGCCGGGCCCAGCACCCCCGCCTCGCGCTCCATCCGGTCCACCGCCTGGAACAGGAACCAGACCGCCCACGCGCACGCCGGGGCGTCCGCCCCCGGCGCCGGCAGCGGCTGTCCCGCCGCGAGCAACCGCAACGCCTCCGCCATCCGCGCCCGGCAAGGCTCCTGCGGCGACAACTCGATCACGTCGTGCAGCAACGCGTTGAGCGTCGAACTCTCCCCGGCGCGGGGGTCCCCCGTCAACTCGCGGTACAGCCGCCTCAGTTCCCCCATCCCCTGCGTGTAGAACTCGCGGTACAGGCGGCCCAAGGCTTCCCGTTCCGCGTCCGACAGTCCGTACTGCTCCGCGACTTCCGGTGGCACTTCCAGCTGGTCGCTCCATTGCGGAAACTCCACCAGGATCTTCCCGTCCCGCGCCGCCGCCGCCCGCCGCTCCGCCGCCGTCGCGCCGGCCGGCTCCTCCTCCTCCTTCCGTCCGCGCTCCGCTTCCGCCAGCCGCGCCTCCGCCTCCCGCAACCGCGCCTCCAACTCCGCCACCCGCAACGCCTGCCGCGCCGCCTCGACGTCGAAGGCGGCCTTCCCCCCGCCCGCGCGTCCCGCCGCCGCCGTTTCCGCCGCCGCTCCCTCCCCGCCGCCCCCCGCGCGTCCCGCCGCCGCGGCCTCCTCCTCCGGAACCCGTTTCCCGGCCGCGGACGCGGCCTCGCCCTCCCTCCCGGAAGAGGCGCCGCCGCCCGCCGCCGCGCCGTCCCCCGCGTCGCCGCCCGGCGCCGCGTCCGCCGTCGCTCCGCCGCCGCCCCCGCGCACCAGCCACCCCGCGGCGAAGCCGATCCCCGCCGCCACCGCCACCGTCACGACCTGTCTCGTCATTTCGGCCTTCCCCCGCTCCAACCCGAGTCCGACCGTGGTATTTCCGGGCCGAACGGTCGTCGCCGGCCTTGTCCCGCGGTTTGCGGCTACGGCGCCGTGGTCGGCTCGAACACCCGCCCGATGAACAGGTATTCCGGCAGCACCGTTCCCCCGTGCCCCTCGAAGTACTCGGTGACGAACGACGGGCCCGAGTTGCCGGTCGTGCCGAGCGGGTCGTCGGGGTCGGGACACGACCCGCCGCGGCTGTTGCAGCCGTAGTAGCGCAGCCCGATCTTCTCTCCCGCATCCTCGATCCAGTCGACGAAGATCACGGCGTGCCCCGAACCGGTCGACCGGGACAGGTTGACGTAGTCGCCCGGCAACACCTCGTCCCAGCGGTCCTCCCGCAGGTTCTCGCCGATCCCCGCCGTCTCGAATGCGTTCGCCGCGCTCGCCACGCGCGCCACCCCGAACCCCTGCCAGTGCTGGTAGAACGTCCCGATGTCCACGCTCGCCACGCTCAACACGTTGCCGCCCACCTGGAACGGCACCGTCTCGGGCACCCCGTGTTCGGCCTGCCACAGCCGGTACGCCCGCAGGAAGATTTCCAGCGTGTGTCCGGAGCAGAAGCAGTCGCCCCCGCCTGGAAACAGCAGTTCTCCGCCGTAGTATCCGTCATGGATCTGTCCCCAGTTCTCGCCGCAGGTCGCCCCGGTCGATTCCCAGCAGTAGGGGAACGTCCCGTCCTTCGGGTACAGGTCGCCGTTGTTGATCACGGCCACCGTGTAGTGGTTGAACCCCGGCGGGTCGGGCATCGAGCAGACCTGCTCCGTCGGCGTGAAGGAGACCTCGTCCGTCGCCACCTCGACGCCGCCGGCGTCGTAGCCCCGCAACATCACATGGCGCAGGTAGTTCACGCCGGTGAACGCGTACTCGTAGGCACCGAGGTCCGCGGGCAACGGGTCGCGCTGCAGCGGCCACCCGTCCGCCTCGAACGCCACCGCCGCCACACCGCCCCCCGTCTCCCAGCGTAGGGTCACCGGGTTCGGCACCTCGGCCCCGTCCTCCGGAAACGTGATGCGGACCCACGCGCCGCCCGCATCCTCCGGCCCGTCCGCGCCGTCGTCGAGTTCGGCCTCGGCCTCCGGGCCGACCTCTCCGTCGGCGTCCGCGTCGGCCCCCGCCGCTCCGTCGCCTTCGGCCCCCGCGTCCTCGCCCGGCACGAACGGCTCGCCGTCGTCGCAGGCCGCGGCGGCGACCGCGAGCGCCAGCCCGACGGCCCCGAGCGGCCGGGGACGGCCGCGCGCCCCCGCCCTTTGCGGGTCGCCCCTCCTGCGGCCGTCGCGCGGTTCGTCCATCGCTCCCTCCACTGCCAACCCGCGGGCCCCCCGGCGCATTCCCGCCGCCGTCGCCTACGGCGCCGGCGCGCTCGTCGCCGCGAACACCCGTTCGAACTCCGCCCGATAGGCCGCGGCGATCGCCGGATCCTCGATCCACAGCGAGTTCTCGTTGTTGCTCCAGGCGTTCGCCGACCAGTTCGCCGATCCCGTCGCCACCGTGCGCCCGTCCAGCACCAGCGTCTTGCTGTGCATCTCTCCGGCGTGCAGCGGTACGCCCGCCGCGAGCAGCGCCAGCGCCGGCGCCTCGTCGGCATACGTGTTCTGCACGATCACCCGCACCGCGACCCCGCGCCGGTGCGCCGCGATCAGCGCGTCCGAGACCTCCGTCCGCGTGAACGCGCTGATCATCGCCTCCGCGGACGTCGTCGCCGCGCCGATCGCGGCGACCAGGTCGTTGAACCAGCGCGCCGGCGCCGTCGAGGGCGTCTCCGGGGAGAAGTAGACCCGGTACGGCCCGCCCGCCGCCGGCTCCTCCGGCGGCACCGGCCCGAACGTCCCATCGACGAACATCCGCCGGAAGACGTTGCCGTACGCCGCGACGATCTCGGGCTGGTCCACCACGATGGCGTTGTTGTTGTCGGTGCAGAACGACCGCCGCGTCAGGTTCGCCGAGGCGACCCACACCCGCGCGTCGTCGAAGATCGCGAACTTGTGGTGCATCAGCCCGCTGCGGTCGTCCGGGACGATCGTCACCCGGTCCGACGTCTCCAGGAGCGCGAGCGGACAGGTCAGCGCCCCGTCGGAACCGCGCGGGCACCGGTCGTCATCGATCACGAACTGCACGAGCAGATCCGCGTCGGCCGCGAGCTTCGCCGCGAAGGCATCCACCAGGCACTCCCAGTCCGTCTCGTAGACAGCCAGGCGCACCGAGACGTCCGCGCAGGCGAGCAGGTCGAGGAACTGACCGGCCATCGTCTCGTTCGGCGGCGTGAACGTCGGCTGACCCGCCGGCGGCATCGAGCAGACCGCCGGCAACGCGGGGCACGGACAAGCCGGCGGCACGTCCGCCTCCGCCTCGCCGCCGTCGTCGCCGCCGCCGTCCGCCTCGGCCTCCGCCGGCGCGTCGGCGTCGGCGTCCCCCGCCGCCTCCACCTCCGCCTCGACTTCGCCGGGAACGTCCGCGTCGGCATCCGCCGCGTCGGCGTCCGCCGCGTCCGCATCCGCCGCGTCCGCGGGGTGCGGGACGTCCACCAGCGTGTCGTCGCTCGTGCCGCAGCCGCCGGCCGCGAGCGCCGCGACGACGAGCCAGAATCGACTCCACGATTCGCGGGTGCTCATGCGTGTCATCGTAGCACGGGTCCGACGGGCGGCGCGACAGGGGGCATCCCGCGGTTGACACCCGCAGCGGATCGGTTCGATCATCGGACACCCCGAACGGGGAGGATGGGGTGGTGGGATGAACGCGGACCTCGTCGCGATTCTGCTGGACGCCGTCGGCACCCCGGTCTTCGTCCTCGACCGCGAAGGCCGCGTCGTGCGCTTCAACCGCGCCTGCCAGGAACTGTCCGGCTACTCGCTCGAGGAACTCCGCGGCACGCCGCTCGCCGACCGCCTGCTGCCCGACGACGAGGCGAACGGCCTGCGCATCGCCTGCGAACAGGTCTTCGCCGGCCGCCACCCGATCCACCACGAGCACTCCTGGAACCGGCGCGACGGCGGCCGTCGGCGCCTCGCCTGGCGCCTCCACGGCCTCTGCGACCAGGGCGGCGCCGTCGCCTGCGTCGTCGCCGCCGGCCAGGACGTCACCGAGGAGCGCGAACGCGCGGCCGCCCACGGCGCGCTGGCGGCCTCCGAAGAGCTGTTCCGCACGGTGATCGAGAACCTCCCGTCCGGCGTCCTGCTGACCGATGCCCAGGGCCGGATCGTCCTCGCCAACGGCCCCGCCCAGGAGTGGCTCGGTTTGACCCCCGAGGCGATGGGCACGCGACTGGAACAGTGGGTACCCCGCGGCGCCGAGCTGCTCCAGCCGGCCCGCCGTCCCGGCCGCCGGCAGGTCGAACTCCAGACCGGCGACGGCGCGCGACGCTGGATCGGCTTCGACACCGTCGCCGGCTCGGTCGCCGGCAGCGACGGGTGGCTGGTCGTCTTCCGCGACCTGGGCGAGATCCGCCGCGCCGACCGCCGCCGCCGGCGAGTCGAACGCCTGGCCCAGGCGCGCGGCCTCGCCGCCGGCCTTGGACAGGAACTCCAACCGCTCGTCGGCTCCATCCTCGCCGGCATCCAGTTCCTCGAACAGGAAGCCGGACTGGCGGCCGGCACTCGACTCGTCGTCTCCACCCTCACCCAGTCCGCCCGCAAGCTGACCCGCACCGTGCAGGACTACCTCGAAGGCGTCCGCTCCGCCGTTCCCGCCCCCCGACTCCTGCCGCTGGGGAAGGTCATGGCCGAGGCGATGGACCCGTTCGTCGGACTGGCGACCAGCCGCGGCGTGAAACTCGAGATCGTCCCCGCCGACGGCGACGCACTGCTCGCCGTCGACCCCGCCCAGTTCCGCCGCGCCGTCGGCGCCGTCGTCAGCCAGGCGATCGAAGCCGCGGGCCGCGACGGCCGCGTGCGCGTCGAATGGAACGAACCGCCCGCCGACCTGGTCCGCCGCCGCGTGCCCGGCTTCCCCGGCCGCGTCGCCTCGATCCGCATCGCCGACAGCGGACCCACGATCGCCGAGGAAGACCTGCGGCGCGTCTTCCGTCCCTTCGGCAACGTCCGCCCCGGCGCCGGCGGCCTCGGCCTCGCCGCCGCCCGCGAAATCGCCGAGGCCCACGGCGGGCTTCTCGCCGTCACCTCCCGCCCCGGCGAGGACACCACTTTCGAACTGCTCCTGCCGTCCGGCGAACGCCCCGCCTGCTGGCAGCACGAGCAACGGCCGGAGGGACTCTGCGGCGTCTGCTCCCTGCGCACCGACGGCCCGGGCTACTGCTGCTGGGCCGTCACCGGACACAAGGATCGCACCGAAACCGGTGACTGGCCGGAAAAATGCCGCGACTGCAACGTGTTCCGCCGCTGGAACCTCGCCCCATGGCCCCCGGGTCCGGCCCCCTCCATTCCCCCGACCGCCTAGTCCGACGCCCCCGTCGTCGTGGCCGGCGGTTCGTCCGTCGGGCCGCGACGCCTCCCTCCCCCCGACCACCAGGCCCGCCGCCCTTCTCCCTCCGGGCTGCAAGGTTCCGGTGCGTCCGGGGAATCCCCACCGCGGACCGTGCGGAGGGAAAGGTCGCGCCGCATCCGAACCGCACGACCGGGGAGGTGACCATGCGCCATCGGAATCCTGCGGTCCATGCCCTTCTCGCCGGCCTCGTCGCCGCGGCCTGCGGCGGAGGCGGCACGACGAGCGACGTGTCCGCCGACGGCGAGTCCCCCGACGGCGTTGCGGACGTCCCCGACGTCCCCGGTCTCGACGGGCGGGACGACGCGGCCGTCCTTCCGGACGGCTGGATCCCCCCGGACGGCTGCCTCGACGTCGGGCAGCCCTGCACCGACCCGACCCAGTGCTGCGGCGGCGTGTGCTACCGCGGCTTCTGCTCCACCACGACGGGGACCTGCGAGGCGGCCGGCGAGGAGTGCATCGCCCCCTCCGACTGCTGCTCGGGCCGCTGCGAGACCGAAGCCGACGGTGTCCGGCGCTGCCAGGACACCACCTGCACCCCCGCCGGCAGCGCCTGCGCGGCCGCCTACGAGTGTTGTTCCCTCTACTGCCTCGACGGCACCTGCGCCGAAGGCGGGCGCTGCGCCCAGATCGGCGATCCATGCGAGGAGACCTCCGACTGCTGCAGCAACGTCTGCACGGGCGGCGCCTGCCAGGCCAGCGCCGGCATGTGTCTGCCCCTCGGCGAAGCCTGCGGCCTCGGCACTTGTTGTTCCCGGCAGTGCGAAACCCTCCCCGACGGCGACACGATGTGCGTCGGCGACTACACCTGCCGGCCGCCGGGCGAGGTCTGCCGGTCGGACGACGAATGCTGCACGATGTCGTGCGACGGCGGCGTCTGTCGCGAGTTCACCAACTGTGCGGTCGTCGGCATTCCCTGCACCGGCTTCCGCGAATGCTGCTCGGGCGCCTGCGTCGAGTCCGGCGTCGGCACCCCGACCTGCCAGTACCTGAGCGGTTGCCGCCCGGTCAACGAGATCTGCTTCACCGACGACGACTGCTGCAGCGGCGGCTGCGAACCGAGCACCGACGACCCCGAGGTTTCCCGCTGCCACCACCCCGCCGGCTGTCTCGGTGACGGCGAGGTCTGCTTCACCGGCTCCGCCAACAACTGCTGCAGCGGCCGCCGCAACTGCCGGCCGACCCTCGCCGGCGTTTCCCGCTGCTATGCCGTCCCCGAAGGCGAGTGCATCGCCGACGGCCGGGCCTGCACCTTCAACGACGAGTGTTGCTGCGGGTTCTGCGCCGCCGGCGACGCCGGCGTCCGCGTCTGCTGTCCGGGCGGCATCAGGTGTGTCCCCATCGGCGGTCCCTGCACCGCCGACGTCGATTGCTGCGAAGGCTACTGCGTCGCCGGATCCTGCACCGGCGACGAACGCCCCTGCGTCCCTTACGCCGGCCCGTGCACCTCGAGCGACGATTGCTGCTCCGAGTACTGCGACCCGGTCGCCCACGTCTGCACGGCGATCCTGATCTGATCTGCGCCGCCCGCGACCACGGCGAAGCGCGCCGGTTCGCCTCGCCGTCCATCCGCTTCGGGGTGCCGCCGGGTTCCCCCCTCGCCCTCTCGGCCGCCGCGGGCCTTCGCCGGAGGCGTCACGAACGGGGCGACGAGTCGCCGGTCGTCTCCTCCCGGACCCACGCCACGTACGGTCCGAACGACTCCGCGATCTCCGGCGACAAGACCACGATCTCGGGACACTCGTACGGGTGCAGTTCCCGCAGCCGCGCCGTGCATCGTGCCAGCGCCGCGGCGGAGGTCTTCACCAGCAGCGTCGTCTCCGCCTCCCGCTCGAGCTTGCCGTGCCAGCGGTAGGTCGACCGGACTCCGGGAAGAGCATTGACGCACGCCGCCAGTCGCTCCTCGACCAGGGCCGTCGCGATGGCGTCCGCCCGTTCGGGCGGACAGTTGCTGAGGATGATTCTCATGCGACGTGGCATAGTCCAAGGCGCGGAGCGTGACAACACCATGCGGATCAGCGGACATGCGGGTCGGACGACGGTCGGAATGGTGACGGCATGGATCGCGGTGGCCTGCCCCGCGCCCCCCACCGGTCCCGCCGAGGGCACGCCGGGACGCCTCGCCGTCGCCGCGACCGCCGACGGCCTCGCCCTGGTCGACCTCGAGGGCCGCGCGCCTCCACGGCTCCTGCTGCTCGGCGGCGGCTGGCGCGGTGCCGTCTGGGTCGGTTGCACCTCCCTCGTGGCCCTGGACCGCCGGCTGGACCACGAACGCTCCCTTTCCGTGCTCGACACCGGACACGGCCGGCTCTACCCGATCGAACTCCCGTCGACCGCGGACCTCGCCACCGACCCCGAGGTCCTCGACGCCCTGGTCGCCGCTTTCGGCGAGGAGGCCGCCTTCCCCGAGAACCGCCTGGAATTCGGGGAACTGCGGTCGGACCCCGCCGGCCGGCCCGCCCTGGAACTGATCGCCCGGGCCGGCCTTCCCGGCGAGGAGGAGCGGCCCGACGTGCTTCTGCGCCTCGAACCGCTGGTGCTCCCGCCGCCCGTCGCGCAGGCGCTGGCGGAGGCACCGGCGTGCGCCCCAACCGCCCCGCGCTGGGTTTTCCGCTCGGCCCACGGCGCCGCCGTCCTGGGCGGCGTTGCGGCGGACGACTGGTCGTGCCGGCGCTTCGCGTCGCAGGAAACCCCCGCCGCGATCGCACCCGCGACGAACACCGTCGTCGGCCGGACCGCTCCCGCCGGCGAGGAACCGCTGCGCGTGGCGGTGCCCGGCCTCGACGACGTGACGCTGCCGGGCAGCGCGCCGGTCGGTGCCTACGAACGGTGCGACGCCCCGGACGCCCGTTGGATCGCCGTGCGGGTCGAACAGCCGGGACGGAACGGCTTCGCCGTGCTGTATGTCGTCCGGACGGCCGACGGACGGGTTGAACGGGTCGCGCACCACGCAGCGGCGGAACGGACCGCTTCCGGCATCGCGGTGCTGGGGCCGGATGCGGTGCTCTTCGGGTCGGCCGATCGTGGCTGGTTCGTCTGGCACGCCGAAGGCGACCCGCGGCGCCTGGGCGACTTCCCGCCGGCCTTGAAACCGTAGAACGCCGCCCCAACCTCCGCCTCCGCCCCGGCGATGGAGGCGGGGCAGGGGAGGGCGAGCCTGCGGAGGGCCGGAGGGCGACGGCGGGAGATGGGCCGGAGCGTCGCGTCGTGCTCTGCGGTTTCAGTCGTAGTACTCGTTGCCCAGGTGCGTGATCAGCTCCTCGCCCCGCAGCCAGCGCAGCGTGTTCTTGAGCTTGATGAGTTGGATGAACAGGTCGTGCTCGGGGTACAGGTCCGGCGGAACCATCGGGCTCTTGAAGTAGAAGGACAGCCACTCCTGGATCCCGCGCATGCCGCTGCGCCGGGCCAGGTCGAGGAACAGGGCGAGGTCGAGGACGATCGGGGCGGCGAGGATCGAGTCCCGGCAGAGGAAGTTGATCTTGATCTGCATCGGATAGCCGAGCCAGCCGAAGATGTCGAGGTTGTCCCAACTCTCCTTGTTGTCGCCGCGGGACGAGTAGTAGTTGATCCGCACCTTGTGGTGGAAATCCCCGTACAACTCGCCGTAGAGCCGGGGCTGGAGGATCGAATCGAGCACCGACAGCTTGCTTTCCTCCTTGGTCTTGAACGACTCGGGATCGTCGAGCACCTCGCCGTCGCGGTTGCCGAGGATGTTGCTGGAGAACCAGCCGTGCAGGCCGAGCATCCGCGCCTTGAGCCCCGGGGCCAGGATCGTCTTCATCAGCGTCTGACCGGTCTTGAAGTCCTTGCCGCAGATCGGCAGTTCCCGTTCCCGCGCGAGTTCCCACATCGCGGGGATGTCCACCGTCAGGTTCGGCGCCCCGTTTGCGAACGGCACCCCGCACCGCAACGCCGCATAGGCGTAGATCATGCTTGGTGCAATCGCCGGGTCGTCGGCCGCCATCGCCTGCTCCAGCGCCGCCAACGACTCGTGCGCCGGGCCGGGTCGGAGGAACACCTCCGTCGAGGCGCACCAGATCATCACCGTCCGGGCCACGCCGGTATCTCGCTGGAACTTCCGGATGTCCTCCATCAATTGCTCGGCCAGCTCGAGCTTGTTCTTTCCCTGCTTGACGTGGGTCCCGTCCAGCCGCTTGACGTAGTCGCGCGAGAAGACCGCCGGCCACGGCCGGAGCGCCGCCAGATCCTCGCGTGCCAGCGCCAGGTCCTCGTTGTTGAGCACTCCGGCCTTCGCCGCCGCCGTGTAGCCGTCGTCGGCGAAGCAGTCCCAGGCTCCGAACACCAGGTCGTTCGGATCGGCCAGTGGGACGAACTCCTTGATCAGCGGCGACCGGTCGTCGGTCCGCTTGCCCAGCCGAATCGTCCCCATCTGCGTCAACGAACCGAACGGTCGCCGTCCGTGGCGACGGCCCAACGCCACTCCGGCCACGAAGGTGGTGGAGACGGCCCCGAGACCCACGAGCAACACGCCGAGCTTGCCCTCGGCCGGTTCGATCTTCGTCGGTTTCTGACGCATCCGAGCCTCCTTCCTCCCCGGTTCTCCGTTGCATCCCCCGGACGGCGGGCCGCTTCTAGCACCAATCATGCCCGGACGACAAGAAGGCCGGAGCACGCCAAATGTTCCGATTTGAGGAAGTCTGGCCCGGTCCTTGCATGGCGCCTCGTCCGGCAGTCTGGCCGGGGGTTCCCGTCCAGCGTCGCGGGACTTGAGGAAAGTCCCGAGTTCGTGGTACTTTGGCTCATCCTCGCGCCTGGAGTCGCAAGGGTGGGCGTGTAAGTTGTTGCAGTACATGGTGTGAACTGGATTCACACTGGGTCGTGCATGCGACAGGTCGGAAGCAGGAATGGTTGGCTGCAGTGGGGTTGATGCGGGTGAGGCGGATATGACGGTGGAACGAGGCATCATTCTGGCGGCAGGACGTGGTTCGCGTCTCGTCAACGGGTCGGGCATCCCCAAGCCGCTGGTCGAAGTCGGCGGGCGGACGTTGATCCAGCACGTGCTGGCGGCGTTTCGGGAGGCGGGGTTGCGCGAGGCGGTGGTCGTGGTCGGTTACCAGGGGGAGAAGGTCCGCCAGGCGCTTGCCGCCGAGCGTGGGATCGAAATCACGATCGTCGAGAACCCCGACTGGCAGAAGTCCAACGGCGTGTCGCTGCTGGCCGCGGCGAAGTACGTCGATCGCCCGTGCATCCTGTCGATGGCCGACCATCTCTACGAGGCGCCGCTGGTGCGGACCCTGTGCCGGCTTCCCGTCCACGACGGGGTCTGCCATCTGATGGTCGACGAGGATCCCGAGGCCTGCTTCGACATCGACGACGCGACCAAGGTCGGACGCCTTGGTGATCGGATCGTCGCCATCGGCAAGGAATTGTCGGACTACGACGCGATCGATTGCGGGGTGTTCCGCATCACCCCGGCGTTGATCGATGCCCTGGCGACGGTCTGTCGCGAGCGCGGCGACTGCTCGCTGTCCGACGGGGTGCGACTGCTCTGCGGTCGCGGGATGATGCGCGCCGTGCCGGCGGCCGGCGAGCTGTGGCTCGACGTCGATACGCCCCAGGCGCTGCGCCACGCCCAGGCGTTGCTGCGCATCCGCGAGCTCGAACGCGGGGCCGAGCGTCCCTACCTGCTGATGAATCCCGGTCCCGTCACTCTCTCCCCCGGCGTGCGTCGCGCGCTCGTTTCCGCCGACCTGTGCCACCGTGACGAAGACTTCACGCGGGTCTTCGAGTCGGTGCGGCGCAAGCTGCGCCGCGTCTACGGCGCCTCGATCGAGCACGACGTGCTGCTGCTCTGCGGTTCCGGCACCGCGGCGGTCGAGGCCGGGATCACCAATTTCGTGCCCCGTGGCGGCAAGCTGCTCGTCGTCCGCAACGGCGCGTTCGGCGAGCGGCTCGCGGAGGTGGCCCGTGCCTTCCGCATCCCGCTGGTCGAAGTCCCCTTTGCCTGGGGCGAGACCATCGACCTCGCCCGCGTCGAACGGGTCCTCGAGGCCGATCCCGGAATCGCCACCGTGGCGGTCGTGCATCACGAGACCTCTACCGGCCTGCTCAACCCCGTCCGACAGCTCGGCGCCGTTTGCCGCGCCCGGAACCTGCTGTTCCTCGTCGATGCCGTCGCCAGCCTCGGCGGCGAAGACCTCGACGTCACCCGCGACAACATCGATGTCTGCGTTTCCAGCGCCAACAAGTGCCTGCACGGCATCTCCGGCGTGTCGTTCCTCTGCATGAGCGAGCGGGCGTGGGACCGGATCCGCGACGACGAGCCTCGCGGCTACTATCTCGACGTCCGCAGGTACCGCGCCTACGCCCGCCTGGGCCAGACGCCGTTCACCCCGGCCGTCCAGGGCCTCCTCGCCCTCGATCGGGCGCTCGCCGAAACCCTCGAGCTGGGCCTCGGCCGCAAACGCCTCCGCTACCAGGCCCTGAGCGAGGCGATCCGCGCCGGTCTGGCGGGGATGGGCATCGACACCTTCAGCGCCACCGGTTCCGAGGCCCATGTGATCACCATCGCCCGGGTTCCGGAGGGGATCGCGTTCCACGATTTGTACGACGAGATGAAGCGCCGCGGGTACCTGATCTACGAGTGCAAGGCGGCGCTGGCCAACCGCTACTTCCAGGTCGCCAACATGGGCGCGATGACGATGGACGACGTCCAGGGCTTCCTGGCCGTCCTGCGCCAGGTGCTCCTCGAGCACGGCTGCCTCGTCGAGAACCGCGCCGCCGCCCTCGGCTGAGCGCCGGGACCGCTCCCCGCCGCGCCGTTGCCGGTCGCCGCCGCGCTTTCCCGGCCCTTCCCCTGGCGGAATCTCGGCCGCGATCCTGCCGGCGCGACGGCCGCGCGTTGCGGGTCAGTCCGCGTCCCGGATGTTGCCGGCGAGCCACTCGGACAGGATCTCGTTGCCGTCGATCACCCGCGACCGGGTGCAACCCCACACGTCGCACAGGCCGATCACGTACGCCTCGTCCCGGTCCGGCGTCAGATACAGCTTGTGCAACGTCCCGTCCGCCTGGCAGGTGCAGCGCGCCAGCAGCGGCAACTCCGCGCGGCAGACCGGACACTCCAGCCGCAGCCGGGTTCCCGGCTGGAAGTCCGGACCGACCTTGGTGCCGTCCCCGTGCACCGGGCTCAGTTCCACCAGACCCTGTATCCGGCCGTCGCCGACCCAGATCGCGATCCCCGGATAGCCCTCGAAGGCCGTCGGACCGGCCCCCACGAGGTTGTGGCCGCGGGGGCAGAACGCCTGCGTCACCACGACGAACGCCTGTTCGACCAGCCGCACCCCCGTCCCGGCGCTGGCCGCCGGTTTGCGGATCCGGAGTCGTTCGCGATCGACATCCTTGCGCGGCATCACCTCACCTCCGGCGCGAACCTAGCATGGGGACTTCCGCCGGGTCACGTTTCCGGCGGCCGGGGTCCGGTCACGGCTTGGGGGGGAACGGCCAGGGACGCGACCGGCGCCGCTCCCGCGACGGCGGCGGGTCTTGCGGTGCCGCCGGCTTCCGCCGCTCCGTGGCCAGCAGCAGCGCCGGCAGGACGACCAGCGTGGCAAGCATGACGGTCGATAGCCCGAGCGCCGCGACTTCGCCCATCGAGGCCAGCCCGCGATGTTGCGTGAACATCAGGCTGCTGAACCCCGCCATCGTCGTCAGCGTCGAGACCGCCACCGCGGGACCCGTCCTCCGCAGCGTCGTCAGGATCGACCCCGGCCCCTGCTCCTGATACCGGAAATGCAGGTGCACCGACGCGTCGATCCCCGTCCCCACGACCACCGGCAGCATCACCATCGAGTAGAACGTGAGCTTGACGTCGATCAGCACCATCAGCCCCAGCAGCCACGCCAGGCCCGCCAGCAGCGGCGTGACGGTGAGCAGGGCGCGGGCGAGCGAGCGGAACCCGAGGAAGGTCACGACGAACACCGCCAGCACCGCGACCCCCGTGACGAAGCTGCCGTCGCGCTGGATGTGCGTGACGATGTCGGCGAACACGAATCCCGAGGCGGCCACCGGCACCTGCTCGCCCGTGGGCAGGCGGATCGTCTGGAAGTCGCTTTGCATTCGCAGCGCCTCCAGCCCGTGGCTCATGTTGAGCCGCGGCATCAGGTACAGGATCCGTCCCACCTGCGGCGCACGCACCGCGTTCAACGCCTCCAGCGTATTCCGCTGGTACGGGGAGGCGTCGGCCGGGATCGGCCGCCGCTGGTCGAGTTCGGTGAACAGGTCCTTCACCCACTGGGGGAAGTCCGGCGCCAGCGGGTCCACCGGCCCCGCCCGCAGGTACCCCCGCCATTCGTCCAGCCGGTCCAGTTCCTCGTCGTTCAAACGGTCCTCGAAGAAGCCGAACGCCGGGTCGTCCATCAACAGATCGATCTGCCGCAGCACGCGCAGCTTCTCCTGCTGCTGGTCGGGCTGGAACGAGTAGATCGAGAACACGTCCCGCAGCGGCAGGTCGGGTCCCTTGTAGCGTCGCTTGAGGTAGCGGTAGGCCTTCTGCGCGTCCTCCGGCGTGTCCGCCAGGCCGATCGCGGGTGAACCGGTGTAGCCGCGGGTCGCCAACCCGGTGTCGATCCGGTTCGAACTCACCCGCTTCGTCCCCAGCTTGCCGTAGTCGTACTCGAACTCGATGAACGTCGCGGCCGCCAGCGCCGCCACGGTCGTCAGCGCCGCGCCCGCCAGGATCGCCCAGCCCACGGTCCGCGAGGTGAACCGCCGCACCGCCGGGGGCACCGACGGGCGGCCCGCCCGCGGCCGCATCGGCCGCACGCGGTCGGCCAGGGTCACCACCACCGGGAACAACACGTAGGCGGCGATCATCGAGAGCGGCAGGCCGACCGCGCAGAGCTGGCCGAACTCCGAAAAACCCCGGAACTCGGACGAGGTCAGCGTGGCGAAGGCCAGCACCGACGTGATCATCGCCACTCCCATCGCCCGGCCCGTGTTCCCGAACGCCCGCGCGACGGCGTCCTCGTTGCCCAGGCCCGCCGCCCGCTCCTCTTCGTAGCGCTTGCCGAGGTGAATGCCGAAGTCGATCCCCAGTCCCACCAGCACGGCGAACGTGAACGCCGTGATCACGTTCAGCCGCTCGAACACCAGCGCCGCCACCGCCAGGCACGCCAGCAGCCCGACCAGCAGCGGAACCATCACGTAGAGCAGCGCCCGCAGGCGACGGAACGCCAGCAGCACGATCAACGTCATCGCCGCCAGCGAGCCGATCGCCGAGGCGCGCACGTCCTTGTACAAGGCGTCCGTCTCGGTCACCCGCTGGCGGATCCCGCCGCCGACCTCCACCCGCAGTTCGGGGTGGAAGTCCGCCGCCCGCAGCACCAGACCCGCGTCCGGCGGCAGTTCCCGGAAGCCGGGCCAGCGATCCGGGTCCCGGCAGTCGGCGCCCGTGCGCGTCCCGACCAGGCACTCCGTGCGATAGACGACGTTCCGGGCCAGGTCGACGTTCACCGCGTCGACCCGGAACCGGATCATCATCGCCGTCACCCACTCGCGCCGCGCCGTGCCGTCCGCCCGCCGTGCCTCCACCTCCTTCTCCAGGTACAGGAAGTCGCTCGAGGCCGGTTCGTCGACCTGCGTCTCCGTCCCGCGCTCCACGACGTCCCCCAGTTCGTCCTTGTAGCGCTCCTGGTACTTTTCCCGCAGCCCGGCCGGCAGCACCTCCGGCGCCGGGTCGTCCCCCAGATCGATGTACGCCGGGTTCGAATGCACGTTTTCCCAGCGGATGCGCCGCGCGAGGTTGTCCCGGACCTGCTCCATGTCGGACAGGTCCGCGTACAGCAGCCGCCGATCCTTGAAGTAGCGGATGTCCAGCCGGTAGACGATCAGCGGGTGCTCCGGCCACCGCGTCACCACCTCGGCCACCGCATCCAGATACCGGCGGTTGGCCCGGGCGTCCGGCGACTGCACGGAAACGTACAGTGCGTCGGTCGAGCCGAGCCGCCGCGAGATTCGTTCGAGATGGCGCACGCTGTCCGCATCGGAGGGCAGCACGGCCGCCAGGTCCGCCGAGACGCCCAGGTTGCGGATCGCCACCAGCGCCAGCGCGCACACCACCACCGTCGCCCCCAGGACCCGCCACGGATGGCAGGCGGACCAGCGTGCGTACCGTTCCAGAAGCTCCTTCATCGGCGGCCGCGATCCTCCGTGCCGCCGCTGGCTTAGCACAGCCCGGCGCGGCGAACCAGCCGGCGGGTCACGTTCCGAGTTGCGCCGCTCGGGGTCCTTCGCGACCTGCTTGTCCGCCCGCGAGCGATCTCCGGCAGCGGGGGCTCCCCTCCGGGTCGAAGGACGGCGGCGTCGGGATTGTGGTCCCGGCGCCGCCGTCCGGAGCCCGCCGCGCCCCGGGGCTTCCCGCGGTCGTCATTTCGGCCTAGACTCGCGCCCCATGACGGCCAGACGCACCCACCACTGCGGCGAACTCCGGGCCGAGCACGTCGGCCAGACCGTGACCCTCTGCGGCTGGGTCCACCGCAAGCGCGACCTCGGCGGCTTCGCGTTCCTCGATCTGCGCGATCGGACCGGCCTGGTCCAGGTCGTGATCGACCCGGCCGCCGCTCCCTCGGCCGCCGCCGTGGCCCGCGACCTCCGCGCCGAGTTTGTCGTGCGGCTGCGGGGCACCGTCGCCGGCCGCGGCGACAACGTCAACCCCAAGCTGCCCACCGGCCAGATCGAAGTCCGCGCCGACGCGCTCGAGGTGCTCGCCCGCAGCGAACCCCTTCCGTTCCCGATGGAGGACGAGATCGATGCGCTCGAGACCACCCGCCTCGCCTACCGCTACCTCGACCTCCGCCGTCCGGTCCTTCAGCGGATCATGATGCTGCGGGCCCGCGCGGCGAAGATCGCCCGCGACGAGCTGACCGAGCGCGGGTTCCTCGAGTTCGAGACCCCGATTCTGACGCGTTCGACGCCCGAGGGCGCCCGCGACTACCTCGTGCCCTCCCGCGTCTCCCGCGGCTCGTTCTACGCTTTGCCGCAGTCGCCCCAGCTCTTCAAGCAGCTCCTGATGATCGCCGGCTACGACCGCTACTTCCAGATCTGCCGCTGCTTCCGCGACGAGGACCTCCGCGCCGACCGGCAGCCGGAGTTCACCCAGATCGATCTGGAAATGAGTTTCGTCGAGCCCGACGACGTGATGGCCGTCACCGACGGTCTGCTCGCGCGCCTGTTCCGCGAGACCATCGGCGTCGAGGTGCCCCGCCCCATCCCCCGCCTGACCTACGCCGAGGCGATCCGCCGCTACGGCGTCGACAACCCCGACGTCCGCTTCGGTCTGGAGTTGACCGACGTCGGCGACATCCTCGGCGCCACCGACGCGCGGTTCCTGCGCGAGCCCCACGAGGCCGGCGGGCGCATCGCCGCGCTGCGGGTCCGCGGCGCGAACTTCTCGCGCAAGGAGTTGGACGAACTCGACGAGGCGGTCAAGCCGTACGGCGCCAAGGGTGTCGCGAACGTCCGCGTCTCCACGCCGGCGTGGCAGGGCGGGCTGGCCAAGTTCCTCCGCGACGGCCACCAGGCCGCGCTCCGCGAACGCCTGGAACTAGAGGACGGCGACCTCGTGCTCGCCGTGGCCGACGCCGACCCGGACGTCGCCTCCACCGCCGCCGGCCGGCTGCGCCAGCACCTCGCCCGCCGCCTCGGGTTGATCCGCGACGGCTCCTGGGGCTTCGTCTGGGTCACCGACTTCCCGATGTTCGAACGCGACCCGGAGTCCAAGCGCTGGGTCGCCAAGCACCACCCGTTCACCCATCCCCGGCCGGAGGACATCCCGCGGCTGGCGACCGACCCGAGCGCGGTCCGCGCCCTGGCCTACGACATCGTCGTCAACGGCGTCGAGGTCGGCGGCGGATCGATCCGTCTGCACGAGCCGGAAGTGCAGCGGCAGGTCTTCGCCGCGCTGGGGATGGACGAGGAGGAGGCGCGCCGCCGCTTCGGTTTCCTGCTCGAGGCGCTGGCCCACGGTGCGCCGCCCCACGGCGGGCTCGCCATCGGTTTCGATCGCCTGGTGATGTTCCTGGCGGGCACGGAGTCGATCCGGGACGTGATCGCGTTCCCCAAGACGACGCGCGCCGCCTGCCTGATGAGCGGGGCGCCGTCCGAGGTGGACGCCGCGCAACTCGCCGAACTGGGGATCGACGTCCGGCGCGAGCCGTGAGCCGGCGGAAGGCGGGATGAGCGACGGGGCCTGCTACGACCTGGTCGTGATCGGCGGCGGCGTCAACGGCACCGGCGCGTTCCGCGACGCCGTGCTGCGCGGCCTGCGCTGCCTCCTCGTCGAACAGACCGATTTCGGCGCCGGGGCGACCGGCGCCTCCTCCGGCATGATCCACGGCGGCGTTCGCTACCTCCTCGAACAGCCCCGCGTCACGAAGCTGTCCTGCGAAGACTCGGGCCGCATCCAGCGCATCGTGCCGCACCTGCTCTTCCGCATCCCGTTCCTCTTCGCCGTCCCTCGCTCCAAGAGATTCGCCCGCGGCCTGCTGCTCGGGCTGGACGGTTTCTTCGAAGCCTATGACCGCTACCAGCCGCGCAAGCGCGGCCTGCCGCACGAACGACTGACGGCGGAGGAGGCGCTGCGGATCGAACCCGGGCTGTCCCCCGACCTGGCGGGGGCCGTCACCTTCGACGAGTGGGGCATCGATAGCCACCGTCTGTGCTGGCTCAACGCGCGCTCCGGCCTCGAGGCGGGCGGCGAGTGCGCGACCCACGTGCGCGTCGAGGCGCTCGAGCGGCGCGAAGGCCCCGAGCCGGGCTGGGTCGTGCGCGGCCGCGGAACGCTGGACGGCGCCCCCTGGCGCGCCGAGGCGCGCGCGGTGCTCAACGCCACCGGCGCCTGGGGTCCCGGCGTCGCCGCCCTCGGCGGCGGCGCCTACCGCCTGCGGCCCAGCAAGGGCGTTCACCTGGTGTTCGATCGCCGGATCAGCAACTGGTCGATCACCTTCTCCGCCATCGATGGCCGCTCCTGCTTCCTCGAACCCTGGCAGAACGTCACCATCCTCGGCACGACCGACGACGACTACTACGGCGACCTCGACGACGTCCCGGTCACGCAGGACGAGGTCGAATACCTCCTGGCTTCCGCCGAAACCGTCTATCCCTCGATCCGGTCCTTCCGTCGCATCGACACGTGGGCCGGCATCCGGCCCACGCTGTACCGCTACGGCGCCTACGAGGACGACCTGTCGCGGGAGCATCGGGTGTACGACCACGGCGCCCGGGACGGACGCCCCGGCCTGTTCTCGCTCGCGGGCGGCAAGTTGGCGTCGTTCCGGGCGATGGCGGAGGACGCGATCGATGCCGTTGCGGCCTTCCTCGGACGGCCGGACGCGCCGTGCCGCACGGCCGATCTGCCGTTGCCGGGGGGCGAGGCGCCGGCCGACGAGGAACGGCTGGCGGCGGGTTTCCGGGTGCCCCGGCCGGTCGTGCGGCGGCTGGCCTATCGGCACGGGGCGCTCGCCGCGGAGGTGCTGGCGCCGGCGGCCGAACGTCCGGCGTGGCGGCGGCTCTTGTGCCGGTGCGAGACGGTGACGGAGGCGGAGGTGCGGTACGCGGCGCGCCGCGAACGGGCCGTCACGCTCGCCGACGTCCTCCGCCGCACCCGCCTGGGCGCCGGACCGTGCGGCGGTTTGCGCTGCGCCCTTCCCGCCGCCCTGGCGCTCGCCGACGAGCTCGGCCGCGACGCCGCCTGGGCGCGGGCGGAGGCCCGACGGTTCCTCGAGCAGCGCTACCGTTCGCGCCGCGCCGCGGCGGACGGCGCGCAGTTCCGCTACGAGGCGCTCGTCGCCCGCGCCGTCCGCGGCCTCTGACTCCCCCGCGACCGGCTCGCCGCGCGCGCCGCGGCGGCCCCGCCCGCCTTGCCCGCCCGCCCGCGCCGCCGGTCTGCGGGCGATCGAGCTGTCCGCGCTGTTGTGCTTCCGGACGCCGCGATGCACGAGCTGTGGTGTGACACGCAGGGAAACACCACAACGGGCGGATGACGGGCCGGCCGAACGTGCAACAGCGCGGATAGCTCCGATCGGCTTCCTGTTGCCTTTCCGGCGGTTCCGCACGAAGATGCGGAACCGATGGCGGGGGGAAAGGGGGCGGCGCTCGGGGTGTGCCCGTGCGCGGAGGTGCGGCCGTGGCCGATCCGGTTTCGAGACTCAAGCGTCTGGTCGAGGCGGCCCGTTCGTTGCAGGCCGCGGCCGACCCCGACGACCTCTGCGACGTGGTGGTCCGTTGGGCGCGCGCGATCTTCGACCTCGACAACTGCGCGGTGCTGCTGTTCGAGCCCGACGGCGAGACGCTGCGCATCCGCGCCGCCCACGGCTACGACCCGAAAGTGGTCGAGTTCTATCGCGGCCGGCGCGGCAAGGGGCTCACCGGGCGGGCGGTGGAGAGCGGCGAGGTCGTCGTGGTCGGCGACGTCCGCCGCGACCCGTCGTACGTCGAAGGAGTCCCCGGGGCGCGTTCCGAGCTGGCGGCGCCGCTGATGGTCGACGGAGCCGCGATCGGGGTCCTGGACATCGAGAGCGAGCGGGCCGACGCGTTCGGCGACCTCGACCTGGCGCTGTTTTCGTCGTTCGCGGACCAGGCCGCGGCCGCCCTGCACAACGCCCTGTTGCGCAGCGAGCTGGACCGCCGGCGGAAGCAGGCCGAACGGACCGCGTACGAGATGACGGCGCTCGTCACCGCGTCCCGCAAGCTCGCGACCGTCCTGGACCTCGACCAACTCCTCGTCGAGATTCTGGGCGTGGTGCGGGAGACGCTGCACGTTCCCCGCTGCGCCGTGCTGCTCGTCGACCGTAAGGTCGAGGCGCTCGTCCTGCGCAAGTCGGTGGGCTACGTCGTGCCGGAGGGACTGCGCATCCCGCTCGGCAAGGGGGTCACCGGGCTCGTCGCGGCGTCGGGGGAACCGCTGGTCGTCGCCGACGTCTCGCAGGACCCGCGCTACATCACCGGCGTGCGCGGGGGTCGGGCCGAGGTCGCCGTGCCGATCCGGCTCGACGACCGGGTGATCGGCGTGCTCGACGCCGAATCGCTCGAGACGGGCGCGTTCAACGACGACGACGCCAAGCTCCTGGCCGCCCTGGCGGACCAGGTCGCGGTCGCGCTGCACAACGCCACGCTGGCGGGCCGAATCGCCCGCCGCGCCCAGCGTCTGGCGCTGCTCAACCGCGCCGGCCGCCTGATCTCGTCCGTGCTGGACCCCGACCAGGTGCTCTACCGGATCCTCGAGCTGGCCTCCGCCGCGCTCGGTTTCAAGCGGTGTGCGCTGCTGCAGCAGGACCCGTTCGGCGAGGACCTGCTCGTGCGCGCCGCGATCGGCTACGGCGACGTCGTCGGCAAGCGCATTCCCGCGGGACAGGGGATCTGCGGCACCGTGTTCCGCACCGGGCAGGCGGAGGTGGTCGGCGACGTGACGAAGGATCCGCGGTACGTCCCGGGCCTGGCCGGCGGCCGCACCGAAATGGCCGCGCCCCTGCGGCTCGACGGTTCGATCATCGGCGTGCTCGACGCGGAAAGCCCCGAGGTCGACGCCTACGACGCCGACGATCTGGAACTGCTCAGCGGCTTCGCGGCCCACGCGGCGATCGCGATCCAGAACGCGAACCTCCACGACGAGTTGGAGCGGCACAGCGCCGAACTGGACCGTCGATCCCATCGGCTGTCCGTGCTGCACTCCGCCAGCCAGGCTCTCGCCACCGCCCTCGACCCCGACGTCGTGCTGCAGGAGATCCTGCGTCTGGCCGGAACCGCGCTGGCCTTTTCCCGCTGCGCCGTCCTGCTGGTCGACCGCGGGAAGAACGAACTGGTGGTGCGCGCCTCCGCCGGTTACGGCGAGATCGTCGGACGGCGCATCCCCCTGGACGGCACGAACAGCGGCGAAGTCGTCCGCAGCGGCAAGGGCCTGCTGATCAAGGACGTGACCAAGGACCCGCGTTACGTCCAGGGCAGCCCCGGCGCCCGCTGCGAACTGATCGTTCCGATGAAGGTGCGCGGCGAGGTTGTCGGCACGCTGGACGCGGAAAGTCCGGTCGTCGGCGCCTACGACGAGGCGGACCTGGAGCTGTTGGAGGCGTTCGCGGCGCACGCCGCGGCGGCGATCCACAACGCGCGGATGTTCCAGCGCGTCGAGGAGGCGAACGCCGCGCTGCGGGCGAACATCCAGGAGATGGAACGCCTCAACCGCGAACTCGAGCAGTACGCGCGGCAGATCGCCTCCGCCAACGAGGCGCTCGAGCGACAGGTCCGCCAGCTGATCGCCCTGCACCGCGCCGGCCAGACCATCACCTCCAGCCTCGACCTCGATACCACCCTCCAGCACATCCTGCTGATGACCCGCGACATCCTCGACTCCTCCACCACCACGATCAAGCTGCTCGACCAGGAAACGCACGAACTGCGCGTGCGGGCCTCCAGCGGCGAACCGGCGCCGGCGGAGCAGGGCGCGACGCGGGTCGATCTGCCGCTGCGGGTCGGCGAACGCACGATCGGGGTCTTCGAACTGGCGGCGCAGCATGCCGTGGGCGACGAGGAACGCCGGATGCTCGAGACTCTCGCCTCCCAGGCGGCGATCGCCATCGAGAACGCGCGGCTGTTCGAAGAAACCCAGCGCACCTACTACGATACCCTCCGCTCCCTCGCCGGAGCGCTCGAGGCGCGCGACAGCTACACCCGCGGCCACTCGGAACGCGTCGCCCGCCTCGCCATGCGCATCGCCGAGAAACTCGGCCTGCCGGAAGAGGACCGCAAGGAGATCTACTCCGCCGCGCTGCTCCACGACATCGGCAAGATCGGCGTTCGCGACGAGGTGCTGCTCAAGCCGGGACGCCTGACCGCCGAGGAAATGAGCGTCATCCGGGGCCACCCGATCTTCGGCGACGCCATCCTCGGGCCGCTCAAGTTCCTGGGCAAGGTCACCGGGATGGTCAAGCACCACCACGAGCGGTGGGACGGTACCGGCTACCCCGACCGGCTCAAGGGCGAGGAGATCCCGCTGGCCTCCCGCATCGTCGGGGTCGCCGACGCCTTCGACGCGCTGACCTCCGACCGACCCTACCGCGACCGCCGCACCCTGGGCGACACGCTGCGCATCCTGCAGGAGGAATCCGGCCGCCAGTTCGATCCGCGCGTCGTCGAAGCCCTTTTCGCCGTGCTGGGGGACTCGAAGGACCTTGCCCACGAAGGCGCCGGCACCGACTGACGGCACGCCGAGGAGCGGGCCGGCGGGGGAGGACGGATGAGCTTCGACCCCCAGGGTGAGGTCCTGGAAGGCAAGTACCGCCTCCTGCGCCCCCTGGGCGAGGGCGGCATGGGCGTCGTCTGGCTCGCCGAACACGTCCGTCTGGGCCGACCCCTCGCCGTCAAACTGCTCCGTGCCGACCTTGCGGACAACCCGCGCACCCTCCAGCGCTTCCACCAGGAAGCCGTCGCCGCCAGCCGGATCGGCAACCCGCACATCGTCGAGGTGATCGATCTCGGTTCCGCCCCGAACAACGCCCCGTTCATCGTCATGGAACTGCTCGAAGGCCGCACTCTCTACGACGTGCTGCAGCAACAACCCGTGCTGCCCATCGGCCGCGCCGTCGATATCCTCTGCCAGGTGCTGTCCGGACTCGCCGCCGCTCACGCCAAGAACATCGTCCACCGCGACCTGAAACCGGCCAACGTCTTCCTCACGCGCTACGGCAACCGCGAGGACTTCGTCAAACTCGTCGATTTCGGCGTCTCCAAGATCCTCGACAGCGACGCCCAACTCACCCGCTCCGGCGCCCTCCTCGGCACCCCCACCTACATGGCCCCCGAGCAGGTCCTCGCCCGCCGCCGGCTGGACCACCGCGTCGATCTCTGGGCCGCCGGTGTGATTCTGTACATGGCGCTCACCGGCCGCCGGCCCCACGAGGCGCCGACCCGGAACGAGCTGCTGGTCCGCATCGTCAACTCCGACGTCAAGCCGATCCGGCCCCAACGACGCGAGGTGGACGAGGCGCTCGAGCGCGCCGTCCTCCGCGCGCTCGAACGCGACGTCGACCGGCGCTGGCCCAGCGCCGAGGCGTTCCGGGAAGCGCTGCTTCCTTACCGCGTCCAGGGCTCGATCGTCCCCGCACCCTCGGCGGGCACGCCGGGTCGCACACCCGGCGCCACCCCCGTCCCGCCCCCTTCGACCTCACCTCCCGAAGACCAGACCGTCTCGACCCCGGCCCTCGTGCCCGCCGCCCTGTCCGCGGACCGCGTCGAGCCGCGCGCCCCGTCCTTCCGTGCGCCGACCGCGATTCCCGAACCCGCGCCGGTGCCTGCCGCCGCCCGCCCGACACCCGCGCCGCCCGGCGCCGCCGGGACGTCGGCGCCCTCCGCACGACCCCCGGCCCGCTCCGCCGCCGCGCTCCGGGTTTCGGCCGAACCGCGGCCGGAACGGCCACGGGTTCCCGAGGGACCGCCCGCAGCGGCCGCGGAAGTCGACTCCGAGCGCGTGTCGGTCGTCTGGGAAATCTCCCCCACCGCCCGCCCCGCTCCCTCGCCCACCGCCAGCAGCACCACGATCGAACGGCACGACGGCGGCTGGCGCTGGATCCTCGCCGCGATCGTCATCGGGCTGGGCCTGATCGCCGCCGTCTCGATCGTCACCTACGTGGGACGCCGGGGCGACGAAACCCGTCCCGCGGCCGACGTCACCGAGACGAACGAAGTCCCGTGACCCGCCGCGCGCCGCCGCCGAGACCGTTTTCCGGCGGCCTGAGCCGGCGGTTCGGCTTCGGAGAGTCCGACCGCGGACGCCCCTGCGCCGTTCCGACGGCTCATCCGCCCGCAGGCCGGCCGGGTCGAGGGGGACGAAGTGCGGCCGCGCTCCCGCCGGGACGGCCGCGACACGGCGCAAACGGGGTGGTTCGGAGCGGCCCTACTCCGGGTCGTACGGTTCGAGGGCCACCAGGTCGTCGCTCGTCCAGCCCGTGACCCACAGGCGCGTGCCGTCGGGGTGGATCGCCAGCCCGGAAGGCTGATCGATCCCCGGGATCGCCACCTGGCGCGATCCGAGCGTCGCCAGGTCCACCACGGAGACCTCGCGGGAACAGTAGTCGGCCGCGTACAACCACTTCTCGTCGGGAGAGAAGACGATCGTCTTCGGACACTCGCCCACCCGGATCACGTCCACGATCGCCAGCGTCTCCGTGCTCAACACGTAGACCGCCCGCTTGCCGATCGAACTGACGTACAACCGCGTCCCCTCCCGGTTGATCAACAGATGGCGGGGGAACGACCGGTCGACCAGGTTCTTCTTCCGCAGTACGGTCAGCGTCGCCGTGTCCACCTCGTAGACGTCGTGCGAGCCGTGATTGCCGACGTAGAGTTTGGTGCCGTCCGGCGACACCGCCATCCCGCGCGGCTGCGAACCGACCCGTACCCGACCCAGCGACTCCCCCGTCGCCGTGTCGACCGCCTCCACCGTGCCGTGCGCCCAGCACGAGGCGAACAGCTTCGAACCGTCCGGATTCAGGACGAGCACCTTCGGATGATCATCGACCGTGACCTTCCTCGTCACCTCGCGCGCCGCCGGATCGATGAACAACACCTGGTGGTTGCGAAAGTCGGAGACGTACACGGTGCGCCCGTCCGGCGCCCACACCGACTCCACGACGTTGGCGCTCTCGAGGTCGATCGTCGCCGTCCGCTCCAGCGTCGCCGCGTCGTAGAAGTAGATGTTCTTTCCCTCGCGCTGCCCGAAGTTGGTGACCAGCAGCGTCCGCCCATCGGGGCTGATCGTCACCCCCTTGGGTTGGGAGCCGGTGGCAACCCGGCCCACCACCCGCAGGCGCCGCGCCGGGGCCTGCGGCGCCTGGTCGGCCGCCGCCGCCCCGAGCGCCCCCGCCGTCGCGACCGCCGCCGCGAACCACCACCGCCGTCCGTCGCGCCTCATCCCGCCACCTCCCGTCGAGCCGGCAACATAAGACGCGCCCTTGGACGACGCAAGGGCTCGGATCTTCACGAGACGGCCGCGCCGTCGCCGCCGACGTCGCCGCACAGCGCCCGGCCGAAGTGTTCGCAGGCGAGGGACGCCCCCGCCGTGTCGTCGAGCCGCGCGGGAAGGCCCCCGCGCGTCGCGTCCGGGTCAGCAGGTGACGGACGCTCCGGTGTTCCCCGTCACGGTGAGCGTCCATTCCCCGCAGCCGGTGGTGCTGCCGCTGAAGAACCGCACTTCGATGTAGATGTTCCGGGAGTCGTTGAGAACCGGCCAGTCGCTCCAGCCGAGGTACACCTCGTCGACGCCGCCGGCGACCCCCGAGGTCAGCGACTGCACGCAGCTCTCGCAGGAGCCGCCGCCGTGCACGTACAGGTCGTAGTCCACGCCGGGGGGGCTCTGCAGCCGCACCCGCAGGCTCAGGCCGATCGCGCTCGTGCTGTTCTCCGTCACGTTCACCACGTACCACATCTCGCCATACAGGGTGCGGGTGATCGTGGAGCCGCCGGTGTCGCCCGAGACGCTGCCCAGGCTGACGGCGCCGCTGCAGGTCCCGACGTTGTCGTCGAGGTTCCGCTCGCAGCCGTCCGAGACGACGTCGTTGCACTCGGCCCGCGCCGACGAGCAGGCGTTGATCACGCAGCTTCCGGTGCCGCTGCAACTCGCCGAGCTGACGTAGGGGAGGGTGGTGCAGTTGGTCAGCGACGAGCAGGACGTGCCGCAGCTCGTGGAGGTCCGCATGTTCGTCTCGCAGCCGTCGGCCGTCGAGCCGTTGCAGTTGCCCCAGCCCGCGTCGCAGCTCGTCAGGACGCAGGTGCCGGTGGCGCACGACTCGCTGGCGTTCGGCAGGTTGCAGGTCACGCCGCAGGCCCCGCAGTTGGACAGCGAGGTGAGCGAGGCCTCGCAACCGTCGGATGCGACGCCGTTGCAGTTGCCCCAGCCGGAGTTGCACGTGCCGAGGGTGCAGGTGCCGGTGGCGCACGACTCGCTGGCGTTGGCGAGGTCGCAGGTCCGGCCGCAGGCGCCGCAGTTGGCCAGCGTGTTGAGCGACGCCTCGCAGCCGTCGGCGGCGCTGCCGTTGCAGTCGCCCCAGCCGCTGTTGCAGGCGGTGATGACGCAGCTTCCCGAAGCGCACGACTCGGAGGCGTTGGGCAGGTCGCAGACGCGGCCGCACGAACCGCAGTTCGTCAGCGAGGTGAGGGAGGTCTCGCAGCCGTCGCCCCAGCTGCCGTTGCAGTTGCCCCAGCCGCTGTTGCAGGTGCAGGTGCTGCTGCCGCAGAAGGCGTTGCTGCCGCAGCGGTTTCCGCACGACCCGCAGTTATTGCCGTCCGAGGTGGGATTCACCTCGCAGCCGTCGCTCCAGCTCCCGTTGCAGTTCAGGTAGGGGGACGAGCAGGAGCAGCTGCCGGAGCTGCAGGTGGCGGACGGGCCGCAGCGGTTGCCGCAACTGCCGCAGTTCGACGGGTCCGTCCACGGATTCGCCTCGCAGCCGTCGCTCCAGCTTCCGTTGCAGTTGAGGTACGGCGAGACGCAGCCGCAGCTCCCGGAACTGCACGAGGCGTTGGCGCCGCAGCTGTTGCCGCAACGCCCGCAGTTCGCCGGGTCGGTCGCCGGTTCGACCTCGCAGCCGTCGCCCCAGCCGCCGTTGCAGTTGAGGAACGGGGCGACGCACGAACAGCTTCCCGACGAGCAGGTGGCGCGCGGGCCGCAGCCGCTGCCGCACGCGCCGCAGTTCGCCGGATCCGACGCGCCGTTCACCTCGCAGCCGTTGCCCCAGTTCCCGTCGCAGTTGAGCAGCGACCCGGTGCAGGCGCACGATCCGCCGCCGCAGGTGCTGCCCGGTCCGCACACCTGGGCGCAGCGGCCGCAGTGCGCGGGGTCGCTCGAAGAGTCCACGCATGCGCCCCCGCAGCAGATCCCGCCGGGACAGGCGTTGTCGTCGGGCAGCACGGGGAAGTGGCAGCGCAGGTCCGTTCCGCACTCGTTGCGCGTGCACGGATTCCCGTCGTCGCAATCCGCGGCGTCCGAACAGCCGCAGTCTCCCTCCTCGTCCGTCTCTCCGTCGCAGTCTTCGTCCAGGCCGTCGCAGATCAGGTCCCGAGCCGCCGGCGCCCGCCCTGCCTCGCACATCGGCATCCCGTGGTTGCACACCGACTCCCGCACGCACAGTCCCAGGCCGCACTCGTAGGGGGCGTAGTCCTCGTCCGTCCGCCCGTCGCAATCGTTGTCCACGCCGTTGCAGACGGTCTCCGACGGGTCGGTCTCCGGCACGCACGTCGTCTCGCACCCGTCCGCCAGGTCGCCGTTGATGTTCGACCAGCCCGCCTCGCAGGCGATGTCGCAGTCCCCGAGCATGCACAGCGGATAGGCGTGGTCGTACGACCGGCAGACCGTGCCGCAGCGGCCGCAGTTCAGCGGGTCGAAGTCCGTGTCGTAGTCCTCGTCCGTCAGTCCGTCGCAATCGTCGTCCCGCAGGTTGCAGAACTCGGGCACGCACGCCGAACAGTCCGGGTCCGTGGCGTCGGTGCGCGCGTCGCAGTCGTTGTCCAGCCCGTCGTCGCACGACCCGTCCGCCTCCCGTTCCGCCGTTCCCGTCGCGGTGCAGGCGTACTCGCAGCCGTCCACGGGACTCCCGTTGGGGTTCGCCCAGCCCGGGTCGCACGCGATGGCGCATGTCCCCGTGCCGCACGCCGCCGCGGCATTCGGCGCGTCCGGACAGGCGTTCCCGCACGACCCGCAGTTCGCCGGATCGCTCTGCAGGTCGAACCCCTCGTCCGTCCGTCCGTCGCAGTTGTCGTCCAGGCCGTTGCAGAGTTCCGCGCCGGTCGGCAGGCAGCCCCCGTCCGTCTCCACCCCTCCGTCCTCCGGTGGCCCCGCGTCGTCCGCGATCTCGCCGCCTGCGTCGTCCCCGTCCGGCGACGCGTCGACGGAAACGTCGGTCGTCGTCGTCCCGTCCGCGCAACCGAGTGCCGACAGCACGGCGAGCGCCGAAGCCAGCCAGCGTTTTCGAGTCATCGGCCCACCTCCCCGGAGACGCGCCGGCCCCTTCCTCCCGCGCCGCGCGGGCCCGGACCGCGCCTGGAATGGTACGCCGGATCCGGTGGGGCGGCAAACGGCGTCGGGCGCACCCGGCGGACGACCGGATTCCCGCCGGCCGGTCAACCCAGCCGGTCGGGCAGCTCGGCCACCGACTCGATCGCCAGGTCCGGCGCCTCGGCGCGCAGCAGCGCCGGGTCGGTGTATCCGCCGAGCACCGCGCAGCACGGCATGTCGGCCGCGCGCGCCGCCCGCAGATCCTGCAGGCCGTCGCCGACGACGAGGGTCGCCGCGGGCGGTACGCCCAGCCGCTCCGCCAGCACCTGCAACGGGCGCGGGTCGGGCTTGCGCCAGGGCAGGTCGTCCTCCGCCACCAGGGCCGTCACGTACCGGGCCAGCCCCAGCCTCGCGGTCAGCAGTTCCGCCAGACGACGCCCCTTGTTCGTGCAGATGCCGAGCGGCCGCGGGGCGAGCCGTGCCAGCACCTCCGGCACGCCGGGATACGGACGCGTTTCCCGGAGGGGGTCCGCCGCGTACCGCTCCCGGAACTGTCCGAGAATGCGGTCCACGACCGCTTCGTCGCCGCCCGCGGGACCCAGCGCCCGCCGGCACAACATCCGCGGGCCGTCGCCGACGAGCGCGCGGACCCGGTCCGGCGCGACCGCCGGGAAGCCGTGGGCCGCGAGGGCCGCGTTGAGCGCCGCGGTGATGCCGCCGAGGGAATCGACCAGGGTGCCGTCGAGGTCGAAGATCAGGGCGCGGGGATTCATCGGGCGTCTCCGTCGCCGGCCGCCGCCGGCCCGCGGACGAGCTGTTCGGCGAACAGTTCGGCGAAGACGCCGCGCCGCGCGACCAGTTCGTCGAACGTTCCCTGTTCCACGATCCGGCCGCCTTCCAGCACCGCGATGCGGTCCGCGCGCCGCACCGAGGACAGCCGGTGCGCGATGACCAGCGTCGTCCGGCCCTGCGCCGCCCGTTCGATCGCCTCGCCCACCTCCGCCTCGGCCGTCGCGTCCAGCGACGAAACCGCCTCGTCGAGCAGGAGGACCGAACCGCCCTGGTACAGCGCGCGGGCGATGCAGACCCGTTGTCGTTCCCCTCCAGACAGCCGTCCGCCGACCTCGCCCACGTCCGCGTCGAGCCCCCCTTCGAGCCGTGCCAGCACCGGCTCCAGACCGGCCGCCCGGGCCGCCTCCTCCACCGAAGTGCCCCGCGCGGGCCGTCCGAGCGCGATGTTGGCGCGCACGGTGTCGTGGAACAGGAACGGTTCCTGCGGCACGACGGCGATCTGACGTCGGACCGACGCTCCCGAGTAGCGTTCGATCGGTTCGCCGTCCCACCGGATCTCCCCCGCTTCCGCGTCGAGCAACCGGACGAGGATCTGGGCCAGCGTCGTCTTGCCGGCGCCGGAACGTCCCACGACGGCCAGCCGTTCGCCGGCCCGCAGTTCGAGGTCCAGGCCGTCGAGCACGACGTTGTCGCCGCGGCGGAAGCGGACGCCGCGGAGGGCCAGCCGGTCGCGCAGCGGCGGCGCCTCGTCCGGACCCTCGCGCACCGGCGCCGGCTCTCGGTCGAGCACCCGGAACACCCGATCCGCGCCGGCCAGGCCGGCCTGCAGGAAGTTGGCCACCGCCCCGAGACTCTTGACCGGCGCGTAGAGCAGGAAGACCGCCGTGAAGAACGACACGAAGCGCTCGGGCGAGATCTCTCCGGACGAGACGCGACTCTGCGCGTACCACAGCGTGGCGGCCAGCGCCGCCGCTCCCAGCAGTTCCATCAGCGGCGACGAGAAGGCCCGGATGCGGATCGCGGCGAGCTGGCCGTCGCGGGCCCGGCGGTTCGCCTCGGCGAACCGGGCGGCCTGGGACGCCTCGGCGCCGTGATGGCGGATCACCGCCAGCCCCGCCGCCGTCTCCTCGATCCGCGCCGCCAGCGCCCCCAGCGCGTCCTGCGCCCGGCGCTGCGTCCGCCGCATCCGGCGCGCGATCGCCACGATCAACCAGGAGGTCAGCGGGAGGATCGCCAGCGCGATGGCCCCGAGGACCGGGTCGAGGTACAGTGCGAGGGCGACGAGCGCCGCGGCCTGCAGCAGGTCCCGGACCAGCGCCGTCAGGCCGTAGGTCACCACGGCCTCCATCATCGCCACGTCGACCATGAACCGCGAGGCGAGGTCGCCGCGCTCTTCCGCCACGAGCTGGTCGGGCGCGAGCGAGAGGACCCGGTCCATCAAGGCCCGGCGCACGTCGTGCATCGTGCCCTGGCCCACCGCTCCCATCAGCGAGATTTCGCCGTAGTGCGCCAGCCCCTTGACCAGCGCCAGACCGACCACCATCCCGGACAGGAGCAGCGCCATCCGTCCGGCGTCCGCCGCGAGCCACGCGCCGACCCGCCGGCCGAACCAGCCGAACTCCCCGGGGGCCGCGCCGCCCTCGTAGATGAAGCGCAGCAGCGGCCCGACCACGTAGGCGTAGGCGCTCGTCGTCAACGCCAGCAGCAGCATGCAGGCCGCGGCGACCAGCAGCCGCGCCCGGTACGGACGGGCCAGGCGCAGCACCCGCCGCGCCACCCGCCCGGGATCCTCGACCTTGCTGCGGGAGAACGCCCGGTAGAGCTGGCTCCACATCCCCGTGCCCGGCCCGCCGCGAACACCCGGTCAGTCGTGCGTCGAGAGGAAGAAGCGCGCCGTCAGCTCGTGGAACGAGTCGCCGGCCTTGCCGATCTCCACCGTCGTGACCCCGACCCGCAACACCACCCGCTCCACCGGCGAGGTCTCGCCGAACGGATGGATCCCCCGTGCCGCCGCCGGTCGCCGGAAGATCGCCGCCATCCCCGGCAGCGGCAGGGGTTGCGACAGGTCCAGTCGGTTCTCCGACCGCTTCTGCCCGCCCGTCAGGAACGCCCCGAGCAGCGAATGCTCCGACTCGCGGCGGTTCGTCGCCCGGTCGACCACCCCGATGCAGCGCATCGCCCCGTCGACCAGATAGATCGTGTTGCGCGTCACGATCTCGACCGCGACCCATTGCGTCGTCGGGTCGCTGTGCGACACCCCCCGCCGCTTGATCAGCACCAGCTCGAGCGGTGAACCGCGGGTGCCCGCGGCCGGTCGCCGGTGGCTCGGCACGAACACCCGCGTCGTGTCGACCTCGGCGCCCTCTGCACCGGCCGCTTCGTCCCCCGGACCCCGTCCGTTGCCTTCTCGCCCGGGGTACTTGCGCAACGTCGGCATCGCTCGTCCGTCCTCCGCCGTCCTCCGGCCGGCCACAACCCTAGCACCGCCCCCGCCGCTCGTCTATGCGCGCGTCCTTCGCCGCCGGGCATCCTGGAGCAGGGCGGCGTCGGCCAGCACGAGCGCCGTCATCGCCTCGGCCACCGCCACCAGCCGTACCGCGACGCACGGGTCGTGACGACCCGCCGCCCGCAGTGTCCGCGCCCGCCCGCGGACGTCCACCGTCGCCTGCGGCCGTCCGATCGTCGGCGTCGGCTTGACCGCCAGTCGCACCACGATCGGCTCGCCGTTCGAGATTCCCCCGAGGATCCCGCCGGCCCGGTTGCTCGCGAAGCCGCGCGGCGTCAGCGGGTCGTTCGCCGCGCTTCCCCGCATTCCCGCCAGCGCGAAACCGTCGCCGAACTCGATGCCCTTCACCGCGCCGATCGACAACAGCGCCGCCCCCAGCCGCGCGTCGAGCTTCCCGAACACCGGTTCGCCCCATCCCGGCGGCACGCCCAGCGCCCGCACCTCGACGATTCCCCCCAGCGAGTCGCCCGCTGCGATCGCCCGGCGCAGCGCCGCCGCCATCCGCCGCTCCGCCGCCGGGTCGCCGCAGCGCAGCGGGCTTCGCCCCGCCGCCTCCGGGTCCGCCGCCCGCGCGCGGACGCCGCCGAGCGCCACGACGTGTCCGACCACGCGCACCCCGCGCCGCGCCAGGAGCCGCCGGGCGACCGCGCCCGCCGCCACCCGGCCCACCGTCTCGCGCCCCGACAGCCGCCCGCCGCCCCGCCAGTCGCGCACCCCGTGCTTCTTCCACCACGTCCAGTCGCCGTGCCCGGGCCGGAAGCAGTCGCGCCAGAGGGCGTAGTCCTCGGGCCGCGCGTCGCGGTTCTCCACCAGCAGCGCCACCGGCGCCCCCGTCGTCCGGCCCTCGAACACCCCGGACACGATTTGCACCCGGTCCGGCTCGTCGCGCCCCGACACGAACTCGCTCGCGCCCGGCCGCCGCCGGTCCAGGTCCGCCTGGATCACCGCCTCGTCCAGCGGCAGACCCGCGGGCACACCGTCCACCACCGCCCCGACCAGCGGCCCGTGCGACTCACCGAACGTCGTCACCCGCAGCAGTTCGCCAAACACGTTCGACATCGCCCGCGACCTCCTCCGGCGTCCGGCCGTCCGTGACGAGGCGCGCCGTCGCGCACGAGCGGTACAGCGGTTCCCGCGCGAGCGCCACCGCCCGCTCCTCGGGCACCCCTTCGCCGAGCTTGGTCAGCGGCGGCCGGCCGCTGCCCGCGATGCGGGCCGCCCGCACTTCCGGCGGGGCGTCGAGCCAGACCACCACCCCGCTCGCCGCCAGCGCCGCCCGCACGTCGGCGTCGAGCACCGCGCCGCCGCCGGTCGCCACGACCAGCCCGCTCCGCGCGGAGAGCGCCAGCATCACGCGCCGTTCCCGCGCCCGGAACCCGGCCTCCCCCTCCGCCGCGAACAACTCGGCCACCGTCCGCCCCGCCTCCCGCTCGACCTCGCCGTCCGCATCGACGAATGTCAAGCCGAGGCGGCCGGCGACCCGTCGACCGACCGTGCTCTTGCCCGAGCCCCGCAGTCCGACGAGATACAGGTTCATCGCCGGCACCCCGCCTCCCGCCTCGTCCGGACGGCCGCGGACCCTATCACCGTCGCGTCCGACCGTCTACCGCGACCGCCCGCCGCGCCCGCCGCGCGCGGCGGATTCAACACAGCCGTTCCAGCTTCTGCCAGAAGCCCGGGAACGACTTGCTCACACAGTCCGGGTCCGTCACCCGCAGGTCCGGGCGTCGCAGCCCGAGCAGCCCGAAGGCCATCGCCATCCGGTGGTCGCCGCGGGGGTCGAGCGTCGCGGCGAGCGGTTCGCCGCCGGGCTCGATCCGGAGGCCGTCCGGCAGTTCCACGACGCGCACGCCGGCCTGGCGGAACCCCTCGGCCAGCACCGCCGGCCGGTCGCTCTCCTTGACCCGCGCATGGGCCACGCCGGCGATCGTCGTCGTGCCGGGAGCGAAGGCCGCGGCCGCGGCGAGCGGCGGGAGCAGGTCGGGGCAGTCGCGCAGGTCGAAGAACCTGGGCGGCGGCTCGTCCAGCCGCGCCAGCAGCTCGACGATCGCGCGGTCCCCCTGCGCCGAGTCGGCGCGCAGATTCGCCAGTCGCACCGCGCGCCCCGTGATGCGCGCCGCCGCCAGCAGGAAGGCGGCCGACGACCAGTCGCCCTCCACCGCGAACGAACGGCCATGCGGACCGCCTGGCGCGACCCGCCACCCCCCGTCCCGCTCCTCGACCGACACGCCGAAGGCGCGGAGGCATTCCACCGTCAGTTCGAGGTATGGGCGCGAGACCGCGGGCCCGGCGGGTCGCACGGTCAGCCCGTGCGGCAGCCGCGGGGCCACCAGCAGTAGCGCGCTCGCGAACTGGCTGCTCGTCCCCGCCCCCACCACCGCCTCGTCCCCCGGGACGCCGACGCGCCGGAGCGTCACCGGCGGGCAGCCGGGCCGCCCGGCCCACGTCGCCGACAATCCCAGCGCCGCCAGCGCGTCGGTCAGGTCGCCGAGCGGCCGGCGGCGGAGCGCCTCGTCGCCGTCGAGGACGAGGGGCGCGTCGAGCAGCAGGGCGAGGGCCGAGAGGAACCGCAGCGTCGTGCCCGCGTTGCCGCAGAACAGCGCGCGGCCCGGGTCGCGCAGCGGCCCCGGCACGACCCGCCAGTTCGCCGGGTCGCGGTCCTCGATCGCGATTCCCAGGGCCCGCAGCCCGGCCCGCAGGTGCCGCGAGTCGTCGCAGTCGAGCGCCCCGCGCAGCTCGCTCGGCCCGTCGGCCAGCGCCGCCAGCACCAGGGCGCGCTGCGTCACGCTCTTGGAACCCGGCACGGCGAGATCGATCGTCATCGGGCCCGCCCCGGCGCCGCGGCGCGGCGTTCCCACGCCCGCCGCAGCGCCGCCGCCTTCACCGGCACCGTCCACCCCGTCTGCGACGCGGCCATCCGGCCCAGCCGCACCGGAAGCGACAGCCGGATCGCCCCGTCGCGCCGCTTCTTGTCGACCGCGAGGTGCGGCCGCAGCCGCTCGAACGGACCGCGGGAGCGCGCCGGCAGGCCGAGGGCTCCGAGCAGCGCGACGAGTCGATCGCGATCGGCCGCCGGCAGCCCGACCCGTTCCACCGCGGCCTCCGCCTCGACGGCCATCCCCACGGCCACCGCCGCGCCATGCGGGACGCGGTGTCCGGTGGCCGCCTCGATCGCATGACCGACGGTGTGGCCGAAGTTGAGCACGCTCCGCCGCCCCCACTCGAACGGGTCCCGCGCGACCACCTCGAGCTTGACGCGGACCGCGCGGGCCAGCAGCGCGAGATCCAGCGACCCGGGACGATGCAGCGCGCGACCGGCGCGCTCGAGCCGCCGGAACAGGTCGGCGTCGCCGACGACGGCGTGCTTCACCACCTCCGCCAACCCCCCGCGCCACGTGCGCGGCGGCAGCGTTTCGAGGAGGGTCGTGTCGGCCAGGACGGCGGCGGGAAAGCGGAACGCTCCGAGCAGGTTCTTGCCGGCCGGACGGTTGAGCGCGGTCTTGCCGCCGAGCGCGGCGTCGACGACGGCGAGCAGGGTCGTCGGCAGCAGCAGATGGTCGAGACCTCGGAGGTAGGTCGCGGCGAGGAAGCCGGCCAGGTCGAGGGTCACGCCGCCGCCGAGGGCGACGAGGCAGGCGGCGCGGTCGAGCCGGTCGGCGAGCATGCGGTCGGCGAGCCGGAGCCACGTCGCGACCGACTTGTGCCGCTCGCCGGGCGGGAGCTGGTAGACGCGGACCGTGCCCGCGCACGCCCGCAGCCGCCGCAGGACGGCGGCGCCGTGGAGCCGCAGCGCGGTGCGGTCGGCGACGAGCGCCGCGACGCGCCACTCCGGCCGCCACAGGGCGGGCAGTCCGTCGAGCGCGCCGGGGCCGAGCCACAGCGGGTGGCCGGCGGCGCCGGGGGCGGGACAGCGCAACCGGAACACTCAGTCCTCGCGTTCGTCCCCGGCCCGCAGGCCGTACTTTTCCAGGCGGCGGAGCAGTTGGAACCGGCTGATGCCGAGCAGGCGGGCGGCCTCCGTCTTGACGCCGCGCGCCCGCTCCAGCGCCTCCTGGATCATCCGTTTCTCCAGGCTGCCCAGGGTGTCGACCCCCGGGACGAAATCGACGGGCAGATGCCGGGAGCCGGCGCCGCCCGAGAGGACCGGGCGCCGCGTCATGCGCTCGGGAAGATGCGCGACTTCGATCCGTCCGCTTTCCGCGAGGATCACCGCCCGTTCGATCGCGTTGCGCAGCTCGCGGACGTTCCCCGGATAGTCGTACTCCAGCAGCACTTGCCGGACCTCGGCCGTCAACGGTTCGACGGTCTTGCCGAGCTGCCGGCCGAAGTAGGCGAGGAAGTAGTCGGCGAGCAGCAGCACGTCCTCGCCGCGCTCCCGCAGCGGCGGGATATGGACCGGGAAGACCGTCAGCCGCTCGTAGAGGTCGAAGCGGAAGGCGCCGGCCCGGACCTGCTGGAGCAGGTCGCGATTCGTCGCGGCGACGATCCGCGCCCGCACCGGATGCGGCTTGCTGGAACCGACCCGCTGGAAGGTGCGGTTCTCCAGCACCCGGAGCAGCTTGCCCTGCAACGACGGGTCCATGTCGCCGATCTCGTCGAGAAACACCGTGCCGCCGGCCGCCGCCTCGAGATGGCCGTCCACCGTCCGCTCGGCCCCGGTGAACGCTCCCTTCTCGTGGCCGAACAGCAGGCTTTCGACCAGGGCCGCGGGCAGCGCGACGCAATCGACCGTGACCAGCGGCGCGCCGGCAGGCGTGGAGAGGCGGTGGAGATGCTGGACGGCGACCTCTTTTCCGACCCCGCTTTCGCCGACGATCAGCACGGTCGTGTCGGGCGAGGAGGCGACCTGTTCGATCATGCGGATCACGTTGAGGAGGCCGGGGGAGCGGCCGAGCAGTCCCTCGCGGCGAGGTTCGCCCGGTTCGGGGATCGCGGCGCGGGCCGCGGCGCACCGGCGCACCTCGAGCACCCGTTCGATCAGGCGTGCGGTCGTCGCCTCCTTGACGATGTAGTCCTCGGCACCCTGCCGCATTGCCTGCACGGCGCTGGGAATCGTCTGGTAGGCGGTCATCACGATCACGGGACAGGCGGGCTGGCGCGCCCGGAGCTTGGGGAGGATGCGGATCCCGTCGTCGTCCGGCAGTTTGTGGTCGAGCAGGATCACCTGGTACTCGGCGCCGCCGGCGCGCTCCAGCGCCTCGCCGGCCGTGTGGGCGACGTCGGCCGGCACCCCCTTGCGGGCCAGCTCGCGCGCCACCGTGCGCGCGAACAGCTGTTCGTCATCGACGACCAGCGCGCGAAAGACCGGGGCGCGCTCGCGCGTGCCCGGTGCAACCGGGGTTCCCGTGGTCTGAGTCATCGCACACCTCGTGGGAGGACCACGGCGGCACGGCAGCCGCCTTCCTCGCGGTTCTGCAGGTAGATCGTTCCGCCGTGGGCGTGGACGATCCGGTGGCAGACCGCCAGCCCCAGGCCGGAACCGTTCTCCTTCGTCGTGAAGAACGGCTCCAGGCATTGCTCCGCCGGCGCGGCCAGTCCCGGGCCGTCGTCATCGATCCAGACCGTGGCGTCGCGTTCCCCGACCTGGCCGCGGCAGACGATCCGGCCGTGTTCGTCCGTCGCCTCCACCGCGTTGTGCAGCAGGTTGAAGAACACGTGCCGCAGGCCGTCCGAATCGGCCAGCACCTCCACCCCCGCCTCCAACTCGATTCGCAGCGTGCGGCCGCCGAGCTTCCCGGTGCGCCGGAGCAGGTCGCACGACTCCTCGAGCACGCGGGCGAGATCGACGCGCGCCAGATGGGCGTCCTGGCGTGCGGCGAGCGACAGGTAGTCCTTGAGCAGCATGTCGAGGCGGACGATCTCGCGCGAGACGTCGGCCAAGACCCGCGCCGTCTCGGGCCGGTCGGCCAGCTCCGCGCCCAGACTTTCCAGCGTGGCCCCGATCGCCACGAGCGGATTGCGCAGTTCGTGCGCCAGCCCGGCCGCCATCTCCCCCATCGTCGCCAGCCGCTCCCGCCGCATCAACCCGTCGACGCTCGCTTCGGCCGCGGAGCGCGGGCGGATCAACATCAGGTAGCCGGCGACCCGATCCCCCGGCTCGGCCAGCAGCACGGCCTCCACCCGTGCGGGGACCACCACGCCGTCGCGCCGTCGCACCGCCGCCATTTCCTCGCCGTAGCCGTCGGTCATCCGCAGCACCCGGTGGTCGAGCAGACGCAGCATGTCCTGGGAGCCGTGGAACAACGCGCGGACCGGCGTGCCGCGCAGGTCGCGCGCCGGCCGCCCGAACAACGCTTCGGCGGCGCGATTGCACGACGTGACGCGGAACCCCGGGTCGAGGAACAACGACGGCGCCGGCTCGCCCACCGCGAACTGCAGCAGCACGTTCTCCAGCGACGATTCCTTCGTCCGCCGCGGTTCCCACAGCCGGCACAGCACCCGGTCCCGTCCCTCGATCGGCATCCGCACCAGCTCGACCCACAACCGCCGTCGACCCAGACCGCCGGCACCCGTCAGGCTCAGTTCGAGCGGCCCGACCGGGCGCCCGCTGCCTCCGCCCCGCAGCAGCGCCGCCGCGCGTCCCCGCAACTCCTCCAGCAGGTCCGCCGGCAGTGCGTCGTCGTCCGTCCCGCGGGTCCGTCCCGCCCCCACCGTCCCCGCCCGCGCCACCACCTCGCCGGCCTCGTCCAGCAGCAGGAACGACGACTCCTCGGGCCGCCTTGCCTGCTCCTCCCCCGACAACAACTCCTCTCCCTCGGCCCACAGGTCGTTCTCCACGATCTCCGCAATCCGGCTCGCATAGCGTACCCCGAGGTCCCGTTGCTGGCGGCTGAACGATCCCCCCCCCTCCCGCTCGAAGATGATCGCCCCGAACTTCCGCGCCCGACTCGACACCGGCACGCACAGGAAGCGGTGCGCTCCGATCAGTCGTTCGAGCTGCTCCAGTATCTCCGCCGGCAACGCTCCTCCCGCCAGTTCCACCACCGACGAGGTTTCCAGCACCTTCCCCTTCCGCCAAACTTCGAACACCAGGCTGTTCTCGGCCGTCTCGAAGGCGACCGAGAGTCCGCTCACCTGCGACCCGAAGATTGTCTCCACTTCCCGGATCGGCGTCCCTTCCCCCTGAACTCCGATCCGCAGCTTCGCCGTGCGGCTTCGCTCGTTGAGCAGGATCAGAGTTGCCGTCGAGCAGCCCAGGATCTTCGCTGCTCCGCGGAGAATCGGCTCGATGAGATCCTCGATCTTGTTCGGCTCGACGGGTGCGGCAGCGGTGGCTTCCATTTCGGGGTTCGGAGTATACACCACAACACTCTCTTGGACATCCCGTGCGATTTCGCACGCCGCCGTGCCGTCGATCGGGGTCGCGACTCTCATCCTGCGGACCTTTCCCGCCACGGCCTCATCACGGCCCAGGCCGCCGCCTCGCCGCTCTGCACCGCCCCCTCGATTGTTGCCGGCAGGCCGGTCGCCGTCGCGTCACCCGCCAGGAACAGGTTGGGTACCGCCGTCGCCGGACCCGCCCGGCGCGCCGCCTGTCCCGGCCGCCCGAGGAACGTGGCCCGCGGCTCGAAGACGACGGTGTGGGCGACCGTGCGTGCTTTCCGCGATTCCGGGAAGAACCGGCCCAACTCCTGCACCGTCCGCTCGACCAGGACCGCCCGCGGCTCCGCCGGCCCGCTGCCCGCGCCGCTGCGCACCACGGAGATCCGCTGCCGGGCGCCCGGGACCGTCCCGGGGCCGTGCGCGAAGATCCAGTGGCCTTCACCGCCGATCAGTCCGGCGAACGGCGCCGCCAGCCACGCCCGGTCGAACCACAACTCGAGGCACAGGATCCCGGAGGCGCCGAGCCATGCCGCGTCGTCCGCCAGCCCGCGCAACGCCCGGTGCGGCCCCGCCAGTTCGCCCAGCGACCACGGAGGAACCGCCAGCACCACCGCCTCGGCCCGCAGCGCCTGGCCGTCCGCCGTGACCACCGCTTCGACGGCGCCGGTCGACGGGTCGAGGCGCAGCGCGGCGGCCGGCTCCCGCAAGCGCACTTCGACGCCGAGCCGCCGCAGCTCCGCCAGTGCTGGCGCGACCAGCACCTCGTCCAGCGTCCCCTCCGGCAGGAGGGGGCGCGCGTCTTCCCGTGCGGCGAAGAACCCGCGGTCGAGCACCGCGACCAGCAGGGCCGCCGACGCCTCCTCGGGCGTCGCGTTGCAGGTGGCGAGCACCAGTGGCGCCCAGAAGCAGCGCACCGCCCGGTCGTTCTGGCCGTGGGCGCGCAGCCAGTCCGCGGCGGTGCGCCGGTCGAGCGTAGCGGGGCGGCGGAGGGCGTCGAGTTTTGCGCCGAGCGCGGCGGCGCCCAAGGCGAGCCGTTCGGTCGGCCCCAGCACGGGGAGCCGCGCCAGAGCCGGCAGGAGGTGCAACGGCGCCGGCAGCGCGCCGATGGCGTACGAGCCGCGCGAACCGTCGTCGCAGGCCAGCGGGATCGGCCCGTCGGCGAACGACAGCCGGTGGGCCGTGCCGAGGCGCGCGGCGAGCGAGCGGGTGGCGCGGTAGGCCCCGAGCAGCAGGTGTTGGCCCCAGTCGAGCGGGGTGTCGTGGGGTCCGCGGAACGCGCGAACGCGGCCTCCGGCCGTGCCGGAGCGCTCGAGCAGCACGACGCGGCGGCCGGCGTCGGCCAGCCGCAGCGCCGCCGTCAGCCCCGCCAGTCCGGCCCCGACGACGACGACCGTCACGATGTTGCTCCCGCGAGGAAGGTCCGCGGGTCGAGGCGTCGGCGGAGGGCGATGCCGGCCTTCTCGAGGGCGCCGAGCGACACGCGGTGCTCCAGCACCGGGTAGCCCTCGGTCTCGATGCGCTCCAGCAGCCGGCGGTAGGTTTCGCGCAGCGCCTCCGCGAAGAACAGCCGCGACCGCAGCGCCGGCGGCAACGCCGCTCCGGCCAGGTCGTAGTATTCCGCCGCCCGTCGTCCTTCGAAGCGCAGCAGCCGTTCGACGGCGGGGGAGGCGCGGCGCGCCGTCAGCTCCGCCTCCTCGACGCCGAAGGCCCGCAGATCTTCCAGCGGCAGGTAGATGCGACCGCGGCGGGCGTCCTCCCCTGCGTCGCGCAGCACGTTCGTGAGCTGCACCGCGACGCCCGTCAGTTCCGCGTACGTCTCGGCGCGCGGTGCGTCCCGACCCGCCAGCACCGCCACGCACGCCAGTCCGACCGACGACGCCACCCGGTAGCAGTACGCGTACAGATCCTCGAACGTCGCGTACCGCCGCGGTTCCAGGTCCTGTTCGACGCCGTCCAGCACCAGCGACAGATGCTCGGTCCGCAGCGGGAAACGCCGCATCGCCCAGGCCAGCGTCTCGACCACCGGATGCGGTTCGCCCACGCCCGGCAGCGCGGCCACCCGCTCGCGCCACCGTGCGATCTGCCGGCGCGCGTCCTCCGGTCGAAGCGCCCCGTCGACCTCGTCATCGACCAGTCGGCAGAACGCGTAGAACGCCGTCAGGGCGTCCCGCCGCTCGGCGGGCAGGATGCGGAACGCGGTCGCGAAGCTCGAGCCGGAGCGCGCGAGGATGTGGCGGCAGGCGGCGAGAGCGGCGGTCACGACGGCCTCGCTTCCGGCCCGCGCCGCCGCTTTTCCGCGGCGTGCCGCAGCCACCAGCGCACCCCGAGCGTCGGGCGGTGGTGCAGCAGGTCGGGGCCCAGCGCGCGTCCCAGGGCCAGCACCGCGCGGCCTCCGAGCCAGACCCCGGCGAGATACGCGCTCCCCGGCCAGCCGGCGTACGCCACCAGCGGCGCCGCGTCGGCGAACAGCGCCGCCGTCCGGTCGAACTGCAGTTCCAGCAGCTCCGCCACGCCGGGCACCGCGCGCCGCCCCAGCACCGCCTCCGCCGGCACGCCGTAGCGCGCCAGATCCTCCAGCGGCAGATACAGCCGATCGCGCGGGAGGTCGACCGACAGGTCCTGCCAGAAGTTCGCGAGTTGCAACGCCGTGCACAGTCGGTCCGACCACTCGATCCGCCGGGCGTCCCGGATTCCCAGCGTCTGGAGCACCAGCCGGCCCACCGGGTTCGCCGACCGGGCGCAGTAGTCGAGCAGTTCTCCGAAGGTCCCGTAGCGCCGGCCCCGCGCATCCTGGCGGAACGCCGAGAGCAGGTCGAGGAACGGCTCCGGCCGGTAGCCGAAATGCGCGATTGCTTCCCGCAGCGCCACGAAGACCGGATGTTCGGCCTCGCCCGCGAAGCATCGCCGCAACTCGGCCTCCCACCCGTCCAGCAGCCGTTCCCGCAACCCCTCGAACGCCGGCTCGTCGGCGAAGTCGTCGGCCGTGCGCGCGAACGCGTAGACCGCCGCCAGCGCCTCCCGCTGCGCCCTCGAGAACGGCGCCGCGTACACCGGGAAGTTCTCGTAGTGGCCGGTCGCCAGTCTGGCGCAGTACCGCCGTGCCGCTTCTGCCTCGATCTCCGGCGCCGGCCCCAGCACCGGCGAACGTCCCCACGGCGTGGGCGGCGGCGTGCGGTCCGCCCGCTCCAGCACACCGGCCGACGGCGGCAACGAGAACGACCCCCGCAACGCGGGTCCGGAGGATGACACGACGGTCCGAGGAACGGCGCTCATGGCGCCGGCGCCCGCTCGCATGTTCCGTGCCGCCCGACCCCCGTCACCGCGGTCCACCGCCCGCCCGTCGCCGCCGTTCCCCGGGTGACCCGCCGAACCCACCGGAACGGCAGGGCCTATCGGGCGCGGAAACCCGACTTGGCGGGCTGGACCGACCGCGTCGTGCATCCGTCGGAGAGTCGGTATCGTGCCCACACTTCCGCACGCGTCGTGCGCCGGCGCACGTCCGGCGACCGTCCCCGTCGCCGTCCACGCACCAGGCCGCCTCGTGCGGAACCGCTCGGATCGGTGCGTGCGTTGCCGCCGATCCGCGTGCGAACGGCGTTTCGCGGAGCGCTTGCGCACGCCGCGCGGTTGGTCGGCGGTTTCCGGTCCCTTGGCCCGAACCTTGCTCGGCCGGCGCACCGCGGCCGACCGGTGCCGCGGCGAGGTGCGCGATGGGCGAGACGACGCTGGAAACCCTGCGGGCCGAGCTGCAGCAGGTGAACCTCGAACTGCTCGATCTGCTGAGCCGCCGGGCGCGGCTGGTGACCGAGGTGCAGGCGATCAAGAGCCGCGACGGCATCCCGACCTACGTCCCGGAGCGGGAACAGGCGATGCTGGAGGAGTTGGTCGAGGCGAACCCGGGGCCGTTCACGGCGGACACGGTCCGGCATCTGTTCAAGGAGATCTTCAAGGCCTCCGTTCAGTTGATGGAAAGCGAGAAGCGCCAGGTGCTGCGCGTCAGCCGCGCCTCGGGGGAGGCGGACCTGCTGCTGCGGGTCGGCGGCGAGCGGATCGGCGGGGAGCCGGTGGTGATTGCCGGGCCGTGCTCGGTCGAGGACGCGGGGCAGATGGAGGCGGTGGCGCGGCGGCTGCGCGCGCTGGGCGTCGGTCTGCTGCGGGGCGGGGCGTACAAGCCGCGGTCGTCGCCCTACGCCTTCCAGGGGCTGGGGCGGGCCGGGCTGGAGCTGTTGCGGGACGCGGCGCGGCGCCACGGCCTGGCGACGGTGACCGAGGTGATGGACACGCGGAACGTGGAGCTGGTCGCGGAATACGCCGACGTGCTCCAGATCGGGTCGCGCAACATGTACAACTACGACCTGCTCCGGGAAGTCGGCCGCGCCGGCCGTCCCGTGCTGCTCAAGCGCGGCCTGTCGGCCACCCTCGAGGAGTTCCTCTGGGCCGCGGAGTACGTCGTGCTCCACGGGAACAAGCAGGTGATCCTCTGCGAGCGGGGAATCCGGACGTTCGAGACGCAGACGCGGAACACGCTGGACCTGTCGGCGGTCGCGCTGCTGCGGCGGCAGACCTGGCTGCCGGTGATCGTGGACGTGAGCCACGCGGCGGGCCGCAAGGACATCCTCGCCCCGCTGGCCCGGGCGGCCCTGGCGGCCGGCGCCCACGGGATCATGGTCGAGACCCACCCGTGCCCCGCCGTCGCCCGCTCCGACGCCCAGCAACAGCTCGACCTGGACGAGTTCGAGCGGTTCCTCGACGAGGCGGGGCTGCGGCGCGCCACGGCCCGGCGCCGCGCCGCCGGCGAGAACTAGTCGCGGCCGGGAAGGAAGGACGAAGATGAAGCTCTCGGTGGCCTGCAACTTCGACGACGCCCTGCTGGACGGCCTGCGCGGCTATCCGGTATACGAGATCTACGGCAAGCTCACCGCCGACTATTTCGGCGGCGGGCGACCGTCGTTCTACCTGCCCGAGGTGGGGCGCGAGGCGCTGGCGCGCTACGTCGCCAGGACCCACGAACACGGCATCGCCTTCAACTACCTGCTCAACGCCTCCGCGATGGGCAACCTCGAGTTCACCCGCGAGGGCCAGCGCCGCATCGAGGAACTGCTCGAATGGCTCGACGGCATCGGCGTCGACTCCGTCACCGTCGGCAGCATCTACTTCCTGCGGCTCGTCAAGCGGCGCCACCCGCGGCTCAAGGTCCGCGTCAGTTCCCACCGCTTCACCGACACGCCGCGCAAGGTCCGCTTCTGGGTCGCCAACGGGGCGGACTACATCGTCGTCTCCGAGGTCAACATCCACCGCGAGTTCAAGGTGCTCGAGGCGATGCAGCGCGCCGCGCAAGGCGTCGAGCTGCAGCTGATCGTGAACAACTGGTGCCGCCAGGACTGCGCCATCGCCGGCAACCACGCCGTGGCGCTCAACGCCGCCTCCCAGTCCGGCTCCAAGGGCTTCCCCCTCGACTACTGCTCGATCGTCTGCAACGAACTCCGCCTGCGCGAACCGGTCAACTACCTCCGCGCGAACTGGATTCGCCCGGAGGATCTCCATCACTACGAGGAGCGCGGATTCCACAACTTCAAGATCGTCGAACGGAACACCCCGACCCAGATCCTCCTCGAACGCGTCCACGCCTACGCCAACCGGCGCTACGACGGCAATCTCCTCGACCTCGTCCAGAACTACGCCTACCCGATCGAGAAGCTCGGCCCCCGCGGCGCCGACGCCTTCTCCTTCCGCCGCATGGCGCGCTACTTCCTCAAGCCCCAGGCGATCAACCTGCTCAAGTTCCCCAAGGTCGTCGAGTTCGGCAAGACCGCCTCCGTCCTCTATCCGCGCGTCGGGCCCAACCCGGTCCAGATCGATAACCGCGCCCTCGACGGCTTCCTCGACCGGTTCCTCGCCCAGGGCTGCCAGGACATCGATTGCGAGGAGTGCCGCTACTGCCACGAATGGGCCGAACGCACCGTGCGGATCGATCCGGAGTGGCGCGAACGGATGGAGGCGATCTATAAGGACCTGCTGGAGGAGACGGACGGCGGCGGCCTGTGGAAATCGTACCTGGCCACCGCGACCGAAGCGGTGGGAGAGCTGGTCGGCCGCGCCCGCCCGCAGGCGTGATGGAGTACGACGCGGACGTCCTGATCGTGGGCGCCGGCCCCGCCGGCGCGATCGCGGCCCTCACCGCCGCCCGGCTCGGCCGCCGGGCCTTGTTGCTCGAGGCGAAGCGCTTCCCGCGCGTCAAGCCGTGCGCCGGCGGCGTCTCGCCGCGCGCCCGGGGCGTGCTGCGGCGGCTCGAGCTGTGGGACGACGTCGAGCGGGCCGGGTATCCGATCCGCGGCGCCCGGTTCGTCACCCCCGGCGGCCGCGACACCACCCTGGTCGGCGCGGCCAGCGCCCTGGTCGTGCCCCGCACCACCCTCGACCCGCTGCTCGCCCGCGCCGCCGTCGCCGCCGGTGCCGAACTGCGCGAGGCGACCGCCGTCCGCGGCCCGCTCGTCGAGGACGGCCGCGTCGCCGGCGTCCGGACCGACGGCGGCCCCCTGCGCGCCCGCTGGGTCGTCGCCGCCGACGGCGCCAACACCCGCTTCTCCCTCGACCCCCGACCCCGCCGGACGATCCAGACCTGCATGGCCTGGTTCGAGGGTCGCTTCTTCGAACCAGGGGTCCTTGAGCTGCTCTTCCTCCCCGAACTCGCCCCGCACTACGGCTGGCTGTTTCCCGAGTCGGACACCCGGGCGAACCTCGGGATCTGTGTCGAGGCCGAACGGCGCGCCGGCTCGCCGATCCGCGACCTGTTCGCCCGGTTCCTCGAGCGACACTACGCCCGCCGGCTCGCCGGCGCCGCGGCGTGCGGGCCCTGGCGCGGCCACCCGATCGTCCCCAGCGTCGCCGTCGAACACCACGCCTTCCCGGGCGTGCTGCTCGCCGGCGAGGCGTGCCGGCTGGTCAACATCGCCACCGGCGAGGGGATCTCCTACGCCATGGAGAGCGGACAACTCGCCGCCGAGGCGATCTGCGAGGCGCTGCGCAGCGGCGAAGACCCGCGGACCACCGCGGCCCGCTACGCCGCCCGCCTCCGCCGCCGCCTCGCCGCCCCTTATCTCGTCTCCGACCTCTTCCGCCGCCGCGGCGCTCCGCTGCTCGAAGGCCTCGCCCGGCTCGGCGCCCGCCCGTGGTTCCGCCGCCTCGCCCGCCAGGCCCCGGCCGCTACAGGAAGTTCTGCGTGTTGAACGTCCCGTGGTCCGGGTCCCAGTAGCCGATGCCGATCTGCGAGAAACCGCAGCGCATGATGTTGCAGTGGTGCGAGAGCGGCGGGCAGTGGTCCTCCCCCGCGCCGTTCATGTACATGTCCATCTCGCACGCCGGGTCGCAGCCGTAGGCGCAGTTCTGCCCGTACGGATAGTCGGCGTGGAACAGCGAGCCGCGATCCGACATCTGCTTGCTGTGGTTCCGCCCGTGCGCCGACCACTCCACGTTGTACATCAACGGCGTGTGACACTCCGGCGTCCCCTCGTTGTCGTGCGTCGCCCGCGTGCGGTTCACCAGTTCGAACATCTCGCACTCGAGCGCGGAAGGCTCGAAATACGTCTCGTTCGTCCCGTCGCCGTCGACGTCGAAGTTGATCGGACCGCCGCGGCAGACCAGGTTCGTCGGAACGCAGTCGTTGCCCGCGTTGGTCGAGGGGGAGTAGCCGGGATTGCAGGCGCAGACGGTGGCGTCGCTCCACGTGTACAGCCGCCCGTGGCCGTTGCATTCGCCCGGCGTCACGTCCGCGTCGGCGTCGGCATCGGCGTCGGCGTCGGCATCGGCGTCGGCGTCGGCATCGGCGTCGGCATCGGCATCGGCGTCGGCGTCGGCGTCGGCGTCGGCATCGGCGTCGGCGTCCGGCCAGTCGAAACAGCGACAGTGGTCGCCGAGGCACTCGCCGCCGGTGTGCCCCTCGCTCGCGCAGCGCGTCTGGCAGGCGATGGCCTCGCACGGCCCGGTATCCACGGCGGTGTCGACCCTGCCTTCGTCCGCCGCCGCATCGTCGCCCCGGTCGGGCGGTCCGTCCGGCGGTTCGTCGGGGATGATCGGGTGCCCCGCCTCGCAGGCGGCGGCCAGCAGCAACGTCCCGAGGGCGCAAACCAGTCGGTGGAGCATTCTCGCCTCCCGGCGGTCGGATTCTACCACGGAACTTCCGCGAACGCCCGGTCGGCGGCTGGGTGCATCGCTTTTCCTGTTCTGTTTCCTGCGGCCGGTTGTGGCTTTCCGGCGCCGCTTCTTTGGAAGGGTGTATGTTGCGGCGGCGGGTTCCAGCCGGTCGGGTGTTCTAGGAACCCGCCTGTGCCCCGCGCGAGGTATGCCCGTCGTGGAGCCGCGCGGCGTCGGTCGCCTGCTGCTCGTCCGGCGCCCACCCCGTCCCGCCGCACCAGGCGGAGTCGCGGTAGATTCGCTGGTGGTTCCATGTGCCGCAGAAGGCGGGCCCGGAGCCGCCTGCCGGGGCGCGGAACGAACCGTCCCGCGCCTGCGCCTCGTAGGCCTGCCGGCTCCGGAGGTACGCTTCGTAGGTCAGTTCTCGGCGCCCCGCCAGCGCGTCCCGCAGGCCCGTCCGGTTCCGCCAGGCCGAGGCATCGGGTCCCACCCGGCCCGCCAGGAACTCCGCGCACGAGCCGCTCCCGTAGGAGAACAGCCCGAGCCGCGCGCCGGCGGCATCGATCTCCGAGTGCTCCAGCAGGCCGGCGAGCGAGACGAACAGCGAGGCCGAGTAGGCGTTGCCGACCTCCATGTTCGCCCACAGCGTCGGCAGGACGCGCCGCTCCCAGTCGGCGTCTGCGCCGCCCGGCGGCGGCCCTCCGCACGACAGCTCGCACAGCCGCCGGTGCGCCTTGAGCGCCATCTTGGGGAACGGGGTGTGGTACAGGAGGAAGTCGAACGCGTCCGCGCCGAGGCCGGACGCCTCGGCGAAGCGACGCCAGCAGCTTTCGAGCGCGTCGAGGTAGCACTGCATGGAGTAGTGCCCGTCGGCCAGCGCGGTCGAGCGGTAGGTGGGGCGCCAGAAGTCCATCACCTCGGCCGCGTGCACCGCTTCCGGATACGGCAGCAGTTCCAGCACCCGCGGCTCCTCCCCGACCAGCATTGCCACGGCGGCCGCCCCCTGCGTCGGCTCTCCGGGCGAGCCGACGTCGTAGCGTGCCACGTCCGTCGCGATTACCAGCGCCTTGCGGCCCGGCCGGCCGCCGCCGCGCACCCACGCCGCCGCCAGCCGCAACGCCCCCGTCCCCCCGTAGCAGGCATGCTGCACGTCCAACACCCGGCAGTCCGAAGGCAGACCCGCCATCCGGTGCACGTACGACGCGATCGGCTTCGCCGCGTCCACCCCGCTCTCGGTCCCGACCAGCAGCATCCCGATCGACGCTGCGTCCACGGCCGGGTCCGCCAGCAACACCCCCGCCGCCCGCACCGCCAACACCACCGAGTCCTCGTCCGGCGACGGAATCGCCATCCGCCGTCCGCCGAGCCCGAAATAGTACTTGGCCGGATCGATCCCGTTTGCACGTGCCAGTGCGCCGAGGTCCAGGAAACTCCGCGGCAACTGCACCGCCAACGCCTCGATCCCGATCCGTCGCTCCCGCAGGTCCATCGTCACCACAACCTCCTCCGAACCCCGAGAACCCCCTTCGCGAGTCGCGCGGCGACGCCCGAGCAATCCGCATGCCATGTCGTCCGGATCGGTCGAAATCAAACACCGCTCGACCCGTCATCAATTGTCGTGTGATTATCGATGGATTGCTTGTTCGGTTCCGAACGCGTCCGTCGCACGGTCGAGCGATTCCCGCCGGGTCGTGCGGGAATGCGCGGACCGTGCGGAGATCGGCGCACACGCCCGCACACCACCCGCGGCGCGGGCGGCGGCCGCACCCCTTCTCCTCGTCGTCGCGGGCCTCGCCCGTTCCGGGAATTTGGGCCCGTCCCGCCGCGATGTTACGGTCGAGGCCGATGCGATTCCCGGCGGCCGCCGACCGATGCCGCGGGGCCGGTCGCCCCGTCGTCCCGTTGTGCGCCCGCCGCCTCGGTCCCTGGTTCTTCGCCGCGATCGCCGTCTGGCTGGCGCCGGCCAAGGCCCGGGCCTGGGTTTCGGCGTATCTCGAACGGGTCGAGACGGAGGTGGTCGTCGAGTCCGACGGGCGCGCCGTGATCACCGTCACGGCCTGGCAGACGATCGAGGCGGGTCGATTCCGGGAGTTCGAACTGCACGAGGTCCCGCTCGACGCGGAGTTCGATCCGACCCGGTCGGCGGTCGAGGACGGACAGGGCCGCGCCTACGCCGTGGAACCGTGGGGCAGGCGGCGCGACGACGGCATCCTGCGGCTCCGCCTCGCCGGCGAAGCCGGGATTCCCAAGGGCCGCGCCGTCTGCCGCCTCGTCCTGCGCCAGGACTGGGTCGCCGGCGGCGTCGCCCGGCTCGGGGACGGAGCGCTCGCCGTCGACTGGACCCCGCCCGTCTGGCCGGACGGCATGGAACGGATGACGGTGCGCGTCCGGCTGGCCGGCGATGCGCCGCTGGAGTTCGCGCTGCCGGAAGGTCCGGCGAGCGAACTCGAACCGCGCTCGGACGGACGGACGCTGGTGCTGTCGCGTTTCCGTCCGGCGGCGTTCTACCGGATGGCGGTGCGCTTCACGGCGCGCGCCGCCGGGCCGGACGCCGGCGAGGCGCTGCTGGCCGCCGCGCCCGCCGCCCCCGCTGCCCCGCGCCCGCACCGGAGCCATCCGCCCGACGCCGCGGGCCGGCCGGACGTGCTCCCGCTCCTCGCCGTGCTCCCGGTGCTGGGCCTGCTCCTGCTCGGCGCCCGCGTCCGGCACGCCCGCCGCTCCGCGCTCCACGAGGGCGGCGTGCAGCCGTACCTGCTGCTGCCGTCGCTCGGCGCCCCGCTGCGCTGGCCCGGCGCCGCGCTGGCGTTCGCCGCCGGCTCCTGGATGCTCTGGACCGGCGACCTGCTCGCGGGATGCGCCGTTCAGGCCGTGGGCCTGCTGCTCGTGCTGCCCGACCGGTTCCGCTGGCTCGAGCGTCCGGCGCAGGGCGTGGGATCGTGGCGCGTGCTGACGGCGCCGTCCCCGCGCACCTGGCGCTCGCTGGCCGCCGCGGCACGCCGCGCCCGCCGCTCGCGGCTCGACCCGACCGGTCCGACCGGCCTGGTCCTGCTGCTGCTGCTCGGCGCCGCCGCGGCCCTGGCGACCGCGGCGCTCGCCGGCGACGACCCTCGCGCCTGGTTCGTCGTCGCCGCCGAGGCGGCGCTGCTGCTGCTGCCGCCGTTCGTGGTCGCCTCCGAGCGGGCGCTGCCGCCGGTGCTGCCGGGCGAGTCGGGGGTCGCCCTGGAGCGCGTCCGCCGGGCGCTGCGACGCCTCGACCCGCCGTCGCCCCTCGAGACGACCTTCCTCGTGCAGGACGACGCGACGGGACGCCCGGCGGAACTCCGCCTGCGCGTCCGCCGTCCGGCCGCCGAGGTGGCGCGGGTGGCCGAGGTGGCCGTCGAGTGGGTCTGGTCGCGGTGGGGCTGGCATCCGTCCTTCGCCGTGCTACTCGAACTGCCGACCGGCAGCCGCCTGCGCGCCGGCGAAACCGGATTCCCGCGCGACGCCGTCTGCCGCGTGGCCGACGACCTGGACCGCGAGTTGTGGGTCTTCCGCGCCCCCACCGCCCGCGGCGCCGCCGTCCGGCTCGTGCGGGCCCTCGCCGCGGCCGAACGCGTCCTGGCCGGCGCCACGCCGCCGGCCGGCGAACGGCGCGCCGCGTCGCGCGCCGCGGCCTGACCCGCCGGGTGCTTCCCAAGCGCGCCGGAATGTGCTGAGGTCGCCCGCCATGAAGTGCTCGACGGCGGATCTCGCCCTGGCGGCCCGTTGGGTGCGGGAGGGGCGGGCCGTGGCCCTGACCGGCGCGGGCATCTCGGTCGATTCCGGCATCCCCGACTTCCGGTCGCGCGGCGGCCTGTGGGAACGGTTCGAACCGTCGGAGTACGCCACGATCGAGGCGCTGGACCGGGACCCGGACAAGGTCTGGCGGATGCTGCGGGAGATGGGACGGCTGGTGGCCGAGGCGCGCCCGAACCCCGGCCACGAAGCGCTCGCGCGGCTCGAGATCCTCGGACTCCTCGACGGCGTCATCACGCAGAACATCGACGACCTGCACCAGGCCGCGGGTTCGCACCACGTCGTCGAGTTTCACGGCAATGCGCGGGCGTTGCGTTGCCTGCGTTGCGACGCCCGCAGCCGACCGGACCGGCCGCCGCCGGGCGAGAGGGCGCCCCGTTGCCCCACCTGCGGCGGCGTGCTGCGGCCGCAGGTGGTCTTCTTCGGCGAGCCGATCCCACCGTCGGCCCTGGCCGAGGCGATCCGGCTGGCCCGTGGCTGCCGCACGATGCTCGTCGTCGGCACCTCCGCCACCGTCGCCCCGGCATCGCTGCTGCCGTTCATGGCCAAGGAGGCGGGGGCGCACGTGATCGAGGTGAACCTCGAGCCGACCTCGTTGAGTTGGGCCGCCGACCTGTCGCTCGCCGGCCGCTCCGCCAGTCTCACCCTGCCGGAACTCGTCCGCGCCGTCGAAGACCCGAACGGCGCATGATCGCCCGCCGGCGCAATCCGCCGGCCAGGATCCGGGCGACCAACTCGTCGTACCCGACCCCGACCGCGGCGGCGTTGAGCACGAGGTCGGAGTAGCCCGGGGTCAGGCCGGGCAGCGGGTTCAATTCGATCACCCACGGCCGACCCCGCGCGTCGACCCGGAAATCGACCCGCGCCACGTCGCGACACCCGAACAGATGGAACGCTTCGAGCGCCCGGCGGCGGATCTCGTCGGCGAGAGGCCGCGGGATGCGGGCCGGGCAGACGTACTCCAGCTTTCCCTCCCAGTCCTGCTTGAGCGAGTACTCGTAGACGGTGCGGGGGCCGGACCGCAGGAACACCACTTCCATCGGCGGGAAGACGACCGGCCGCGGCCAGCCGACGATCCCCACCGTGAACTCCCGCCCCGCCACGTAGCGTTCGACGAGGGCCGGCTGGCGGTAGCGGCGGATCATCCGGCGGCAGCGCCGGCGCAGCGACGCCTCGTCATCGACCACCGAGGCGCCGGTGATCCCCTTGCTCGTCCCCTCGAGATTGGGCTTCACGATCGACGGGAAGCGCCAGCCGCGGGGCAGCGGCTCGTGCCCGGTCTCGCAGACGAAGAAGTCGGGGGTGGGCACGCCGCCGTCGCGCAGGATCCGCTTGCCCATCGCCTTGTCCAGCGTGGCGCAGAGCGCCGCGGGGTCGGAGCCGGTGTAGGGGATGCCGAGCAACTCGCAGAGTGCGGGGACGTGCGCCTCGCGGCTGCGCCCGGACCGCCCTTCGGCGATGTTGAACACCAGATCGACCCCGGCGCGCGCCAGCCGCGCCGGCAACCGCGCGTCGGCCTCGATCCGCACCACGCGGTGCCCGCCGGCGGCGATGGCCCGGGCCAGCGCGGCGACCGTCTTCGGCGAGTCGTACTCGGCCTCGGCGTCGTCCCGTCGCGCATCGATCCGCTTGAGGTTGTAGGTCAGGGCGATGCGCAAACCGACCATGGCCGCCCTCCTGCCCCGAAGGGCGGCGCGGCGTCAAGGGGAAAGTGCGGGTGCGGCGGCGGGCGCTACAAGTCGAACGACGCCATCTCGACGGTCTGCTCGGGCGACAGCGTGTACTGGTACGCGCCGACGATCTGGCCGCCGAACGAGATCGAGACCGTGATCGGGGTCGGGCCGGCGACGCCGCAGTCCGAGTAGTAGTTCACGCGGATGATGTAGTGGCCGGCCGGCGGCTGGCCGTTCCAGTACACGTTCTCGACCACCTCGCCGTTCGTGCAGGCGCCGCGGGCGTCCCGGTCGAGGAACCCGCCGGTCGGGCTCTGCGTCTGCATGTAGCTGATCTCGGTGCCCGACGGATCGACGACGTAGAGGTCGATGTCGGCCGGGGTGTTCCAGCCGAGCGTGATCTGCAGGTTGCCGCTACCGACCCAGCCTTCGTCGATCTGGCCGTTGCAGTTGTCGTCGATGCCGTTCAGCACCTCCTGCGCGTTCGGATTGCAGGCCGGCTGCAACGTCGTCACGCCCGTCACCACCACGGGACGCGGCGCCGCGATGGTCGCCGTGCCGACCGTCGCCGTGCCGACCACCGTCGGCGGCGGCGGCGTGGTCACCGTGGCGTGCACCGTGGGAACCGCGGCGCGCCCGGTGATGTAGCAGCCGCCGAACAGCGCCAGCGCGCCCAACGTCAAGAGAACCATCCACAGACCCTTCTTCATCGCTCGTCTCCTCCTCGTTGCCGTCCCGGTGGTTCGGCGGCCGCGGGGGTTCATCCCGGCCGCCCCGGAACGCGTTTCGCGCTGCGCCCACGCGCCGCGCTCGCCCCCGCTGCCTCGCGGGCCGGCGACGCTCCAACGACGTCCGCCGGACCCGCTCTCCAGCGCCGGCTCGGCCCGCCATCGACGCCCGCCGGCCGGGCCCGATTCACCCGCCTCCCGCGCTACATCTCGCGCATCAGGCTTTCGTACACGAAATCATGCAGTTTCCGGTCGTCCGGCGTCGCCCGGTCCGTTCCGGTGTCGGCGAAGATCGAGTACACGAAACCGCGTTCGTCCATCTTCCACAGCAGTTCGACGACGTACTTCCGATACAGGAGGTTGTTCGAGGAGTCCTCGGCGAACTTGTACAGCCTGTCGATCCAGGTCAGGTACGGCGTCTCGTAGAAGGTGAAGTTGTCCGAGTAGGACAGTTTGTAGGCCAGCGGCGTGTAGGAATCGGCCGCTTCGAGTCCCGCCTCCTGGATCGCCTTGTCGTAGGCGTCCTTGTCCACGCCGAGCCCGAGGGTCAGGCGCATCGTGAAGTAGTCGAGGAACTCGCCCTGGTCGACATCGCGGAGCTTGTGCAGCACGTCCAGCCGGCGGAACAACACCTGGTTTTCGATCTCGTTGGCCGAGCGGACCATGATCGTGTACGGGTCGTTCGGGGTGCCCACGTTGGTGTAGATGTCGCGCAGCGTCTTGAGCACCGTGTGGGTTTTGAGCGCCGCGAGGTTGGCGTCTGGAGGCTTGGCGCCGTAGACCTCCTGGAAGATGGGTTCCGCCGCCTCGGGCGCCGCCGAGCAGATCAGCGCCAGGAGCGCGATCTCGCGGATGCGCGCGTCCGGACCCCGGACCAGCGAGGCGAGCTGGCTGCCGATTTCGTTCGTGGTGGCCATCGAACCGAACAGGGCGCCGAGCAGGTACAGCCGGTTGGCCGGCAGCGTCTTCAGGCCGCCCTGGTAGGTCGACAGGAACCCGACCAGCTTGCTGATCGCCCGGTTCTCCGCGTCGGGGATCCGCGGCGCGAGGTCGTTGAGCGGGGCGAAACGGAAGTGTCCGTCGAGCGCCTTGAGCAGATAGCCGCGGACGTCCTGGTGCGTGTCGGCGGAGATGAAGCCGTCGACGATCGCGTCGAGCGTCGGGCCGTCGGCGACGATGCCGAGCGAGGTGCCGGCATACAGGCCGACCTGCGGGTGGTCCGTCTCGTCGAAAGTCACGAAGCGCAGCAGCTCGATCAACTTGGGATCCGGGTCGCCCAGGTACCCCAGCGCCTTGGCCATCGCCTGGCGGAACCGCACGTAGGTGTAGATCTGCTGGTTCATGTACTGGTCGTACTGGATCGGCTCGTTCGTGTCCGGATAGCGCAGGAACGTCTTGTCCAGCCGCTGCCCGAGGAACTGGCGCGCCTCGCGGCGGAACGACGCGGAGGCGTTGTGCGCGAGACGGGCCATCGATTCCGAGGCGGGCGAGTAGTCGCCGCACCAGCGCTCCATCGCCTTCACCTTCGGGTCGTTGCGGTCCATCATCGCCTGGACCATCGTGATCTCGATCGGACAGGTGAAGACCTTGGTGAAGTAGTAGATCTTCTGCTTGACGTCCATCACGCCGCTGTCGAAGACCCACCGCAGCTCCTCGTGCTTCGTCTCGTCCAGCGACTTCGCCCCCTCCGCGAACTCCCGCAGGCGTTCGCGCCGCTTCACCATCTCCGGCAGCTCCTCGTACTCGCTGACCGGCGCCGGCGGCTCCGTCGCCACCGGCCGACCGTCCGGACCGAGCACCGGCGGCAACTCCGGCACGAGATCGACCGCGGTGGGACACCCCGTCCCCTTCTTCGGCAGCCCCGTCGCCGGATCGATGTCGTCCCGGCACTCCGGCCGCTGCGCCAGGAAACGATCCCACAGGTCCGCCGCCAGGAACGACAACACCCGCAGCTTGCCGGCCCGCTTCTCCGCCCAGCGCTCCGGGTACTTGTCCGGGTCGGACAGTTCGAAGATGTACTTCGCGATCTCGTCCTCGAGCGGCGGGCCGGCGCGCACCCCGATCGAGCCGAGAATCAGCAGGCCGGCATTGTACAGGTTGGCCTGCTCGTCGGTGATCTTCACCATCGTGTTGAACTTGTTGAGGATGCTCTTGAGGTGGGTCACCGCCCGCTCGTCGAGCAGCTCGGCGAGCGCGAAGACCGCGTTGACGTACTGCGTCCCCTTGTGCGTGAGCTGGTCCTCGTCGTTGAGATACGCCCCGAAATCCCCGTCTTCCGGCGCGTAGACCTCGACCGCTTCCAGCAGGAAGTCGCGGATCTTCTGCCGCGGGTCGTGCAACTGCCGCACGAGGTACAGGATCCGCTCCTTGCGGTGCCGGTTCTTCTTGATCAGCTTGTACAGGTCGACCAGCTTCTCCGCCCCGTAGCGCAGCTTCACCTTGTTGAAGATCTGCTCCGCCCGCCGGGCCAGTTCGAGCCCCATCTCGCGGTCCGAAACGACCTCCGCGTTCTCCAGCGTCGCCGCCCGGTCGAAGTACTCGGCCACCCGCTGCAACGCCCCCTCGTCGCCGGTTTCCGCCCAGGTCATGATCGCCTGCACCTCGAGGTCGCCCTCGGTCTGTGACGAGGCGAGTACCCGCTTGAGCAGATCGATCGTCCGCGCCCGCTTGGCCTGCGTCGCCGCATCGTCGGCGGCGTAGTTGACCTCCTCGAGCGCCGCGAGCAGCCGGATCATGAGCGGCGTGTCGGCCTTCTCCGCCAGCTTCATGATCCCGTCGAAGAACGCCTGGTCCTTGTTCGCCAGCCAGCCGATCAGGGTGCCCGAGTAGGCGTCGAAGCCGAACTGCGGCGCCGCGATGATCGCGGGGGCCAGGCCGTCGACGTCCCGGAGGTAGAGCAGCGTGAGTCCGAGCAGCGCGTGGGTCTGCTGGGCCTGGACGTCGTCGATGGCCGCCAGCTCCTTCATCCGCTGCTTCATCAGCTCCTTGCGGGCCGCGACCTGCTGGCGCACCGACTCCTCCGGACTCTGCGCCAGGTAGAGCAGCGCGTTCGCTCCCTCCTTCGCCATGCCGTAGTTGCCGCTCGCCAGGGCCTCCAGCACGATCGGCAGGTTCTCGGTCTGGTCCGCCTGGGCGATGTGGTGCACGACCACCGGCCGCCACTGCTCCTGCGTCGAGGCGTTCCAGCAGGCGGCGAGTTTGCCCGGGTCGTTCGTCTTCCGCGCGTCGGCGCAGATCTGCGCCTGGTGCTGCTCGAAGAGGATGTACCCGCCCGCGGCCCCGCCGCCCGCGAGCAGCAGAACCGCAGCCACCGTGAAGATGATCTTTCCGCGCCGGGAGAACCGTCCGGGCCGCTTCCCCTCGGGCAGCAGTTCGCCGTGGTCCTCCTCCCCGAACCCGGGCGCCTCCCGCGGCGCCTGCGCCTGCACCGCAGCCTGGACCCCCTCGAGCGTCGCGGGCACGGTCTCGGTCTCCGCCGGTCCCGGCACCGGCTCCTCCACCTCCGGAACCCGCTCGTCGTCCGGACCGAGATCGTTCTCGTCGTTCGCCATGACCCTCTCCTTTCGTCAGCCGCGCGCCGCCGATGCGGCCGTCCCGCCTCCCGCCCCCGGAACCGCCTCCGGCAGCAGGCCGTGCTCTCGCAGGAACCGCTCGATGCGCAGGTTCACCATCTCGGGAAACTCGACGGGCACGTAGTGCGTCCCGCCGCGTACGATCAGCAACTCGGCCCCCGCCACCCGCCGCACCATCTCCTCCGAGAGCGCCCGCGGCGTCATCGGGTCCCGGTCCCCCGCCACCACCAGGAACGGACACCGGACCGCCGCCAGCGCGTGCTCCGCGTCGTGCTCCCCCAACGCCAGCAGGGTCGAGAAGTAGGCCGCCAGGTCGAGGTTGGCGAAGTCGCGGGCCAGGTCCCGGAACACCGGTCGGTCCAGCGTCCGGCCGACCAGGCCGGCGGCGATCAACACGTCGAGCACCCACTCCCAGCCCGCACCGCGGCGGAGCACCGCCGAGAACGGCCCCGGCATCGCCCGGATCAACCGGGCGATCGCCGGAATCACGTGCCGCGCGTAGCGCCCCCCGAGCGCCGTCTCGAACGGCCGCCCGTAGGCCCCGTTGATCGCCACCAGCCCGAGAACCCGTTCCGGCGCCCGCGCCACGATCTCGAAATCGAGTTGCACCCCCATCGACCAGCCGATCCACACCGCACGGTCCACGCCGAAGGCGTCGGCCACCGCCAGCGCGTCCCGGACGTGCGCCTCCATGTCGTAGCGTGCCGGAGCGGCCGACAACCCCGAACGGTACGTCCCGCGGTAGTCCCACGAGATCACATGGAACCGGTCCCGGAAGAACTCGATCAGGTGCCGCCACGCCGTCCAGGTGCCGCCCAGCCCGTTGGCCAGCATCATCGCCGGCCCCGCCCCCGTCTCGCGACAGGCGATGTGCGTCCCGTCGAAACTCGCGACGGTCCGCTCGCAGACCCGTCCGGTACTCTCGCCGTTCATGCCCCTCCCGGGCCGGACCCGTGACGACGCTTCCGCCCCTTCCGCCCCGCCGTCCACCGGCGGGCGCAGCCTGCAGGCCCGGAAGCGGCGCCGACTATACCTGTCGAGATTCCGAGGATCAAGCCGCGTCGAAGGACCGCCGGTCGCCCGGAGTTCCTATTCGCGCCGGCGCAGGATCGTGCCCCCGGCCCCCACGACCCAGACCTCGGCCGCCCCCGCGCCCCAGACCCCGTTGAGCTGCACCGTCACCCCGCTGCTCGATGCGCTCCAGACGGACCCGTCCCAACGCAGGATCACACCGCCGTCCCCCACGACCCAGGCCAGCGTCGCCGACGCGGCCCAGAGCCCGCGCAGGATCCCCGGAACGCCGGTCGTCGTTGCCACCCAGGCCGTCCCGTTCCAGCGCCGCGCGGTTCCCGTCTCGCCGGCCACCCAGACGTCGCCGGCCGAAGACCCGTCGACCGCGTACAGGTTCTTGTTGGTTCCCGAGGCGGCATCGACCCACGCCGAGCCGTCCCAGCGCCGCACCACCCCCTGGTCCGCCGCGGCGTACACGTTGTTCGTGGCCGAACCCCAGACGCCGCGGAAATCGCGCCGCTGGCCCGTGCCGAAGCGCGTCCAGGTCCCCGTGGCATCGCGGTGCAGGGCCACGCCGCTGGCGCCCGAGATGGCCCCGACGGCCCAGACGTCGCCGGCCGACAGGCCCCAGACCGCGTACAGCGCGACGGTGACGCCGGACGTCTCCGGGGTCCAGGCGCTGCCGTCCCAGCGCAGGATCGTCCCGCCGTCGCCGACGGCCCAGGCGTTGCCGGCAGGGCCGGCCCACACGCCCCGCAACACGCGTCCCGCGCCTCCCGGCACCGTGCTCCAGGCCGAGCCGTCCCAGCGCAGGATCACGCCGTCCCCGACCGCCCAGGCGGCATCGGCCGCGCGGCCGTCGATCGCGTACAGGTCGGCGGCGGTCGTTGCCGGCGTCACCGGACACCAGAACCCCTCGTCGGTCTTGCCGTCCCCGTCGTCGTCGCAACCGTTGCAGGCGACCTCGGCCGCGACGCACGGGCCCCAGGCGCAGCCGCCGCCGCAGGTCCGGGTGCCGCCGCCCCCGCAGGCGCCGGTGCAGGACTCGGTCGCTCCGACCGCGCACTCGAACCCCTCGTCGGTCGTCCCGTCGCAGTCGTCGTCCGCGCCGTTGCACGATTCGGTCGAGGCCAGCGTGCACTCGCCGGACCAGACGCAGGCGTCGGTGCACGACTCCGTGCCGGCGCAGGACCCGCCCGGGCCGGTGGCGACGCAACCGCGGTTCGACCCGAGAGCGCAGGTCATGCCGGCACCGTCGTCGGTCGCTCCCGAACAATCGTCGTCGGTCCCGTTGCAGACCTCGACGGCGCGGGGATGGACCGCGGCCCGGGCGTCGTCGCAGTCGCCGCCGCAGCCGACGCCCGGCCCGTAGGTGTCGCCGTCGCCATCGATCGGGACGCCGGTACAGACCCCGCGGGCGCAGACGTCGCCGGACGTGCAGGCGTCGCCGTCGTTGCAGGGGGCCGTGTTCGGCGAGTGCGTGCAGGCCTGGCCGCGGGCGACCGGCACGCAGGCGTCGTCGGTGCAGACGTTGTCCGGCGCCTCGCGGCAGTCCGCCGCGGCGTGGCACGAGAACCGGCAGTCGGTCTCGCAGCCGTCGCCCGGCGTGGTGTTTCCGTCGTCGCACTCCTCCCCCGTCTGCACGGCCCCGTCGCCGCACCCCTCGCGCGAGCAGATCCCGCCGCGGCACCGCCCCGCCGCGCCGCCCGCCGTCGTGCAGGTCGTTCCGTCGGCCAGCGGCGTCCCGGCGCGGCAGACGTGCGTTCCCGTGTTGCAGGTCTCGGTGCCCGAACAGACGTCGCGGTCGTCGCAGTCGCCGTCACCCTCGCAGCTCCAGGTGCAGTCGGTCTCGCAACCGTCGCCCGGCGTGGCGTTCCCGTCGTCGCACTCCTCGCCGCGACTGCCGTCGACCCACCGGTCGCCGCACGCCGACAACGAACAGGCGCCGCCGAGGCAGATGTCGCGGGTCAGCGGGTCGCCGTCGCGGTCGCAGGGCGTCCCGTCCCCCGGCGGCGTCCCGGGCGCGCAGACGTGCGTCGCGAGGTTGCACGTCTCGGCGCCGTTGCAGAACCGCCCGTCCTCGCACTCGGGGTCGCTCTCGCAGGTCCAGGTGCAGTCGGCCTCGCAGCCGTCGTCCGGCACGAGGTTGCCGTCGTCGCACTCCTCGCCCTCGTCCGGGACGGCGTCGCCGCAGGTCTCGGGCGCGCAGAGCCCGCCGCGACACGCGCCGGCCGTGCCGCCGGACGTCGTGCAGGGCGTGCCGTTGCCGGCGGGAATCCCGGGCTGGCAGACGTGCCGCCCCACGTCGCAGGTTTCCGACCCGTTGCACGTGCGGAGGTCGTTGCACTCGTCGTCGACCTCGCAGGTCCAGGTGCAATCGCCGTCGCAACCGTCGCCATCCAGGTCGTTGGCGTCGTCGCACTCCTCCGTGCCGGCCACCACGCCGTCGCCGCACCCGCCCGAGACGCAGGCGCCGTCCAGGCAGATCAATCCGTCGCCGCACAGCGTCCCGTTCGCCCGCGGCGCGCCCGGCACGCAGGCGTGGCTCCGGCACTCCTCCTCTCCGTTGCACTCCTCCCCGTCGTCGCACTCGGACGAGAGGCGGCAGCTGAACACGCAGTGCGGCTCGCACCCGTCGCCTCCCACCAGGTTGCCGTCGTCGCAGTCCTCGCCCGACTCCACCGTGCCGTTGCCGCAGGTCAGCGGCCGGCACACCTCGAGCTGGCACGTCCCCTCGACCCCCAGCGGCGTCGTGCATGCCGTCCCCGGCTCCGGCGGCCTGGTCGCCACGCAGCGGTCGTCCGCCGTGCAGACCTCCTCGCCGTTGCACAGGTTGCCGTCGTTGCACGTCGCCGGGTCGCAGATCGTCCCCTCCTCGCCGTCCTCGGTGACGTCCTCGGCGTCCGCGTCCGTGCCGGCGTCCCCGGGCGCTTGGTAGCAGGTGCCGGTCGAAGGACCCGTCGGCCGGCAGAACCAGCCGGAAGGACACGAGCCCGGGTCGGCGGGGTCGCAGGCGTACCGCCCCTCGGGAATCCGCGGCCCGCACCCGAACGCTCCCGCGAGGACCAGCGCCAATCCCGCAACCCAACCCCCGCGACAAGCCGGCCCGTGCATCAGAACCTCCCGACCACCCCGAGGCCCAGCCCATCGGCCGAGACCACCGGCACCACCGTCTCGCTCGCCGTCTCGCCGTCGCCCAGGTCCACCAGCAGCAACACCAGCCCCGTCACGGCCAGCGCGCCGCCGCCGGCGAGCATCCCGATCTCCAGCGGCTGGTACAGTTCGAAATCGTCCAGATGCGGTTGCACTTCGACCCACGGCGTGTCCTGCGGCGAGTTCTCCACGGCGTCGGCCGCGTCCGCCGCGAGCACCGCGAAGGCGATGCCTCCGCCGAGCGCCGCGACCCCCGCGCCGGCCAACACCCACCCCGCGATCTCCATTCCCGACACGCCCGGAGGAGAGGGAGGAGAAGGCGGTGGTGGCGGTGGTGGCGGTGGTGGCGGTGGCGGTTCCACCGGTTCCACCGGTTCCACCGGTTCCACCGGCTCGACCGGCTCCGGCGGCAGCAGTGCGACACGCTCTCGGACGGAGGCCAGCAGCGTCTCGGCCTCCGCGCGGTTCAGCGCTTCCGGGGCCTCGGCGAGGTAGCGTTCGAGCGCACCGAGGGCGGTGCGCAGTTCGCCGGCCTTCTCGGCGACGAGCGCCAGGTTGTACAGGGTGTTGGGGTGCGGCATCACGTGGTAGCAGCAGGCGTAGAGGGAGGACGCGGCGGCGTGGTCGCCGGCCTGGTCGCGCTCCGCGGCCTGCCCGAACAGTTCTCCCGCCAACGCGCGAGCCTCGTTCGGGTCCGGCGGTGTCCGGGGGCAACCGGCCGGAACCGGCGGCGTCCACTGCGCCGCCGCGGGCCCGGGGAGCAAGGGGAGGAGCAGCCCGAGAACCGGCGCGACGATTCGCACGGCGCGATCACCGCCCGCCGAACGGGTTGGCCAGCGGCCGGGGCGCCGGGACGCGGTTCTCTTCGGCGGGCCGGGCCGCTTCGACGGGCCGGCCGGGCGACCCGCCCGCCGGGAGCGGCTCGAGTCGCACGGCGATCTCGAGGTCGTTCGTCGGGCGGAAACGCCGGACGAACGGCCGATGGCCGGGCAGGACCACGCGGAGCGTGTGCGTCGCATCGGAGACCTCCAGGGAGAACTCGGGTTCCACCGGCCGGCCGTCGAGCGTCGCGCGGGCGCCCCGGGGCAGCCCGGCGAGCCGCACGGCGGCACGAGGTGCCGGCGGCGGAAGGTCGGACGCCGCCGCCGGAGTCGTCGCGGGCGGCGCAGCCGACGTTGCCTCCGGGGTCGTTGCCGGCTCCGCCGGCGCCGGTGCGGGTGGCGGAACCACGACCGGCGCGGCCGCGGGAACCGCCACCGCCGGACCCGCCTCCCGGACGTCCGGCCGCGTTCGCCGCGCGACCTCTTCCAACCCCGGTCCGGACTCCGCGCCGAGGCCGGCCACGGAGTCGGTGCCGGCATCGACCGCGCTTCGAGAGCGGTCGGCCAGCACGACGAGCAGCGCGGCGAGGCCGGCGGCGACGGCGACGATGCCGAGGGTCGCGCCGAGGAACACCGCCCAGCGCGAGACGACCACCGCCTGGGGCGGCGGCGTCACGCTCGACTTCTGCGGGCGGATCGGCAGCGGCGTCAGCGACAGGCGCGCCGGAGCGGCCGGCGTCGTGCCGCGCGGCGTCGGCGCCCGACTCCCGCGACCCGGCAACGGCGGCGGCGCCGAGAGACGGGGCGGCGTCATTCCGGACCCGCGCCGCGACCCGCTGCGCTGCGCCGAGTCGGCGAGACGGCGCACCGCGGCGCCTTCCGCGGCGCGGTGCGGCGCGTCCTCGGTCACGATCTCCACCGCCACCAGTTCCGGCCGCAGCGGCCGCAACGCCGCGGCGAACTCGGCGGCCGACGCGAATCGCTGCTCGCGCCTCCGCGCCGTCGCCCGCCGGATCACCTCGTCCAGCGCCGCCGGGATCGAATCGTCCGCGGCCCGGGCCGAAGGGAACGGCTCGGTCAACGCCCTGGTCAGCACCTCGGCCGGCGTCCGTCCCGTGAACGGCAGCTTGCCGACCAGCATCTCGAACAGCATGACGCCGAGCGCGTAGAGGTCGGCGCGGCCATCGATGTCGAGCGCCCCGCGGGCCTGTTCCGGCGCCATGTAGAACGGGGTCCCCATCACCGTGCCCTGCACCGTCTGGCGGATCGCCGCCGGCCCCATCCGCCCCAGCAGCGCGATGCCGAAATCGATCAGCTTGGCCCACGGCTCGCCGCCCGGCCCGCGCACCAGCACGACGTTCTCCGGCTTGAGGTCCCGGTGCACCACCCCCGCCCGATGCGCCGCCTCCAGCGCGTCGAGCACGTGGAGGCAGAGTCCGAGCGCCTGGTCCTGCGGCAGACGCCCCCTCCGCTCCAGCAGGTCCGCCAGGCTCTCGCCGTCGAGCAGTTCCATCACGAGGTACGGCATCCCCTCGTCCAGCCGGCCGAAGTCGAAGATCTTCACCACCCCGGGATGGCGCACCGCCGCCGCCGCCCGCGCCTCGACCAGGAACCGTTCGGCCACCTCCGGGAAGGCCGAGAACTCCGGTTTCAGGATCTTGATCGCGAACCGCTGGCCGATCTCCTCGTGCACCGCCTCGTACACGTCCGCCACGCCGCCGCCCCCGAGGCGTTGCGTGATTCGATACTTACCCCCGATCAGCCTTCCTACGGGATCGAACATGGAGCCCCCTTATCCGGCGGGGGAATTCCTGGCACATCCCCGGCGCGCGCGCAAGGCCGGCCGCGAAGTCTCGGGTCGAACCCCTTGCCGACCCTCCCGCCGCGGACTACACTTCGGACGCTCGCCGGCGGTCGGACCCCCGCAACGGAACGAGTCCGCGGGGTCTGCGTGTTGACCCGGCGACGCGCATGGAGGGCTGCGATGAGAATCCGAACCTGGCTCGCCTGCTCGGCCGCCCTGGGCCTGACCCTCTGCGCCGGTTGCGGCGACGACGACGACAACACCACCGACGACGGTGGTGCCGACGACGCGGTCGGCGCGGACGCCGACGCGGATGCCGACGCCGACGCCGACGCGGACGCGGATGTGGATGCCGGCGCGGACACCGACGCCGACGCCGACGCCGACGGCGGCACCGGGACCATCGAGTTCCAGGTGCTCGACGGCGACACCGAAGAGCCGCTGGACGAGGTCGAAGTCCTGGTCCGGACCTCGGCCGGCGACCGCTGGCTGGTCACCGACCTCGACGGCTACGTCACGATCGATGGCCTGGACCTCGCCGGCGACCCGCCGACGGTCACCTTCTTCAAGCAGGGCTACAGCTATGTCACCTACGTCGCCGTCGACCGGCAGCTCTCCGACCCGGTGATGCTGCCGAGCCGGGAGGAGACGCCGCAGATCGACGTCACCGGCAGGGTGACGGGCCTGCTGGAGTCGCAGCGCGCCGCCGTCTCCGTCTGGTCCGGCGTCGGTACGTTCCGCGACGCGTTCACGCGCGAGCCGGACGACAGCTACGCCACGGAGATCGCCGTCGGCACGGACTGGGAGCAGATTGATGGCCAGGCCTTCGCCGTCGACCTGACGACGGGACAGCTTCAGAACTACGCGCGCGGAAGCGCGACGTACTCCTGCGCCGCCGAGCCGTGCCCGGACGCCGTTCTCGACTTCGCGATGCCGGCGACACCGCCGGCGATGACGCACCGGACCGTCACGCTGGCCTATCCGACCGGGTTCGACGCGTTCCCCTCGACGCCGGTCGTCCCGACCGGCGACAACTACGTGCTGCTGTTCGAGTTGCTCGGTCTCAGCGACACCGACGGGGCTCGCGTCGGCACGGTGGAGAGCGTCGAGGCCAGCGCGTCGCCGGTGGGCCTCACCGCCCGCATCGGCTGGGTCGCCGACCTGGCCGGCTTCCCCGCGGCCGACGCGATCGCCACGTTCCAGGTCCCGGGCAACGACACGTTCACCGTTTTCTGCGAGATGCGCCACTACGGCCTGCCCGCCGACGGCGCGACGATCGATGTGCTCGAACCGCCGGTGTTCACCACGCCGCCGGACGTCGCCACCCCGTTCCCCGTCTCGTCGGCGACCGCCGCCTGGAACCTGCCCGACTGGGCCAGCTACGCCGTGCTTTGGCTCTACTCCAGCGACCTCCGGACGCTGAACTGGCTGGTGATCCTCCCGCGGAACGTCACGACCTTCCGCTTCCCGCCGCTCCCGGCCAGCTTCACGGCGATGAGCTTCCCGCAGCGGCTCGGCATCTACGTCCAGGGCTTCGAGGGCGCTCCGGCATCGGTGTGGGAGCTGTTCAACCTCGGCGAGTCGTTCACCGGCCGCTACGTCGGCAACCTCTACGACCTGCGCTACCGCGCCGTGCGCTGACCGCTCAATCCTCGACCGACAACGCCGCGCCCAGCGCCCCGACGAGCTGCGGGTCGGGCGTCGCGCGCACCGGGTGGCCCACCCGCGCCGCGATCGCCTCGAGCAGCGCGCGGTTGCGGGCCACCCCGCCCGTGGCGGCGATCGGGCCGTCGGGCCGCACCTGGGCCAGCAGGGCCGCCAGCCGATCCGCCAGCGCCTCCACCAGCCCGCGCACCACCTCGGCCACCGGCACCCCGTCCGCCAGCAGGCCGACGATCTCGGTTTCCGCGAACACCGCGCAGGTCGAAGAGATCCGCGCCGGGCGCGCGGCCGCCCCCACGGTCCGCTCGAGGTCGGCCCAGTCGAGATGCAGGCGGGCCAGCGCGTTCTCGAGAAACCGGCCGGTCCCCGCGGCGCAGCGGTCGTTCATCGCGAACTCGACGGCGCGACCGCCGGGTCCCAGCCGGATCGACTTGGCGTCCTGGCCGCCCACGTCGAGCACGAAGCGGGCGTCCGGCGCGACCCGCGCGGCGCCCCGGGCGTGCGCCGCGATCTCCGTCAGCCGCATCGTCGCATCCGGCACCCGCCGCCGGCCGTAGCCGGTGGCCCCGAGCGGCGGGCGCGCCCCGCCCGCCGGCCCCAGCAGCTCGTCCAGCACCCGCCGCGTCTGCGCCTCGACCCGCGGCTCCGCCGCCTCGATGCGCGCCGCGACGATCCGCCCGTCGCCCTCGATCACCACCGCCTTCCAGGTCGTCGACCCGGCATCGACCCCGACCCGCCGCCCGCCGTTCACCGCCGCCCGCTCCCCGGCGCCAGCCCCTCGAGGAACGCCTCGAGACGGTTGGACGCCGCCTCCCACGCCACGTCGCGCGGGTCCGAGTGGTCCGCCTCGAGCACCACGCCGGGCACCCCGTGCTGCCGCGCCAGCTTTTCCCGCAGGCCGTGTTGCCCGAGCGAGTACGGTTTGCAGGAGCGATCGGCGTGGAACAGCACGCCGTCGGCGCGGAAGCGCCGCGCCATCGCCGCCAGATCGCGCGCCCGTGTCGCCAGGTCGCGGTTGAGCAGCACCGAGAGGTAGGTGCGGGCCAGCGCGTCGAACGGGTCGCCCGGCTGCATCAGGTCGGCGCAGTCGGACCAGGCGTGGGTGTAGGTGGCGGCGACGAGATTCGCGCCGAACCGGCCGAGCAGTTCGGACAGCCGGCGCAGCTCGGACCAGACCGGCAGGTTGTCCCACAGCAGCCGCAACCGCTCCTCGGCCAGCCCTCCGATCCCGCGCTCCGCGCGCTCCCGCAGTTCCCGGAGCAGCCCCCGGTAGAAGCGGATCGCCTGCGGCGTGCCGCGCAGGATCACCATCGGTCCCATGAGCAGGAACGACTCCAGGCCGAACCACGGCGCCGGCCGCCGTCGCCCCAACTCGAGGCACTCGCCCCACAGCGCCGCAGCCTCCTGGGAGCGGCCGAGCGTCTCTTCGAGCGCGGCGAGGCGCAGGGGGCGTCCGGCGGCCCGCTCCGCCGCGCCCGCCAGCGTCTCGATCTGGCGCCGCACGTACGTCCGGTGGTGCGGCTGCTCGCCGCCCTGGAGGAACGGGGTGTCGATCACCACCAGCGGCACCCCGAGCTCCCGCGCCAGGACCCGGTACCAGCCCGCCACCGTCTGGCAGATGTTGGTGCAGCAGACGAGCAGGTCCGGTTTCGGCACCCGGCCGACCGGCGTTCTTCCGGAGAACAGCGTGCCGAGATCGGTCCGGAAGTAGGAGCACAGGCTGCGCGAGTAACCCGCGCGCTCCGCCGCCTCGCACGCCGCCTGCGCCGCGTGCCGCGCCCCGCAGATCGCCGCATGGTTTTCGGGATAGACCACGTAGTACCCGAGCGGCCGGAGCACCTCGACCGGCGCGCCGCTGGTGATCCACGCCACGGGCCGCGCGCCGTCCGCCGTCCGCCCCTCGAGGTAGTACTGCTCCATCAGGCCGCGCAGGGCGACCGAGGCGCGCAGCGGCGGTCCGAACGGCGCCGCGGGCCGCCGGCGCGCCAGCTTCGCCAGCCGGCGGCGCGACTGCACGGCGAGCGCCGCGGGGCCGGCCAGGTGGGCCTCGAACAGGTGGCGCGCGCGGCGCAGCACCCTCATCACCCGCCTCCCGCGCCCCGCACCGACTCGGCGAACGCCTCCAGGCGGGTCAACATCGCCGCAGGCAGCGACGCCTCCAAATCGGTCTCCAGCACCGCCGAAAGGATGCCGGCCTCGCGCAACGCCGCGCGCAGCGCCGGCAGGTCGAACAGCTCCGGTTCGCAGCGCGCCACGACCACGAACAGGGCGCCGCGCGCCCCCGCCCGCCGCGCGCGCTCCACGACCCACGCGACGCGGGCCTCGAGGTCGCCGGTCCGCGTGGAGCACGGGCCGAGCGACTCGTAGCGGCGCGCGATATCCTCCATCGGATTACCGGTCGGCGGCGGGAGGCGCTCGGGCAGCCGGCGCCCGAGCGCCGCGGTGTCGTCGACCACCACGCGCAGCCCGGCGCGGTCCAGCTCTTCGAGCAGCCCGGGCGGCTCGTGCACGATCCCGGACAGCACGATCGGGACGCTCTCGCCGGGCCGTTCCGGGGCTCGGGGCGGCCGCTCGAGCGCCGCGCCGAACGCCGCGATCTGGTCCTCCACCCACAGCCACTCGCGCCGCCGCAGCAGGGCGAAACGCTCCGGCTCGGAAAGCCCCTCCCGCGGCCCCTCGTCGAGCAGCCGGCGGGCGAGACGGTCGGCGTCGCGGTGGAGCGCCGTCGCACGGGCCAGGGCGTCGTCGTCGATCGGTCCGAAACGCTCTTCGAGGCGCGCGCGGTAGCGTCGCAACTCGTCGCGCAGGAAGGCCGCGCGGGCGGGAGCGTCGAGCGTGCGCGGGTGGTAGAAGGTCGCGGCGGGGAGGCCGCCGCCGGCGTCGAGGTCCAGGACCTGGGTGCCGAGGGCCTGGAGCGAGTCGCAGGTGTGGGGGACGACGAGCAGGTCGGCCGCCGCGCCCACCTCGCCGCGCAGGATCCACTCCAGCGCGTTGCGCGCCAGCGGACAGGCGAACGACGGCAACCAGGCCTGACTCCGGCCGGGAGCCACCCCCGGCGGACCCCACAGCTCGACGGTCACCCGGCCGCTCGCCGTCGCCAGCTCGCGCGGATGCTCGACCGGCAACGCCGCGACCGCCCCGCGGCCGTGCCGCTCGCGTTGCTCGCGTAGATAGGCGCCGCGGGAAACGAAGCGGTCGGTCGGTCGCGGTTGGTCGCCTTCCACGGGCGGGATGCTACCGGGCGTCCATCGGCCGGGGCAAGGGAGACATCACGGGAGCACTGGCGCGCGGTCCCCTGCAAGTCGAGGGACCGCTACGGCGGAAAACGGGTGCGACCTGCCGTGCCGGAATCCGGGGCGCGGCGCCGCCCTTGCCTTCGGCGGCGCAACGGACGATAGTCCCGCCGCTCCGGGTCGGAGCGGTTCCGGGTCGGGCGCGGGGTTCGCGCCGGCGCCGCGAACGAGGGGAAGGTGCCCATGGTCGAAGCCGTCAGGAAGTCGCTGCGGGAGTCCCCCGCCGCCCGCTGGGCCGCGATGGGGGTCGTGTCGTTCACGATGCTGTGCGGCTACTTCGTCGCCGACGTGGCCTCGCCGCTGAAGCCGCTGATCGAACAGCACCTGCACTGGAGCAGCGCGGACTACGGCCTGTACACCAGCGCCTACGGCTGGTTCAACGTGTTCCTCGGCATGCTCGTGATCGGCGGGATCATCCTCGACAAGATGGGCCCCCGCTTCGCCGGCCTGCTGGCGATCGGCCTGATGCTCGGCGGCACCGCCCTCAACGGCTGGGCCCTCACCCCTGCGGCCCAGACCGACACCGTCGTGCTCGGCGCAAAGCTCCCCGTCCTGCTGGCCGGCATCGGCTACGCGCTGTTCGGCGTCGGCGTCGAACTGTGCGGGATCACCGCCACGAAGGTGATCGCCAAGTGGTTCAAGGGATACGAGATGGCGCTGGCGATGGGCCTTCAGGTGGCCGTCGCCCGCATCGGCACCGGTCTGGCCCTCGGCACCTCCGGCGCCCTGGCCGACGTCACCTCCGTCGCCACCCCGGTCTTCGTCGGCGCCCTGCTCCTCGGCGTCGGCCTCGTCGCCTTCCTCGTCTACTGCAGCATGGACCGCAAGCTCGCCGCCTCCGAGCCCGAGAAGCCGGCGGAGGCCGGCGGCGAGGACGCCTTCCGGCTCTCCGACATCGGCCGGATCCTGTCCAGCAAGGGCTTCTGGCTGATCGCCATCCTGTGCTCGATCTTCTACTCCGCCGTCTTTCCGTTCCTCAAGTACGCCACCGACCTGATGGTCCAGAAGTACGACGTGGCCGAGGACGTCGCCGGCCTGATCCCCGCGATGCTGCCGTTCGGCACGATGCTGCTGACCCCCGTCTTCGGCCGTGTCTACGACAGGAAGGGCAAGGGCGCGACGATCATGGTCATCGGCTCGTGCCTGATCCTCCTCGTCCACGTCCTGCTCACCGTCCCCGCGCTCGACCACTACGCCGTCGCCATCGCCGCCATGCTGGTCCTCGGCGTCGGCTTCTCGCTCGTTCCATCCGCGATGTGGCCGTCCGTCCCCAAGCTGATCCCCGAGAAACAGCTCGGCACCGCCTACGCCCTGATCTTCTTCCTCCAGAACCTGGTCGCCCTGATGGGCGTCCCGTACCTGATCGGCTGGGTGCTCGACCGCTATTGCGTCACCGGCCGCGAGACGGTCACCCGGACGGTCGATGGTGCGGTGCAGACCACCACGATCGTCCACTACGACTACACGCTGCCGATGGCGATCTTCGCCGGCTTCGGCCTGCTCGCGATCGTCGTCGCGCTCCTGCTCAAGGCCGACGACCGCAAGTCCGGCTACGGGCTCGAACTGCCGATCCAGAAGGCGAAGCCGGCCGACGCGTCCGCGTAGCGCCGCGCGCCGGCCTGTCGTCGCCCGGCGGAACGCCCGCTCCCGCCCGGTCCCCGTGGAGGAGCGCCTGGTCGCGCGTCTCGCGGGAGATTGCGCGACGCCGCCGGCGCGGCCGCCGCGTCCCCCCGGAGTTCCGGCGCATCGTCTCGGGCGAAGCCCTCGACGACGCGCCGCCCGTTCCTCGTCACGGCGGGGGAGAGAACGAACGGCCGCCCTCCGGGAGTTCGATGAACGTCAGCGCGTCCGCCAGGATGTGCCCCCAGGGGTCGGCCGAGGCATCGACGACGCGCACGACGACCTGGTCCGCGGGCTCGGGCCCGAGGTCCGCGGTGCGCGCCCCCAGCACTTCCGCGTTCGCCGCGCTTTCCAGCCGCGCCAGTTCGACCCAGCGCCCGTCGCGCCGCCCCTCGACCACGACGTGCAGCCGCGCCGCGTCGCGGCCGCCGCCGACCAGCGCGCCGAATCGCCGGCCGGCCCACGGCAGCGGGCCCCAGACCACCGAGCCGCGGGCGGTGTCCTGCAACCGCTCGTCGTACGAGTTGATGAACAGATGATCGTGGCCTCCCCCGATCTCGCGCTGCGCGCCGTGCAGCCGTCGCGTCGCCGTCGGCCGCAGCGTCCCGCGGCCGCCGTCCTCGTAGCGCAACCCCGGCTCGTCCGGCCGCTCGAAACTCTGCCGCACCACCCGTGGCGGGGTCGCGTCGGGGACGGTCGCGCAGTCCAGCCCCTCGGCCACCGCGTCGGGCCGCAGGCCGAGCCGCCGGGCGGCGGTGCAGACCGCGGCGTCGAGCTGCGGGACGCCGGCGCCGAAGGCGAGGCCGAAGAGCAGGACGTCGGACCAGCGGCGCGCCGCCAGCAGCATCCCCAGCCCCGCGGCGTCCCGTCCCGCCGAACCCTCGACGCCCGCCTCGAAGTCGACCCGCGCCCAGGCGTCGAGCACCTCGTCGAACGGCTGGTGCTCCTCGCGGCTTTCTTCGAGCAGCCGACGGGTCGACAGCCACTGCGGCACGCCCATCGCCAGCGTGGCGGCTGCGGCCTCCCAGCGGTCGTCCGGGTCGTCGGCCGCTTCCGCCGCCTCGTGCGCCGCCGCGCGCCAGCGCTCTGCCGCAGGGCCCGGGAGGCCCTGGCACAGGCGGGCGACGAAGCCGGCCCCCCGCGCGCGGCTCGCCGGGTCGGCCCGCGGGTCGAGCACCCGGTCGGGGTCGCAGGACGGCGCCGGACGGCCCGCCGCCCGCAGCAGCGGAATCCGCGACAGCCGTTCGACCGAGCGGTCGTCGGCGGCCGCCACCGGCCACTCCGCGAAGCCGAGGTCCGTGCCTTCGATGCGCAGCGGCAGCCGCGCCGTCGCCGGCACGAAGGCCAGTGCGACGACGGGCAAACCCGGCGGCGCGGGCTCCGCGAGCGTCACCCCCGCGTGCCAGGCCGCGGGGAACCGCTCGCCCGCCGCGTCGCGCCACACCGGCGGCAGCGGAGGCTGCTCCGCCCGCTGCCGCGCGTGGATCGCCACCACGTAGCCGCCGCCCGCCGGCAGCGCCGAAAACCCGAGCAGCCGGGCCGCGGGCGCCGTGCGGTCGACCGCCAGGGCCGGCCGGGCGGGCGGGTCGAGCAGGTCGGCGCGTACCGCCGTCATCGGCTCGATCGAGATCGACCGGAGCCAGGGCGCGGCAAGCTCGCGGTACAACGTGCGGAACGCCGAGAGCTGGTGGTACGGCGTCGCCCCGAGCCAGCTCGCGTGCAGGTGGATCACGTCCGGCAGCCGCTCGCCGAACACGTAGTCCGGGCCCAGCGCCGGACGGCGCGCGCGGGCGCGCCCCAGGGCCCGGTCGGCGAGGCCGGCGAGGTCGAGGATCTCCAGGCCGGAACGGTACGCCAGGCCGCCGATGTCGACCTCGGCGATCAACGGGGGGCGCGCGAGGTGCAGGCGGGCGGCCAGCGCGCGGTAGCCCGCGACGCGCCCAGCCACGACCGAGAGATCGATGTCGCGCCGCGCGGCGATCGCCTTGCGCTGCCCGGCCCAGTCCTGCGCCCCGAACGCCAGCAGCGCCGCGACGGCCGCCACCCCGAGCCACGCCGGGAGACGGCCGAAGTCCCGCCGCGCCGCCGGCGCGTCCCCCGCCAGGCCGATCAGGCCCGCCGCCGAGAGGACCGCCAGCGGGCCCATCGCCGGCTGGAGGAAGCGGTACTCGGCCATCCAGTCCCCGCCGACGTAGAGCACGAAGCCCAGCGCGAACAGGAGCTGCAGCAGCGCCGCCGTCGCCACCGCCCGCCCCTCGCGCCACAACGGCCACGCCGCCCACAGCGGGATCGCGAAGTACCACCAGCGCTCGCGCAGGAACGACTTGAGGTACACCCAGCCGGGTCCCGAGTCGTCGGTCAGCGACCACCACAACCCCCGTCCCGGCACCTTGGCCCAGTAGGTGTTCGGCACCACGTCGGCGAACAGCAGCCAGCGCAGCGCGACCAGCAGCACGACCAGCCCGCCGAAGATCGCCGCCGCCCGCCACCGCCGCCCGGCGGACGGCAGCGCCGTGCGCAGGCCGACCGCGATCGCCCCGTAGGCCGCCCCTTCCGGCCGCGTCCAGGCCAGCAGCCCCGCGAGCACCCCGAGCGTCGTGTCGGCCGCCGGGCGCCGCGGCGCATGGTGCAGCGCCAGGAGCGCCCCGATCTGGAGCGCCGTCAGCAGCCCCCCCTCCAGTCCCGCCGCGAGCCAGTAGTCGAAACCGCACCAGTAGACCGCCAGCCCCAGCGGCGCGAAGGCCAGTACGCGGGCGACCCCGCGGAGTCGGCCGTAGACGAACAGGCAGAGCAGCCCCAGCGCCGCGGCCGCCAGGCCGACGTTGAGCGCCTTGCTGAACGGGTCGAGGTCCTCGACGAAGCGCGCGAACGGAGCGAGCAGCAGCACCTGGAGCGGATTCGAGAAACCCTCGGTCGGCGCCTCCCCGGGCGTCATCCGCAGGCCGTTCCCGGCGGCGAGGTTCTCGGCGTAGGCGTAGGTGATGCCCGCGTCGTCGACCGTCGCGCCGCCGTACCGCTCCAGCACATCGACGGCGTACAGCGCCGCGGCGGCGGCCAGTCCGGCGAGCATCGCGGCGTGCCCCGCGCGCCGCGCGGCCGGACCGGCGCCCGGATGTCGCGTCCGCCAGGCGTCCCAGACGGCTCGCGTCCGCCGCCCCGCCGCCCGCAGCCGCCCGGCGACCGCGGCGAGCCGCGCGAGGGGCCCGCCCGTCCCCGCCCGCCGGTCCGCCGGCGGACCGCACCCCGCGCGGCCCGCGGTCGAGACCTCCGCGCCGCTCACGGAACACCCCCCTCCTTGCGCTCGAACGTCCCCGCGATGCAGAAGTGCCGGGCCCCGTCGCGCTCGGCCCGCACCGTGACCGTGAGGTCCGGCGAGGCTCCCTCGCGGACCTCCAGCACCGCGTCGTGCCACCCCTCCTCGTTCCGCGCCACGAACCGACGCAGGCGGACGTCGCCGGCGGACACGGTCACCTCGACCGGCGCCCCGTCCCGCGCGGTCACCGCCGCGTCCGTCAGACCGTAGCGGAAGGTGAAGTGCGGCGCCGCCTCGGCGAGCAGCCCGGGGAACGTCAGCACCGTCTCGGCGTTCCCCGGTTGCGGATGGACCCAGATACAGCGGCGCGGCTGCCCGCCGATCTTCTCCCGGCTCTCCCGGATCGTCAGGTACGGCTTGTCTCCGCAGACCAGCCGGGGACCGTCGCCGCGGCGGCCGCACTCCCGCGGCTCGCCCTCGACCGGAACCACCGCCGCCCGCGCCCCGGCCAGCCGGTCGACGAGCTGGATCTTCCCGGCCGCGTCGCGGGGCTCCAGCAGGTACACCGTGTAGTGGCCGATCTCCACGCGCTCCCGCTCCTCGTACGACGCCAGCACCTCGCGCCGCCGCTGCTCGTCGCCGTCGCGGTTGCAGTAGACGTACCACAGCCTGGTCCAGCCCCCCGGTTCGAGATCGGGGAAGGCGGTCGGCGCCATCGGCTCGAGATCCTGGAACCGCCGCATCGGGTCGCCGACCCATCCCGGGTTGAACTGGATCTGGTCGCCCGCCCGGTGATGCGCCCGGATGTGGTCGTGGACCTCCCGCGTCCATACATCCTCGCCCGGCTCGGCCATCCACAACGGCACCCCCACCACCGCCGCCGGCGCGAGCGCGAACAGCGCGTTGGGCAGGACCACCCGCCGCCACCAACCGCGCGTCCAGCGCTGCGGCGCGTCGGCGACCCCGGTCCCGCCGGTCGGGCTCGCCGCGTCCTCCGTCTCCGGTCGGCGCGGCCGCCGCAGGTCCCGCCAGCGGACGCCGGCGAACCAGCCGGCGATGCCGAGCAGCCCGACCGCGGTGAGGGCCAACCCCGGCCGCAGCCCGGGCGCCCGGTAGTCGAAACGCACGCGGTGCCGGCCGGCCGGGATGCGCGCCGCAAGCTGCCCCTCGATCGGATCGATGCGGCCGAGATCGACCGACCACCCGTCGTCATGGTTCTGGTTGAGCCAGACCAGCGCCTCGGCCGCCAGATCGACCTCGAGGTCGACCCGGTTCGGAGACCAGCCGGCGAGCCGCACCGTTCCGGCGTCCGGCGGCTCGACGCCGTATTCGTGCGCCTGCGGCCCGACGCGGGGGGACTTCGGGATCGGGTTGGGTTCCTGGCAGGTGATGCTGCCGCGGTTGTGGGCCGTGTGGTCGTACATCCGCTTCCAGGTGCCCTGGCTCTGGACCATCGGCGCCGGCGGGTCGTCGGGGTCGGGGGCCTTCTCGATCCACTCGCCCGCGAACTTGTGGGTGTTGAACCACGCCACGTCGGCCGCGACGCCCAGCGCGATCGCCCCGGGGAGCAGTCGGGCGACCCAGACGGTCCGGCGCCCGGTCAGCCACCCCCGCAGCCGGCGCTCGCCCTCCGTGATCGCCAGGCCCGCCAGGAAGGCCAGCACCAGCACCGTGAAGACGCCGAAGCGCGTCGGCACGCGGAGGTTCTCCCAGACCGGCAGCCGGTGCAGGAGGGACCACGGGGCCCAGGGGCCGAGGTTGCCGAGGGCGACGGCGAGGGAGAAGGCGAGCAGCAGCAGCGGGACTCGGGCGCGGCGGAAACGGAAGACGGCGGCGCCGGCGGCGAGCGCGAGGGTGCCCCAGCCGACGTAGATGCCGTACTCGCCCCACCAGCGGTAGTTGTGGTGGCTCTGGCGCTCCCAGCCCCAGTCGCGATGGCGTTCGACCAGGCCGTCGAGGAGGGTGCCGAGGCCGACGCGGTCGTAGTTCGAGACCTCGCGCGGATGCTCGGCGATGTGCAGCAGGCTCGGCAGCAGTTTCGTCGCGCCGACCAGGAAACAGGCCACGGCCGCGATGCCGAATGCGGCGGCGACCTTCCAACGCGTCGCGCGGCCCCGGTCGGGCCGCGGGGTCCAGCCGAGCAGCAGCGCCGCCGCGACCAGGCCCAGCAGCAGGGCGGTGTACGGGGCGGGATAGACGCCGCCCTCCACGATCATCAGGCCCCAGAACAACCCGGCCAGCGCGGCCCAGCGCAGATCCCAGGCGCCGCGCAGGAAGAAGTACAGCACCAGCGGCAGGTAGTAGAACGGCAGGGCCCAGACGTGCCCGCCGGCCACCTGGTGGCCGAAGAACCCGGAGCAGACGAAGACCACCGCGGCGAGGAACCGGCCGGCGCCGCGCAGCCCGAGCAGCCCGAACAACGCCAGGGCGCCGGCGGCGCCGATTGCCGCGTGCAGCATCGCCGCGACCTTGATCCCGTCCCCCGGCCCGAGCCACAGCGGGAAGATCACCCACGGTGACCCGACGTGCGCCTGGGTGTTGGCCGCCAGCACGTTCCCGCCGCAGACGTACGGATTCCACTCCGGCCACTGGCCGAAGTCGCGGATCGTCCGCCGCGCCACCTCGTCCAGCAGGTGGAAGTATCCCCAGTCGCCGCGCCCGTACCAGCCCCACATCCGCAGCAGCGGGCCGAAGAAGGCGAGGGCGACGAGCACGGCGAGGATCGACCAGCCGTGGCGGGCCAGGCCTTCGATCAGCGAGCGAACGGACGTCGGCCGCACGCGATGCTCCCTCTCGAGCCGGGAGAAATACGCCGTCGGACGGGCGCCTTCAACCCGGCGCGGCGGCCGTGGCGGGCGGCCGGGACGGGCGCCCGCCGCGTTCGACGGGCCGCCGGAAGCGGATGCGGATCCCGCAGCCGAAGCGGGCTACCAGAACAGGACCTGCTGGCCGCCCCAGTCCTCGGCGGTGCCCGAGTGGACGATGCGGGAGCCGCCGAGGCCGCGCAGCGCATCGGGCAGCCGCCGCTCGGAGGTGATGATCACCTCGCGCCCGCCGTGCCGCAGGAACTCGATCGCCGCCTGGACCTTCGGCCCCATCGAGCCGGCCGGGAACTGCCCCTCGCGGTGGTACCGCTCGGCCTCGTCGCACGTCAGCACCTTCACCGCGCGCTGCGTCGGCTTCTGGAAATCGATGAAGATTTCGTCGACCGCCGTGAGGATGATGAACAGGTGCGCGCGCACCTCGCGGGCCAGGAGCGAGGCCGTGAAGTCCTTGTCGATCACCGCCTCGACGCCGACGATGCTGCCGCCGGGACTGACGGCGACCGGGATGCCGCCGCCGCCCCCGGCGATCACGGCGTGCCCGGCGGCGAGCAGGTCGCGGATCGACTGGACGCCGAGCACTTCGATCGGGTGGGGCGAGGCGACGACCTTGCGCCAGCCGCGGCCCGCATCCTCGATCATCGTCCACTTGTGCTCCTCCATCAGGTGCTGGGCGCGGTAGGCGTTGAAAAACGGCCCGATCGGCTTGGTCGGATGCGTGAACCCCGGGTCCTTGGGATCGACGCGCACCATCGTCACGACCGAACCGACGTTGACCGCCAACTGCCGCTGGGCGAGCACGTTGCGCAGCGACTTCTCGATCACGTAGGCCATCGTGCCCTGGGTCGAGGCGTCGCAGACGTCGAGCGGGGCGGGGGGGATCTTGGTCGATGCCTCCTCGTTGCGGATCATCTCGTTGCCGACCTGCGGGCCGTTGCCGTGCACCATCAGCAGCGCATAGCCCTGCTCGATCAGGTCGACCACCGGCAGCACCGCCCGATCCGCGTTCCGCACCTGCTCGTCGATCAGTCCGCGCTCACCCTGCCGCAGAATCGCGTTGCCGCCGAAGGCGACGACCGCCACCGGCCTCCGTTCGCTCTCCGTCATCGACATCCTGCTCCCTCGCCGGGCGGGGAACCCGCCCGGCGCGCGGTCCGTTTTCCGGGCCGAGCGCGGGCGGCGCGCCCTACTGCCCGCTCCGGACGACCTTCTCGATGAAGTTGTTGAGCAGTTCCTGCAGCGTCGGCGCCCCGATGTCCTCGAGCTCGTAGGTCACCCGGACCACCGGCTTGTTCACGTGGATCAGCCGCGCGAGATCGATCGGCGTCGCCGCCAGCACGACGTCGCACGGCACGGCGTTGATCGAAGCTTCGAGGTCCCGGATCTGGGCCGGGTAGTAGCCGACCGCCGGCAGCAGCTTCTGCAGGTGCGTGTACTTCTCGTAGGTGGCCTTGATCGAACCGACGGCGTGCGGTCGCGGATCGACGACCTCCTTCGCCCCGTACTTCTCCGCCGCCACCTGGCCCGCCCCGAACGACATCTCGCCGTGCGTGAGCGTCGGCCCGTCTTCCACCAGCAGCACCTTCTTGCCCTTGATCGCCTTCGGATCGGCGACCGTCACCACCGAGGCGCCGAGTACCACGGTGGCGCCGGGATTCACCCGCCGCGTCGTCGCCGCCACCGCCTCGACGTCCGCCTTCGGCGCGGTGTTCGCCTTGTTGATCAGCACCACGTCCGCCGCCCGCAGGTTCACCTCGCCGGGATGGTACTTGAGTTCGTGTCCCGGCCGCAGCGGGTCGGCCACGGTGATCCACAGGTCGGGCCGCACGAACGGCGTGTCGTTGTTGCCCCCGTCCCAGATGATCACGTCCGCCTCGCGCTCCGCCTCGGCCAGGATCTCCGAGTACACCACGCCGGCGTAGACCACCGTCCCCATCGCGATGTGCGACTCGTACTCCTCCCGCTCCTCGATCGTGCACTCGAACCTGTCCAGATCCTCGAACGTCGCCAGCCGCTCCACCTTCTGCCGCACCAGGTCGCCGTACGGCATCGGATGCCGCATCGCCACCACCCGCAACCCCGCCTGCCGCAGCTTGGCCGCCACGTAGCGCGACGTCTGGCTCTTCCCGCAGCCGGTCCGCACCGCGCACACCGCCACCACCGGCACCTTCGTGTCCAGCATCGTGCGGTTGTTGCCCAGCAGCCAGAAGTCGGCCCCGCCCGCCATCGCCCGCGACGCCAGGTGCATCACCGTCTCGTGCGTCACGTCGCTGTAGGCGAAGACCACCGAATCGACCCGCAGGTTCCGCACCAGGTGCTCGAGCTGCGCCTCCGGATAGATCGGAATCCCGTCCGGGTACAGCCGGCCGGACAACTCCTTCGGATACCGACGCTGCTCGATGCCCGGAATCTGGGTGGCCGTGAAGCCCACCACCTCGTACGCCTCGTTGTCCCGGAAGAAGCGCAAGAAGTTGTGGAAGTCACGCCCCGCCGCCCCGAGGATCAAGATCCGCTCCCGCGACATGCTCGAACTCCTTTCCGTGCGACGATCCGCAGGCGCCGCCGTCGCGCGGCCGGCCCCCTGCGCGATCCGACCCCCGGCCGTTAGTCCGGGAACGGCCGGAAAGCAAGAGGGCAGATGCCTCCGGGCGCTCCCTCCCGCCGTCGATGACCGGCCGGCGCCGCAGGGACCCCTTGTGCTTCGGCCCCGATGCGCTATGAAGAGGGCGTGTCCCGCGCCCGGCGCAGGGACCGAAGCCGGTCGTTCTCCGGCGCCCCGGGAGGAACCATGAACCATCGCCTGCACCTCCTTCTCGCCGCCCTCGCCACCCTCGCCGCCGCCTGCGGCGATGACGAAAGCTCGGTCGGCGAGATCTGCAACAACGGGATCGATGACGATCGCGACGGCATCACCGACTGCTTCGACCCGGATTGCCTCGGCCTGCCCGCCTGCATCGGCGGAAGCGAGTCCGACTGCGACAACTCGCTGGACGACGACGCCGACGGACGCACCGATTGCGCCGACCCCGACTGCGCCGCCGACCCGGCCTGCGCCGGCCGGACGGAGATCCGCTGCGCCGACGGCCTGGACGACGACGCCGACGGGCTCGCCGACTGCGCCGACCCCGACTGCGCCGCCGACCCGGCCTGCGCCGGCCGGACGGAGACCCGCTGCGCCGACGGCCTGGACGACGACGGCGACGGGCTCGCCGACTGCGCCGACCCGGACTGCGCGCGCGACCCGGCCTGCGCCGGCCGGACGGAGACCCGCTGCGCCGACGGCCTGGACGACGACGGCGACGGGCTCACCGACTGCGCCGACCCGGACTGCGCCCTGGCCCCCGCGTGCCACGAACTGAACTGCGAGAACGGGCTCGACGACGAACGGGACGGGCTCACCGACTGCGGCGACCCCGACTGCGCCCGGGATCCGGCCTGCCTGCCCGAATCGAACTGCGCGAACGGCGCCGACGACGACGGCGACGGGCTCGCGGACTGCGCGGACCCGGACTGCGCCGCCGACCCGGCCTGCCGCCCGGAGGCGGACTGCACCGACGGCCGGGACGACGACGGGGACACGCGCGTCGACTGCGACGACCCCGACTGCGCGCTCGACCCGGCCTGCGTTCCCGAGTGCAGCGATGCGACGGACCGCTTCGAGGACAACGACACGCGGGCCGCGGCCGCCGACGGCGCCGCCGTCCGGCCGACCGACGTGCTGGCCGTGCTGCCCGGCGACCCCGACTACTTCGCGATCGCCGTCTGCCCCGGCGCCGTCGTGAGCGCGTCGCTCGACTTCGTTCACGCCCTCGGCGACATCGATGTGGCCCTCGAAACCGCCTCCGGCTCGCGCCTCGCCGCCTCGACGTCGGGCGACGACGACGAGTCGCTGACCTGGACCGCGGCGTCGCTGGGCACGGTCTACCTGCACGTCTACCTCTGGGAACGCGATCCCAGTCCGTGCAACCGCTACACGCTCGCGCTGACCGTCGATCGGACCGCCTGCCCGGCGGGCGAGACGAACTGCGCCGACGGCCTGGACGAGGACGGGGACGGCGCGACCGACTGCGCCGACGCCGCCGACTGCGCCGGCGACCCGGCCTGCTCCGAGGAGACCGACTGCGCCGACGACCTGGACGACGATGGCGACGGGCGGACCGACTGCTTCGACCCGGCGTGCTGCGACGACCCGGCGTGCGTCGATGACCCGGCGTGCCTGGCCGGACGGAACGACACCTGCGCCACCCCGTACCTGCTCACGGACGACCCGGTCGGCACCTGGTACGGGGACACGACCGGCATGGCCGCGGACTACACCTCGACCTGCGGCGGCGGCGCCCGCGGGCCCGACGTGGTGTACCGGTTCCGGCTGACCTCGCCGGCCACGGTGACGGTCGACCTGTCCGGATCGAGCTACGACACGGTGGCCCATCTCCGCGGCGCGGACTGCGCCGCCGGCGCCACGCTGGCCTGCGACGACGACTCGGGCAGCGACTACGACTCGCGGTTCACCGTCCGCCTCGAGCCGGGCACGTACCACCTGTTCGTCGACGGCTTCGGCACCGCCGCCGGCCCCTTCGTGATGTCGATCTCGCTCGCCGACCCCGAGAACTGCGCCGACGGCATCGACAACGACGGGGACGGCGCGACCGACTGCGCCGACACGGAGTGCGCGGGCGCGCCCGGGTGCGTCGAAACCGACTGCGCCGACACCCGCGACGACGACCGCGACGGCGCCACCGACTGCGCCGACTTCGACTGCGCGATCGATGCCGCCTGCCGTCCGGCGACCTGCGCCGAGGACACGCACGAGGACAACGACGACCGCGCCGCCGCCACCCCGTGGACCGCCCTGACCTCGACCGAGTACCTCGCCGTCCTGTCCGGCGACGACGACTACGTCGCCATCCCGGTCTGCGTCGGCGCCGTCGTGGACATCGTCGCGAGCTTTGTCCACGCCGCGGGCGACATCGATCTCTACCTGCTCAGCGCCGCGGGGGCGACGATCCGCACCAGCGGCGGCGCGACGGATCGCGAGGCGATCCGCTGGACGAGCGACCGCCTGGAGACCGTCTACCTGCGGGTCCGGCTGTTCGGCACGACCCCCACGGGCTGCAACACCTACCGGCTCTCGATCGCGGTCGATCGCTCGGCCTGCCCGTAGGCCCCCGTCCCCTCGCCGCTCCCCGGCGGGGCGACCGGGAAAGCGCGCAGGGCCGCGAGCGCCGCGAGGCCGACCAGGACGGCGAACCACAGGGTGGCGAGCCGCACCAGGATCGTGGCCGCGGAGGCGACGCCCGGACGCACCGACCCGACCAGCAGCACCAGCAGGCCGGCCATGCCCCCGTCGGTCACCCCGAGGCCGCCCGGCATCATCGCCAGCGCTCCGGCGACCGTCGACAGGCTGTAGATGAACAGCACGGTGCCGAACTCGGCCGCCACCCCGGGAAAGCCGTTGACGACGAGCCACATCGCCACCGCCTCGCAGAACCACCCCGCCGCCGACAGCAGGACCGGCAGCGGGAGGTTCGGCGCACGGCACAGCCGGTAGGCACTGCGGAACAGCTCCGCCACCGCCTCCGGCCGGCGACGCAGCAGCGGCAGTCGGCCCAGCCGCGTCGCCGTCCACTCGCTCACCGGCCGCACCCCGACGACGACCGCGATCGCGCCGACCAGCAGTGCCCCGGCGGCCAGCACCAGCGCCCCGAGCCGGAACGACAGCGCCCCGACCGCCGCCAGCGCGATCAGCGCCACCAGGTCGGTGAGCCGCTCGGCCAGCACGATCGGCGCGCTCGTCGCGATCGGCACCCCCCGCCGCTCCTTGAGCAGGAACGACTTCAGCACCTCGCCGAGCTTGGCCGGCGTCACCGACATCACGAAGCCCGCCAGGAACACGCCGAAGCTCTCCCACGGCCCGAGCGCGATGGCGAGCTGGCGGCGATACAACTCCCACTTCGCGAAGCGGACCAGGTAGTTCGAGAACGCCAGCCCGAGCGCGGCGGCGAAGGTCCACCAGGCGTACCGCCCCAGCTCCGCCCCGAGCTGCTCGACGTCGGCGTAGACCGCCAGGACGGCGTAGACCACGACCCCAAGCACGACGGCGATCCCGATGTTGCGCCCGAGGTTCCGCACGGGCGCGGACTATAGCACGGGCCGCGGCGCCGTCCCCCCGGGGCCTCCCACGCGAGGTTTGACACTCCGGAAACCAGGATGCTATCTTCGGACCCGCTTCCGGACGGAAGCAGGAGGACCGAGCCCGGTGCCGACGCAGACGATTCCGGTGCAGGTGGCCGGCCAGACCGACGTCGGGGTCAAGCGAACCGGCAACGAGGACTCGTTCTCCATCGTGCAGGACGAGAACCTGTATATCGTCGCCGACGGCATGGGCGGGCACGCGTCGGGCGAGGTCGCCAGCCAGCTCGCCGTGTCGGTGATTCGCGACTTCTTCAAGCGCACCGGCGAGGACCCCGAGGCGACCTGGCCGTACAAGATGGACCGGTCCCGCAACTACGAGGCCAACCGGCTGATCACCGGGATCAAGCTCGCCAACCTCCAGATCTACGAGAAGGCCCAGAGCGACCCGCGCTACAAGGGGATGGGCACCACCGTGGCCGCCATGCTCTTCGTCCGGGAAGGAGCCTACCTCTCGCACGTCGGCGACAGCCGCATCTACCGCATCCGCGACGACCGCATCGAGCAGCTCACCGAGGACCACTCCTTCCTCAACGACTACCTCAAGATGCGGCCCCTCTCCAAGGAGGAGATCGAGAACTTCACCCACAAGAACGTCATCACCCGCGCGCTCGGGATGAAGGAGACCGTCCAGGTCGATATCAACTTCGAGGTGCCGAGGATCGATGACGTCTACATCCTCTGCTCGGACGGCCTGTCCGGCATGGTCCCTGACGAGAAGATGCTCGCCACCTACCGGCGCTACGCCCACGACCTCAACCTCGTCACCGCCAAGCTGATCGAGGAAGCCAACGCCGCGGGCGGCGTCGACAACATCACCGCGATCGTCATCCGCTACACCGGCACGCCGAGCTGAGAGCGCCCCCCGAGGTCCGCGCCCCGGGACCGGCCGGCCGCCGCGACGCGCTCGACTTCCCCGCCCCGCTCGGCTATCTCTCCCGCCGGAGGTGCGCACATGCGAATCGCCGTCGTCGGTTCGGGTTACGTCGGGTTGGTCGCCGGGGCCGGCTTCGCCAATCTCGGCAACACGGTGCACGGGGTCGATGCCGACGCCCGGAAGATCGAGGCCCTCCGGGCCGGCCGAATTCCGATCTACGAGCCGGGCCTGGAGGAACTGGTGTCGCGCAACCAGGCCGCCGGCCGGCTGCGCTTCTCGACGGACATCGAGACGGCGATCCGCGAGTCGCAGATCGTGCTCGTCGCCGTCGGCACGCCGTCGGGCCCCGACGGCCGTGCCGACCTGTCCCAGGTGCTCGACGTCGCCGACACCGTCGCCCGCTCGATCCGCGACTACTCGATCGTGATGATCAAGAGCACCGTGCCGGTGGGCACCAACGACCGCGTGACCGAACGGATCGCCGCGGCGACGAAGGTCCCGTTCGACGTGGTGTCCAATCCCGAGTTCCTCAAGGAAGGGAACGCGGTGGCGGACTTCATGAAGCCGGACCGCGTGGTGATCGGGGCCCGGAGCGAACGGGCGCGGGAGACCGTGCGCCGGCTCTACCTGCCCCTGATGCGCACCGCGGAGCGGATCCTGCTGATGGATCCGCGCTCGGCCGAGTTGACCAAGTACGTCGCCAACGCCTACCTCGCCACCCGGATCTCGTTCGTCAACGAGATCGCCAACCTCTGCGAACGGGTCGGCGCCGACGCGACCGCCGTCCGGGTCGGTGCCGGCTCCGACTCCCGGATCGGCCTGCGCTACTTCTTCCCCGGCTGCGGCTACGGCGGCTCGTGCTTCCCCAAGGACGTCCGCGAACTGCTCGGGATGTCCGAAACCGCCGGCCTGCCGCTCGAGGTGCTGGGCGCGGTGCACCGCGTCAACGAGCGCCAGAAGTCGCTGCTCGCCCGCAAGGTGCTCGCCCGCCTCGGCCCCGCCGCCCGCGGCGCCCGCGTCGCCGTCTGGGGCCTGTCGTTCAAGCCGGAAACCGACGACATGCGCGAGGCCCCCTCGCTCGCCGTCGTCGGCACGCTGCTCGCGGCCGGCGTCCGCGTCGCGGCGCACGACCCCGTGGCGCTCGACAACGCCCGCGCCGTCCTGCCCGCCGGCGTGGAATACGCCGCGGACGAGTACGCCGCGGCCGCCGGCGCCGACGCGCTGGTGATCTGCACCGAATGGCAGGGCTACCGCACGCCGGACTTCGACCGCCTCCGCGCGACGATGAACGCCCCGCGGATCTTCGACGGCCGGAACCTGTATGCGAAGTTCAACCTGACGGAGGCGGGCTTCGAGTACTACGGCATCGGCACCGGCACCGCGCTGCCCGTCTGAACCGCCGCCCCGGCGCCTACGGCCCCGTTCCCCCCTTGCGCGCCCGGTAGCAGTCGCGACAGTAGTACTCCTTGCCCTCGATCGGCCGGAACGGCAACTGCGTCTCCGCCCCGCACTGCGCGCACGTCGCCGGGTACGTCGGACGCCGCGACTGGCTGCGCGTCGGATCGGACGCCACGTCGTACTCCCGGAACGCCGGACTCCGGTACTCCCCCCCGAACGCCGCCACGCTCGGCGACGGACCCGCCTGGAACGACGGCGCCCGGTAGACCTGGCTCTCCGCTCCCCGCTGCCGCTCGCGACGCTCCCGCCGGCAATCCGGACACCGCTTCGGCGGCGACTGGAATCCCTTCTGCTGATAGAACTCCTGCTCCCCGGCGGTGAACACGAACGTCTTTCCGCACACCGAGCACACCACGTTCTGATCGGTACCGCTCATCTCGCCTCCCGTCGTCTCACGAAGGACTCGCCACGCTGGACCAGAGGTGGAAACGAATGCGCCGCACGGCAGGATCCGGAAACCGCTCTCCAACCCGACCCGCCGCCGCCGGCACTCGCCCGGCGCCGCGACGAATCGCACAACGCACCGTAAACTACGAGCCGCGCCCGGCCGTGTCAAGACCCCCATCCGGGCCAGGCCCGGACCCTGACCCATGGAACTTCGCGGGGTTGGCCCCCGAGTTCCTTCGCAGATGTCCATCCGCCTTTGGCGGACCCCGAGGGATGGAACAGGCTATACTTCGCGCGTGTCGGCCAGAGGTCGTCCACGTCTTGGTGCCGCGAGCCCGTTGTCAAGATGGTCATCCGAGGCCGCTGACGAACCGCGCCTGGCGCTCTTGGTTCTACCGGTCGTGACGATGAGATCCTCGCCGGCGCGCGCCTCGGCCGGAGCGCTCCGTCCGGCCGGGGGCCGTGGCGGGCTTCGATTCCGCCCTCCGCCCCGGCCCCGGGGAGCGGAAGGCGCAGCCCTACCGGGTCATCGGGCCACCTCCATCGCCTGTAGCGCCACCGGGCGGT